>Ga0210057_1000909_pt1 | contig 47231 bp, 67 predicted proteins | sample CryGeyCG2114_010_2_FD_183968 | JGI IMG/M metagenome (GOLD analysis project Ga0210057, IMG submission 183968) | Groundwater microbial communities from aquifer - Crystal Geyser CG10_big_fil_rev_8/21/14_0.10 (SPAdes) (version 2) | ecosystem: Environmental > Aquatic > Deep subsurface > Groundwater ...
CTTTGTGACAACGAAATAAGGCTTAACTTCTGTGTTCGAAATGGGAACAGGTGTTTCCCTTACTTCTATGGCCGCTAACAGGAAATAATAGTGATTTTTCCATTTTTAAAACTTACTGATTTAGGGGGCTTTGTGTAAAAAGTAATGATTATGTGTTAAAAGTATTTTATTTACATATTGAGTCATTAATTTTAGTTACTTATTGCACAAAACCTGATTTTTGGGAAATGTTTAAATAATCAGCCATTTTCCAATTTAATTGCAATGGATTTCAACAATCTGGAAGAAAAGCTGAAAATACTGGAAGATAATATTGCAGAATTAACTTATGAACGAAACGTGCTGCAAAAAGAGCAGGAATTCAGAAGGCACATAAACGAAGTTTACCCGATGTGGTATAAAAGGAAAAATTCAACAGGCAGCATTGAAGAGCAGGCAGGGGGATACTTGTGCTCTGTAAGCAGGATTAAAAAAGACAATATTGAATGGTTTGCGGAATATAAAAAGGATGACGAGAAATTCTCCAAAGCTGCAAAAGACATGAATGATTTGTTGGAATTCTTGGATAAGGATGAGATTAATTTAAGCGAAGCCAAGAAATTAAAGAATGAATTAGTAAAGTACGGCTTCAAAATGTACTTCATGAACCCGGAATCTGCTGTTCTTGGATGCGATTTCTGCAAAAGCGAGGAAGTCAGGCACGGCGCATCTATTAGTTTAATTCTTGAATCGTGCGAGGGGGATGCTCTTGACCATGGTTACACGAACCGCCACTATGTAAAAATAGTCCATGACGAACCAGTCATATTGTTAAAAGATTATAAAATAAAAGTAAAAAAAGAATTAGTGGAAGATTACAAAAATAAAATAAGCGATGAATGGCATAACAAGAATATTAATTCTGAAAATATTGCACCTCTTAAGGAAATTATCGAAAAGATTGAAAATAAACTTTCCCCTGTAAAATTAATTGAGAAAAAAAATTACACTATCAGTGTTTTCGGCTTGCACAGCAAAGCATGCGATGACTGCCTTAGCAAAAAGGATGAATTGATTGAGAAAATTTATTCAATGAAAAAGAATTATGATTTTATTCAAAAAGAATGGCTTTTTTTGGAAATCAAATAATTTTTATGTCTCTTTGCATATGTTTTTCAGGAAATTTTCCATAATTTTCCTGCCAGTTTCATTGTTTTCAGGATGGAACTGCACTCCGTAAATTTCCTTATCCTTGTGCTTTATAATGTCATATTTTGAGTACAAACTTGCTCCTAATTTTTCAAAACAGTCAGGCAATTCTATTACTTTATGGTTGTGGCAGTCCATGCCTCTTAAAATTTTCATGTCACCTGTTAATTTGTTGGGTTTTAAAACGCTGATGTCATAAAAGCCCTCATCTTCAGGCACGTCATGGATTATTTTTCCGCCGAAAGCTTTGGCAATGTATTCATTACCCAAACAAATGCCCAACACTGGAATATTAGTTTTTTTTATTATTCCTTTTATGAATTCGAACCGTTCATCAAGAAAAGTGCTCCCTCCTGACAATATTATCCCGTTATATCTTGAAAATTTTGGAAGAGTATTGTAAAAATCGCTTACGCGGAATTTTATTCTGAACTCGCGCAGTCTGACAAGAAGTGTCCTCATATATCTAGACCCGTTATTAACCACTAAAATCATGCCGAACCGTCCCCGAAGGTAAATAATTACATAATAATTAAGAGTATTTAAATGTAATCGTTAAACAACGATTACAAAAACACAAAAATTATAAATACACTTTTGCTGAATCATTATTATTGTGATAGAAATTTGGGCAATCGGTGGCTATTCAGAAATCGGAAAGAATATGACCGCAGTCAAGTACAAAGATGAAGTTATAATTTTTGATTTGGGCGTTGATGTTGAAAAAGTAATAAGTTATGAAGGCGAAGCGTGGAAATTAAACAGCAAGAGATTAATGGAAATAGAAGCGCTTCCCAATGATAACTTAATGAGAAAGGAATGGGGCAGGTACGTGAAAGCAATTGTCTGCACGCACGGCCATTTGGACCACATAGGGGGCATTACTAAAATGGCAAAGAATTATCCTGACACTCCAATTATTGCAACACCTTTCACTATTGAAGTAATCAGGAATCAGGAGAAAGACCAGCAGGCAAGATTAAAAAACAGGATAATTAAATTAAACGCTGGGAGCACTTACAAAATTACTAATAATTTGAAAGTGGAATTCGTCTACGCAACTCATTCAACTCTTCAGACAGTGATGATAGCATTGCACACTCCTGAAGGAGTGATTATGTACACGAATGACTGGAAATTTGACGACAATCCAACATTCGGGCAGAAAACTGATTATAAAAGATTAAGGAAATTGGGCGATGAAGGAGTTAAGGCATTAATCAGTGACTCGACAAGGATAGACGTTTACGGCAGAACTTTCAGCGAGTCATTAGTGAAGGAAATGCTTAAGGATTTGCTTCTCAATCTGAAGCATGAGGACAAATTAATAGTATTGACAACTTTTGCGAGCCACTGCGCGCGCATCAGCAACATGGTTGAAATTGCCAAAAAAATGGGCAGGACTCCTTTAATTCTTGGCAGGAGCCTGAAAAATTATTTGGAAGCAAGCACCCGTGCAAAACTCATTAATTTCAAGGGCAACAGGATTCTTTCCTACAAGGACGAAATTGAGCACGCCTTTAATTTAATTAAGAAGAACGGCAGGGACAAGTATTTGCTGATAATGACAGGGAATCAGGGAGAGCCTGATGCAATGCTTTCAAGAATGGCAAGGAACGAGTTAGAAATTAGATTCAACAAAGGAGATATTGTTATCTTCTGCAGCGAGACAATTCCGACTCCAATATGCCAGGCGAACAGGAGCACTGTTGAAAAACAATTAAGGGAAAAAGGAGTAAGATTATTCCTTGACATTCACGTGAGCGGGCACGCGGCAAGGGAAGACCACCGCGACTTGATTAAAATGGTAAGGCCAAAACATTACATTCCAAGCCACGGCACCCTGCCAAAGCTTGCAAAAGCAATAGAATTAAGCATTGAAGAGGGCTACAAGTTGGGCGAAACAGCCCACTTACTGCAGGACGGGCAGAGAATAAAAATAGAATAATTCTTTATAATTGCACTATTCTGTGAATGTGGCGGGTATATTTCCTGTTTGCAAGCAATTTAATGCTCCCGTTATCATAATATCTTATCTTGACTTTCTTGTTGTCCAGTCCTTTGTCAGAGCAGTAATTCTCAATCCTCTTATTTCGTCCTCCGAAAAGATTTCTTACAACATCATCCAAGCTTCCGTCATTCAAATTTCCCATCATTATCGTCAATCATCTTTATTAGTTAATAAATATTATTATTATTATTTAAAATACTATTTAAATTTTTTCATAAGTGGTTGCATAAATTTAAAAGCAGGTTTATTTTAATTATTGTTCATGATAAAAGAGTTTGATTTGGCTTCAAGTCCTGCTGACTTGTGCGAATTATTGGAAAGCACTAAATGGGATAAGATTATTTACCTGAATTGGGATGATAATTTAGAGGATAAATACAATGATGCTGTTATGCGCATTTTTGAATCAGGATTATCGGAATGCCTTAATGAAGAAACGAGCAGAAGATTCACTGTTAAGGATTTGAATTTTACAGCAATAATAGATTATTATTTTGACAATTCAGGCGTTCAAATTTTGCAGATTAAAAAAGAAAATTATTCAAATAAAAATTTTGAAAAAGAAGATGCCAACATCCTTGTCTTTTATTAAAAATTCTCCACATACTCTTTCTTGTACTTTTCAGCAAAGCAGTAATACATGAAGTCGAGCAGCAAGCCGAACTTATTCTTTTCCTTCAAAGCCCTTATCACTTCAACATAATCAGGGCTTTTATTCTTTTCATGAAGCATACATAAGGGTTTTTCTTTTTTCTTGTAATATTCTTCCAATTTATATGCGAGGCTGGAAAAATCAGAGGATAATACTTGCAGACATTTCTCTTTTGAATCAACATAAGGCGTTTTTCCGGCAGTCCTGTTCCTTAATCTGTGCTGCCTTTTCTCATAATAATTGTTGCCGTACTCTTCCCACAAGTAACTGTTTTTAATTATTCTTATTTCATTAGATTCATTTGTCTGCGCGTGATGCAAATCGCAAACTAAGTTATGGAAACTTTCAGACAATGAATGTTCAAAACTTTTCACTAATATTTTTTCAAGGGACAGCATAACAAGAATTAAGAAAAAAATCTTTTTAAAAATGTTACTAATAGGTAGTGACAGCAATTTTTATAAGTGCATTAATCGAATAATATTAGTTATGAGGATTCTTGCAGCAAGTGATTTGCATTCAAACAAGAAAAAAGCCGAGAAATTGGCAAAGAAAGCAGTTAAGGAAAAGGTTGACTTAGTCCTGCTAGGAGGGGATATTATTGAAATGGGCAGCACAGAAGGTATGATTAAGCCTTTCAAAAAGGCAGGGATTGAAGTTTTAATGGTTCACGGGAACCATGACGACCCGACTGATATTGATTTTTTAAGCAAAAAGTACGGAAAAGGGGTTTACAATCTTCATTCTTATTACAAAGAATTTGACAATGTTGTAATAATCGGTGCCGGAGGGACTGATTTCACTCCTTTCGGGCTGAGCAATAAGGACTTGTTCGCAAGAATCACTGACAAGATTAAAAGCACTAAGAAGAAGACAATAATCCTAGCGCACGAGCCGCCTTTTGAGACAAAACTTGACGATTTAGGATGGATGAATGTCGGAAGCAGGGAAATGAGGAAATTAATAGAAAATTACAATCCTGACCTAGTTTTGTGCGGGCACATTCATGAAAAGTTCGGGCTAACGGATTATATAGGCAAGACGAAGATTATTAACACTGGCAGCGACGGGGTAATAATTGATTTATGACAGGAAAATTATTCTTAATTCTTGGCAACAGCGGTGCAGGCAAGGATGCTATCATGGATTACGCAGTGAATAATTGCGGGAATCTTAAAAAAGTCAAGAGGTGCATTACGCGCCCTGCGTCAAACACTGAAGAATACACCAGCGTTAAGAAAGAAAATTTCAGGCATGAAGATTATTTTTTGTCATGGGAAGCGTACGGCAAATTTTACGGCATACCTTTTGAAGTATTGAACGGCTTAAACCATGGGGATAATTACATTGTTAACATCAGCAGGGAAGCATTAAATGAAGCATTGAACAAGTGGCGGGGTGCTTACGTTATTGAATTAACCACGCCGATTGAAGTGTTAAGGCAGAGGCTGAATGAGAGAAGCAGGGAAAGTGATGAAGAAGTCCGCAAGCGCCTGCAAAGAGCAGAGAATGCGCCAATAATACGCTCAGATATCCAAGTTAATACTTCAAACCCTGACGTTTCAATAGCAGGAGAGAAAACAGTAAAATTTATACAGAAAATAATCAAATTATAAACTCTATTTTTATTGCTTAAATTAATTTTCATTTTTTTTTAAACATCAGATTATGGAAATATTTAAAATAAACTATTTCTACTCTTTTAAAGTAATGAACAATATTGAGGATTTGAAAGATAATTGTTTTTTCTTAAATATGAAACATTTAAATGATGAACTTCTTGTGCAGAAATTAGTTGATATTAGTGAGAAACTTTCAGCAGTTACTTATGCTGAATATGTAAAAAATGTGAAAAGCAATGCTCATTGGGATAGAAAGAAAAAAATGACAGCAGATTATCCTAATTTATATTATCACTGCGAAAAAGACAGTGGTATTGATTTTATGATAGGTATGTCAGATTATAAATTAGTGCCTGATTTGAATAAACATTTTTCAAAGTTCGGCTATATATGTTATAGTCAGGAAATTATGGATAATAAATGCTTAAGAAAGCAATTATTTAGAACTCTTATGGGCAAAATAAATCAGAAAGTTGATGATGAGCATTTAATTTTTATGGAAGTTCCGGTAAAAGACCTGAAGTGGAAAGGGTACATTATGAATTATGGAAATTTTTGCCCTTGCACTGATATAAATATTGTTAAAAAAATAATTGATGTTTTTAATATTACTATAAAAAGTGAACCGAAACTGGTTGAAACTGAATTATTGGATAAAAAAATAAAAGAGTTGCCTTACGAGACATATTATGTTCCTCATTCGATTTATTTAGTTAAAAAATCATTAAAAACATAATATTTTGCTTTGCACAAATATTAATTCTCGTATTTGATAAATTGTGCAAGTGAAAGTATTATTTATGCAAACCTTATTTATTGTGCAAAGCCAACAAAATAGAAACTTTTTTAAATTAAAACTGCGAAAGTCTTTTAAACGTTTTTAATAATTTTTTTAAAGGGGGAGTAAAAATAGTGAATAAGCATAAATGTGCGGTGTGCGGAAATTCAGAATTCATTATTGACAGAAGATTAGGGGAAACTATCTGCAAGAAGTGCGGCAACGTTGTTGATGAGGACGTTATTGATTACGGGCAGGAATGGCGCGAGTTCTCAGGCGATGACGGGGGCAAGAGAAGGACAGGCACTCCTTTAACTTTCACAAAGCATGACAAGGGAATGAGCACCAAGATAGGGCAGGCAGGTGACTTGTACAAAGTCAACGCGGGCGAGAGGAAAAGATTCTACCGCTTGAAGAAGTGGCAGGCAAGAATCAGCACCGCCATAGAGCGCAATGTTAAGTACGCTTTGGCTGAATTAAGAAGAGTTGGCAGTTTCCTGAACGTTCCTCACATTGCAATGGAGGAGGCTGCAAAAATTTACCGCGAAGCTGCAGAGAAAGGATTAGTCAGGGGCAGGAGCATGGAATCAGTTGTTGCAGGAGCTTTATACGCTGCGTGCAGAAGGCACAGGTTTCCAAGAACATTGGATGAAATCAGCGAAGCATTCACACTTGACAAGAAAGAAATTGGGAAAACTTACAGGTTTATTTGCAGGGAATTAGGCATCAGGATATTGCCGACGTTTCCGCTGGATTACGTTTACAGGTTTGCAAGCGAGTTAAAACTCAGCCCCAAAACTATAAGCAAGGCTGTTGAAATTATTAACAAAGCGCAGGATGCTGAGATTATTAGCGGTAAAGGCCCTATGGGTGTTGCTGCTGCGGCATTATACGTTGCCACTTTAATCTGCAATGAAAAGAAAACTCAAAGGGAAGTTGCTGACGTTGCAGGAGTCACTGAAGTAACAATCAGGAACCGCTACAAGGAATTAATTGACAAATTAAAATTAGACCCTGAAATAATCACTGAGTAATCATTTTTTTCTCATAATATTTTAAACCATTAACAGCATCATAAAGGCTCCAGACTCCGTAAACTTCAAGCAAAACAGGAATAATGCTGAATACTACAGCCATTGATAATCCCCCAAAAACGTACAATAATGGTTCAATAATAATTCCTGAAATTATGCTGGTATAACTTTTTATTTTCATACTTTTATAATCCTCAATGCTCAAATAGGCATAAACATTTTTGTAGTTAATATTAACTTTTTTTTCAGTGGACAATTCTTCATCAAGAGTCAACGCATCAAAACCTCTTATTATATTAAGAGCACTGATGTTATAAAATTGATTCACTGCGGAAGAGTGGCAAGGATTTCCTTCACGCTCTTGCTCGTCTTGAAACCTTTAGGGTTAATATGAGTCCTTGCACATTTTAAGTCGCGCATCCTCGGCTCGCAAATCTTGTACTTCCTTGCCAGGCTGTCAGTGGTGTAAAACCACGGAACATCAATTCCTGCTTCCTCAATTATTTTATCAAAAAAATCCTCGTACTCGCCGGACTTTTTCATGCGCTTAACCAGACTAATGTCATACAATTTGCCTGTGAATAACGGGCCTATGATTACTCGCTTCTTCCCGCACCCGCAGACTTCTTTCAATCCAATGCTTCTTTCAAGGCAGTCAGGGCAGTAGGATAAGTAATTTATCATCCTCATTAATTCATCGGTTTCTTTTGCACCTTTCACTTTCCTGAAATAAATCCTGAAGTAATGCCTCGTTGCGTGCGCAAAGAAAGGCACTAATGCAATGTCATGAATGCTTGCCTCTTCAATCACTGCCTTTGCAAGAATCCTTAAACCGTTCTCATAATAAAATTCCGTCTTATATGGCACTGCGTGATATCTTCGCCTGCACGCTTTCGGGAACGTGCCGCTTAAAGCGCCAGTGTCAGTGCTTGTAATTGATAATACGCCGTTGCGGGACAATGCAAGGCACGCACTCCTCACGTAATAAATCGGGCTTCCGAAAGGGTCCACGTCAACGTAATCCACTCCCTGGTTCAGATTGCTTAATAATTTCTTCGCATCCTCATTCATTGATTCAATCTTAACCTTGTTCTCTTCCGCGTTCTTTTCAGCATTCCTCACTGCCTCCAGTTTGTAATCATTAATGATAATTTTCTTGAATGCTTTAGTTTCCTTCCCTAATCTTAATCCCCTTATTCCGCTCGCGCCCATTAATTCCAGATAAGTTTTGCCCTTCAATTTTAATGCTTTCACTAAAAACACGTTCAAGTCCCTGTCAAACTTTTTATGCTCGTTCAGGAATATTTCATTCTTCTTCATTAATTTCTGCCTGTCAGGCACGAATATTTTTATTAACCCTTCTTCGTATTTCATGAGAATTATTCAATTATTACTTCTCTTAACAAGCTCTGCCCAGGCATTCCAGTCTCAAACCTTGCCCTTACAGCCCCTTTATTGCCGTGGAGTGCAGTAATTTCCCCTTTAATTTCCTTGGTTTTCGTTTTATATATTACTTTTTTGCCGATTAATTCAGCGCTTTTTTCAGGATTTTCAGGCAGTATAATCATTTGGTTGCCTGTCTGCGTGCCCCTGCCCCTCCTGTAACTTGTTATGATTCCTTTCATAATATCAATACTATTGAAGAACTTTTTATAAAGTTTATTATTATTTGTGAAGGTTTAAATTAGTAAATTTTATAATAGTATTAATTAATCATTACTTAATGGGTTTCCGGAATATTGTTAAAAAAAAATTAAGCAAGAGGCATAAAAAGTTCAGAAAAACGATTGATATAGGTTATGAACTGCTAAAAAGAGATGAGCGTTTAAACCTTGAAGGAATCAATAAAGTCTATAACGCTTTTGGTATTGAAATGCCTGAGAAGGAGATTAAGTACATTTCCGGCAGGCTGCAGAACATAAATAAGATATACCCAGGATTATTTGAAGACATGGAAATTATTATTAACCTATTATACTCGCAGCATATCCAGCTGAAAAAAGAATTAAAAATGATTACGGAAAAATATGAAGAATTAGTATCTGATTTTAATGACCAATACGTTGAGAACTGTTCAATTAATGAAGCAATGGTTGAATTAACCCAAACATCTAATATTAATTTCGGGCCTGGTGTTCTTAAAATTATGAACTGCCTGAACGGGAGCTGCAAAAAAATTGAAGACATAATTTATGAAGGGGAATTGGACAAGAACCAACTATTGAAACATTTGGAGAATCTCGGGGTAATTGCCGGAAGCAAGCAAGGGTATGTTTCCACATTAAAAGGTGAGAATATTTTTTCACAGTTAAACAATGTTAAAAAGCCGGACTATAAAGAGTATCGGAAAAATCTGCTGAAAGAGTGGAATAATTTTAGTGAAATGAAATCCAAAGCGCATAAACCCCAAGTTAAAGATTATTTATCATTAGGTGATAAAACAGAAAAGTTTCTTTCAAAAGTCTGCAATAAAAAAGGGCCTCACAAGAAATTTAATAAATATTTTGACACAATTATTAAATGCTTAGAATTGAAGTATCATGACGGCGACCACAGAAAGAACCATATCAAAGGTGATGATAACTTATTGCATATAATTAGAATATTGGATGAGAAAGTAAGCAAATTCTTGTAATTTTAATCCTTCCTTTCACCCTTTATGGCAACCAATACCTGCTCCATTCTTGTCACGAACTTGTTAGTGTCATTGTACAAGTCCTGCAATTCCTTCCCGCTGAGCGAGGTTTTCTTCTCATGCTCAATATCCTTATGAGTCTGCACAACCTTATTGGCAATGTGGTAATACTCCTCAGGCAGCAATCCTTCATCCACTAAGAATTTCTTCACGTAAGCTGGCACCTGCTTCGGCGAGGGAGGCTCCACTCCCAATTCCATTAATATGCTCTGCGCGCTTGAAACCACTGCTCCTTCAAGGTTATGAATCAAGCCTTTGTTCACGCTGTGGTAAGTTATTTTCATCAACTGCTTTGCAAGGGTTAACTGCTTCTCAATGGCTTTATTCGTTGGCCTGATGCTACCAATCTTTACCAATTTCTGCAGAGTCTCAAAAAAGCCAGTGTCATAATACGCTGTCGCGTCCCTGAGCATGGTGTAAGTTATTGGGCTGCCTTCATTAACGTATTTCCAGAACTCAGTCAGCGTGTAAATTTGGCAGTGGAGTATTGGATTAACCATTCTTGCAATATTCTTAATAACGTTTTTCACGTCAGGAGCAACTTCCTCAGTATCATCTATTAATACCATTAAGTCCAAATCGCTTTCCTCAGCCACTCCTTCCTGCGTGTTCCTGCTGCCGATAAAACAAATGCTGATTACGCCGCTTACCCGCGACAGCAAGTTTTCAATGAAAACCTCAATTACCTCCAGCATAAAGTTCTGGTAAATTAAACTCATTTAAAAACTTTTACGAAACGCAAGTTTTAAAAGCAAAATTTTCCCAATAATACTTCTATGGGTTTGAAAGGATTAATAACTTATTATGAACAATTTAATAATTTGAATATGATTCCTGATAAAGAAATGTTTTCGCATTATGATATACACTCTAAAAAAATGTCCGAATCAAAAAATTTGCCTCCTGCCGAATTACAAAAGATTCATAATGATTATTTGAAGAATTTTAAAACACCTCAAGAAAAACAATATTTCTCTGCTCTTGTTAATGGGATTGAGCGTCAGAAAATTGACACAAGATATGAAGCCTTAATGAATAAGTTTAAGGAGCTTGAAAATACTAAAGACACTAATAAGATAGCAAAAATAATTAATGACAATTCTGGTGCGGATTTGGAGAATGTTCTGAAAAATTATGAATCTTATGTTAAAAAATTTCAGGAAATGCAGAAAAACAGTATAAATAATTTAAGAATCTGGCTGGAAAAAAATAATGAAGAATACTGTGCTTTAATAGTCAATGCTTCAAAATTAAGCGATGAAGACGTAATAGAAATATGCGATGTTGCATATGCTCTTTATGCAGATGATATACGTGCTGTGAAATCAGACGTTAAAAAGCATGAAGAGTACATTAAGTATTTGAAAGACAGTAAATCAAGCAATAAGTCAATTATTAAGAGATTAAAGGATACTAAAAAAAATAAGCTTAACTGCGTAAAAAAATATAGGGAATTTACCAATTATTTAAAGGATAATAAATCAGACAACAAATTCATTGCTAAAATATTTAAGAATGTTGTAAAAAGAGAGAATAAGCGCGTTAAGAAGCAGGAAAAGTATGCCAAAAAAATGAACTCTTTTGATTTAGAGGGCAGTCCTCTTCCTGATTCATTAAAGTTTAAAGTGCCGGAAAATGCAGGTTCTGCCTTGCTTCAGCAAATAATTGATGTGCAGAATAGGACAAGTTTCTTGTCAAATAAATATTCACTTAAGATTAGTAAAATTGCCAGGAGGATATGGAAAACAAAGGATTAGTAATGTTTTTAAACACAATTTTTCCTATTATTTACTGTTTAGTGGTGACAAAATGGGTTTGATGAAATATTTGAATAAATTAATGTTTATTGATGGAAGTGACAGTTCTAATTATAGTTTGGATGACGTTTTGGGCAAGGCAGTGATGAATCCTGTTCTTGGCGCTCCTGAATTAACAAAATATGAATTTGGAGGCAAGGACAAGGACAGGGACTTGGCATATTTGAGTCTTGGCTACTTGTCAAATATACCTGAAAAAGATATAGATACTGAAAAATTGAAAGAATCAAATCCTGAAGCGTATGAATCTTTTAAAGAATCAGTAAATAAGTTAAGTGTGCTGCAGTATTATTATGGTTTGTTTGAGAACATGGCTAATAATTGGAGAATAAGCAAAGCAGTAACCCGCAACCGCATGGAGAGCGTTACTATCGGGAACTTAACAAGTATTCAGGGAGCAGACAAGCCAATCCAGTATTTGCGGGGTGAATTCTTTAACTGGATGAATGATAATTATGGAACCACAATTAAAACAACTCATACCTGCGGTTTGTCCAATTATTTTGATAATGCATTAAAAGTTTTGAGGAATTATTCTTCAGCAAAAGAGTTTTCAAAAATTGAAGCAGGATTAAAGAACAAAACTAACAATCCTGCAGAAATAGAGAATGGTATGAGCTTATTCTTCAAAGCGTGCAAAGTAAAAGCAAAACAATTGGAAAATGATGGCGCTGATTGCACTAAGTACTTCAACACTTTACTGGCGCAAGGGGTTATGAGATTGTACAATACTGTCAAAGCAGAGGATGACAATGAAGAGACAACTAATGAATTGGTGGCACATTACTTGGTTTCACTTGAAGGTTTGAAATTCTTCAACTCTGGCGATGTTGAAAAGTACCTGCCTTGCAGCGTTGTGAAAGCAAAGAAGGACTTGGAAAAAGAGGCATTAATGATGCACGTGGACTTGTCAGGAATTGCGCAGGTAGTGAAAGCAGAAGGTTAAATTTTCTTCCTTAACTTCGCTTCCATTAATTTGTTGAAACTTTCCGCTTTCTTCTTGTAAGCATCGTATTCTTTTCCTGTCATTTTGTTCAATTCCCTGTGCTCCACTTTCTTGAACACTAATTGCATCTTCCTGAAATTAGTAATCTGGCTTGCAGGAATCTTAATGCCTTTTAGCAAATCAGGCACTTTTTCAGGGCTTGGCGCCACTGCGCCGTAAGCCATAATGGTTGCCTGCGCAGCGTCAAGCATGCTCAAGTACAATTCCTGAAACGCTGACAATAAGTTTAATTTGCTCATTATTGTGTGCGCGTCAACCCTTGCTGCTGAATTCAGTATTGCTTCAGCGCTAGGCTTTAACTTCCCTTTCAATAATAAGATTTTCAGAGGTGCGAAGAAGCCAGTGTCAATCAATGCCACGCCGTCCCTTAAAACGTTCATCACTACTGGCTCAGCATTAATCAAGTTCTCAAAGAATACTGTGAGTGTTACAACGTTAACGTGCAGTCGCTCGTCAACTTTCTTGACTGCTTCGTCAACTTTCTTGCTGAAATACATCTTGAAATCCTTGTCGCTGATAACATTAGCGTCATTGAATATGATTAAGACGTCAATGTCGCCCCTTGCTGCTTTCTTGCGCGAACTGCTGCCGAAATAAATAATGCTTTTAACCACGCTGCTGAATTCAGGGAATATTTCATTAGCAAGCCTTAATGCTGTCTTGTAATCCTCCCCGTATAATTCATCCAAATTGTTTTCCTCTTTTTTTGCCATTAAACCATCACCTTTTAATTGTTTTTACTCTGTGGGAGTTCCTGAAAACTGGTCCTTCCTCTCTCCCTGTCCTGCGCCGAACGTGCTGGGCAAGCCTGCAAAAGGCCCTCCCCACTGGCTGAAATGCAGCGAGGGAATCTGGTGCCCGTAATTCACGTTCCTTAATGAGTAAGGACCCTGCAAATCCATACCAACTTCTGTGAACCTTGGAACTGCCTGCATTGAATATATTGGCGCTCCCAAACCCATCAGGTTTGCCTGCGCTGATAATTTGTCAAACTCGCACTCTCCTGTGAATGCTTCAAACTGCGCCTGCCCCTTGAAGCCATGCTCCTTTAATATTTTCAGGTATTCCTCATTTTTAGCATTTCCCCTTCCGATAATCATGTGCGTGTCCTGCCCTAATTCGCCGATGTTGTCAGCAATGTGCACGAGTTTCGCGCCTGTTGCTGCCATTCTTCTGGCCTGCTCCTCTAATTCATTATCTGTCCACTTCTTATTAGTTTTTGGATTAATCTGTGATTTTAAAGTATTCAGATGCCCGGTGTCTAATGTGACTCCAATTAACTCATTTGCTTTCATTTCAGCATCCTTTCTGGAATAACCTTCATTATTCACTAATTTGTCAGCGAATTCTTCCCTTCCTTTATTAACCCAGCTGATTAATAGTTCAGGATTGCTTCCCAATTGCCAGCCAGGCTCATTCTCAACAGCAATTACTGGATGCGTCTTCGTATCCTTTAATGATGCCATTGCAAGCTCGGCAAGTTGTTTCGGAACTACTGCTTCGCTGAAATCCTTCATGTGAATAATTTGCTGTTTTTTTTCTTCACTTTTAAAATATGGGCTTTCCAAATGTTCTATTTTTGTCATTGCAGTATGAATAGTTGTATTCAAATTTTTCATAATTTCGCTTTTTGGGTCAACTCCCTGGTCTTTTAATTGTTTTATCTTGATTTGTGCATCTGCTACTTTTTTCCATTCCTCATCAAGTGCTGTGCGGTTTGCCATACCCATCCTCTTATCTGGAGTAATTTCGAACAAAGCCATAACTCCTCCAGGCTGCACTGTGTCAGGGATTATGTCATAATCTGATTCCTTCCCTTTTTTTATGTCCATGAACTGGAAGTCGCTGTCATTTGGGATTATTCTCCCGCTGTCCTTGTCAACCAAGTAATCATGAGTGCCGAGAATAGTTTCATTCTTATTATTCCTGAACCCGCTGTCAAATCTGTGCCCTACTGCGCCGAAATTGCTTGCATGAATGTTGAAAGGAATTTTTTCCAATCCTGCCTTTTCGCTGATTCTGTCTGCCTGTTTCATGTTAAATTTTAATAAATTCATAGTATCCTGCCTTTGCTGGGAGCTAACCTGCGCGCCTCTCTCATTGCTTATGATTCCCATAATGTCAACAATTGGCGCGTGCATTGTCAGGTTCATCTTATTAACGCTTAATAATTCGCCGATTGCCTGCTCCTGCAACTGCGATATTCTGTCAACTGCTGCGCCGTGCCCTTCCCTCACTCCTGCTTTAGGCTCCCACGCGCTGATCATAACGCTCGGCAAGCCGTGATTAATGGCAAGATTAGTGCCTGCAAGAGGAGTTAGTGCCGGCGTGAAACTCTCGCCAAGAGTGATGCCCTGCGCTGCGTTGTAAATTGAGCTTTTTCCGTTCACTGTGAAGTAACTGCTCGTGTCCACGCTTGTAAAATATTCATCGTCAAAAGCCATGATTATAATATAGGATTCTTTTTTTTATAATTGTTACGCGAGAGTAGCACTCCAAGTCAGGAACCCTACTTCATCCTTAAAATTCTCATAAACCTTGAAACCCAATCCAACAATTTTGTCATTCAAAGTTTTCAAATCATTCTTTAACTTATAACTTGAAAATTCCATTCCATCCTTCTTTTTTGGTGTGAGCATTGAGCCGAAGCCTGAGAATAACGGCTTAAAAGGCAGTATTAAGAATTCGAAAGGCATCATTTCGCGAGGTTTTTTCTCTTCTTCCTTAATGTCTCCTCCTGCCAAGTACTTGTCCAAATCATCCTTTATTGCTTCCAGACTCTTGCCAACAACTTCCTTTAAGAAGTCAATATCTTTCATAACTTCCTTCTCAAAAATTTTGTTATATTCATCATTGCTCATCACGTACGGCGTGTAAGTGATTTCTGTCATGAACCTATGATGAAAAGCCCTGCCCTGCTCGCCCGTTACCTGAACAGGGCTCGTCTTAAAATAAAAGTCCACGTCAAGGAATGCGGTAGCAAGCGAGTTATTTTCTTCTCCACCTATTACTCCTCTTATTTTTGTCTTTATAATGTTCGTATCCACGCCTGCCAGTAAATCAGGATTCGCAACCCCTGTGTCTATTTCCAGCTGCTGCATTAAAGTGTAATAGGGTTTAACCCATTCCAACTGCATTTTTAACGATTCCACCTGGTTCCTTAAATATTCTTTCTGGATTTTCTTCCTGCCTTCAATATCCTTCTTATAAGCTTTCTTCCAGTCACTGTACTCGCTGAACCTGTCCTTTAAAATCCTTTTAACCCTGTCATTAACAGTTAATTCATCAATGCTCCTCAAATCTTTGATTACTAAGAATGAATCCCTTAAGCTTACGAATTCCATGCCCTGCGCTGTGCTTATTGTGTGAATGCTTCCCCTGCCTTTCTTCACGTCAACCTCGTCAAGCCAGATTCTCCTTAAGTTTAATTCAGCAGCAAGCTTTTCAGAATCATCACTGCTTTCCAGTCTCTTGAAAATGTCAAGAATTAAGTCAAACTCTTTCAAACTGTAAATTAATTTCATAACCTGCTGGATTATTCCGTTAATTAATCCCTGCCCCTTGTCAAACTGCTCCTTTGCGTAAGCTTTCCTCTGCGCAACGTCAGCATAAAAAGCGCTCGTAGGACTAGCGCTCAGGGCTTGATTAACTTTTGTCAGGTTCTTGAATCCGAACTCCCTTAACTCCTTTAAAACCATGTTGTAATATTTGCCAATGCTCTGGAACGGAGTGTTGACTATAATCTTATACTGCGCTGGCCAGTCAGCTCCGAAAAGTTCAGGATCCTTTGCGCGCGCTTTGGTTAATATTTTTGTCTTCTCAGATTCAGTAATCATAACCTTGATTTTAATAAAGCAGTTTTTTATTATTAAATCTTTTTAAATCCTGAATTTAATAAAAAAATCAAGGTTATGGGCATTTTTGATTTGGTTAAGAAAAAAGTTGAAGACAAAAGTTTTAATTCTGAAGAACCAGTAAAGAACCCCTTCACCAATGTGGAAGGCGAAGACGTTGCTGAAACAGCAGGGAATGAAAAAATAGTGAATGAGGAAAAAGTATTGGACGCCCCGCCTGCACCCCCAGCTCCTGATTTTATTGAGGAATCACCTTTCCAGCAGAGCAGTGCTGAATTAGAGCTTGAAACAGTGAAAAACAGCATTAACATTATTATTGAAGAATTAAAAGAGGTAATGAGCAAGGTTGAAAATATTGAAAGAGGGATTAAAAAATGAACGTTTCAGAATTTTTCCAGGAATTCTTCATTAACGGCTGGAACCATCCTGAAACTTACAACATTTTTGACACCCTTGCATACGCTTTGCTTGCAATATTAATAGTTTACTTCTCATACAAATTATTGAAGCAGTTAAAGATTAATTTTGACTACAAAACAGCATTAAGCATTATCCCATTCATCACCCTAGGAGCTATTATTAGAGTATTAGCTGACAAGGGAGTTTATCCAAGGTTTTTCTGGACAGTCACTCCCGGGGTGTGGATAATATTCTTCACACTAAGCATTATCACATTATTATTGGACAATAAGTTCAGGACTAATTACAAGATTACCATTATTACTCCTTTAGTGTTCATAATCCCTTACTTATTCATGATGAACGTGGTAAACCCTGAAGCAATAGTTTTATTCATAATATTTTACGCTTTGTCACTAATGCCATTCCTATTGTTAAGAAGAAAGTATGCATTATTCAAGGATAATTTTAATTTTGCAATCATTGCATCCCACTTCTTTGATGCCACAAGCAGTTTCGTTAACGTGGACTTCTTCAATTACAGCGAAATACACGTTTTAGGAGGGTTCTTCGCAGGCATGTTTAACACAGGATTTGTAATGTATTTCCTTAAAATAATAGTATTATTGCCGGTATTGTATTACGTTGACAAGGACAAATCTGACAAAAAATTCAACAATTACTTAAAATTAATCATTTTCGCACTTGGTTTCGGGCCTGGAATCAGGAATTTAATCACAGTATTATTAGGAGTTTAATTATAAATAATCATAAAACGAGCATATTACTGACAAAGCCACTAAAAATGTCAGCACTGCCTTTTTCCTGCTTTTAAGTATTGGTTTAACCAGGAAATTCAAGCCTGTTTTCTTCAGATATGAATGGATTACGTAACCCAAACATAATGCCACAAAAAATTGCGCCCTTAATGTCATATTATTTTTACCCTCTCTTGGATAAGAAAACCATTTTTCAATTTTTAAACCTTTACAGGATGAGCAAGGTTTAAATAATAGTGTTCCCTGTGGTTCGAACTGACGTAGTTTCTTTATAAATCACTGATAATAATATTCCCCTGCATTTTTCTGCTCCTCATCCTTCTGGCTTCCTAACTTGTTAGCCCTTGGGCGCTTAGTGTCCTTATCCCTCCTGAAAGTGATGCCCAAATCCTTTAAGAACAAATTCATGCCTTTTTTCATTTCCACAGGGCCGTTAGTTTCGCCATTCAGTCCTGCACTGCCGAGGAATACTAACAATTTATCACTCAAATAATCAATGAATAATAAGTCATGGTCAATAACGAAAGCGCTGGCTTCCTTCTTCTTAATCACGTCCCTTAAAATTTTTGCCACATTTAATCTCTGCTCAACATCCAAGTGCGCGCTCGGCTCATCCAGCAAGTAAACGTCAGCGTCCCTGCTTAAGCACTCAGCAATCGCGACTCTCTGAAGTTCGCCCCCGCTCAACTCGGACAATTTCCTCTTTAACAAGTGGGACAAGTCCAATCGTTCAATCATTGAAGGAGGAGTTTTCATTAGCACGCTCCTGACAAAATCATCATTCTCAACCTGAACATACTGGGGCTTGTAGCTGATTTTAACGCTCGTGTCTGTTTTGCCCTTGTCAGGCTTAATCATTCCTGCCAAAATTTTTGCAAAAGTCGTCTTGCCAGTCCCGTTCTCTCCTAACACGCCGATTATTTCATTCCTCATCAGGATTCCAGGCTTCACTTTCAATTTGAAATCCCCTAATTTCTTCTCAATATTGCTCCATTCAATAATAGGAATATTATTCAGCGCTTTAGTCGGCGCTTTAACCTCAAACTTAATCTCCTCACTGCGGAAGCGCATATTATCCTCCCTAATATAACCTTCCAGATAAGTGTTAATGCACTCCCTTATTGACAATGATTTGCTCACAATGCCGTAAACCCCGGCCCTGCCATACATGATATGCTCAACGTCAGCAAGGTAATCAAGCATGATTAAGTCATGCTCGACAACCACTGCGCACTCCTTCTCACTTCCATGCTTCCTTAACAAATTAGCAACCTTTAGCCTCTGCTTAATGTCCAAGTAGCTTGAAGGCTCATCAATGAATAAGAAATCACTCTTCTTCAGCAAAGCACCTGCAATCGCCACCCTCTGAAGTTCTCCGCCGCTGATATCACCAACTTTCCTGTTCAATACGTGCTTAATGCCCAATTCATTGCATACTTTATTAACGTCGCCTTCACTGATTTTGTTCAATAATGCCTTGACGCTGCCTTTGAAAATTCTCGGAATCTGCTCAACGTACTGGGGCTTATAACTGGTTTCCAAACCAGTAGTGTACAATTTTTCAAAATAATTCTGCGCCTCAGTGCCCTTGAAAAAATCAATAATTTTCTGGCCTTCAACTTCCCCAAAATCATTGCCCAGATTAGGCTTTAACTGCCCTGACAAAATGTTAAGGCAAGTGCTCTTCCCAATGCCGTTAACTCCCACTAATCCCATAATCTGCTTCTTCTGAGGAATCACCAAATTAAAGAGCTTGAAACCGTTCTTGTCGTAAGAATGAATCATTCTTGACTCCAGCTCGTCAGGCAGATTCACAACCTTGACAGCGTCAAAAGGGCACTTATTAACGCAGATACCGCACCCAATGCATAATTCCTCTTCCACAACAATTTTCCCGTCAGCGCCTTCAACTATGCAGTCCTTGCCGGTCCGGTTAATAGGGCAGAAATTCATGCAAACGTAATCGCACCCTTTCCCTGCTGTGCACTTCTTCTTGTTAACAACAACTATTCTCATAATTAAATTATTATTAGAAAAATAGTGCTTTAAAATCTTACCTTGTCATTATTTCAATAACGTCCCGGTGCTTTAACTTGTAATCCTTGCCCAGTGCTTTCCTTGTGCGCACATCTATTGCTTTAACGAATTTGTCGCCAATATCAGAATGAATAGTGTAGGCAAAATCCAGTGCAGTGCTTCCGCCAGGCAACAGGAAGCAGTCAGGCAAAGTCCTGCCTTTGCTGTCTTTGAATCCTTTAACCCCTCCGGGAAAAATTGCAATAAATTTTAACACCTTAAAAACAGCAGTGTCCAACACGTCCTGAACACCAGTGCTACCAGTCTCTGACAAGAATTTCTTAATGAATTCCAAACCCTTTAACTGATTCTCAGGCAAATCCTGTTTCAGAATCGTGAAATTATTATTCCCTGGAGCGTAAGCAATAATACTCTTATTATTCGCCTCTCTTAGCGCCAGTTCAACTTCTGCACTGCATGGAATAATCACTTTATCAGGGAACTCATCCTTCAGCTTTTTCACATTCTCTCTGCTCACTGCCCTGTCCATCTTGTTTGCAGCAATAATAATAGGCTTAGTTATTATCCTTAACTCCCTGGACAATTTCAACAAGTCATTATTAGTCCACTCAGTCGGCTTGGCAATGCTGAAACCCTTCAGCACATCCTTTACCATGTCCTCCGTAACCCTCAAGCCGCTTAACTGCTCAGCAATTGACCTGTACAATTCAGTATGAGTTTGCTCTGCCTTCCTTGCAAACTTGTTCCAGTTCTTATTCAATATTCCCAGATACCAATAGTCAAGCTCCTCTTCCAAAAATTTGATGTCATTAGCAGGATTATAACTCCCTTCCTTGACAATTTCGCCTTTCTCATTAGTGCTTCCGCTCGCGTCAATAATGTGAACCAGAGCATCAGCCATCCTCAAATCATCCAGGAACTGGTTGCCCATGCCTTTGCCTTCATGAGCTCCCGGCACCAAGCCGGCAACGTCCAATAATTTGACAGGAACGTAGCGCGTATTATTAACGCAGTAGCCTTTTGCAGGAGTGCACTTAATGTTGAACTCTTTTTCAACGCATTCAACCCTAACGTAACCAACCCCTTTATTGGGCTTAATTGTTGCAAAGGGATAATTCTCAATCAGCACGTTCATCAAAGTAAGCGCCTTGAAAAAAGTGCTCTTCCCAGTGTTAGGCTTGCCAACAATACCAATAAGCATGAATTAACAATTCAAATCTTCCAATTTTAAAACTTTTTATTCGCTTAATTCGAATTTCACGCAGTAAAGGGTTTCCATGTTAAGTGTTGTGTCCTCAAGTATTTCGTAAACGTATCCTAAACTTTCAGCATTGCTAAAAATTTCAAAAGGATTGCTTATTGAAGAGCTGATTAACAATATGAATCCGCCATTTTCCAGATAATCCCTTGCCTGCTTCAGGAATTCAATGCTTAACTCATTGCCGACTTCCCCTCCTGACAAGTCAATATCACCGGGCAAATTCTCATCATAAGGCAGGTAAGGAGGGTTGAAAATAATTAAGTCAAACTTTTCATCACTCCTGATATTGGAGAATAAGTTGCTCTGCCTGAATTCAATCCTTGCATTCCGCGCATTAGCATTCTTCCCTGCCTTAATTACTGATTTGGAATCCAAGTCAGCACCAATTACTTTCTCAGCGCCTGCCTCAAAAGCAGTGATTGCCTGAATCCCGCTGCCAGTGCCCATGTCAAGAACCCTCTTTCCTTTGCTGAATTTTGCAACCCATTTCTGCAGCAGGAATGAATCCTCCAATGGATGATAAACCATAAAAGTATTAAATTAAACGCACCTTTTTAATAATTATGCTTCAAATATTACTCATCCCGTTATCCTACTTAATCGGATTCTTTGCTGCGCATTACAGCATTGACGAATTAAAGAATAAGGATAAAATTTTTGAAAAAATCGTAAAAGTACTCTCAATATTGCTGATTACTGCAGTATTTTATTACTCTTTCATGATTAATTATTCATTCACAACCATAACTTTCTTCCTTGCAATAATCCTATTCCACTTCCTGAATATTAATTACACTGACGCTCTTGAATTCTCAATCATAGGATTAATTCTCGGAGTTTTTTATTCCAATAATATTATATTACTGGCAGCGTGCGCATTAACGTATTTCACTGCAGGATATGATTACCTGAACAATAAATTTTTTGTTAACTCATTGAAGAATTTATTATTATTCTTATTCTTTGCAGCTTTCTCGTCATTCTTCAACAATGCAGTGATTGCAGGAATTGCAAGCGCAGGGCTTATAAGGTTGTTAAGGAAATGATTATTGCAGTAAAAGTCAAAACTAATGCAAAAGAGCAGAGCGTTGAAAAGAAGGATAATGTTTACGTTGTGCGCCTGAAAAATAAGCCCGTGAAAGGCAGGGCGAATAAGGAATTGCTGGAAATTCTGGAAAAATTTTTCAAGAAAAAGGTGAGGATAATTTCAGGATTCAATGCGAGCGTTAAAAGGGTGGAATTGTTATGAATGTTTTCATAAGGACTTTCGGATGCAGTTTGAACCAGGCAGATTCAATAATTATGGAAAATTTGCTTAAAAAAGAAGGATTAAAAATAGTGAAGTCAGCCAGGAATGCAGGTATTATAATAATTAATACTTGCGCAGTGAAGGAGCCCACGGAGAATAAAATAGTAAGATACATTTCAGAGATTCCAGGAAATAAGAAGGTAATAATTGCCGGGTGCTTAACCCGCACAAGAACAAAATTGTTGAAGGAAAAATTTAATCACTCACTCATAGGATGCGATAATTTAAAGGATGCGATAAAAGCAGTTAAGGGAGATGTTAAGGAATCATTGAAGCGCGAAAAAATGTGCAAAGTGGGGGTTGTTCCAATACAGAAAAATAAGGTAATTGAGATAATACCAGTGTGCGAGGGATGCTTGGGCGAGTGCTCTTACTGCGCGACGCGCATGGCAAGAGGGGAATTATATTCATACTCCGAGGATAATATTATAAAACATTTAAATGACGCGCTGCAAAGGGGTGTTAAGGAATTCTGGCTCACAGCGCAGGACACTGGAGCTTACGGCTTGGACATTAACACTAATATCATAAAATTGCTGCAGAAAATTGTCAGATTAAACAGCTGGTTCAAAGTCAGGATTGGAATGATGAACCCTTCGCACGCTTACAAAGCCAGGAAGGAATTGGGCGGATTATTAATTAATCCTAAAATTTTCAGATTCATCCACGTGCCAGTGCAGTCAGGCAGCAATAAAATCCTTAAACTAATGAAAAGAAATTATACTAGTGAAGAATTCGCAGAAGCGTGCAATTATCTCCGCAGCAAAGTGAAGGATTTGACAATTTCAACTGACATTATTATCGGCTTCCCGGGCGAGTCAGAAAAGGATTTCCTGCAAACCATTAAATTAATCCTTGAAGTGAAGCCTGAAATTGTCAACGTGAGCCGCTACTGGAAGCGCGAGAACACTCCAGCGAGCAGGATGAAACAATTAGCTCCTGACATTGTCAAAAGAAGAGTCAGGGAATTCATGAAAATTTACAATCAAATGAAGAATGAGAAGAACGAATCATTAATTGGAAAGGAAGCCAATGTCTTAATTGACGAGAAAGGGAAGGGCAGGACTGACTCTTACAAATTAATCAATTTAAAAGGGGAATTGGGCGAATACGTTAAGTGCAGGATTAATTAATCTGGAAAAGATTATAAAAACTGGGCTGATTATTTTTTAATAATTATGGCAGTTCAGAATCCTTTTCTTTACATAACCCCCAGGGATAAAGATTTTCTTGTGGGCAGAAGTAATTTCCTTGACAAAGTCAAAAAAGTTGTCATGGACAGTCTGGACGAAAATGCTATTGTAAGCATTAACGGCGAATTCGGAATCGGCAAAACATTATTCGTGCGCAAAGTCATTGAGGATTTGGAGGAGAAGAAGAAAAGCGTTAAAGTTTTCCATTACGACTTTAATTTTAACACTCTGAACGATTTGAGGAACCTTCCGAGCGAGAAAAAAGCCAAGAAAGAAATAATTGTTGTGATTGACAGGTTTGAATTAATACTTTCATTGTCAAATTTGCTGCAGAGGAAGATTCTGAAAGTGATGAGCGATTTGTGCAAAGCAAAAATTACTTTATTAATCACTTCCACTGATGATTTGCTTAAAAAAATTAAGAACATTGACGAGGGCGTGAAAAAGTATTTCAGGGTTCTGGACGTTCCGCCAATGACTTATGAAGAGACTGAAAAATTAGTAATCAGCAGGCTGAACGAAGTAAGAACCAAGAATAAGGAATCAATCCACCCGTTCACAGAGAATGAGATTAAGGCAATGTATAAGAATGCGAAAGGAAATCCTCGAATGGTTTTAATGCTCTGCGCGAGCCTGTTTGAGGAAAAATTATGAAGTATGAGTTAAGAACAGCCTTTTTAATGCTTGGGTTGTTCTTTTTCGCCCAAATCACCGGCTTATTCATCATTAACCAAAATTTTGAACATTACGGCGTTGAAAACTTCAGGAATAATGAATTATTCTCTGACGCCATATTCACCCTGCCAGTTTCAATAATAATATTCTCATTATTGTTCCTGCTCATTTACAAATTAAACATGAAAAAATTATTAATCGTCTGGTACGCGTTCGCATTCATTGCCTGCGTAACAATTTCATTGTCAAGTTTTATTAATTTTTATTATGCAGTATTCATCAGCGCGTGCTTATTATTATTAAAATTCGTTTCAAATGATGACTTCCTACACAACATGCTTGAATTGCTGGTTTACGGGGGCATAGCAGTTGTAGTAATCCCATTATTAAGCCCTGTCTCGGCAATATTATTATTAATCATTATCAGCATTTACGATTTCATAGCAGTTTACTTCTCCAAGCACATGATAATTTTGGCAAAAACGCAGTTCGCCCTGAACATTTTTTCAGGATTACAAATCAGGACAGGCGGCAAAGGTGCAATACTAGGCGGCGGCGACATAGCATTCCCCTTAATACTTGCAGGGGTAATGCTCAGGGATTACTCCGCAATAAACGCGATACTTATCATTTACGGCTCGCTAATAGGATTAACAATATTGATACTAACAGGAGAGGATGACAAGTTTTATCCTGCAATGCCTTTTATCACAATGGGATGCTTGTTCGGCTACGTATTAGGATTATTTTTTCTTTAACAACTGCTTCAATACTCTTTCTTCACGCTCTTCCAGATTCATAATCTTATTTTCCAGATTCTTAATGCTTGAAACGTTCTTTTCAGTTGAAGAAACAATTTTTGCCAGCAGCCTAATGCTCAGCAGTAAACCAATTAATACTCCAATATTAATCCCCAACACTAATAATGTGGTTAAATCCAAAGCCATATTATTTTAATAATAATCACTCTTTTAAGAATGTTTTCAGCAGGTTCATGATTAATGATGCAATGTTGGAGTAAGTAATGTCATATTCTTTTCCGCTGAATTCAACGAAGTCAATGCTGATTAAATTATTATTCCTGCATAATTTCACAAGCAAATCATTATAATATTCCAGGCTTTTGCCGAAAGGCTCAGGAGTTGAACATGTCGGCACGTGCACGCAGTCAACAACGTCAATGTCAAAACTGATGTAAATATTCTTGTTTTTCAAATCAAGGCTTTCATGAATTTTCAAGCCATGCTCTTCCATGAATTCGTGCTCCTCTCCAGAGAAAACCCTCTGCCCGATTAAGTGAATATTCTCAGCAGGCACTTCGTCAACAATTTTCCTTAAAAAGCAGGCATTATCCTCTCCTTTGCTTCTTGCATCAGCGTGCGCGTCAAAAATTATTACGTGCAAATCCTTCACACTCTTGTTCAGCACTTTCACTGCATCATAAGTTATAGTGTGCTCCCCTCCAATAATGAAGAATTTCTGCATTACTCTCCTGCTTAATAATCTGCCTAAATTCTTCGCATTGCCCGAATCATGAATGCGTAACTCGTCAAAAACGTTCAAGCCAGTAAGTGGGTCATAATCATACTTATTATTAAGGCTGAATCTTAGCAAGTCAGGCGCTTTGCGCGCCAGAGGATTGGGAGTTTTTGACCTGGCAAGAGGTGCTCCTGCAAATACTATTTCAGCTTCTTCAAAATTGTACACAGAATTGTCTATTTTCATTCAAAGTCCTGCTTTGAAACTTTTACAAAATCAGGATATATTAGCAGGAAGTTTTCTTCCAAGCCTACAATGTCCCCTCCTATTGCCTCGCAAGTCTTTTTAATCTTGGAAATAGCCCTTTTCAGCTCTGTCAAGTCCTTGCTCCTTAAAGGCTTGATGTTGGCAAAAATAATTGCATTGCCCTCCCTTACGTAATCAATAATTGTCTTAATATCCGCGTAATCATTTAATATGAAATATTTTATTACTAATTTGTCCTTGTCAGCATTTTTCTGGGGCTTTACTTCAACGTATTCATCGTCAGAACCCTGCATTTCATCATCATAAGAAATGTGGGTTGTCCCGATTAACTTTTCAGTGAATTTTTTTAAACCTTTAAACACCATTTTTTTCATCACCTAATATTTACTAATTATTAGATAGTTACCTTCTTTATATATTTTATGATGATTCAAGTAATGACACAATATTCCATACCTGCATCCTTGTATAAGCCGGGACTTGGGCATTATCAGCCAGTAAATCCAGGTTCTGGATGGCAGTGTCAATCCTGACTTTCTCGTCACCATCACCCAATAATATTTTCTTGGTTCTCTCGCAGGTAATTTTCACATTCTTGGGAACGCTTTCATCATCTAAAATTTCATCCAATAATTCAATGCATGACTGCATATTTCCTGACAAAGTGCTCATTATATTATTTTCACCCTTTGACCATTTTCATAACTTTCTTCTGAATCTCGGATGTTTTAGTGCTTATTTTGTCAACTTGTTTGTCAACCACGCTCAGCCTTAAATCCAAATCCTGCTTCTTGTCATTCAGTGAATTTTTCAGCGAGTCAGAATCTTTCTTAACCATTACGTTGCCTATAATTTCATAAACGTCCCCTTCAATAACTTTGTCCAATTCTTCAAGAGAGTGCTCAATTTCCAGAATCTGAGACTGCAACTGCTGCTTCTGCATTGTCAATAACTGCAGTTGCTGCTGGTATTGCTGCAACTTTTCAACATCTTCCCTTGCTTTTTTCGGAACTTCAATTGCCATAATTTATTCAACTCCTTATCTTAACTGCTTTCTCAGAAGCAATTATCAGCCTGAGCAAATTATTACTTGCTGCCCTTAAAGCATTCGCGTCATCAGCTTCCACGCGCGCAATTAATTCACCTTCTTTTTTTTCAAGATTCACTCTTGAACGCTCTGACACTGTCTTTTTCAGTTCAGGACTCACAGCGTCAAACAAGAGCCCTGCATTACTTGTTCTTATTATTATCTTATTCTCGTAATTCATAACGCTTTTACTTTTCTCTCAACATTTGTTGACTTTTTTAACAATATTTTTGAACCGCAAAAAGGGCACCTGATTCTCTTATTCAAATTCTCATCAGTCACGTCCTTCCTGCACTGCAAACATACGTATTCCATAATTTTTAACACCTTTTTTTTTTACTGCAGCGTGTATGCTTTACCGGTTATTTTACTCCTGCACTTCCTGCAGACATAAATGCCTTTGGCAACACGTTTAACATTTCCTGTCCTGCAAACAGGGCATGCCTGTTTTGCCTTCTGCAATTTTTCAACATTAGCCACTGCTTTCCTGATTTTTGCGCCGTATCTCGCGCCAAATCTTCCTGCTGAACCAACTTTTTTAGTCGCCATAATTCACTCACGCGTGCTTATACCTTCCTGTTATTTCAATTAAATCAACGTGCCCGAGGAAAACTGCCCTGCAGCAGAACCTTTCCAATCCCAGCTCATCCAATGCTTTCTTCACACCTTTCTCTTCTTTAAGTTTCTGGAACTTCTCCCATAAATGAGCAATGGGTTTTCCGCACGTGAAACACCTGATAGGAACAATCAATTTATCAATTCACCTCTTACTCTTCTGCCTTCTTGCCCTTGCAGCACTCCTGTAAGGCTTTTTAGGCTCCTTCCTCCTTATATCTGCCACTAATAAGTGCCTGTCATAATCCAAAAACGTTTTTTTCAACGCGTCCTTTTTCGAAAATTCAACTAATACTTTTGCAAGCGCTAACCTTGCAGCTTCCGCTTGGCTCTGCCAGCCTCCTCCTCTCACCTTAATATTAACATCAATTTTTTCAGCCAACTCACCTGCTAACTGCAAAGGCTCCATTATTTTCAAACGGCTGATTTCATTGCCGTAAACTTTCAGATTCATGCTGTTAATCCTGATTACTCCCTTGCCCTTTTTCAATACTGCGCTTGCTATGCTGGTCTTCCTCTTCCCGCTCTTTATAATATTCTTATCAACTGCCATTACCACTTGCCTCCTAACTGCTTGCAGACATCGCTGACTTTAACTGACTTATTATGCATTAAGTCAGAACTCTTTTTGCACTTAAAATCTTTGCTCACACTATTGGCATATTCTTCAGGCATTCCAATAAAAGTTTTAATCCTCCTGAACGCAGGCTTGCCCTTAAAACCTTTGTAATCCATCATCCCTCTTATAATTCTTCTCACAAACCTGTCAGGCCTTTTCGGCTGGAAAGGACCCTTCTCAGTGCTTCCCCTCTGAAGCTTAATTAAATAATGCTCAAGAATCTGCTCCCTGCTACCACTTATAACTGCTTCCTCGCAATTCAATATTATAACTTCATTATTCATTTTTGCAAGCTTTGCAGCTTCATTGGCTAATCTTCCAACAATGCAGTCAGTCGCGTCAATAACAATCCTAGCCAAGCAGTATCACCTTTTGCGGAATAACCGGCTTCTTAGCCCAGTCTTTTAATGTCTGAACTTTGCTCTTGGATTTTCCTAGTTTTTCAAGAGCTTCCTTGCTGTAACTGAAAGCTATAATGTTTACTGAATGGTTCAACTCGCCAGTGCCCAACACTTTCCCAAGAACTAAAACGTTCGAATCCTTAATGCTGAATCTGTTAATCCTGCTGATATTAACACCTTTTTTTAATCTTCTGGATTTCTTCAACTCCTGAACTACTCTTTTAAATAATGGTTTTTTCTCCTTCCTGTATAATTTTTCAAAATCATTAACTAATCCTTTAGTTTCAAAACCAGCCGGTCCGTTATGCATGATAGAGTAAAAAACAGTGATTGATTTAAAAAAGTTTTGCTTAAAAATATTATCTATGCTTTTTAACACCAACCCTCATGCAATAGTTGTATATTAAACATTTGCTGCATTTCGGGCTTATTGGGGTGCAGGTGTTCTGCCCGAAACTCACCAATAAGTAATTAATCTCATTCCAGTACTTCTCAGGCAGCTTCTTCATCAAAGCCTGCTCAGTTTCCAAAGGCGTTTTTGTCATTGCCAGTCCCCACCTGTTAGTGATTCGGTGAACGTGCGTGTCAACAGCAATAACTTTCTTATTAAAGGCAATGCTTAACACAATATTAGCGGTTTTCCTGCCAACACCCGGAATCTTCACTAATTCGTCCATTGTGTCAGGCACCCCGTTCCCCAAATATAAAGGCAATTTTTTCAAAAATTTTGCCTTATTCCTGTAGAAACCAACAGGGTAAATTAATTCCTCAATTTGTTTCAGCGACAATTCAGCCAAATTCTCAGGATTCTTAACACTTTCAAACAATCTCCTGCTTGCATTCATGGTTGTTTCATCCTTTGTCCTTGCAGACAAAATTGTGCTGGCTAACACTTTGAACGCGTCATGACTCCTCTCTTCAATCAATTCAACCACAGGAGTATTATTATTACGCGCTTCCTTCCTGAGAATTCTTACAATTTCATCAATGTTCATAAACTAATTATTGTGAATTTTTCTTATTAAAAAACTTTATAATGAGAAGAATATAATTTTTTTTAATTATGGAAGAAATGTATTTGAACGTTATTAAGAACGTAACAGATGATGAAGACGCTCATTATCTTTTTAACCCGGTTCATATTGACAGCAAAAAATATACTATTGAAAGCGTGAAAACACCCAATAATCCACTGCTGAACGAGGAGTGGATGAAGGATAATCCTTTAATCAAGCAGATAATGTTTATTCTCCCGTTAGTCAGGGATTTCAAAGGAAGGAAAGTCAAAGATATGAAAATAAGCGTTAATGATGAGGAATTCCTTGTTTACTCAATTGATTATTCATTGCTTGATTTTGGATGTTACGGAGTAACTATTATAAGGGCTTTGAACGAGTCAATGCCTGTGAATAAGGAATTAGAATTAAGCGAGAATTCTTATAAAATGATTATGCACGTTCTGAACGGCGAAACTGACCTGAAAAATTCCCTGAAAAATCTTATTCTAGAATACAAAAATAATTGCAGTTTAAATTCCACTTTTAACAGGGCAAGGCATGAAAAAGGGAATAATAATTATTCTCTTGAAAAAATAGTGTCTGACAAGAAAGTTATCCCAAAATGGGATTTTTTCATTGCCCAGAACGGTTTGCCTTTAACTGACATTTTCAGATACCATCCTAAAAAGGATTTGTTCGACGCCCACCCTGACGATTTTTTCCGGCTTAACATGAACAGGAAATATGAACTGGAAGCTTTTAGCACTAGCACCCTTGATTTCATACACACCCTTAATTGCGCTGCTTTGGCAAGCAGTTAATTAGTATGCAAAAGTTTTGGCAGTTTTATTGACAAAAACACGAGATTAAAACAAATCACCACTGAACTGCATAAAGGATTAGGGTTTGGTTTTACTTTTCTGCAGCCGATTATTATCCAGAATCAGGAGGCGATTCTCTGCCTTGACGTTAAGAATAAATATGACTATAACGGCAAGTATGAACGAATACTTACTGGCAGAGAAATAAAAGCATTGGATTTGGCAGGCAAAATGCTGGAAAAAGAACAGGAAGATTTCACAAAAAACAGCGAAATTAATCAGGATAAAATTTTCGGAAAACTGGCTCAAGTAGTCAAGAATGTGCATAAATAATTAATTATTTTTTAGCCTTCAGAAAACGGCTCCAGTCCATTTTGAACAATAAGAACAATAATATAATAGTCACTACTATGAATGAATTCCCGATTAAAGGATTCTGCGAGCCTGTTATTACGCCGTCAACCACGTTAATATTGTAAAAGTTAAGAATCAAACTGCTTATTGGAGTAAGGGTGCTGAATTCAACAATTAATCCAAGAGCGAAAGTCATGATGAGTTTGCCGATAAATGTTGCAAGCAGAGCCAGAAGCAAAGGGTACTTGATTGTGCCTAATAAAATTAGTAAGACATCATCAGGCAGCGGTGTTGCAGCAAAAATTATTATCAGAATAAAAGCGTATCCTTTGTGCACTAATTTTTCCAGTAATTTAATGTTCTTCGTGAAAATATTCTTGTCCATTGCCAGTTTCCTTACTCCCCTGCCAATAATCCAAGCAGTTAATTCGCCGATGGAAGCGCCCAGTCCTGCAGATATTCCGACAATCCAGAAATTAACAGGCAGCAATAATATTACTGTCATGACAGCTATTAAGTAAGGCACGGGGAAGATAATTGTAAAATTCCCAAAAATGCTGATAAGGAAAATGCCAAGATAAACCCCTAATTCGCCGAATGAATTATAATAATTATAAACTGTGTCAACCATGATTTTGACAAAATCATAATTCAAAAACAGGAATATGAAAATAATAAGTCCAAAAATTATTAATAAAGACAGCAGAAGGAAATTCTTCACGCTTGTTTTCTTCTTAACCATTCAAATAAAAGTGCGATGGGTATTAAAAAGATTATCTGGTAATTTAATCACTCTTCCCAAGCACCCTCATCATCTTCGTACCCTTCCTCTTCCTGCTCCTCATCTTCTTCAATTTCCTCCTCTGAATCGTCATGCTCAGGCTCCATTTCTTCCTTCTCCACTTCGTTCCAGTCAGAATCCTTAATGCCAACTTTTTTCTTCTTTTTCATAAAAAACAAGAACAGTCAGGAATAAATAAATTTTGCGGGGGAAGGGAGTTATATATTATCTTGAAGAATCTTTGATAATTTTTTGATTACTGTTTTTATGTCTCTTTCTTTTCTTTCTAAATAATCATACTCCACAAAGAATCCGTCATAATTTATCTTATTTCTGATTATTCTTAATTCGTCCATTAAGTAATACTCTTTCTCATTAATTTCTTTGAACTCTTTCGTTTGTTCAATCAGTTTTTTATGGCTCAGTGTTTTAATCCCCGTTGATATTAATATTGCTGTAATCAGCTCTTTGATTATTTCATAATAGTCTGAAACAATAAGTGATGTGAATTTCTTCTTGTTTGAGTTTTCAATTCTTTCCAATATTGATTGTATCATCTTAAATAAATTCTTTGCCTTTTCCTTATCAGGAGAAACTTTTATTATTACATCTTCTTCCACTTTTAAAACACCTTCAAATATCCTTTAATTATAATGCCGTTTATTATGTTATTTTTCAATTCATTGCTTAATTTGTTTAAATCTGGAGAGAAAAAAATATTAATTTTTCTGCCAATCATTTTTTCATATTTTTCTAATGTTAATTTTTTTTCTTTGCTTTGTACATAAAGGTCTACGTCGCTGTTTTTGATATCCTCTCCTTTACTAAAAGAGCCGAAGAGGATTATCATATCTGGCAGACAAGAATCATAAATATATTTTATTACCTCTGATTCTTTAAGAATCTCTTGGTTGCAAATTTTTTTATAAAATATAAACTCTTCATTATCTCTATTTGCTTTATATATTGGTGATTTGTTTCTAACACTTTCAATAATTATTTTTTTCTTAATAAACTCTTTCAAATAATTCTTAACTGATTTTGGAGCCAGTTTCACTTTACGTGACAATTCTCTTAATCCAAATTCTTTAAGAGGATTGTTAAAAAAAGCAGTCAAAACTTTCCAAGCGTTATAATCTGATAACATATGTAATAATAATATCACAACTGTTATATAAATATTACGATTTAAGATAATTCTGCGGGGGAAGGGATTCTAACCAAAGGTTAAACTTACACCTGTTTATATAAGCTTCTTATTGTGTTAATTATAGTATTATTTATTAATTAAGACTATTTAATATTTTTTTATGAGACTGTTTAAAAACTTTAGCATAAATTTTTGGATATATTAAAGAAAGTAATAAAAAATTTTACCAATATTTTAAATATTCATTCCATCATATGCAATATTTATTTTTAGATTTGGATATTTTTTTATCATATTTAATAAGAAGTCATGGTCTCCTCTAGGAACATTATGTCCTCCAATATGAGTTAATATTGAGATTTTTGGTTTTAATCTTTCAATTAATTCAATATTTTCTTCAAAACTTATGTGTGTTTGCCAGAAAGAATTTTTATCTAAAAAAGTATCACGTATTTCTTTTGTATTACCTATCCATCCCAGTTCCATTATTAAGAAATCTAAATCATTAAAATATTCATCTATTTTCATTCCAAAAATAGAACAAGGCGCATACAATATTTTTTTGTTCGTTTTATTAATCAAAAAACCATATCTTACTCTATCAATTCTTTGGAAATCAATTGGAGTAATTATAATATTATTTATTTTTATTGGCACTCTATCTTTGAAAAGAATTATTTCAATAAATCCTTTTTGTTCAAAATACCATAATTTTGACAATTGCTCTTTAAATGTATTTAAATCATTTTCAGGAATATAAACTTTTATTTTATCTTCAACTTCATTTTCTATTTTTTGTACAGTGGGGTAAGAACCTTTTATGTGTTCAAATATTCTAACTCCATATGTGTGGTCTGGATGCCAGTGAGTGTAAAAAACATGATTTAATTTACTGATTTTATTTTTTTCTATTTGTAACCTTATTTCTTCAGGAGTATCAAAAAGTATTCCTTCTTCTAAATAAAAGGAAGGACCTGTTCTTGAATATGGAATCTTTTTTATTCTGGCTTTTGAACAATTTTTACAATTGCAAAAAGGTTTAGGTATGGATTGAGCACCACCTGAACCTAAAATTATTGGCATAAATGAAAAAAACTAACAATATTTTAAAATCTTTCTATCTTATTTAATTGAATTTTTTTTTATAAATTAAGAGATATTATTACTCTATCTATTCTATGCTTTTTGAGGTTTTCAATATTGTTATTGATAGAGTAAATTGCTCTCCCATTAGAATAAAACTGTTCGTTTAATCTTACTGTTTGCCAATCACAATATCTTTTGCATCCTTTTGTGATTCCAAATTTATCCTTTTTAGATTTTTCCTGACCTGAAAAAAAGCACATCCTGCCACTTGTTAAATACACAAAAGGCAAATGCATTTCAATTTTAAATGGCAATACGTCGAGTTTAGTATCATATCCTTCTATTCTATTATCTACTTCAATAGCACTTATTCCTATCTCTTTGAGATATTTTTGATATTCTGTTAGTCCAAAAGGAGAATGGCAAAGTGGTTCTTTAAATTCTTTAGGAACATCTCCAATAGGCCATTTTTTTGATTTGGCAAGTAATCTTCCCATTATAATCTCTCCTTTAAAATCCATTTGAGATAACATGTATAATACACCAAAGTCATTTGGTATCACTTCTATAGTTTTTTTATTAATGGAGGGCAAGATTGTGTTAAGATAATCAATACCATAATCAGTGCAGATGGGAGTTACTAATGTAAATCCTATATTATATTCTGAGGCAGTTTTTTCTATTCTTCTTACAGAATTAATATTTGGCATGCAATTCTCACATGTTTCACTTCCAAAGTATATTCTATCAAAACCTTGATTTTTAATAAACTCGAGAATAGTGCTGTCTAATGTTTTATATGTTGTACTTGTTTCAGGATGTTCTAAAAGAGTAATATCTTTTTCTCTTCGAATAAATAAAGCTAATTCCATTTATAACACCTCAGGATAATAACATAAATATGGTTCACCGCACGCTTTTCCTACAAGTTTTTTTGCTTCATATTTAAATTGGTTATTAGGTAAGTTATCTAAAATATTTAAACATTCTTTAATTAAAACAACATTATTAATTTTTTCTTCAGTAGGTCTCGCCCTTCCAACTATTTTTAAAGCACTTACACCTGCATCTCTTAATTCAGGAATTGCGCAAACTCCGCAATGTTCTTTATCAGTGTATTTTGACTCTGGACAAAACTTATTCCATTGCTTGTATTCTTTTATATGCTCTCTAACCTGCAGACTATTAATAGGATTATTATTTAAGTCTAAAAACTCTAAAGAATATACATTTTTACACAAAAATTGATTTGATTTAGGAGGATGAAAGAAATTGCAATAGCAATCACTGAAATGGCATCTTGCATTAAGTATAAATGCCTCATATTCAACATTAGGTTCTCTTTTAATCAAAGTTTTTATTTCATCAGTCCTAATCCATCTGGGCAGAATAATACGCGTTGCACCCAGTTTTTTATAAAACTCTGCTGTTTTTGAATTAAAGACTCCTCCAGCAACACTGCATATTAAATCAATTTCTAACCCTTGATCCTTAATAAAAAGCATAAGTCCTGGATCTCCAACAATTATTGCATCAGATTCTGCATCTATCACATCTGATATTAATTCTGTTAATGTTATTTTTTGTACATCTGAATATGAATGTTCATTAAAAGTTACATAAACAGGGACACCATACTCGTGTGCCTTTTCTGTTATCTCTTTGAGGTCTTGTTTAGAATTTATGCTTGCATCACTGTAACTTCGACGATTTAGCATATTTGAAGCTTCTGCTCCTTTTAAATCTGGATTAATATAACCTAAATAAAACTCATTAGCACCAGCAGAGATAAGTAATTCAACTTCTTCTACTTTATTTATTGGACTTGTTATCTTCATTTTAATTCAGGGGATATGTAATGATAAGGTTTTTGTACTGTAATTAGATTAGCAAAAGGACATTTTCTTAGCATACCTTGAATCTTTACATTCTGATCCTTAAACGCTGCTGAAAAATAGGCAAAATCATAAGTTTGAATAATATATTCTTCCTTACTATTATGAACAATATAAGTATAAGGCATAAAAAATGCTCGTGAATCATCAGTAACAATACCTTCTATTTTAATGTCTCCTTTAGGAGGGAATAATAGAGGTTTTTGTGTTTCTTCAGGTAAATATGCAAATTTTATTGAAAAAAGATCATTATTCCTAACCATACAACTTAATTGTCTATTAATTGATACAGGATGCATCAAATTAAATCCAATAGGATTTTCTTTCATAGCAATGTTTTTGGTAATGTTTTCTAATTCAGAATTAGATACTGACTCATATCCAAAATCCGAAAAAAGCTTAGCTCTTGAATTCATATATTTATTCTTATTTTTAATGCCATAAACAATTAGATCAAAGTCATGAAAATTATTTTGTTCAAAACCTAACATCACAGATCCAAATATTCCCAGAGATTGTTTAGGTATTCTCATACTCTCAATATGTGAAACAAATTCTTCAAGTTGAGGATATTCATTACTTTCTAAGATACTTTGAAGTGATTTTATTGGATCAATAACTTTGACAATGTTATTAACCTTAACCACAGGATAAGTCTCTTGTGTTATTGGATCAGTATATAATTTATTAAACATATTTGAGGATAAAAACCCATAACCTGTTTGGTCGGGAATTTTAAAATACTTTTTGTCTGGTTTTCTAACCCTATTTGATGGCAATTCTGTAGGCACATAAATCAAACAACATCTTATAATATTTTCATTATTGTTATTTCCCCTAGCTGTAAAAATTAAACCATCTTTATCTTCTATTGCTGAAAAATCTCTAATAAACATTAGATTAGCACCTCATATTTTTGTCTATTCTGTTCTGATAATTTTAAGTACATGCTTAGTTTATCTTCTGCTTGATTAATATTTACAATCATAAGTTCTGCTTCACTTAATAAATATTTACATATTGGCATAGGAATTTTAGAAACATTAATTATTGACCTATCTATTTGGTCAATTTCAGTCTTTAATTGACAATTTTTTGTTCTTAATTTATATGTATCTTGTAATATTGAAGGAATATGGGTTCTAAATTTTCCATTACATAAGGTTAAACATTTATTATACAATTCTTTTGCATCTAATTTAATATTATAATTACTGAAAAACGTAACCATCTCTCCAATTCTTTCTTTAAACAAATTAGTAACTACATTATTTTGTGCCATTTCACCAAGATTCATATTAAAAAGAAAACATAAAAGATTGGTTGAATTAAATATTAATTTTGTTGCCCTTTCTTTTTGATATTCATAAGATGAAGAAGAATAATGAATGCAGGGTAAGCTAATCTCTTCTGATATGTCCAAAACATTGTTTTTATATAAAGAATTATCTGTACTTCCTATTACAATTTTACTTAATTTTGATTCTAAAACTCCATATTCATCAAGATTAGCAGTTCCAAACACAACTCCTCCATAACATTTTCCATTATACTCTAATCTATTTTCCTTTAAATATTGAAAAAAAACAGACTCAGGGGATAACCCATTTTGTATAAATATTATCCTTCTTGATTTTAAAATATCAGAATATTCAGATAAGCATTTTTTAGTGTCATAAATTTTAGTACTAACTAATACAATAGAGTCTGATTTAACATTAGGACAAGATTCATATTTTAAATTATCTCTTAATCCAACATTAATTAATTTAGAATCTTTTTTAATAGTTAATTTACCTGATTTAATGATATTTTCAATAGGTTCCCTACCAGTTAAAATTACATCGTGACCTTTTTGACTTAATAAAAATCCTAACGAGAATCCTATGTTTCCTGCTCCAATAATATGTATAGCTCTTGTCATTTTTTTTAACTAAAAATTAGAAACTTCTTTTTAAAAGTTTTTCTAATATATCGGCAGTGTAGAAATCTTCTTAGAATTTTGACTTAAAACATGCTCATTTTAAAATAATTTGTAAATTTCTTTTCAAACAAATATATGAACCTTATTCCTTTGTTTCAGAAGAAGAAAATAAGAAAAATAATAAATTAAGTTTCAAAGTTACATTTATTGATAACATTGGAGAATCTGAACATGATGTAAAATGCGGGGGAAGGGATTCGAACCCTCGCAGGGACTAACCCACAGGATCTTAAGTCCTGCGCATTTGACCAGGCTCTGCCACCCCCGCATTCAAATAAAAGTAATATAACAAGAATTGGTTTAAAAATGTTTTATTTTAACAATTTCTTGAACTCATCCAAGTCGCTTATCAAATTAGTAATTGCAGTGTTGTAAATAGTTTTAGGCGCTAACTGCCCCCATGATTCAATAGTTAATAAGATGTTGTTCTCCTCAGGCTCAACAGTCACGGAGTCCGGGAAAGCGTCAGTGCACGCATTGCACAAATTGCAGTTCAGCAAATTATCCTTGTCAACTGCGCCGTTCTTGAAAACTTTCCTCGGGCAGATATCATCCAGTGCTTTCTTGGATTTTAGCACTTTAATGTTAGGGTAAAACTGGTAATACGCGTTGCACGGCGAATGCTTAGTATGGTAAGTGCCATTATTTAAGCACGCTTTTGCAGTTAATCTTACCTCCTGATTCTCAAATAATTTAACAACAGGCATTTCATCAAAAACAGGCTTAATGCTCGGGTCAGTAGGCACCAGGTCCTTGCTGTAAACAGTAGCAGGCCCTTTGGCTTCAAGGACGAATTCAGCAGTGCATCTTGCGCAGCCAGCACTCTTACACTTGCAGTCCTCTAATTTATTATAAGTTTTCAAGTCAGTAGTTAAAGGAATCATGCCAAGGCGGTGCGCGAGAATCTCATCATATAATGCGCTGTTATTTGCAAGAATGTGGACATCCTCAATTGCCATGGTGGGCACATTATTTATGCAGCTCCTCCTGATACTGTTTGCTGTTTCAAAATTAGTATTTGTTAAATTAATAACAATTTTTTCATTATTTTCTTTCAAAATTTTTGTATTCATAATCTCCTGCCCTTCTTCCCTCCTCCTTTCTTCCTGCACCCGTCATGAGGCTTGGGAGTGACTTCTTCAATGTTTCCAATCCTCATGCCAGCGCGCGATAACGCCCTTAATGCTGCCTGCGCGCCCTTGCCAGGATTCATAGGCCCGTTATGCCCCCCGGGCGCCCTGATTCTAATATGAAGATTAGTGATTCCCTTATTTTTTAACTCTTCCGCGACTTCTTTCGCAAGCATCATGGCAGCATTAGTGCTTCCTTCCTGCCTTCCCTGCCTTACCACTCTTCCGCCGCTCCTGAAACTCAAGGTTTCAGCGCCGGTAATGTCAGTAACGTGGATGAGAGTATTATTATAACTTGAATAAATATGAGCCACTCCCCATCTTGCTTTAATTTTTGGCATCTTCCTTCACCTTTTCAACTTCTTTCCCTGACTTTTTTAACTGCTCAATTAAAGGATGATTTTTGTCATTAAAAGGGCTGTTCATTGCATAAACAATGCTGTTCTCCTCATCCCTTAACACAACATAATTAGGGCTTGAAACTTTCTTTCCCCCTACGAATACGTGCTTGTGAGTGATGAACTGCCTTGCCTGCTTGGGACTCCTTGCCAAACCCTTGCTGACAACCATGCTTGCCAATCTTCTCTTGCTGATATCATCAATTGATAATTCCAAAACATCATCAAAACTGCTGTCATTTTCCAACAATCCCATATTAATTAATTTTTTGAACAATGCTTCACCCTCTTTTTTTGCCTGCTTAGTATCCAATGCCACAATTTTACGCGCCTGCTCCCTGAAACCCCTTAATAAAGCATTAAACCTCCACACTTCCTTCTTATTTTTATACCCGTACTTGTTGATTAATTCCCTTTCATAAATAATCCTGTTCTTCTCCCAAGGCTTCCTAGGCCTTTCGAATTTCTTCTTTAACTTCTTAGTGTCACCCATTTTACTTCAAAACCTTCTTCTTAATAGTAATGGCAGCGTTCCCTCTCCTGAAACTCTTCAATCTCTGGCCGCGCACTTTCAAACCCCACCCGTGCCTCAAGCCCTTAAAAGAACGTATCCTCTTTAATCTTCTTATGTCAAAATCTTTCTGCAATTTTAATTCAGCACCAACAGCGTGGGAATCATTATTAGTCTCAGGATCACTCCTCCTATTATACAAATATTCCGGAACATTATGCTTTTCAGGACTCTTAATAACATCCTCAATTTTTTTAACCTCTTCACTGCTTAACCTGCCGATTAACTTGTCATCAGGCACTCCAGCAATTGAAAGAACTGCATTGCCGAACATTTTGTCAACTCCCTTAATCTTGCATAATCCTATTATCGCCGTTTTTTTGCCGGGAATATCAGTGCTGAAAATACGCACTATAAGGTTTAAATCCTCTTTTTTGTCGCTGCTCATGTTAAATAAGATAAAATACAACGATTGATTTAAAAACGTTACGCTTAATTATCAGGTTATATTCAAAAGTGCGAAATATTTCCCAACAAAATAAGTAATTATTACAACAATTACTGCAATGAACAAGTGTTCAATAATAACGTGATTACTATTCTCACCCTGCTTTTTCGCAATTAAATAGCTTACAACTCCTATTAGTGCAAAACCATAAGACACGCTTATAATAATTGCAATGTTAAGCTCAAAAAAGAATAAAGGCACTAAAAAACTTAATGCAAAAAAGAGTTTTGAAACAAAAGTGCTTAACGTGCTCTTCCAAATCTTGCTGTCATTCTTTTTCTCGCTCTCCTCGCTCACATGAACGCCCAAAGCATCGCTTAACGCGTCAGCAATTGAGATAGTCAGCACTCCGAGCATAACAGTCACTCTTGAATTAGTCCCAGCATCCAAACCAACCATCATCCCAAGAGTAGTGATAGCTCCTGACACTGCGCCAAAACTTAATCCCTTAAAGCTTGAAGTGTCAAATTTCACTCTTCCAGCCTCTTCTTTAATTCCTCAACTACTGGAACACTCTCAGCATCCTGCCTGTAAATAAGCGCTAATTCGTAACTAACCCAGTCACCCAGTGAAATCCCGAACAATAACCTTGACAATTTATTCCTGCCCTGCAAATCAATACTTAAAACTTCCAAGCCCCTATCTTTCAGCAAATCTTTCGTAATTATAAAACGCTTCTTCAAAATTTCATTATCATACTTGTCATTAATCATGACAGCAGTGAATTTGCAGGGATTATTCTCAAAACTATTAATCTCATTATGATTCCATTCAGGGAACAAGTTATAAAAAGCAGGAATTTTAGTATTCTCATTAAAACTAATTTTCCACTTCAAGCCAATAATATTATCAGCGCCTGAAACGTAAATTAAAGGAACAGTATCCTTTAACATTCCTGCAATTTTCTTGCCCTGCTTTTCAAAATCATAATTCAGCACAAGATTCGCCTTATTAACTTCAGTGCTTAAATTATATTTGACAATGCCTGAATTAACCATTACATTAATTACCGGGAAAGTCAGGTAGCCGATTGCAATCCTCGGCTGCAAACCCGCAGGCACAAGAATTAATTCACTATTATACTTGCGCGCCAATTCCCCTATTTTCCCTCCGGAAGTTATAACCACAATTTTGTCAGTAATCTTAACCAAAGATTCATACATCCTGATTGTTTCCTTAGTATTGCCGGAGTAAGAAATGCAGAAAACAATGTAATCCTCACCCACGAATCCGGGAATTTCATAATCCCTGCAAACACTGATTTCAAAATTAAGAGGATAAAACAATGACTTGACAAAATCGCCAGGCAAAGCGCTGCCACCCATGCCGCACACCAATACTTTGCTGACATTGCTGAATGAAACATTCCTCCCGAAATTAACAGCCTCATTTAACTGCTTCTTAAAATTCAGGAGTGATTTTTTAAACATCATTTTATTAAAATAATAATTAATTGGCTGGTTTTTATTAAATCTTCTGTATGACTAATTTTAAAAAGCCAAAATTTTCCCTAATTACCCAGAATGAAAGTGTCATTAGAGGAAATAAAAGAGTACGGCCTGGAGTCAATGACTCATCCAGGGCATCTCAAATCCCACATATTGCGCGTTGAAAAAACGGTCAGAAAATATTTCCTGCAGAAGGAAGGTGTGGACTCAACAGTGTTATTAACAGCTGTTTACCTGCATGATGTTGCCCGCGCGTTAGAAAAGAGAATGAGAAAAGAGGGCAAGTTTTGCTGCCATGCTGAAACCGGAGCAGAACTCGCAGATGAATACCTGCACTTTATTGATTTCCCGAAAGAGAAAATACCATTAGTTGTTCACGCTATTGAAACTCACAGGTACAGCAAAGACAAGAAGCCGAACACTATGGAAGCAAAAATCCTGCACGAATGCGACAAATTAGACGCGATAGGAGCAATAGGCATAATAAGAACACTCATCAGTTACCCTGCAGGAGACAGCACTGCTTTTTACCACAAAACTGAACCAATTGCAAGAATCAGGAAATTAGACGACAATAAGTACGGAATTGACCACTTCTTCATTAAATTATTTAAAGTGAAGGACAAAATCAGTTTCGAAGAATTAAAACCAGAAGCTGAAAAAAGGCACGCTTACATGGAAAAATTCGTTAACGAACTGGAAAAAGAAGCGCTCGCTGAAAATTATAACGGCCCAGTGCATAAAATATTTAAAATCCTGGAAGAAAGCGTTAACCTGCAGGATTATGAAGAAGATAATCCTTTAAAAGAAGGCAATACTCTTTTAGGCAGATTACTTAACGAAAATAACCCTTTCATCCACGATTTTGTTGAGCAGTTGAAATCAGAAATTTTATAATAATCCAATCCTACTTCTTAACCTGATGAGTTTCTTAACAGATTTCATAACAATGACAATAGTAATCAACCCTTTCAGCAAAATGTTAATCTCAAGCATGATGGCTAAAAAAATCAAGAAACTGAAAGACGTGCGCGACATAATAAATTTCAGCAACTTAATAGCACTCTTGCTCATATTATTTTTTGCATTATTAGGGCCTTTAATATTCAACGACTTGCTGGGGGTCAGCGACACTGCATTAATACTCGCGTGCGGCATAAGTTTAGGAATATTCGGCATTAATTATTTGTTCAGGGATGAAATTTTCAGGATTGAGGAAAAAAGCAAGAGCGTGATGTATTTAAGCATAGGAACCCCCTTAATTGCAGGGCCTGCAAGCATCAGCACAATAACCATTATAAGCAGTTATTCAAGCATAGGATACTCTTTCCTCATCGGCTTCCTTGCAATCTCGGTGAATTACTTATTAATGCTTTTCGCGCAAAGATTTGCGCCAGTAACCAAAGAGAACGAGAAACTCCAATATTTAACAACGCGCTTAACAGGATTATTCATGCTCGCAGTAGGAATACAATTCGTGCTCACAGCACTGAAAAATTGGTTAATTTTTTAATCCTTATATTCGCTGTTTACTTTTTCTGAGGTGCCTGTAATGTAATTCTTGAAAGGTGATTCTTCATACAATTTCTTCAATTCATTTACCTGCATTGAACCTGCACAAAAGTTAGCAGTGCATCTTTTCTCATGATTATTTTCACTCATGATTATAAGTTTAAAATTATTGAATTTATAAAACTTTTGTAAACATTATCAAAAAAATGAAATTTATTCTTTCCTGCATTAATTGAGTAATTCTTCAAGAAATTCCTCTGTGCCCGCGAATGAGAAAAGTTCCACGCACTTATTATTCTTGAAATATTCAATCAAATTTTTTAACTCGCTCCTGTCCATGCTGCCTTTTGAGTAAGTCGTAGGGTAATCATGCAGTACGTCAGGGTCAATATCCAGGACAATATTATTAAGAGTATTATTATGCAGGAATTCTTCAGCATCTTCCAAATCTTTAAAATTCCACACTCCTCCGTTATAATCTTCAATTTTGTAGGGATTTTCAGGGTTGTAATTCTTCTGAAGCCAGTACACTTTTTCAAAACAATCATTTCTTAAAACATCATTCATGAAGACACTGCAAGGCTTTACAATGCAGAAGCCTCCCATTGGGCGCGTATTATCAGGATGATTGTCAACATGAACATATGACTTCTTATCACCATTATTATGCAGGAATTCAAGAATCTTATGATGCTCTCCCGGAGAGCCAAGAATTACAGGTTTAACTTCCATACTTTACTAATGCGGTAAATTATTTTATAAAACTTTCTGAACCCTTAAAGAATGAGTGCAGCACTTTCTTTGCAAGTTTTAGTCTCTGATTTGCCCTGATAGTTAATAATTTCAGATAATCATCACTCACCAATACTCTTCCTTTCTCAACAAGCAAGGCTTCAACGTGCTGGGTGCCGATTATTTCCACAATTATCCTCCTGCCCCACGCGTTAATCCCAGCCCTTTTAATGCCGCACTTCCTGCACAACGCCAATAATTTCTTTGCACTGTCCAAGTCCCTGCACCCAGCGTGTAGTATGTAAGGTTCAACCTTGAACCATAACTCGAAATTTTCATCATACTCGTGCACTGCCCTGATAATTTCTCCCTCTTTCGCAGCGGAATGATTCTTGTAATAAAAAGCGTTCATCATTTTCCTGTCATTAACTGATTTCCTCAGAAGCAGTATCCTGCCGCTGCAGCTGCTAGTAGTATAATAATCCTTTAACTTGTTGAATTTGTCCAATTCTCTAAGAATGTCCTTGTCAACTAATCCTTCCCTCTTCGCATCAGTGTACGAAATTATTGCCTTCTTCTTGTAATCTTCAAAACTCATCAGCAACAATTATTAATCCTGCCTTTTTATAAATTTTCAATGAAAATAACCAAGAACAATAAATTGATTGCTGACAAAGTATGCGACTGCAAAAGCTGGAAAAGTTTTTTCGGGCTAAGGTTCCGCGCAGGATTCAAGCCTTTTAATGCTTTCCTGATTCACATGCTTCCGGATTCAGTGCTTGACTCTTTCTTCGTGCATTTCAATTTCACTGCAGTATGGCTAACAGCGCAGGGCAAAGTCCTGAAAGTTGAAAAATGCACTCCTAATCATTTCTACGCGCAGGTAAAGAGCCAGAACTTAGTCCTTGAACTGCCGGCGAATAACAAAGCAGGAATAAAAATTGGCGACACTTTATTTTTTCAAACAGCAAAATAAAAGTATATGCCGTAAACAATTTCAGTAACTCCCCATGCTATGAAAGCAATTTCGTATCCTAAATAATTAATTAAAAAACCTGCAATAATAGCGCTGGAGCCTATTGAAAAATTAGTGACTGCAGTTTTATACCTGTAAGCATTATCCGGCTCGTCACTTGCAACTTTAACGTATAATTTATTATAAGCAGGCACTATTAAACCTCCGGTGATTCCGCCGATTAACTGCAATGCAATAATTCCCTGTATGTTCTGCACGAAAATGAATAAGACTACTCTGATACCTTCAAATATTTGCCCGAAAAGGAATACTTTCTTCATATCCCTGTGGTTTAAAACTTTTGAACTTCCCCATGAAACCAGCCCTTTAATAATGTATAATGCTGCAACGCTGATACCAACTGCTTCCAGTCCGCCGAAATTATTAAAATAAATTGTAAGAAAAGGAGCTACAATCCCGTTAAAAAAACTCTGGAAACCGTCAATAAGCGTTAGTCTGTTCCAGTCTTCATGGATTATCTCATTTTTCTTGCCGGCTATTTTTTTCATAAAGTTTTAATTCTCAGAAGGTTTTTAATCCTTTTCGTGGAGTTCAGAGCATTTTATGACAAAAAGAATAAAAAACTGTCAATAAAACCAGGCATAACAATTAATAATGATTCCTTATTATTAAACGGGGCATTGTACAATTATTTCCAGTTAATGAAGGAATACAAATTCGCAAATGATTCAAGAAGTGATGATGAAATATTCCTCAGATTATTAATGCTTAAAGGTTTTGACGCATTAAAATTAATGAATGCAGATTATTCAATAGCATACAGAAAAGGTGATAAATTATTCCTGCTGCGTGACTTGGCTGGTTCCTGCCCAATATTCTACTCAAACAATAATGATTTTTTCTCATTCAGTGATGAAAAGATGGAAGAAGGCAAGGAATTAAGCACTGGTGCTTTGTTAGAATTTGATTTAAAAAATAATAATTTAGTACTGCATGACAAAAGTTCCATCCCTAAAAAAGAATTTTTCAAATCTTATGAAGAAATGATTGAAGTTTTTGCAAAAGAATTATTCAGAAGCATAAGCATCAGAGTATACAATCTTGGCAGTTTTGGCATTATGAACAAAGGCAATACTGAAACAAAAATAATAATCAAATTATGCACTGATTTAAAAACAAGTTTTGTACTGCTTAATCCGTCTTATTCCAAAGAATCAGCGCCAGAAGCTTTGAAAAAAGTTAAAGAATTAACAGGAAGCAATAATTTTGATTTGGTGCAGTTTTACTTTGCGTGCATGAAAGCAAATGAAGAAGGATTGAAAGTAATTATTTGCGACTTGGGCGCCAGTTTATTATTGCATGACGCAGTTAATCCAGTTCATTATTATTACATTGCCAAACACTTCAATATTAATCTGCGATACCCTTTTCTTGACATTAAACTCGCGGAAGCAATGCTTAGAACAGATGCAAAGTACAAGAAGAATCTGCTCGCAGTGATTTTAGAACATTTAAAATAAATTATTTATTTAAAATTAATGTCTGATTTGAAGTTTCTCCAATTTATTCTTTTATTGTTTACTTCGTTCATGTATTTCTTCAGGCATGCGTAAATGTGTCCCTGATACTTTGAAGTGTCCGGTTGATTAAGTTTATTTATGCTGAAGAAACCTAATTTTTCAATTTCTTTCTTGTCTGCTGCTCTTGCTGTATTATTATTAATCATTTTCAAATCTCCTTCTGCTTTAATTAAATAAACTTTATGATTAGTCTGTCCTCTATTATTAATAGTAATAACTTCCCCTATTTCTTCAGTAAGAACTGCTTCTAATCCAGTTTCCTCCTTCAACTCTCTTATTGCAGTTTTCTTCCTGCTTTCCCTTCTTCCATTATTGTACTCGCATTGTCCTCCAGGGAGAGAATATTTTCTGTCAGTCCTCTCCTTTCCAACAAGAATACCCTTGTCCGTGATTACAATAGCAGTTCCTCTATAATATGTTGTCATAGTAGAATAAATGAGAAAAATCTCTTTTAAAATGTTACTACTGGCAAGTTAATCTTTTTTTCATACATTAACGCTTGTTAAGTTATTGGCTGTTTCAGCGCCTGCTTTGATTAATTTGTCAGGGTATAAACTGTTGCTTAGCACGCCTATGAATTTCACGCCCG
>Ga0210057_1000910_pt1 | contig 47231 bp, 42 predicted proteins | sample CryGeyCG2114_010_2_FD_183968 | JGI IMG/M metagenome (GOLD analysis project Ga0210057, IMG submission 183968) | Groundwater microbial communities from aquifer - Crystal Geyser CG10_big_fil_rev_8/21/14_0.10 (SPAdes) (version 2) | ecosystem: Environmental > Aquatic > Deep subsurface > Groundwater ...
ACAAGATGCGCACAGGCTTCTGCAGTGCCGCCAGTTGCGAGAATATCATCAGCAATCAGTATCCGTTCACCGGGTTCTATGGCATCTTCGTGCATGTGTAATTGATCTGATCCGTACTCCAGATCATACGATGACTGCACGGTTTTACGCGGGAGTTTTCCGGGTTTGCGGATGGGGATGAAACCGGCATTGAGTTCTTTGGCGAGTGCCGGACCGATGAGGAACCCGCGGGCTTCGGGTGATGCCACTTTGTCAATGATTTTCCCTTTGTAATGCAGAGCCATCTGTTCAATACTCTTTCGGAGCGCTTCTGCATTTGCAAGAAGAGGAGTGATGTCCCAAAAAACCACGCCTTCCGTCGGGAAGTCGGGAACCTTGTGTATGTGGGGGCGAATGTTCATAGTCAGCGTTAGTGTAGTGTTTTTGAGTAATGAGCATCACTACCAAAAACTCCTATTTTCTGCTATAATGCTCTGATGCATCTATTTCATCGTGAACCTTCTATTCTGGAAGCCACGAAGGCAGAACAGAAGGAAGCGATTGCGAAACTGATATCCCGCACCACGCTGAGGAAAGGGTACTACCTTTTCTTGCTCCTTTCAGTGTTCATTGTGACGCCGGGACTCCTGGTCAACAACGCATCGGTGATTATCGGTGGAATGATCCTGGCACCGCTGATTCTTCCCACACTCATGCTCTCTCTTTCTCTGGCCGCGGGAAGCATACAGGGGCTGCTTCACGCACTGCGCATTTATGTGGTCTCTATGATTATCATCGTGCTCGTTGCCATGGGAATGACATTTCTCTTTGCGCAAACGGGGCATCCGGTCACATGGATTCCGGAACGTCTGGATCCGACGACGTACTTCTTCATTGCTCTGATGTCCGGAGTTGCTGCGGCATTTGCGTGGGTAAAGGAGGATTTATCGGAGAACATTGCAGGAGTGGCGATTGCAGTATCGTACCTGCCGCCACTCTGTGCGGTGGGTGTAGGTCTGGCACTCTTCCAGCCGAAGCTTGTCCAGCAGTCTCTCCTTCTCTTCACGACGAATGCTCTTGGGATCATCATTGCCTCCTTCCTCATTTTCTGGGGCATGGGATTTTTTGCAACGAAGAAACAGCAAGAAAAAGCTGTTCTGAAAGAAGAAAGAAAATAAAAGGAAATTCTGTTTATCCAATCTTCTCTTCAATTTCCTCAATGAGTTCGTCGAGTTTGTCTTCCCTGCTCACGACTTGGTACGTGCACTTTTCTGTGTAGACGAGTTCTCTCTCAATGCTTTCGAGCCTCTTTTGCAGCTCGTTGTCACTGATCGGGGCGCGAGCGGTAATATGTTCGATGAGTTGTTCGCGGGATTCAGGGAGGATGAAGATGGAGGTCAGCGTGTAAGGAGCTTCTGGTCCTAAGAAGAGAGGATGGTGTGATACGACCTCAAATCCTTGGACATCGATCTCACGAATGACAATCTGCCCTTGGTCGAGATGTGAGACAACGTCATCTTTGAGAATGCCGTATCGTGCACTCTTATGGACCTCTGCCCATTCCAGAAGGGCGTCATTCTGGAGCAATTGGTCAAACTCCTTGTCATGCACGAAAACGTACTGGTCGTCACCCTCGCCATTCCTCCGCGCACGCGTGGTTGCTGATCTCGCGAAGTGCCACTCAGGGTGGCGTTCCCGCAATGCTTGCATGACGGTCGTTTTCCCGACGCCACTGGGTCCCAAGAGAAGTACGAATTTTGTAGAATGAGCCATCTAAAAGCCAGTATACCCCATTGTCAGATATCAGTACATTTGCTATACTAAAAGGATTTGTTCTTTGGACATCACCGAGGCAGCAGGCTTGCCTGCCGTAGCAACTGTTCGTTTTGTGTCTGTCAATTGCACAATCGTCAGATGTTCGGACATAGCTTGTTGCGTAGGTAGGTGGGGGTGAGGGGTATGCGGTAGCAGCACCCGTTACTGGGATATGGCTCTTAGCCAGCTGGATTACCCTACATGCCCCTCATCCAAATACCTCTCACCCCTCCCTGCCTTCTGTGAGTCGCACTCACAACTGGTTCCCTCCTTGCACGAACATGCACAGAGACGGGACACACAAACACAAACACAAACAGACTTGCCTTAGACAAACACAAACACTGCTGATGTGACATTTCACATCGACAGGTACGGGAGTGGAAGAGTCGCGCTCTTCTCTTCCGACACACATGTGTGTCGGTTCGTTCTTTCTCCCCATGCACGACATGGGGTTTCCCGCTCCTCATTCTGCGTATAGATATGTACCCGGTATGAGGAGCGGGATTTTTTACAATTTCCTTTTGCAACCTACGACCTGCAACCTATAACCTATAATCATGCCACGGCCTAAGGTAGCCATACTCTACGTGGGGGGATCGATCGGAATGGTGTGCAATCAGAAGACGGGACGAATGGAACGATTAGAATCGGTAGGGGACTTTTACCGCTTTCTTCCGGATCTGCAGCGGGAAGTCTCGCTGGAATTTTTTTCCATTGCCAATTTGGACTCCACGGATATTACCCCAGATCACTGGGTACAAATTGCTGAAAAAATTCGTGAACACTACGATTCTTTTGAAGGATTTGTTGTTGTTCATGGAACGAACACTATGAGCTACACGGCCGCAGCCTTGAGTTTTGCTTTGCAGAATTTGCGCAAGCCGGTGGTTCTCACAGGATCGCTCTTGCCCATCAATGACATCGGCAGTGACGGGCGCATGAATCTTGTCTTTGCGATTCGCGCAGCGCTGCTTGATATTGCGGAAGTTTGCATCGCGCTGGGTCCGCGTGTGCTTCGGGGCTGCAGAGCGAAGAAGACGGAACAGTCGATTGTACAGACGTTTGACAGTCCGCGTTTTCCGGCGCTCGCATACTTTGATACCTCTGTCCACCTCCATCCCTGGAGGATGGTACGACGCAAACGCAATCTTGTATGCAAAGCGGATTTCGATACCAACGTGACCACCATTACGTTGCATCCCGGAATGCCGGAGTCCGTACTTCATGCCATTCTGGATGCCAAACCTCATGGCATTGTCCTTCGTGCATACGGACTGGGCATGCTTCCGGAGCAGCTGTTTCCATGGCTTCGTGTCGTGGAAAAGGAGGAGATTCCTCTACTGATTACATCGCAACTCGTGCGGGGAACGATTGATCTTCACCGCTATAGGAAGCAGGTTACACTAGAAAAACTCGGCGTGATTTCCGGAAAAGACATGACATTGGAGTGTGCGGTAGTGAAGCTGATGTGGGTTCTGAAACAAACGAAGAATGCGAAAAGGAGGAGGGAACTTCTGGAGAAGAGCTTGGTTGGAGAACTGGATGAATAAGATAGATCTGAATCAATATAGTATGTCACATCCGTCGGGGCGTTTTTTTCCGTGTCATGGTGAGGTACTTCGACACGCGAAGCCACGAATCCATATACGAAAAAAACGCCCCTCTAGATAACATGTTCTATTGTTTTGGCTATATCAATCAAGAACGTCTCCTTCTTCCTCTTCAATCATTTCATCCAGTTCTTCCCGTGCTTTTTCTCGTTTGTCCAACAGTTTCTTTCCAACAATGGATGCGATGGCGCCACCGATAATGAGGCCTGTGAGAATACCGCGGATGGGTTTCTTCTTCTTTTCTTCTTCTTGTTTACGGCGACGGAAGAACATAGATGAGGGGAACTAAGACCACGAAATACTGTCGTAGGTTTTGAGGTGACTGAGAACGGTATCTTCGATCTGCTGTAACTTTTCAGGGGAGCGTGCTTCCGCACAAATGGAGATACGCGGCGAAGTGTTGCTCTGGCGAATGCCTGCCCAGGCTCCATCTCCAAAGTCAATGCGAATCCCGTCGAGTGTGTTGACGGGATACTTCTCAAGAAAATGCTTTTTTACTTTCTCAATAATTTTTGTCTTCTCTTCATCTGGACAGTGCGGACGCTGTTCCTGTGCCTGATACATCTTTGGAAACGCGGCAAGCAGTTCAGAGAGAGGTTGCTTCCTTTGATGGAGAATATGGAGAATATGGAGCGCGGCAACGAGGGCGTCGTCGTAGGGAAAGTACTCTTCTCCGCAGAAGAAATGTCCAGACTGTTCTCCGCCGAGCAGTGCACCATGCTGATGCATGGCGTGTTCCACAAAGGAATGGCCAACTTTACTCATAATGGGAGTCCCGCCCCAACGAGAAATTTCCGTGTCGAGTGCGCTGGAGTTACTGACGGTGAATACCACAGACGTTCCTGGATGACGTTGCAGATGATCGTGTGCGAGGAGGAGGAGTGTCTGATCTGCGGTGACGATCCGTCCTTGGTCATCAATGACACCGAGTCGGTCTCCATCGCCATCGAAGGCGATGCCAAAGTGGAGGCTGTTTTTTTGAACGAGATCTTGCAATTCTCTCAAGGTGTCCCACTGAATCGGGTCTGCAGGGTGATTGGGAAATGTTCCGTCAGGTTCCGCGTACAGTTCATGGAGTGTGCATCCTGTATTCGTCAATGCGGCACCATACGTTGGTCCACATACGCTGTTACCGTAATCTACGCCAATGTGAAGCGGAGAGTGCGGGAAGAGAGTGGAAACGTGGTTGATGTAGGCAGTGCGAGCATCTTCCATGTCCTCTTCGTATCCTTTTCCTGTAAAGAATGTGCCTTCCTCAATGCGTTTCCGAAGAAGTTGGATGTCATCTCCGCAGAATGGATGCGCGTCAGCAACAACGAGTTTTAATCCGTTGTCATCGGCAGGGTTGTGACTGGCAGTCACCTGTACTCCGCCATCAAGACCTTGCGTGCAGACGGTAAAGTAGTTGACCGGACTAGGAGTGGGTCCGATGTGAGAAACAGTGCATCCTGCTTTGAGGAGTCCTTCTGTGACCGCTTGTTCAAACAGAGGACCGTGCGTGCGCGCATCGCGGCCAACGCACACGCGGGGATGGGCCTTCCCCGTCCGTTCGCGAAGGATCGATCCGAATGCATGACCAATGAGAAGACACGCTTCTTCTGTGAGCTGTTCATGCGCCTTTCCGCGGATGTCGTATGCCCGAAACATTCGGGGATCGAGGAGTGCTGTACTCATAATGAAGCAGCGAGAAGTATAGCGAATACTCTAGCAGACGTCCATATTGAATACAATAGTTGTTCAAATAAAATGACTATTTTCTGCTGTTTAGACAATTCCAATAATGAATCGCATCACAGCGAAACTCGTCATCATGACGACAAGTCCAATGACGGATTTGATGAGCATTTTTCGAGCGCGGTCTGCCTGTTCCTGATTACCGGTATTGAGAATCATCACAATGCCCGCAAAGACAACGAATGCGGCGGCGATGAGGGCGGAGAGTCCGATGAGTAGATTCACGATTTCGAGGATCTTCGTAATCACGGCGCTGTTTGTGGGATTGTTTGGTTCTCCGGGAGCACCGAAGTACCCTGCGTCGATCCCGAAGGTTCTCATGATGACCTCTTTGGAAGCTATGAGAATGACACCGAAAATCACTGCACCTACAGTACGCTTGAGTTGGGTTGTGCCCTCCTCTTTTCCGTAGCTGGTAACCGCAATAATGCCGCTCACGATGATCGTCACGATGGCCATGAGACCAATGATGAATTCCACCCACTTCAAGACACCTTCTACCTCTGTCGCAATAATTTTCACTCCTGCTCCGCCTCGAAATGCTTCGCCAACAGTGGCACCTCCTTCACCAGTGCCAAAGAATGCATCCGTGAGTGGTCCTGCCAAATAGTAGAGCATGAGCGCGGCAATCGTGCCCCCGATGACCTTTTTTGCACTGCTCAGTTTCTCCTCATCTTGGCTGTTTACCAGGCGAAGACCGTACCGGACAAGGACAAATGTTGCTGCGGCGGCAACGACAACATTGAATTGTTCGAGAAATTTTTTCACGATGTTCAGGATGCATTTATTGTTATCACAGGTAATGCCATGTGTTTGTAAGCCTGCTCCACCTGTGTCAGACACAGTAGTGACGATGCCTTCGATGTCGCTTTTGGTGACACCTGCAGCAAAGCTCACTGGTACACAGGACCAGAAGAGCGAGGCGAGGAGAAGGGGAATGCAGAGAAAGCGCATAGGAGAATGTGACGATTTACAGGAAGAAATTCACAATGGCGAACGCGGAGATGACAATGGCGACTGCAACGATTGCTCCGATCATGAGTTTCTTGGCGCGTTCCACGGTTTCAGGGTTCGTGGCAATGAGAATCATGGCACCCGCAACGACGAAGGCGATCACAGAGAGAATGCCGAAAATCTCGATGATGAAGTTCGCGATTCCCTGAATCTCGTCTCCCAGTACCGTGCTCTGGCCACCTCCTGTGGCAGTACCGGGGTCACCGGCAACAGATTTGATGATGCTGTCAGCAATGATGACGACGACCACTCCCATGAGTCCGTTAAAGAATTTCTTTTTCTGTTTATCCACTTCACCTTCACGTCCTTGTAATGCAATCATACGTGAGCCCTGCAGGACAACGTTGAATGCCAGTGCCGCACCGAGCGCCATTTTGAAGAACTTGATAATGTCATTGAGGCCGCCGCCGCCCGTGCGTAATTCGTCTCCCTTAATGATGGTTCCACGCTCTGTGGCAAACACGTTTAAGAGAAGTAGCGTAGCACCCATGATCGCGCATCCGGCAATGGCGTGACCGTAGGCAGCTTTGGATTCGGTGATGACATTCTCGTCGTCAGAGAAGAAGATCATGCGGACGGCGTAGAAGGCGAACATGGCCAATGCAATGCCTGCGAAGATGTACATGAATGTTTTCTCACCACCAAAAAAGAGAGTCTCTTTGGCATATGTGGCGAATTCTCCAGCACCTCCGCCCAGCACAGTTGAGCATTTCCCTAAACCTCCTCCGAGAATACAGACATCTGCTTCTTCTACTGGACCACCCAATGCAGTAAGGGGAAGGCCGAGCACTACAACAATGCCAAGGAGTGCCGGAGACAGAAATCGATGCATCACCTCAGTATAGCGAAATTTTGGTGTTTTGACAATACTCTTGCCGTTTTACATGTTTTTCGTATACTACGTCGGTATGCAATCTCCCTCTTCGTTCTCACCGGCAACCAGCCGCCCCATGACGCTGAATTCCTCAGTAGAAAGTCAGACCTATTTCCTGTTCGCTCTGGCGATGGCGTTGACGGTTTTGGGCACATTCCTTGGTATGACCTTTGCGATGCCTATTTTGAGTAGTGGCTTTGGTTTTGTGCTGATTATCGCTGAACTTGCCATTATTTTTACATCACGGCTCTGGATGGACAAATCACCCCTGAATGCACTTCTCTTTGGTCTCTTTCCAGTGCTGTCGGGTCTCACATTTGCGCCGTATCTCATGTACGTGCTGGCAGGCTACGCAAATGGCGGAGCAATTCTCATGAACGCTTTTGCGGCAACGGCATTCATGGCCGGTGCTGCGGGAGTCTTTGCGAAGACGACGACGTGGAATCTGACCATTCTGGGTAAGGCGCTTTTCTTCGCCCTTTTGGGTCTGATTCTCATGGGTGTACTGCAGATCTTCATTCCCGGGCTCCGAGGTGGGGCTTTGGAAGTTCTCCTCTCCGGTGCGGGAGTCGTGATATTTGCGCTCTTTACAGCCTACGATGTCCAGCGTGTGGGATCGATGGCGCGCCTCGGGGCAAATCCCTTTATGCTTGCGCTCAGCCTGTACCTCGATATATTTAATCTCTTTTTGTATATTTTGCGGTTTATGATAGCAATTTCCGGAAATCGAAGATAAGGTTGCAGACCTATAACCTAATACCTCGCCTATGGCAAAACGACCTACACCCAAAAAACGGCGATCCAAGAGACGCATGCGACAGCAGCACTCAGCGTACGATGCGAGACAGATTCGTCGTCTCATCGGCCGACAGAATTCTCCCTATGCGACTATTGCAGAGAAGAAGGATGGCGGTGTGGAAAAGGAGATTACAAAGATCAAGGCATAGTGTATACTGAAGAAAAGTTCTTTCCGTATTCTTAAATGGCTCGTCGCCGCCATCTCTCACGCATTGCGGTTCTCCAGACGCTCTTCGAGTGGAACAGGAGGGGAGGTGTTGATGTGCAGGATTCATTAAGAATAAACGGAAAGGAGCTTGGTGACATTGACGTGGAGTTTGCAGAGGGGGTTTTACATGGAGTGATTCAGAAGCATGATGTACTCCAAGAATTGGTCAAAAACCACGCGCCGGAATGGTCACCGCAGCGCATGGACCCGATTTCACGATGCCTGCTTCTTATCGGTGCATACGAACTGGAGTACGGCAACGACGCACCCCCGGCGGTGGTCATCAACGAAGCCATCGAAATCGCGAAAGAATATGCAACTGATGAGAGTGGAAAGTTCGTCAACGGCGTCTTGAATGCGATTGCTCATAGAGGGAAGTAAGCTGCTACACTGTACAGTATGGTCTCACCACCGAAGTCCTTCACAGAGCTTGAGAATGCCATTGGTGTGCGGTTTCGGGATAAGGAAATCTTGTCGCAGGCGCTGACGCATAGGAGTGCCGTGCAGCAGTCGCGGGCACATGGACATAATGAACGGTTGGAGTTTCTCGGAGATGCGGTGTTGGAGCTTGTAACAACAGACTATCTCTTTCATCTCACGGATCGTCCCGAGGGCGAGCTGACGAATTGGCGATCTGCGCTTGTACAGAGAGAGAACTTGGCAAAGGTAGCGCGGGAAATTTCCTTGGGAGAGCACCTCTTCATGTCGCGTGGGGAGCAGAGCGGGGGAGGACGGAACCGCGATTCCAATTTGGCAAATGCACTGGAAGCACTCATTGGCGCAATGTATGTCGATCGTGGATTTGAAGTTTCCAAAGAATTCTGTGAGAGATTCATTCTCACGCACCTCAAAGAACTCCTTGCCGAAGGCAAGCACAGGGATGAGAAAAGTTTCTTTCAGGAATGTGCACAGGAAGAATTGGGTATTACACCCAAGTATGAAGTGGTTGATGCTGTCGGTCCTGATCACAGCAAAGATTTCACTTGCGCGGTCTATCTGGGTGATGAGAAGGTGGCAGAGGGAAAGGGGAACAGTAAGCAAAAAGCCGAACAGGCTGCCGCAAAGGAGGCACTGAAGGTGAAAGGGTGGAAATAGTTATCTCATCTGAATTTCAATATCTACCCCACTGGGGAGGCTCAAGTTCTGGAGACCTTCGACGGTCTTGAATGTGGTATCTGTAAGGTCGATGAGGCGGCGGTGAATGCGCATTTCGTACTGGTCGCGGGAGTTTTTGTGGACGAACGTAGATTTATTGACCGTGAATTTCTTAATGATTGTGGGGAGCGGAAGGGGACCGTGAATGACGGCGCCGCTGCGTTCGGAAGTGTCAATAATCTTTCCGGCTGCTTCATCGAGCACATGGTAGTCAAACGCATTGAGTTTAATGCGGATACCGCTGACGGCAGGTTCGTGTTTTTTTGTAGTTTTTTTCTTTTGGGAAACCTGCCCAGATGACTCGTTCGGAAGAGCAGGAGCTGCAGCATCCTGCTTTTTCAAAGCAGTTTTCTTGGTTGCCTTTTTACCCTGCTTGCCAGCAGCAGCTTTAGCGGAGGCTGGAGTTGATCGAGCGGGCTTTTTCTTTTCTTCGGTCATGGAGGAAGGAGCAAGGGAGGAAAAAAAGAGGTTACTTGAGAATCTTCGTTACCACACCAGCTCCAACAGTGCGGCCTCCTTCACGGATAGCGAAGCGCGTTCCTTCATCGAGAGCGACAGGCGCACCGAGTTTCACAGTGAACTTCACGTTGTCTCCGGGCATGACCATCTCTACGTTATCAGGGAGCGTGACTTCTCCCGTCACGTCTGTTGTACGAATGTAGAATTGCGGCTTATATCCTTTGAAGAAAGGCGTGTGTCTTCCACCTTCCTCTTTCGTGAGGATATACACCTCTGAATCAAATTCTGTGTGAGGAGTGATAGATCCTGGTTTTGCGAGGACCTGACCACGCTCAATCTGTTCACGCTCAATACCACGAAGAAGCAGACCGACATTATCTCCCGCTAAACCTTCATCAAGCAACTTGTGGAACATTTCGACGCCGGTCACCACAGTCTTCTGCGTTTCCTTAATTCCCACAATCTCTATTTCTTCGTTTACTTTCACTTTACCCTGTTCAATACGTCCCGTTGCGACAGTTCCACGTCCCTTGATGGAGAAGACGTCTTCCACGGACATGAGGAAAGGCTTTTCCATTTCGCGTACGGGATCGGGAATGTGCGAATCGAGAGCTGTAAGAAGATCTTTGAGATGTTGAATCTCGCCGGCATCACCTTCCAGAGCCTTGAGCGCTGAACCTTTGATGATCGGAGTCGTGTCACCCGGGAATTCGTATTTATTCAGGAGTTCGCGAACTTCTACTTCAACAAGATCCAGAAGTTCCGGATCTTTTACCATATCTACTTTATTCAAGAAGACCACGATATAAGGTACGTTCACCTGGCGAGCGAGAAGAATATGCTCGCGGGTTTGCGGCATCGGGCCGTCTGCGGCGGAAACGACAAGGATGGCACCGTCCATCTGTGCTGCACCGGTAATCATGTTTTTCACGTAGTCGGCATGTCCCGGACAGTCGACGTGCGCGTAGTGACGCTTGTCGGATTCGTATTCCACGTGTGACGTATTGATCGTAATACCGCGTTCTTTTTCCTCAGGTGCGCAGTCGATCTTTGCATAATCTTTCTTCTCCCCTTCCGGTGAGAAATTCATAGACAGTGCCGCGGTGAGAGTCGTTTTCCCATGGTCAACGTGACCAATGGTTCCAACGTTAACGTGGGTTTTGGATCGATCGAACTTTTGATCTGCCATACCAGAAAAGGGGAAGAGAGATGATTAAAGGTAGCCTACAAGGCTGAATATACATTCGTAAAGCCAAAGAAGTCTAGAGAATCTCCCTGCTTCGTCAAGCGAAACTCTTTGGGTACGTAAGGTTTACAAGTCGTGCAGCATGGCCAGAGCGAGCTTTTCTATGCGTTTTAGGATATCTTCATTAAAAATTTGACCACTTTGGAAGTCATCGGCGTACGCGTGCACGATGGGTTGTACGGTGGTGACATTGGATTCAAAAGAGAGGATTTTCATCAAATCCGCCGCTGCCAGAAACGAGCGGACTCCACCGGAGTTACAGAGAATGCCGGCGATTTTCTTACTCATGGCACCGCTGGTAATGTCAATGAAATTCTTTAAGGGACCGGAGACTGAGTAGCAGTAGACCGGCATGCCGAACATGTACGCATCGGATTGTTTGAGAATGTCATACGCTTTCTGTATGTCACTGTTATATTCTTCGATTTTCCGTGCATCGCAGAATTGCATGTCGATTGAGCGGAGATCAATAACAGATGTCTCCACATTGTTCTTTTGGAGAATATCGGCAGTCGCGTCAATGAGCAGTGCCGTGCGCGAATCTTTCCGTAGCGAACCTTGAATGAGAGTGAAGTGAGGCATGGTACTATTCTGCTTAATGAAACGTGATGAGAGGATACACCTTTTTGCGGGGGAAATCTGGGAGTGGTTTGCACGGTGCAAGCGCAAATTGCCGTGGAGAGACCTGCCTGCCGGCAGGCAGGGTTTGGCGGTGGAAGATGACACGGAACGGGCATATCGTGTGCTGGTTTCCGAAATGATGCTGCAGCAGACGCAGGTGCCGCGGGTTATTGTCATTTACAGGCGGTTTTTGGAACAGTTCCCCCAGTTGAAAGATTTGGCATGTGCATCGAATCGGGAGGTGATTCTTGCGTGGCGTGGGATGGGATACAACAATCGTGCGCTGCGATTGCGGGATGCAGCCAGAACAATTCTCGCAGAGTTTGACGGAACATTCCCAAGAGACATGGATCATCTCCAGTCTCTAAAAGGAGTAGGGCACTATACGGCAGCAGCCATTCGCAACTTTGCGTTCAATATCCCGACGCCTTGCATCGACACAAACATTCGTCGCATCCTCCATCGCACATTCGTGGGTCCGGAGAATCATGACGGGACGTGGAAGAAGGGGGATGAGTATCTTTTGCAGCTTGCAGCAGAGGTTTTAGAACATGCACTACAGATGGATAAGCGGTTAGCAATTAGCGGTAAGCGGTTAGCAACGGCAAACTGGCACGCGGCATTAATGGACTTTGGTTCTCTTGTGCAAACCAAACGCAATCCCAAGTGGGAGCAATGTCCGCTCACGGCAAAGGGAATTATGAAAGCAACAGAGCAGAATATGCCTGATGCCTCAGGGAAAGGAAGGAAAACGGAACCGGGTCGCATGGTGGGTTCGCGCTTCATTCCCAATCGCATTTTTCGTGGGAAAATTGTTGAAGCGTTGCGTGATAGTAAAAAGGGAATGACGCTCGAAGAAATAGGGAAAGAAATATGTATCGATTGGTGTGGAGAAGAAAAGCAGTGTTCCTGGTTACAGGACTGTGTACTTGCACTACAGCGGGATCAACTGGTTATGCAGAAAGCAGATATGTTTCTGCTAACAGAATAGGGGTTTACGGAACGGGGGCACTTACATCCCCTCCGTCTCCTGCTCCTTGGTTACAACAGCACGATGGAGAGATGCACGACAGAGTTGTTGCTTCACAGAAGCCGCCTTGGGATGCGCATGTTTGCTCGCTCATGCACGTTGTTCCCTGAGGACAGGTATCTGATCCTCCATCTTGACCCCCATCAGTGGGCGGGGGCGGGGCTGCTATGCCTATGTCGCCGCCATCTGTTCCTCCTGTTGATGAAGAAGACGTCCCTCCAGTTGTCCCCCCCGTTGTCCCTCCTGTAGTTCCTCCCGTTGTTGTCCCCCCCGTTGTTCCTCCTGTAGTTCCTCCCGTTGTTGTCCCTCCAGTGAATGAAGAAGAACTGGAGGAAGATTGTCGTACACGAGGGCTCTGAAGAGGGATGGAAGTTTGTGATAAGCCTGGAAGACGTGGAGGGATCCACCAAGGCAACCCTTTCTTACGTTCAGGCTGACGGTAGAGTTGGTGTATGGCAATGGCAATCTCATAGCGCGTGAGAGGACGTTGTGGTTCCAGGTAGAAAATCCGTTCCGGGAAGAGTTCGTAGTACCATGCATTTCCCGCGTGTCGCGAATACCATGTTCCCTGTGGGACATCGCGATACCCGTGGGGCCAGTACTCTTCAAAGTCGAACGTGCGACCAAGCATGGTGAGAAATTCTGCAGTGCTCACGGGATTGCGTGGTTTAAACTGTGCTTGAGACTGGCTGGAATGGTATCCGCGAATGATGCCGCGATCTGCAGCAGTGGCAACATATGGCGTATACCATTCATCTTCAGCTACATCAGTGAATTTCCCGTTGTTTGCAGTGTGCGTAATGGGGAGAGCACCGGCAAGCAGCATAATTTTTGCTGCCTGGGCGCGTGTGACATATTCATCTCCCTTGAATGTATTATCCGGGAAGCCATTGATGATTCCATGTGAGAGCAAGAAAAACACAGCATTTCCCTGACGTGAATTCCAATCAACATCCATAAACGGCAACACATTTGCCTGCCAGGAAGATCTCTCCTGAAAGAACAGTGTGATAGTGCCGAGGGCAAGGAGGAGACTGAATGCGATCAGATGAACGTTGCCGAGAGGATTCTTCTTCGGTCCGGAGTGGGGCATTGCGGAATAGAGAATATCCTTACTTTGCCATCTCTTCCACTCTCTTATCCCGAATGACGTTGACTTTGATCACGCCGGGGTAGGTGAGTTTTTCCTCGATGGATTTGGCAATGTCTTTGGCGAGTGTGCGCTGCTTCAGGTCATCGATCATGTCGGTGTCCACGTAGACACGTACCTCGCGGCCGGCGGAGACGGCGAATGCACGCTGCACGCCCTCAAATCCTTTTGTAAGTTCTTCGAGTTCGCGTAGTCTGCGGAAGTATTCCTCAATCGATTCACGACGCGCACCGGGCCGCGCACCGGAGATCGCATCAGTCGCGGCAACAACAAATGCTTCCGGCGTTGCAATGGGAATGTCTTCGTGGTGTGCGGCAACACAGTGAATCACTTCATCGCGAACCTTGAACCTCTTACAGATCTGCACACCGATGTCCACATGCGTGCCGGTGACTTCGTGGTCGAGAGCCTTGCCGATATCGTGGAGCAAACACCCTTCCACAACAATCATGACATCCGCACCCATTTCTTCCGCAAGCATGCGGCCGATGTGTGCCATTTCCACGGAGTGCTTCAGAATGTTCTGTCCGTAACTCGTGCGAAATCGCAGACGGCCGATGATTTTGAGAAGATCCTGCGGATAGCCGGAGATGCCAAGGTCTTCCGTAGCGCGCTTGCCGAATTCCAGCATCATCTTTCCCACGTGTTCTTTCATTTTTTGTACGACTTCCTCAATGCGTGCAGGCTGAATACGTCCGTCCTGAATGAGTTTTTCCATTGCCAATTTGGCAACGTAGCGTCGTGCCAGATCAAAGCCTGAGAGAACAATGGCACCGGGAGTGTCATCAATAATGACGTCAATGCCCGTTGCCTGTTCGAAGGCGTTGATATTGCGTCCTTCTTTTCCGATGATTTTGCCTTTCACATCATCCGAAGGAATTTCCACAATCGTTGCTGTAGATTCCGATGCCACTTCGGATGCGTAGCGTTGCATGGCCTGTGCCATGAGGTCCTTTGCATGATCTTCCGCCTCTTCTTCAATGCGCTCTTTCAGAAGATCAACCTGCTTGGCGAAATGCTCAGAAAATTCCGATTCCAACTCTTTCCATAGTTGTTCTTTTGCTTCTTCCTTAGAGAGTCCCGCAACTTTCTCCAATGCTTCACGATGCTTGGTCTGTGCGTCGGAGAGTTCCTGTTTCATCTCTTCGATATGTTCTTTGGTTTTCTCAATACGTGTGCGCTGCTCTTCCATCTCTTTTACTTTTCCGGTCAGAAGCTTTTCCTGCTCTTCCAGGCGCGCTTCGTGGCGTTCAAGTTTGCTTGTGAGTTCACTGGCCTGCACTTTGGCTTCGGAAACGATTTCCTTTGCCGCAGCGCGTGCTTCCGCTTCCGCGGCACGAAGGTTTCCTTCGCTTTCTGCAATCTGGAGCTTTAATTTCTCAAGGTGAGATTCTTGTTTGTTAATCTCTTCCTGGAGAGATTTGGGGATGGTTTTCTTTGATGCGAAGAATGCATAACCTAGGGCGATGCCAACTCCGCAAGCCGCGAAGATGAGGAGAATTGAAGACATGTTGGAGAGTGGTAAAAGCACAGCATGCTTGTGTGTGTTGCACAGCAAGTCGCACGTGATGAAAGTGACGAGTAAGTACGGAGAACAGTTGGAGTACGTTCATCATGCTTTTCGTAGTATAGCGAAAATATCCTCTACGAGCGAGAAGTAGTAAATGGCTTGAATAAGCCATTATACGGATTCTTTGAGGCAAAAAGGCCTTGCGAATACATTAGTAGTGTGTTCCGGAGATCTTCTGTTCTAAGGAAGCCATGATATGGTGCAAAACTTTCCTTCATGCGATCCCTCTGTGTACTGTTCTTGTATCTTCTAGCATGGCCTTTGCAGGCAGTGGGTGCGTCTGTTTCCATCAGTGAACTCATGTGGATGGGGTCGGATCTGAGTACTGCCGATGAATGGATTGAGCTTTTTTCATTGGAAGGTGCGGTGCTCAGTGGATGGAAACTCACCACGCTCAACGGAAGCGGAGAGGAGGTGGATATCGTTGTCTTTTCGGAGGAGACATATATTGGAGCAGGGGAGTATGTTCTCATCAGTAATTACAGTGCAGACACATCACGTCTTGCGGATGAGCCGGACGTAGTCACAACGCAGGTTTTGCTTCCGAATACCAAGCTCCTCGTCCGTCTCTACGATGCGGGAGGAAATCTGGTCGATGAGGCGGATGATGGAGTAGGTGTGCCGTTTGCCGGAGAAAATGGAGACATGAAAAAGAGCATGGAACGTATTGATCTGTTTGGTCCGGGTAACATGAAAGAGCATTGGCAGACAGCAGTAACGAGTATTGGATTTGATGATGGTCCAGAGATAGTCGGAACACCTGGATATGCGCGTGGAACAGGACAGCAGCAACAGTCTTCGTCATCATCACTATCTTCCAGTAGCACTGTTTCTTCTATGTACTCATCTTCCTCTGCACAATCTGCGGTTCAGACATCGTCTTCTTCTTTCGTATCTTTGTCATCTGCAGATCAGACTTCTTCAGTGATTTTTTCCAGTAGCAGCTCTTCCTCTGCCACATCAGTGACATCTTCGTCATCTGCGATTCAAACAAGTGTTTCATCTCCCCCTAGCTACATCTCTTCATTATCTTCACAATCTGTGAAATCCGTGTCATCCGCTGCGCAATCTGCATCATCCCTTGCCCCGCGGAGCTCATCAAGCGAAGTAGGGTGCACCCCATCCACATCCCAAGACATAAAAATCATCCGCTATATTCCCAATCCCGGTGGGAAAGACAGTGGCAATGAATCCATTACACTGAAAAACACCGGAAGTGACATTGCGGATCTCTGCGGATGGCAGTTGGATGACGCTGAGGGGGGAAGCAAGCCCTTTCCTCTGGATGGTGTCTCAATTGAAGCCGGGCGTGAGAAGTCTCTTCTGTCTGATCAGACGAAGATTGCACTCAATAATACAGGTGATGAGGTTCGCCTTTTCGATTCTTATGCCAATCTCGTCCATCAGGAGGCATTTGGCAAAGCGGCCGAAGGAATAGAATATCTTGTTATGAACAGTCACATGCTTTCGGCAGAACCCCTGCGCGTCATCGATGGTGATACGATCGAAGTGCAATTCTCTCTCTATGGGAGCACCGTAAAACGGTCAGTACGCATGATTGGTATCGATGCACCGGAGCTGCACAAACGATCAGGGGAAAATAATCCGAAAGGAATAGAAGCAAGAGATACGGCATTAGCTTTAATGGAAAACAAAAAAATTGAACTCTATTTTGATACAGAAAAGTACGATGTGTACGGGCGACTTCTTGCGTATGTGCACGCAGACGGACAGGACGTCGGCAGAGGACTCATCGAGAGGGGAGTGGTTGAAGTATACACCAAATTCGAGTTTTCGCGGATGGGGGAGTATCTCAAGATCAACGTTGTTGCAGAAGAGCAGGAGATAAAGAAAATAGAGCAGAAGCAACAGTCTTCTGTAGAGACGTCCCGGTGGGATGTCTCCTCATCAAGTTCTATGACATCAAAATCATCATTTTTAAGAACATCTGCGTCATCTGGGAAATCTGTGATTCAGACATCTTCATTCTCACATGAGACGTCCCACCGGGACGTCTCTACAGCTTCGGGTAACAGTTCATCTCAGTACTTGGCACAGGCGATGGTGGTGCGAATGCTCTACAGTAGCGCTATCTCTTCCTCTAACCTCACTCAATCCCCTTTCCGTACCACGTACCGTAATCGCCTCCCGAATCAAACCTCAGATACCGTGATAGTGAATCGATTAGAGGGGATGACGAGTGTTGAATCACTAGGGAGTATCCCTTCTCAGCATCGGAAAGAAAAGATACCTTTTGAGCTGGAGTTACTCTTTTTTCCAGCATGCATCACTGCAGGGATGCAATATGGATGGCGAGCATTGAAAAATACTGAAAATGATATATAAATTCCGTAGTGGCTTTTGCTATTTTGCAACTCTGAAATTAAGGAGAAGGTATGAAAACTCTTTGGGCGGGTAGCATTCTTCAGATGCTGGGGATCATTGCCTTGTGTACGGCTTTGTTCCTCGACGTTCAGCACGATTCTTGGGTAATATTGACTGTTGTGGAAGCGATAGTGAATGGAGGTCTGTATGTTCTCTTTTTTCTTACAGCCGCTGCGTTGCAGCGGCTTGTTTTAGTAGCTATTCTACGTTGCAATTATGACCAAACTCCTTCTCCAGGATGGCACGACATTTGCAGGAGAATCTTTTGGTTCTGCTTCGCAGAACACCATGGGAGAAGGGGAAGTGGTCTTCAATACAGGCATGGTGGGGTATCCGGAGAGTCTGACTGACCCCAGTTATCGGGGGCAGATACTGGTTTTTACTTACCCACTGATTGGGAATTACGGTGTTCCGAGTGAAGAGCTGAATGAATGGGGATTCTCGAAGTATCTGGAGAGCGAGGAGATCCATGTACGAGGAGTGGTGGTTGGGCAAGCAAGCGAACATTACAGTCATCATAAAGCGGTGAGTTCACTTCACCATTGGTTAGAGAAACATGGTATTCCTGGGATGACCGGAGTAGATACACGAGCTCTCACGAAGAAGCTTCGGGAGCACGGAGTGATGCTTGGGAAAATGACAGAAGAGGATTCTACATCGGATTTTTTTGATCCCAATATCAGTAACCTTGTGGCAGAAGTCAGCTGCAAAGAAGTTCACATCTACGAACCAGAAGGAGAAGTGCAACAGACAATTCTCGCGTACGATTGTGGCATGAAGCGCAATATTATACGGAGCTTCCTCAAAAGGGGAGTGCGTGTTATTCGTGTGCCATGGGATTTCGATCTCTCCTCCTATGATGGGAAGTACGATGGGATCTTTATCAGCAACGGTCCTGGTGATCCAAAAATGTGTTCAGAAACAATAAAAAATATTAGTTTAGCCCTTGATAAAAACATTCCTACATTTGGTATCTGTTTAGGTACGCAACTGCTTGCACTGGCGATTGGTGGCGATACCTACAAATTGAAGTACGGTCACCGTGGAGCAAATCAGCCATGCATCCTCGTGGAAAAGAGCTTACCGCAGCAGAAGTGCATCATTACAAGTCAGAACCATGGATTTGCTGTTGATGCTGCGTCTCTTCCGAAAGACTGGAGCATATGGTTTACGAATGCGAACGACAACACGGTCGAAGGTATTCGCCATGCATCCGGCAAGTTCTTTGCAGTCCAGTTCCATCCCGAAGCAACCCCCGGTCCGGAAGATGCGAACTACTTGTTTGATGAATTTTTAAGGGTGTTACATGTACCCCTCCACGTGTAAATCCTCTTTCCGTACGCCCCACTCTTCCAGACAGAGTTTTTTCACTTCCGTTGTCATATCTGGATTACCACAGAGATAGACGTTTTTGTTGGAGAAGTCTTTGGTAATCAGAGGGACGAGCGTTTGGACACGGCCCCGATGTCCTTTCCACTGATCCGAAGCTTTGCTGAGTGCCAGATGAATGAAGAAGTTTTCATGTTTCTGTGCAAGTTCTTGCAGATCTTCTTGCCAGAAGAGCTCTGCTTCATTGCGTACACCGAAGATTAAATCAATTCTTTTACTATCAGTGTCATGTTGAGCTTTTTTAGGTTCAGGGTGACACAGCACGGGCCGTTTCATATGATCCAGTATCATTGACCGGAATGGGCCGATGCCGGCTCCTGTACAGATGAAGAGGTAATCTTTCGGCGTGGTTCGGTCGAGGAGGAAGAGGCCAAATGGACCCTGAAACTGAACGTACATTCCTGCTTTCAGGATATTCTCAATCCAGATGCTGGAACGTCCCCCGGATTTCAGGCGGATGATAAAAATCAGCTCCTCTTCCTCAGGAGTGCTGGCAATGGAGTAGGCACGTGGTTGAACATCCTTGGGATTTTTGAGGAGAGGCACCTGAAAGAGGACAAATTGACCGGGTGTGAATGTGAAGTTTGCAGGCTTTTTGAGCACGATTTCGTACACGTCACTGGCAAGGAGGCGGTTTTTCAGGCAGGCGACAGTGTACAAAGGAGTGGTCATGTAGGGAGGGACATGGGGGCATGACTGTGGAGCATTTGAAGGACTTGAGGATACCATTCCTTTTCCAAATCCTGAACTCTTGATTTGAGTTTAGACTCAGTATCATATGAAAAAACTGGACACTTTTTTTGTACAATAATAGGGCCGGTATCCAGACCTGCATCCACCCAGTGGATTGTCATGCCAGTTTCCTTCTCTCCCGCTCCCAGTACACGACGATGCGTATCGAGGCCGGGATACTTGGGGAGAAGTGAAGGATGAACGTTGATAATTTGCCTCGGATACTGCCGCACAAACCACGGGGAAAGGATGTACATCCACCCAATAAGAGCAATAATTCCTTTTTTTCCCTCTCCCTGAGGGAGAGCCCGCCTGCCGGACGGACAGGCCCGCCTGCCGGACGGACAGGGGCCAGCCCCGAAGGGGACCCTTCGGGTGTGAGGGGCTGCCAAGAGGCTTTGAATAGCAGAGTGTAGTCTCTGATCATACTTCTCTCTCTCTTCTCCCTTGTGCTTCTGTACAATCTTCACATCAATGCCTGCTGCGTGGGCTTTTTCAACACATCCACGGTCCTCTCGGTCACTTATGAGGCCGAAGCACTCTGCAGTGAGTGATCCGTTCTCAAGACAATCGAGAATTGCCTGAAACGTTGTCCCTCTCGAGGAACTGAGCACAACGAATTTCATGATTGCAGTGTAACATGATGACACATACCTATCCTCCATCCGATCCCATTTCCTTATGGGATACCCGATCCAAGCTTTCTATCGTCAGTCTGTATGCAAGTCTGTGTTCGATTAAGTGTTTCAGGACAGTAAATAACGCCTCTTCCGGACCATCAAATCGTATTTTGTCGCCATTAGCCCTCACTTCTGGCATGACCAGACCCGTGTCGTGGAGGAGGTGTTCAACACGCTGAACACGCTCATTAAGTGTATCTGATTCGTGAGGATGCGGTTGCCGTACTTCGATGATGCCATGCACAGTCGTCATAGAGGCGTATACATTAGCCTATTTCTCTCGCCTGAGCAAGAGTGAGATCTCGAAAGATATCTTGTTCCGGTTCAATGCCGGGTACCCATCCTTCGAAGTCCGAGAGCGCGATGCCGGAGTCGCGAATGACAACGGCGGGTATACACTGATCTGCATTCCCCATGAGAATATTTGCTGCGGTAGCCAACTGGTCAGCCACGGCTTCCACGGTCATCTTGAGTGGTTTTCCAAAAATGTCCGGCCTGCCTATGTCGCTGCGGAAAGGATTAATGCCTGATACGGCAATGGCGAAAGCAGTCACGCCTTTGCGCGCGGGACGAAGGCAGGAGTCAGAGAGAATCACGGCGACTTCCAGTACCTTCCTCAGCCTTCGTATGGATTCCACTGGGTCCCTTGGCCATCCAATGACAGTCCCCGCTTTCGTATTGGAGTGATCAAGACCGGCGCTTGCGACGAGGATAGATCCTTGTGTCATTCCATTGGGTTGAAGTTCGGTGAGGAGTGCTCGCGGGCATTTTCCGGCTATCCTGCCATTCATTCTATGAAGTTCTTGCAGAGTTGCTTCACGTGACTCCGGTGTTTGACCGCACGCCTTTGCGAGCAAGTATGCTTCCGGCGAAGGCTGTATGTCGGCCAGATCAATATGCGCCCCTTCAACTGTGGCAACAGCTTTCGAGGAAAACACAAGAATGTCTCCTTCGTGTAACAGTATTGTTTGCTGCACAACTGTGGCGATATCATCACCTGGTTTTAGGATGCCGGTGGAGATGGGAATGAGTTCCATAAGAATAATCTAGTTTTGAATCATCCTTGTCTCTTGCTGCAGCAAGTAGGTTCCTTTGTGTGATGTGCCTCTATCCAGGTTAATTTCTGTCACGGAGAGTGTGAGAATATGGGGAACGGGATGATGAACAGCAAGGGGAAGGGTTACCGTTTTTGCCGTGAACGATACTGTGGAAAGTGGCGGAATATGCCAACGAATGAATCCAAGAGAAGGAGGATCTTCTTGGAGTTCTGTAATATCTGCACCACGAATTTCCCATTGGAACCATGAATCGGGTGTGCTGAAGAGTAGAACAGAATCCGATGGGTTTTCGAGTTCAATAAGTGAATTCCCTCTCGCGTGCTGGAGGGAGAGTTTCACATGTTGCGGCGCACTATTCTCGAACGCAAGTGTTGTGTGTGTGAGAGAAGAAGAGAGAAAGGACCGAGATGGAGATCTTATTGAGAGAATGGCTACTGCACTGAACATCATGAGAGCGAAGAGGAAGCCGACAGGGGAGAGGTTCCGTGCCATGCAAACCGAACTTTACACACTTTTCTCTTGTCGTAAAACACCCTTTTTGCTATACTGGGGAGAGATGGATTTTGATCCCCACACCCTCCATCAGATCATACAGAAGATCCAGCAACAGATGCGCTGTCCACAGTGTGGGAAGCAGGTGCCCGTGGATTTGGATGCGGTTGAATTAACGGGAAACGACTTCGTGTTACTCAAGATTCGTTGTGAAACATGTGATGCCTACATTGTCCTTCATGCATCACTTCAGGGTGTGAAAATGGCGTCTCATGAAGATGAGAACCGTTTTCTTCTCAATGCATCCAGCCAGATGAGTGCAGAGAGTATGGATACAAAGAGTATCAGTGATGCAGTGAAAGAGTCTGGCGGTTCTTTTCAGAAGATGTTTGGAGAGGTCAAACAGGAGGATGATAGAGAGGTGAAGAAGAAAGAGGAGTAGACGCTACGGTGTAGCTGTCTCTACAGTCTCACGTTCATCCCGTCCCTGTATTCCCTGTTCTATCAGCCCCTTTCCTTCCTGAATCATTTCCACGCCTGTGGAGATATCGTCTGCACGCTGTCGTACGTCTCCCGTGAGACGTTCGTATTCCCGGCGAGTATCTTTGGTGAACAGCACGAAACGTTGCCATGCATGCAGAAGCGTGGATGGGTTTGCATCGAGAATGTCGGAGCCGTATTCGGCAAGGGTACCGCTCCCAGCGCGAGCAAGTTCTTCTGCTGTTTCCTGAACGATCGAAGCCGCCTCCCGTACCGGCGGTTCCGTGATACTGCGTACCACGGGTGAAATCAGTGAGACGAATCCGATGGCCAAGGAAGCAGCAAGCAGAAGGCGGAACATCGGAAAGAAGTATACTCCATTGTAAACTCCCCGGCACGTGTGTGCCGGGGCGCTGTTCACTACCTCCTTCATTCATTTGAGACCGAGGATCACCTCGCCGCCATCGCTGCTGTAGACCTTGAAGCCCCAGAAGGCGGCCTTGCCATTTTTCAGATCTTCCATGAAGGCCCGGGTGAGGTCCCGAACCAGATCATCCGGGAATGCCGCCGGAATCATGTCGGCGCTGTCCAGCCCGAATTGCTGCTGGACCATGTTCACGAACTCCGGTGCTCCTTTCCAGGAGAGAGAGACGCGAATGATCGATGTTGCATCCAGCATGGGCCCGGCGACGTTCTGCAGGCTCATCACCTGTGCGCCGTGTCCGAGGTCCGGGCGCGACTCCTGTCGCACGATCTGCTGGCGTTCCGTTGTGAGCCAGCCGATTTCCGTGATGTCTCCCTCCTGGAGGATATCGTCCGGGTGGACGACCACCCGCAGCAGCCGTTCCTCCGGCTTTTGCGGGACAGGCAGCAGTTTCACGATGACACGCGTCATCTGCTGCAGACCCAAGAGTAGGATCGCTTCCCGGAGAAACGTTTCTCCGGTGAAACGCGGATCGGAGAGCAGGTCGCGGTCGGCGATCCCCGGCCACGTGGTGCGCAAAGCAGTGCGGATTTTCTGACTGAGTTCCGTCACGGAACACCTCACATCTTGGTGATGTAGTGAAATAGCATGCAGTTGCACTGTGCAACTACTAAGTAATTTTATAGAGTATTTTTATTAAATTGTCAAATTTTTGGCATGAATGTACTTGCATCCCCCAAAAAAATCCCTACAATTCCTCTCATACATCGCCGAAGTTCCTGTTGTAAATAGAGACGATTTACAGCTGGAGCTGCGGGTTTTCGTGTGAAAATTTCCTTCAGGACTACCTTCTACCTTCTATCTTCTCATTACTATGCCTCATCCCCACGCTCCCACCGACAACTTCGACGCAGTGGCCCTCTCCATCGCAAGTCCAGAAGATATTATCGCCTGGTCTCGCGGAGAAGTAACCAAGGCAGAGACCGTCAATTACCGCACGCAGCGTGCGGAGCCCGATGGACTCTTCTGTGAACGCATCTTCGGACCCACCAAGAACTTCCAGTGTTTCTGTGGAAAGTACAAAGGGATTCGTTACAAAGGCGTGATCTGTGAGAAGTGTGGTGTGGAGGTCACGCGGAGCATTGTGCGTCGTGAGCGTATGGGACATATCAACCTCGCGGTGCCGGTAACGCACATTTGGTTCCTGCGTTCTACGCCGTCTCGCCTCGGTCTTCTTCTCGATCTTCCGATCAAGACGCTCGAACAGATCGTCTACTTCGCAGCGTACGTCGTCATTGATGTCGATACTGAGCTGCGCAAAGAAGCGGAGAAGGATCTTGGGAGTTCCATGGATCAGCAGAAGAGACAGATTCAGAACCAATATGAGGAATCCAAGAGGAGACTCAAAGAGAGTAAAGCGACGCGCGAACAGATGGATGCCCTTGACCAGGAGTACGCAGATCGACTGGATAATGTGAAGAAGAACCATGAAGGTGCACTGGAAGATCTCAAGAATCTCGACAGGGGCTCTGTCCTTTCGGAACTCAAGTTCCGCGAGATGAATATGAAGTTCGGACATGTATTCCGTGCGGGAACGGGAGCGGAAGCATTGCGTGAAGTGGTTATGGGGCTGGACCTCAAAGCTCTGGCGGATGCATTGCAGAAAGAACGTGAGAAGAGCAGCGGGCAGAAGTTAAAGAAAATCATGAAGCGCATGAAGTTTGTGAATGCGCTCATCCAGGCAGATATTAAACCGGAGTGGATGATCCCCACGCGCCTACCGGTCATTCCGCCGGATCTGCGTCCGATGGTGCAGTTGGATGGCGGCCGCTTTGCGGCATCTGATCTCAACGATCTTTATCGTCGCGTGATTAACCGCAATTCCCGTTTGAAAAAACTCATGAGTATCGGTGCGCCGGAAGTCATCTGTCGTAATGAGAAGCGCATGTTGCAGGAATCCGTGGATACACTTCTCAACAACTCCGCCCGTGCAGGAAAGACGCTCTTCACAGCAGGAGATCGTCGAAAACTTCGCTCGCTTTCGGACATGTTGAAAGGGAAGCAGGGTCGCTTCCGTCAGAATCTTTTGGGAAAACGCGTGGACTACTCCGGACGTAGCGTGATTGTGGTGGGTCCGCATCTCAAACTTGACCAGTGTGGACTCCCGAAAGGAATGGCCATGAAACTCTTCAAGCCGTTTGTCATTGGTGAAATCATTCGTCGCGAGCTCGCGCACAACGTGAAGGCCGCAGAACGGCTCGTGCAAGATGGAACAAAGGAAGTCTGGGATATTTTGGAAGAGGTGATTAAGGACAAGTACGTTCTGCTGAACCGTGCACCGACGCTGCATAGATTAGGAATCCAGGCATACAAGCCTACTCTCATTGAAGGGTTGGCTATCCAACTGCACCCGCTTTCCTGCAGTGCATTCAATGCGGACTTCGACGGAGACCAAATGGCTGTCCATGTGCCGCTCTCCGAGAAAGCACAAGAGGAGGCTCGGCTGCTCATGGCATCATCCACGAATGTGCTCAAACCTTCCGCAGGTGAACCGATTATTAACCCGGAACAGGATATGGTGCTTGGGTGTTACTTCCTCACGGCTGTATTCGATGGCAAGAAAGGAGAGGGGATGGTATTCAGTTGTCCCAATGAGGCATTCCTTGCCTATGATCACAGCGTGGTAGATTTGCAGGCCAAGATTAAAGTTCGTGTTGATTCGTTGCAGACCGAGGGTGAGAGGGAGATCATCGACACATCCGTTGGGCGTCTCTACTTCCAGGAGATTATGCCAAAAGAATTAGGCTGGCTGACTGAAGCGATGACCAAGAAGAAACTGCGCGCAGCCCTTGCACGGTCGCTGGAACTCTTGGGAGAAAAGGAGACGGTGATGTTTGCTGATCGCATTAAGAACTTGGGATTCAAGTTTGCCACGCAATCGGGATTGTCCTTCGCCGCATCAGATGTGCTTGTTCCTGAAGAACGTGAGAAGCTGCTTGCTGATGCGAATGAGCAGATTCGCCGTTTGAACAATTTCTACTGGAAAGGATTCATCACAGCGGATGAACGCTACATGAATGCGGTGAAGTTGTGGAGCGAAACGAAGAATGCCATATCAAAAGCGATGGTTGATGCGTTTGAGAAGCAGGCAGAGAACCACATTTCCTATCAGGTGATCTCCGGTGCTCGTGGTAACTGGGGACAGGTAACGCAGCTTGGAGGAATGAAAGGGCTTGTGGCCAACCCTTCAGGACGCACGATTGAGCTTCCTATTCAGAGTAACCTCAAAGGAGGGTTCTCCGTGTTGGAGTACTTCATCGCGACGCATGGAGGACGCAAAGGAAAATCCGATACGGCGCTCAAGACGGCGGAAGCGGGATATCTCACGCGACGTCTTGTTGATGCCGTGCAGGATGTCCTCATCCGTGAAGAGGATTGCGGATGCACGGAGAGTCACGCAGTCACGCGTACAGAATCGGAAGACATTGGTGAGAAAATTGAAAGTCGACTCTTCGGTCGTGTGCTTGCGGAAAATTTGACACACGGTGGAGAGGAGATAGGGAAGAGGAACGACGAAATTGATGCAGGCATGCTCGAGAAAATTGAGTCGAAACATATAGAAGAAGTCCATGTGCGTTCCGTGATGACGTGTCAGACGCGTGGAGGCATTTGTCAGAAGTGTTACGGACGCGACATGGGAAACAACAAAACGGTAGCGATCGGTACACCTGTGGGAATCATTGCGGCTCAGGCGATTGGTGAACCGGGCACGCAGCTGACAATGCGTACGTTCCACATGGGAGGTGTCGCAGAAGGGGCGGATATTACGCAAGGTCTTACACGCGTGGAGGAACTCTTTGAAGCGCGCAATCCACATACGGCGGCAACGCTGGCAGATATTTCCGGGCAAGTGCAGATTTCTCGTTCGGGAGGAAAAGTAACGGTGCATATCAGCGGAGAAGAAGGTACGGAAGATATCTACACTGTTGCTCCGGGGTATGAGGTAAGTACTGAAATGGGAAAGACCGTCAAGGAGAAGGGTATCCTTGCACGTTCCCAACACGATAAATCTGTTCTGCGCGCAACGACGGTAGGTAAAGTATCGCGTATCGAAGGAAATAAGATTTACGTCAAACATCTTGAAAGGCAGGCGCGTGAGTATACATTTGGTGCGCGCGAATCGTTGCTGGTAAAGAATGGATCCACGGTGGTGATGGGAGATCCTCTCAACCTTGGACACTTCAACTTGGCAGAACTGTTAGAGAAGAAAGGTGTCTATCCCGTGCAGAAGTACATCGTGCATGAAGTGCAGCATATTTACGCATCACAAGGACAGACGATTAACGATAAGCACTTAGAGATCATTGTACGAAAGATGTTTTCGAAAGTACGTATCATTGATGGAGGAGAGACGGACTTCCTTGCGGGAGAAGTGGCCGAGAAGGCGGATGTGGACACGAAGAACACAGAGATGGAGGAGGAAAAAAAGACGCCGGCAACCTACGAGCAGCTGCTCCTCGGCATCACCCGTGCGGCGCTTTCCACGGATTCCTGGCTTGCTGGAGCGTCCTTCCAGGAGACCATTCGTGTGCTTGTGGAGGCCGCAATTACGCGAAAACGAGACTCTCTTCAGGGTCTGAAGGAAAATGTGATTATCGGTCGTCTGATCCCGACGGGAGAAATCTTCAAGGAACGTTTCGGAGTCGAAGGTATGAAGGAGAACATAAACATAGAGGCAGAAACCTGAAAATAACCACTTCTTCTCTTGCAACCTATAACCTATAACCTATAACCTAGTAACCTTACCTATGCCTACCATTAATCAGCTCATCCGTCGGCCGCGCAAACTCAAGCAGAAAAAGAGCAAATCTCGTGCTCTGCAGTACGCATGGAATGCACTCAAGATGCGTAATGTTCCCCTGAGAAAAGGGTCTCCCTTCAAGCGTGGCGTGTGTCTGAAAGTGACGACGATGACACCGAAGAAACCGAACTCTGCTTTGCGAAAGATCGCTCGTGTGCGTCTCACCAATGGACATGAAGTGAAAGCGTACATCATGGGAGAGGGGCACAATTTGCAGGAGCACTCCGTCGTTCTCGTCCGTGGTGGACGCGTCAAAGATCTTCCGGGAGTGCGCTACCACATTGTTCGCGGTGTGCTCGATACCGAAGGCGTGCGCGATCGGAAGAAAGGCCGCAGCCGTTATGGTGCGCGTAAAGCTAAAAAGTAAATTATGTCAGTACCGAAGTCCTACATTCCGGCCAACTCCAACCCGACAATTGAGAAGTTCATCAACTGTCTCATGATGCAGGGAAAGAAGAGCATCGCCCGTCGCTCGTTCTGGGAGGCGATGGCGGTCATGAAAACCCGTACGAAGGAAGAACCAATGGATGTTTTTCAGAAGGCGTTGCTCAATGTCACGCCGCTTATTGAAGTTCGTCCCAAACGTGTGGGAGGTGCCGTGTATCAGGTGCCGACCGAGGTGACGCCCAAGCGTCAGCAGTCACTCTCGATGCGCTGGCTCATTGCCGCTGCCCGCGAGCGCAAAGGCATACCGATAGCGCAGAAACTTGCGCTTGAGTTTCTCGATGCCAGCAACGAGCAGGGTGCTGCCTTCAAGAAGAAGGAAGACGTACTCAGGATGGCACAGGCCAACAAGGCCTTTGCGCATCTTGCGAAGTAGCGTCTGAACCGTAAACCGTCTGAACCATGATTCATGGGATTTTCCTGATAATCAGGATGTTTGTGATCAAGTTCATCCTCATAATCAAGCAAATCATGGTTCAGATGGTTGACATTTATTTTACAATATTCTACTTTCATCATAGTCCGTGGTAAACGTTTTATCACGGTATATTGATGTTTCTACAACATAGAAGGAGGTTTTCTCCCATGAGTGACCTAAAAGACGGTGGCGACCCGACCCCCAATCCGGCTGATCCGATGGCCACTCTGCCGTCCCTCAGTCCCAAGCCGAAGTCGGCGACGAAACCGGCCGAGCCGCTGAAGGTTCCTATGACCACGCTCATCGGTACGGCGCTTCTGTGCCTTTTGGTTGCCGGTCTTGTCGGCAACTGGATCGGTCGCGCCAACGTGTCCAACAAGGCTTCGGGCGATGCCGGACAGGAGGTGGCTCAGGAAGACGGCAAGCAGGCTCCGGTTGCGGCAGCTCCCGTGGACGTGTCCAAGAACGGACCGGTCACGATTGACCAGTTGCCGCTCTCGGAACACAACCAAGTCTACGGCGCATATGCCAAAGGTCCGGATGGTGATCCGTGTCGATACTACCTTCACACGGTAGGGCCGAAAGGCAAACACACGGTCCATTGTCTCAAGCTCGGTCCCGACGATCCGCAGACGCTTCCTGATCACTTCTACGTGATTGAGGTCGCGGGACAACGGAAAATCGTGGTCGAGCACGAGCACCAGCGAAAGGAGGCGGCTGATCCTGCCATTAAGGCCGAGCAACCGAAGAAAGAAACGTCAAAGTGACGCCTTGCCGGCGTTACGCCAGACATCCCAGGATGCGAGTCCTGGGGTGTTCTTTTGTTTATGCCCCTCCCCCTAACCCCCTCCCGCAGGGGGAAGATGGTGTTTGCATCCCGTTTCCGCTTCATCTATAGTCCTTTCGCACTTTTGCGCTAGCAGTGCGTATTTATTCTAGTCTTTTGCCCTTCTTCGTATGGATTTGAAAAATGTACGTAATATTGGAATCATCGCCCACATTGATGCGGGAAAAACCACCACTACTGAACGTGTTTTATATTACACAGGAAAGAGTTACAAAATCGGTGAAGTGCATGAGGGAGAGGCGACAATGGACTGGATGGAGCAGGAACGCGAGCGCGGGATTACGATCACCGCTGCCGCGACGCAGTGTCATTGGAAGGGGATGGTTCCCGGGCAGGGCGAACAGGATATTACGATCAACATCATCGACACGCCCGGTCACGTGGACTTCACGGCAGAAGTGGAACGCAGTCTCCGCGTGCTCGATGGCGGTGTGGTTGTGTTCGACGGATCTCAGGGCGTGGAGCCGCAGAGTGAGACCGTGTGGCGGCAGGCGGACAAGTACAGCGTCCCAAGGATTGCGTTCGTGAATAAGATGGATAAGACCGGAGGAGATTTTTTTATGTCTCTGGCCTCCGTCCATGACCGTCTCAACAAAGATGCGGTCGCGATTCAGTTACCCATTGGCGCCGAATCGGAATTCACCGGCGTCGTCGATCTTGTTGCAAAGAAGGCATACAAGTTTGAAGGAGAACACGGAGAGAAACGTTTGGAGATTCCGATTCCAGAGGACATGGAAAACCAAGTGATGGAGTACCGTGCCGTTCTCATGGAGAAAGTGGCGGAAAGCTGTGATGATCTGATTGATACGTACCTTGAAAACGGCGCTTTGACTGATGAGGAGTTGGCGATGGGCCTTCGCAAGGCAACAGTTGTGGGAAAGATCTACCCCGTGCTCTGCGGATCGTCTCTGAAGAATATGGGCGTTCAGTTGATGATTGATGCCGTTGTAGCCTATTTGCCGTCTCCGCTTGATGTTCCTGCGGTGAAGGGGCACAAGCCTGATAGTGAGGAAGAACTGCAGCGCAAACCCGATATCAACGAGCCTCTATCCGCTATCGCCTTCAAGATCGCCACTGATCCGTACGTGGGAAAACTCACCTTCGTGCGCGTGTACTCCGGTGTACTCAAAACCGGAACATCCGTGCTCAATACGCGCAGCGAAAACACGGAACGCATCGGTCGCATCGTGCGTCTGCATGCAAACAGTCGTGAGGAAATTACCGAGATTGGAGCAGGGGATATTGGCGCGGTTATCGGTGTGAAGGATGTGCGTACGGGCGATACGCTCTGTGATGAGAAAGATCCCATTGAACTCGAGTCGATCACGTTTGCAGATCCGGTGATTTCTATTGCGGTGGAACCAAAGACGAAGGCAGACCAGGAGAAGATGGGAACCGCTTTGCAGAAACTTGCAGAGGAAGATCCAACGTTTCAGGTGCGCAGCGATGAAGAGACGGGACAGACTATTATTTCGGGAATGGGAGAGCTGCATTTGGATATTCTCGTCGATCGCATGAGGCGGGAATTCAAAGTAGAGACGAATGTCGGGAAGCCGCAAGTGGCGTACCGTGAAACGATTCAGAAGGAAGTTGACCATGAGGAGAAGTACATCAAGCAGACCGGTGGTCGTGGACAGTACGGTCACGTGCTCTTCAAACTCATCCCGCAGGAGCCGGGAAAGGGATATGAGTTCGTCAATAGTGTTGTCAGTGGACGTATTCCTCGTGAATACATTTCCCCGTGTGACAAGGGATTCCAGGAAGGACTCAGTCGTGGAATTCTTGCGGGTTTTTCGCTTGTAGATGTGAAAGTCGATCTCTATGACGGGTCCTACCATGATGTAGACTCCTCCGAGATGGCGTTCAAGATGGCAGCGAGTATCGGTTTGCAAGAGGCTGCCCGAAGAGCAGATCCGTGTATCCTCGAACCCATTATGAGAGTGGAAGTGGTCACGCCGGAGGAATTCCTCGGAGATGTGATGGGTGACCTCAACTCCCGTCGCGGGATGATTTCCGGAACCGAAGACCGCGGACTTGCCAAAGTGATCCATGCGCAAGTTCCTCTCGCGCAGATGTTCGGCTACGCCACCGATATCCGTTCCATGACGCAGGGTCGTGCGAGCTACTCCATGGAACCGAGTCACTACGACAAAGTTCCGAAGAACGTCGCAGAGGAGATCATCAAAGAGAGGAAAGGCGGGAAGTAGAGATGTACGGAGTTTACAGTGCTCCGAGTTGCACCTGCATATCATGCATTGTGCCATTGCGCCACACGGTGAGTGCGAGCATGTCTCCTGGCTTGCGACTGCGAATGAGTTCGGTAAGCATATCGCCTTCGGTCAACCGCACGCCGTCTGCAGTGCAGATGATATCAAAGTTCTGTAAACCAGCTTTAGAAGCAGGCGACCCTGCGACAACCGCAGGCTGTGATGTATCTTTACGTGGCACCAGTAGAACGCCGTGGTCAAGCGGCAGGTTCATCTGTTGTGTCACGGGAATGTAGTGTACGCCGAGATACGGCCTTGCTGCCGCATGCGAAGGCATGTCGTCTTGGGGCAGGAGAGTCACGATGAAGGAGACGATCAGTGTGAGAATGAAGACATACATGACATGCAGTGTACCTGTGTCTGTATTGCGGCTCATATTGCGTGTGTTCTCTATGTATGATCTGCTATTTCTCTATTCTTGTAGTAAACGGATTGTAAAGTAAATTGAACTTGCTACTTAGAGAAGGGAAGCATAGCCTTTCGCGGCTTGATCCTTTTCACCACTCTCGAAATACCCAAAGGAGGTATGTCATGAGAATTGTTGCTTTTACGGCTCTGTTTCTGTGTGCACAGTCGATGGCTGTGGCACAGGAACACCCGCAACGAAAACCGCTACAGAGCATCGATGAAGCGCTGAGCTGCGAGTTCGGCGCGCAGGGATTCCTGCACGGGTCCATTCCGTGCATGGAAGAGTACGTCTGGACCTACGGAAAGAGTGTCCTTGGCGAGAACTTCAGCCTGCGTCCGGAAAATGATGACGTGCGCAAAGCACTCAAAGATTCTTCGTGGCACCAGCAGGCGACGCTCTGGGGTCGCGTTGTCGAAAACAAGGCGACGCCTCAACGGCACATCATGGTTACCAAGATACAACTGGGCAAACCGTGGCAGCCGAAGGTGGACTTCGAGTTCACCAAAGCCAAACGCATGCCCTATCTGAGCGATCAGCTTGACAAGAAAGTGCAACTCAACTGCCTTGTCCATGGTATTGCACACGGAGGGCGCGTTCTCGTCATTGAGTACGGCGGCTGGCCGATTCCGGTGGCGATCGACAAGGACCAGGTCCATCTTACGAAGGATCTCTGGTCCAACGATGTGATTATGCTCTCTGCCGAGCGGCGGGCCGGACATGGGAAGGGGCCGGTTCACCTGTCTTTGCAGAAGCTGGAGAAGGAATCTCCCATCAAGATGCTGTCATCCATGAAGGAGGCAAACGGGAAGAAGATCGGTGTGCAGGGGATGCTCACGTGGTATCCCAAGAGTCCCTTCACGGACGAAGCATGGGCTGTGTCCGAAATGAGGAACGGCGTTCAGCGCACCTTCTTTCTCATTCCTGCCAAAGGGGCGGATGCGAAAGCGCTTGACGAGAAACTGCGTCAGGCGTGGAAGAAGCACAAGAAGGGCTTCATCGCCTACGCTGGCCGGTTTGCCCACCCTGCTATCACGGTGACCGTAAGTGGTACCGTGCGCTCTACCCAGTACCAGGGGAATCCGGCACTCCTGGTGGACCCGAAAGATGTGGTTATCCTCAAGTAACATTGCCGGAGTCACACAAGTTCAGGATCAGGTTCCAACCCCACGCACTGTGCGTGGGGTTGTTTTTCTGTAGGTACAGAAATAAGGTGGTGAGATATTGATTCAATTCACTAGCGAATTGGTATGACGTGGACGTACGTATGACGAGCATCTTATATTTTACTATGATATATAAAAAAATTCTTGCAAATACAGTGTCATGCTGTATCGTCGCATGTTATCTGGTCTTTAACATGGTATAACCAATGAAAGGAGGGTGTTATGAACACTCTTCGTAACTTTCTAAGTCTTGCTGTGCTACTGTGCATCCCGTTCGTTGTATGGGCGCAGGAGAAGATGAAGCTTGATACGGCGACAATGAAACAGGATGTGGAAAAAGCTATTGGATTCTTTGACCATAATCGCTACCTGAAGCGAGAACATGGCAAACGCATCCTGCGACGCTGTATCATGGACTGGATTGCGTGGGCAGAGAAAAATGAGATGTACTCTGCCGATTTTCCTTTTCTCTCTCTACTCCAGGAGGGCAAAGATCCATCTCTTGAAGTGACGGTCCGCAAGGAAGATATGCTTGAGTTTTATGAGAAGCAGGTGATGACATTACGGTGGAGCACGAAGCGGTTTTGTCTTCCTCAAAATTGGCAAGCGTCCCCTCCGCGCGTATCGGCCCTACTCAACGAACTGTCTCAGCAGTACGGGTGTCGCTTCACCATTCACCAAAAGCATAATCTTGCCATCAACTGGTCTTTGCAAGGAGATCCCGTAATCAAGGATGGAATGGATCTTCATGGCAGAACCTTCTGGCAAGTCTTATCGAGTGTGAACAAGGTCCATCCTGCATTGCGCATTCAGCAGTATGGTGATCATAGCTACCATCTTGCGCAGTGGTGGGGTGGCGATGGACAAGCCTACTTTGCCAATGATGGAGTGATCGGTGCCATTTTGCGACAAGAACGCGGAGGGTCGACGCTTTGGTTGGAGTACATGGCGGAACCGCACTTGCTTCTTGAACATGTGAAAGTCAAGCGGGCCCACATGAAAATGCCAGGAGGCAGTTCCCATTCGTTCTGGGCAACCGCACTCGAGAACGAAAAATGTACGGAGTTTCGTATCTACCCGCCTGTTCCGCTTGTAAAAGGAAACATCGCAGATGTTCATCTGGAAGCAGAGGTGACCGCATGGACATACAAGGTTATCCCTGTTGCTGATCTGAAGAAGCAGCAGGAAATCAAAACGCCTTTCGGGAAATTGCGGTACATTGCTATAAAGGGCACATCGGAGAGGCGTGCCGACAAAATGCTCTGGCAGGTACATGCTACTCATGATGGACCTGCCTATGCTGCGCAACTCTGTATGGGCGTATACCGCTGCCTCGCTTTCACGGACAAGAAGGCGACAAAACGTGCGCGGTGGGATGGATGTGCAGTACAGGGGTCTGCTCCCTTCCATTATATGTGGGAGTTCGAGGATGAACCTCGGGCTGTGCACTTGCTCATTCCGCATCGCGCAGTCACAAAACAGACGATGTTTTCCTTCAGAAACGTGAAGTATAGGTAAAATAGACCAGAAAGGCCCCCGGTTTGCCGGGGGCTTCTTTGCCGTTCTAACAGTAGAAGTAATATTGACATTTTTAAAAATAGTGCTATTTTATTTATCCACGTTTTTTCTCAAACCAAACGAAGGAGTTCATCATGAAGAAACGAGGACTGGTGGCGGTCATGGTCATTCTCCTGGTGGCTGGATGCCTCTGGTTCTGGCTGAAGGATCGGCCCACGGACATCGCGGCTCCCCCGGGGAGCTTTACCTCAGGAGGATTTGTCTTCCATCCCGACTTCGGACCGAAAACTCCGCAGGAGGCAAAGGAATATGTGGAGAATCGGTGGCACAGGAGCTGGGAGGGTCATTTCCTTCGGGAGATGCGCCCGGAAGATGAGCACTCGGGCTGGGGGAAGCAGCTCAAGCAGGATGCTATTGATACACTCCAGAGGAGATGGCGTCTCACTCTTGAGATGAATCAGGAGGAAATCGATGCGGTCTGCAAGGACAACGAGCTCGCGTGGGAGTTCATTGAACAGAGGCGCACCGCCCGCCACAAGCTCAGAGTCTTCCTGGGCTTGGCTAAGTAAAAGTCCTTCAGGATACCCTGAGGGACAAAAGACCGCCGGATATCCGGCGGTCTTTCTCTGGTACGTACATTTCTCATACCAATTCGCTAGCGAATTGAATCATATGAAACGGCTATTTCTGCTACAGAAAGTAGTATTGAATCAGAACCTGATGTTTGATATAATTATATGAAAAATCACATTCATATCCATTTTCTTTCTTCCTATGAAAACACACAAAACTTTACTTATGGTGAGTACGCTCGTTGTGAGTGGACTTGCCGTTTTGATGGGTGCGAATGCATTCGTCTCCCATCGTCTGACGGCACAGTCCGGCGATACGTGTAATGGTCAGGCCAGACCGACGGACTGGAGCGATTGTACGGACATTCAGTGTAATACGTTTGGATGGTACTGTGCTGCGATGAGTTCCGGAGGAGGTAGTGGTGGCGAATGGTCGTGTCGCGATAAGGCAGGATACGATTTATGCGTTAATAATGGAGATGGAAGTATGAGCGACTGTGACAAGACGTACTGTTGGTATGACAGTGGCGGCAATTGGGATGGCGGATCATGGGGTGACGGTTCCGGTGGTGGAACGGTCTGTAGTGCATGGGAGTATTGGCCGAGTGCGACGATGACATCGGAGTGCGCAGATGGCAGTGGGAGTGCCGATACGAGTGGAGCGAGCACAATGAAGAATTGTTTCTATCCCAATGCGACGATCAACGGAGCCGCGCCTGGGTACACGGTATGGTGCGAATCGGATTATGTAAATTGTCATCAAGGAGACCCTTCAGGAGCTGCTGTATCAACGGAGAATCTCGCTCTCGGCGCGCCGTCTTCTTGTGAGAGTGGATATGGTGAAAGTGCCGGCGGGAGCTCATGTAGTCAGTGGAAAGATGTCTACATGGTGAATGGATCGACAGTGGGATATCGCACTTGTCCATCAGGCCAGCCATGCACGATCTACGATGCGAGCGGAAATATGAAGTGTACGGAAACGTGGGGAGGAGGATACGACGGTGGGTACACTGGAGGAACCACAGGAGGAACAACCGGCGGTACGACAGGTGGCACAGCAACAACGTCTTATGCATGTTTCTATAATACGAAGAATGGCAGTCTGAAGAAGGTGGATGCGAGTTGGGATGCATCGGGGACGGACTGGCAGAAAGATACGACCGGTCTCTGCAGTAAGTTCTACGTGAATACTGGAGAGATGTTGAACCCTTTCTGTTGGAAACGAGTTGCAAATGGCGATACAACGTACATATTGAACTTCGATAGCTGGCCGCCCAGCGGAGCGGGGTGGTATTCGGTTTCTTCCGAAAGCTGTATCAGTGTTGGTGTGAAGCCCGGTGAGACGAAGACGAACCCTGTGCAGTCGAGTTCGAGCTTGTCATCCGTGCAGTCGAGCGTGCAGTCACAAGCCGCGTCTTCGTCCAGCATGCACGGAGCGGCCAGCTGTACGCCGGGTCAGAAGAAGTGGGAGTTTGGGCAACAGTGTTTCTGTGTGACCGGTGGGTATTGGGAGTGTGATGGAACAGGGGGAAGTGAGGGGGATTGGGATTGTCGCGATAAAACCGGATATGAACGCTGTGCGCACGACATTCCCGCGGACAGTCCGGAAGCCCGGAAATGTGAAGAGCAGTATTGTTGGTATGATGATGGTGGATACGACGGAATGAGTTGTGAAGATCACTGTAGAAACAAGTTACAAGAAGATCAGAGAACGGATTATGAATGCCAGTCACACTATGCACCGCAGTGGTGTACCATGACTGTGGAGGCATGTCTCGATTCCTGTGGTGGAGATTTTGGTCATGATGATAGAGGAGAGCGAACGTGTTGGAGCGGCGAACGGGAATGGCGCGGATGTGAATTCCGTGAGTGTGTGAATGATGCATGGAGTCGTTGGCAGACCGACCCTGCAGCATATTGTGTTCCGGATGAAGGCGATACTGATTGGCAGCAGGAGGAAAAGCGACGCCATGAAGAGCAGGAAAAACACGATCTCGAACGATTTGAGGAAGAGCTGTCACGTCGGTGCGAAGAATTCGAGCGGGAAATAGAGCGTACGCAACGGGACGTGGAACAGAGTCAGCGTGGTTCGCGCTTCCATGGTCAGCTCCTTGCTCTTTCACCGATGACGATTGAAGCGCAGCTGCGTGGACTTCTGAGTGACTGTGAAGCGCTGGCGGCAGATGCACACAAGGCACTTCAGTCGAGTAATGATCCTGTTCACTGGGCAATGCAGGACTTCAATTGGGCAGTGGATGATTTATGGGAGAAGTTCCACGATATCACGAGTGATCACTGGCAGATGAACGAATGCTTCGGTGCGCAGGAGGGGTTGCGCGAGGCGCAGAAAGCCATAGAGCAGGAGGCACCGCGCATGATCGATGAAGTACGTGAACAGGATGCGCAGCGTGCCGCAGAGATGGACGAATTGCTGCAGGAGGCAAAGAAACTTCTAACCAAAGGACAGGTGGCGGTGCAGGCAGGTGATTGCCGTACGGCAATGGACGCCGTCGACCGCATGCACTCCGATATTTCGGAGGAGTTTGATCGCCTGTACGGAGGAGGCACGCAGTTCGTTGATTACGACAATCGGTACGAAGATTTCTACAGAGAATTTGATTTCGGGTTCGATGTGGATCCCGAGGACTTCGTGCGGCATCTCAAGGACAACAAGTACGGCCAGAAGCACATTGCGGTTGCAGAACGTTTGCCGAAAGAGTTGGTGAAAGAGTACTTCACCTACCAGAAAGGCGTGCAGGGTCCGGATATTATCCAGGGAGCGGGAGATCTCGGCCTTGCCACAAACGATGTCCAGAAACTCATGGAAACGAAGAATGCGCTCCTGAAGGAAATCGAAGCATTGAAGAATGCAGTCGCGGAGCTGAGAACGGAACTTGCGGATATCGTTGCCGAAGTGGAACAATTCACGTTTGGCAAGAAAACCGGTGAGAAAGTCAGGGAGTTCGTTGAACAGGAACTTCCTGACCTCACACGAGAAGAGGCGGAAGCAAGACTTGCCGCTTTGAAGGAAGAGGGCGGAAATGAGCTCTTCGAGGATGGCGTCATTCCGTTTGCCGATACGCCCGTGGGCGAGTGGTATACAGCCGAAGCCAAAGTGGCGCGGGAGAGCGGTCTTATTGAGGGAACGGGAGAATCCAACGGACGCAAAGTGGAGCCGGGTCGTGAGACGAATGTCGCAGAATCGATCATGATGTTCGCGCGCCTTGTGGCAGACGACAACGAATTCAGGGGAACGCCGGGTTCCGTGCTCGGGCAGAGTCTTCCGGATTGGGCACAGCCTGCTGCGGCAGTTCTGGAAAATCGCAACCTGAACTTCACGGAGACGTTTGGAACGGATCGCGATCCGGGAAGCAGTATCCGACGTGGTGAAGTGGCGATGATGCTTGCAGAGCTTTTGGGTCTTCCCGCTGGTTCGTCAGCAGGCGGCGAACTCTCCGACATCGCAGACGTGTCACCGGACATGGTCGCAGCTATTCGCGCAGTTCGTGCAGCGGGCATTATGAAGGGCAATAACGGCCTTTTCCGTCCCAACGACTCGCTCAACCGTGCGGAACTGATGACCATCCTTGCACGGGCATTCGAGCAAATGGATTATGGAGTAGGTGGATCGGTGAGTGACCGACCTTTGGAAGAAGGGGAAGACGTTCCCGAATACATCCAATCAGAAACACGTATCGAGCGCTCCGATTCACCTCGACCCGAAAGACGTGACACAGACCGTCGTGGCAGGGGCTCTGCAGATGCGCCTCAGTTTAGAAGTCCGTTCTTGCCGCAGTAAGTAAAAGGAAACGCGCGAAGCGCTGGGTCTCGAGGGTCCCAGCGCTGGAGCGCATAGTAGAAAGGGAAAGGTGGGTCCATGGGAGGAAAACCGTTCGGTTTTCCTCCCATGATTACTGGTGCTGACTTAAGGGATACATGATGCGGTTGCCGATACGGTATGCCCAGGTGAAGAAATCGTGCTTCATTTGTGACCACTTGGGAAGCTTTCCTGTGCGTGCGTAGTGCAAGGCAATCTTGGCAAAGCGCTCACCGCGCTGGCGGAGATTCTTCAGGCTGGCCGGGCGCTTATCGACAACCAGACCAAATTTTCCTTTTCCTTCCATACACTTCTGTTCGAAGTGGCGTCCGATGACGGTGGCGCCGTAGTATTTCATCGCTTCGGAGACATGCATTGTGGTGAGGTGGAGGAGGACTTTCCATGCGATAACGGGGGCGCCGCCGGTGTAGATGAAACTCATGGGCATGCTTTGAAGTTGCCCTTTTGAATGTGTCTCATCATCAAGAGCAAAAGCGCCGGCGCGATCAATGAAATTCTTCAAATGTGCAGGTACGGAGAAGTTCCAGATAGGGGTGGCAAATACCACTCCATGGGCGTACTGAAAGAGCTCTTGTACTCTGCAGAAGTCATCATCTGTGCGGCATTCCTCTTCGTACATGGAGAGTGTGAAGTGGTGTATCTTCAGATCGCGCAGGAGGATTTTTGTGCAGTGAGCGCCGGCTTGTGTGGCACCCTCAATGAATGCATCAGCAAGTGTTTCGCTGTTACTGGGAGAATTCGTCCCGGCAACAATGACGAGAATGTTTGTCGACTGAGGTGCGGACATGGAGACATTGTGAGGGAAAAGGTAGAGGGGCACCAGGTGAACTTTCCGTTACATATTTTCGCTTTACACTTCCCTCCCTTCTATGTCGTTTTTGTACTACAATACCAGGCCATTTTTCCTTCGCCACATGACTTTTGCTCATCCTGTTCTCATGGTTGACAGAAGAGATCTTGGATCTCAAGAAGCTGTTGCTCAAATCTTTGATACAGAATATGTTGTGTTGTGCTGTCTTTGTAAACACAAGATAGAGTGTCATTCATCTTTTCCCTCCCTATGTCTATGAATCCGAATGCGTCGACTGCTGCTCGTATCAATGCTCTGCAAGAAGGAGTGCCGATGGTGAGGGAAAAGTCTGGACAGGTTCGTGAACGGGAAGAACGAACCGGAGGGGGTCTGTCTATCTCGCGTCGTTTTACCACGCCGGGGAGCGACCCCCTTGAGGAGGTGCGGTACGAGAAACGCACAAGCCGTATTACAAATCCCGATGGATCCACCGTGTTCGAAATGGAAGGGGCAGAAATTCCCGCACACTGGACACAGGTGGCAACGGATATCATGGTCAGTAAATACTTCCGTAAAGCGGGTGTGCCGCAGTATGACGAAGAGGGAAATCTCAGGCGCAGTGAGCTAGGCGAAGTCGAGCGCGGTCCCGAGCGTAGCGCGAAACAGGTGATCAAGCGCCTTGCAGGATGTTGGCGTCACTGGGGGCAGCAATTTGACTACTTTGCAACCGCACAGGATGCACAGGCCTTTGAAGATGAAATCAGTTACATGCTGGTACACCAGATGGCGGCGCCCAACAGTCCGCAGTGGTTCAATACCGGTTTGCACTATGCCTATGGGATTTCCGGTCCGGCGCAAGGGCACTACTACTGTGATCCGGAGACAGGCACAGTGAAGCAGAGTGAAGATGCGTACACGCATCCCCAGCCGCATGCGTGCTTCATTCAGTCTGTTGATGACGACCTTGTGAACGATGGAGGAATCATGGACTTGTGGGTGCGGGAAGCGCGACTGTTTAAATACGGCTCTGGTACGGGAACAAACTTTAGTAATCTGCGCGGGGCGGGAGAACCTCTCAGTGGTGGAGGAAAGAGTTCGGGGCTCATGAGCTGGTTGCGCATCGGTGACCGTGCAGCGGGCGCAATCAAGTCTGGTGGCACGACGCGTCGTGCAGCGAAGATGGTCTGTCTTGATCTTGATCACCCCGACATCGGAGAGTTCATTGATTGGAAAATGAAGGAAGAGAAGAAAGTGGCTGCTCTGGTAAAGGAAGGATATGACAGTGATTTCAATGGTGAGGCATACCAGACAGTGTCCGGTCAGAATTCCAATAATTCCGTGCGTGCGCCACACGACTTCTTCGAAGCGATCGAGAAAGATGGCACGTGGAATCTCTACTGGCGCACGGAAAAGAAAACTGCGGAGAAGGAAGGACGAGAACCCCAGCCCTGCAAGACTGTGGATGCCCGAGAGCTCTGGGAAAAAATTGGCTTTGCGGCATGGGAGTGTGCGGACCCCGGAGTGCAGTACGATACGACGATTAACGATTGGCATACCTGTCCTGCCGATGGTTCCATTCGAGCGAGTAATCCGTGCAGCGAGTACATGTTTCTCGACAACACAGCCTGCAACCTTGCGTCTCTCAATCTTCTGAAATTCTATGATGAAGAACATGGGGTGTTCGATCTCGAGCACTACAAACATGCAGTGCGTCTCTGGACGATCGTGCTCGAGATCTCTGTGCTGATGGCACAGTTTCCGAGTAAGGAGATTGCGAACTTAAGCTACAAATTCCGCACGCTTGGACTGGGCTATGCCAATATGGGGGCACTCCTTATGCGTATGGGTATTCCGTATGACAGTGAGAAAGGACGTGCCATTTGCGGAGCGCTGACAGCTATCCTTACCGGAGAATCCTATGCGGCATCCGGAGAGATGGCAGGGTTTCTCGGGGCATTTTCAAGCTACGAAAAGAATAGGGAGCATATGCTGCGTGTCATCAGAAATCACAGGCGCGCTGCGTACAATGTGCCCGTCAAGGATTATGAAGAACTGCATGTGACGCCTGTGGCCATCGATCAGGGTGTTTGTCCCGATGACATGTTGGAAGCCGCGAAGGAGTGCTGGGATCGGGCACTCATGCTGGGCGAACGTCATGGCTACCGTAACGCGCAGACCACGGTGATTGCGCCGACAGGAACAATCGGTTTACTGATGGATTGCGATACGACGGGCATCGAACCTGATTTTGCACTTGTGAAGTTCAAGAAACTCGCAGGAGGGGGTTACATGAAGATTGCAAATAACTCCGTACTTCCGGCCCTCAAGAAGCTTGGATATTCCGAAGAGCAGATTGCGGATATGAAGCAGTACGTCATGGGATCGCTTTCTCTGGAAAGTGCGCCACACATCAACCGCAGGAGCTTGCGAGAGAGGGGATTCACCGATGAGGATATTGCAAAAGTGGAAGAGCAGCTCCCGCGTATCTTTGAGCTTTCCTTTGCCATGAACCGCTGGACGCTAGGAGAGGAAACGATGAAGCGGCTGCACGTGAGTGAGGAGCAAATGAATGATTTTAATTTCCATCTCCTGTTCTTCCTTGGCTTTACGAAAGAACAGATCGCTGAAGCGAATGAGCATATCTGCGGGCGGATGACGATCGAAGGGGCTCCGCATATCAAGCCGGAGCATCTCTCTGTATTCGATTGTGCAAACAGATGTGGTAAAACGGGAAAGCGTTTTATTGCTCCCGAAGGACACATTCGCATGATGGCATCGGCACAGCCGTTCATCTCCGGTGCAATCAGTAAGACGATCAATCTGCCGAAGGAGGCGACGGTTGAGGACATCAAGAATGCCTACTTCCTCAGCTGGAAGCTGGGTCTGAAAGCGAATGCGCTCTACCGTGACGGGTGCAAGATGTCGCAGGCGCTGAATACGACGAGTGACGAGAAGGATTCAAAGGATGCAAAAGACACAAAGGATTCAAAAGGGGTCATGGAAAAAGAAGTGATAGAAAAAGTTATCTACAAAGAGAAACCACGGCGAAGAAAACTCCCCAATGAGCGCATGACCATTGCCCACAAGTTCGTCGTGTCGGGCATGAAAGGATATATCCACGTAGGGATGTATGAAGACGGATCACCGGGAGAGATCTTCATTACGATGAGTAAAGACGGGTCGACTCTCTCGGGTGTGATGGATACGCTTGCGTTAAGTTTATCTCTGAACTTGCAGTACGGCGTACCGATCGAAGTGATCTGTGAGAAGTTGATTCACAAACGCTTCGAGCCCATGGGCATGACGGGCAATCCCGAAATTCCGATGGTGCGCAGCATCATGGATTATCTTGCGCGCTGGCTGGCACTGAAGTTCCTGCCGAAGGAGACGGCGAAGAAGTTCCACAATCCGCAGCTTGTCGATCGCGCGTACAGTGAGGGCAGCAAGAGTCAGGATGCCTTTGCCATGAGACTGCCTGTTGTGGATGAGGGTGCGAGTATCACTGAACTTCGCAGTATGCCTCGGATGATGATGGGAGTAACAAACTCAATAACACTCGATGCATCCTCCGATATCGAAGTACAGCAGGCAAAACTGAAGGGCTTCACCGGCTCGGCCTGTACCGCCTGCGGCTCCATGCACATGAAGCGCAACGGCTCTTGTGAAGTCTGCATCGACTGTGGAGCAACGAGTGGGTGTAGTTAAAACAAGAACCCCACTCTTGGGGTTCTTATTTTCCCTATATGCCTACAAACAGACCACAATGCATTTGATCGTCTTGCATAATGCAGACATCAAACATGTCTTATCGCCTAGAAAGCGATGAAGAGAACGCCGAAGGTGCAGACGAAGAGAAACAAACGCATCGTGAGCACAATAGTAGTTCAGTACACAGGATTTGTTCAAGAGTTTATGAGTAAATAGGACTTGCACAAGCCTTTTAAATTGCATAAAAATATAGAACATCCAAGGAAATTTTTTCCAGAGTATGAGAAGAAAATGGCTTACAGAACCCAAGAACGAATACAGAAATTACTCAAGTGGTCACAAGGAAAAGTCAATGATCTTTTGGGGCAACTTTTCTATGTCATGGTGAGGTGCTTCGACACGCGAAGCCACGAATCCATGCACAGAAAAGTTATGTAGACGATGCCAATGTCAAATCATCATCCTCCGCCGCCTTATTCCTCTCGAGCTTTCCGCATGTCACGCATTCGTGCATCACGACGAAGCCGGATCCTGCCTGGCCATCGATGCCGGTCGGTTTCATGAGTCCGTGACAGGCGGCGTCACGACTGCCGGGACCGCTGTCATCCACGTGTTTGGAGTACAGACATTTCGGGCAGTGGTTGCGGTACGAGCGGGGGAGGGGAGTGACGGGGGAGTGACAGTGCTCGCAGGTGAATGGTTCTTGTTGTGCAATAAAAACCATATCAATTGTTGAATCGAAAATGCATGATGTCACCATCCTGCACAATGTAGTCTTTTCCTTCCGTGCGGAGTCTTCCTTTCTCTTTCGCGCCCTGCTCGCCGCCGAAAGCGATGTAATCGTCAAAGCTGATCGTCTCTGCACGGATGAATCCTTTTTCAAAGTCTGTATGAATCACGCCGGCAGCCTGTGGAGCTGTGGTGCCTGCTTCTACTGTCCACGCACGGACTTCTTTTGGTCCTGCCGTGAAGAAGGTGATATACCCAAGGAGGGTATAGGCTGCGGTGATCAGGCGGTCCAGCCCGGAGGAGGTGAGATGGAGTTCCTGCAGAAGTTGTCTCGCTTCACTTTCGGGTAAGTCATTGAGTTCCTCTTCAAGTTTGGCGCAGAAGGGGATGATAGGTGTCCCTTCAGGAACGCCGAGATTAGCGCGCGTCTGGTGTTCAGATAACTCCGTAAGTTGTTTCTCGGAGCAGTTTGCTGTATAGAGGATTGGTTTGAGAGAAAGCAGATTCCACGGACGTGCGATATTCCATTCATCTGCATCCAGTGTCCCCTTTGTTGTAGAGACGCCATACGATGGCGTCTCTTGTTCGGAAGGGACGCTATGATATAGCGTCTCTACAGTCGACGTAAGGTCCGTATCAGCATTGATCATCGTGACAATTTTGTTTGCCACCTCCAATTCTTTTTGCTTCTCCTTGTCTCCGGTGCGTGCGGCGCCTTCGAGTTTTTGAAGTTTATTCTGGAGCGTTGCCAGATCTGCCAGTGCGAGTTCTGTTTCAATAGTTTCTCGATCACGTTTGGCATCGAGCGTTCCTTCGGTGTGGGTGACATCGGGATGATCGAAGAAACGTACCACATGGCAGATCGCATGCACTTCGCGGATGTGACTGAGGAACTGATTTCCCAGTCCTTCGCCTTTGTGTGCGCCCCGGACGAGACCGGCGATATCAACGAACTCTACGGTAGCAGGGATTACTTTCTCGGGATGCACGATATCCGCGAGCTTCCGCAGACGTTCGTCCGGCACCTCAACGATGCCCACATTCGGATCAATCGTGCAGAAGGGATAGTTTGCCGCCTCTGCGCCACGTGTGCGTGTAAGGGCGTTGAAGAGGGTGGATTTACCTACGTTTGGGAGGCCGACTATACCAATTTTGAGAGCCATTTTGATGCGTAGGATACAGGAAATTCTGAAAAATCCTCACTATTGACAAAAATGATAAATAATGTATTATTTCTTATCCAATGCACAGGATTTTTGTACTATTCATTGGTTTGACGCTGCTCTTTTTCGGCAGTGTACCGGTTTCTGCGCAGGTGCCAAATCAAGCGATATCCCGTTTTGATGCAATCAAAGTTCTCGTTGAACAGGATCCGGATCTGTTTGAACGGGTCTTTTACCATGCAGAACACCTCCCGCCGTTGCCGCTGTTTCGCGATACGGCACAAGTCCTTCCGCACGCGCCGTATATAGAGGCGGCATTTGAAGCGGGCATTCTTCCAGGGATTGCCGATCGCATGCTCTATCCCAGTGCCCCTCTTTACAGTGAGTCTGCTCTTGCGCTTTTGCTGCGTGCAAAAGGTGATCGCACTCCTCTGACAGAGCAGTGGTTCCACATTCGGCCACAGACGGATCGTACAACACTGAATCAATTAGCTCATTATGCACTGCAGAAAGGCATTGTTATTCCGCAAGGTCTTCGAGCAGGACAGGCACTATCGTGGCAAGAGTTTTCCATTATGTTGCAGAACGATTCTTCTTTTCTTCCTGCACAAACACAACTGTTCATGCCACAGTCCCCTCTTCCTGCATCTCTTCCTTCTGGGCCTCTTCCTCTCCCTCCCCCTCCCCCGCCGCCTCCTCCGCCACATCCATTTCTGTCACGGAAAGATTTTGCCATTACCATGCCGACGCTCGATATCTACGACCTTGGCATTGCACATCCTGAAGATCCGTTGACGCAACAGGGATTATTGGAACCGTTGCAGGCAGGAGTCGGACATCTCTTTTCCTATCCGGGAAGGGGAGGGAATATTCTCGTCTACGGACATAGCAGCGGGTATCCCTGGGATGTGTCCCAGTTCACACGCATTTTTCGCAAAGTGAATCGTTTGCAGAAGGGTGATGCGATTTACGTTACCTATAATGGCGCGGTGCATGAATATCAGGTAACGGGTCAAGAAACCATTCCTACCCGCGACATCAGCCGTCTGCAGAGCACTCATGGTGAAGAACTCATCCTCTACACCTGTTGGCCACCGGATTCCACCTCACAGCGTTACATCGTGAGAGCAAGGAAGAGTGTGTAAAGCGGGTGTTTCACAATGATTCAATTATTTAAATAATTGAATCATTCTCTCCTCTTTCTCTAGACTGGAATCCATGGGAAAAAAGAGTCCACTGACACTGACAGAAAAGGATCGCAAAAAGATGGAGAAAGAAGTAGAAGTTCTGTTTCGTGCTCTCGGGAAAGAGCAGAACGCTTCTTTACTTGCTTTGCTTCTCACCGACAGCGAGAAGCTTATGCTCATGCGTCGGGTTCACATTGCGAAACTCCTCATTCAGGGGATGAGTGTTGAGGAGATTAAGAAGCGTCTGGAGGTTGGAGCGGCAACCGTTGGTACTGTCGAGCGGTGGTTGCGGGAGCACTTTGCCGATTACCGTTCCGCACTGGCCGGCGTGTACGACGATGTGCGTCGGGATATTGAAGAACGTGGAGATGTCCAGATCCATTCACTCGGATGGCTTCGGAAGAAATATCC
>Ga0210057_1000911_pt1 | contig 47225 bp, 43 predicted proteins | sample CryGeyCG2114_010_2_FD_183968 | JGI IMG/M metagenome (GOLD analysis project Ga0210057, IMG submission 183968) | Groundwater microbial communities from aquifer - Crystal Geyser CG10_big_fil_rev_8/21/14_0.10 (SPAdes) (version 2) | ecosystem: Environmental > Aquatic > Deep subsurface > Groundwater ...
GAACCGTATTCTTCTGGGCGGAAAACTCATTATGAATTTTCAAAAACAATATGAATTACTCTTGAATTTGCCACCGCAAGCGAGAGCCGAAGGCTCGAGCGAAGCGGAAGAATTGGCACGAAATAAATTTTGGTGGAACAGGGCGGAATCGAACCGCCGTCCGAAAAGTTTCACAAGAGTGGTTGACAAGCTTTGGGTTTCCTTAGTTTTGCTTAGACGGTTTACCAAGGATATCTACGCCGTCGCAAACTCGTAGGTTTTGCCCGGCGGTCGCCCGAGTTAAACGCTCCGCAGGACAGTCATAGCAATTAGGCTATGACAGGTGAAAGAGCAAAGCCCGCAAAAGCGGTCTTTACTTTTTCTACTAAGGTTTTTGCACTTAGTGTTTGCAATTCAGATTAGCGAGATAAAATTGCATGCTCGGCTTGCCACTTTTTGTAAATGATCTTTCCGTCGAATCCATACTGTCCCATATCGCGAATTATATACTATTTTGCAGATTTGTCAAGGTTAGTATTATTAAATATTATTATAGCAAAAACAATCATTAATATACTCGCTATCTGCGCAAAATCGAGTCCAATCACGATCGGTTGATAGTCTGATCTGAAAAACTCCACCAAAAAACGAATAACGCCATAAGATATAAGATAATATTTGATTCCATTAATTTTGTCATTTTGCGCTTTTAAAATAAGATAAATAATGTAAGCCGCAACCAGTATCAAGCTCTCGAATAAAAAAACCGGCAGGAACGTTTGGTATCCGAAATATTGTGCCGGAACGTCGGAGCTTGGAACTTGCATTGCCAAAAAACTATTTGACGGCTTGCCAACAATTTCTTTGTTGAAGTAGTTTCCCCATCGTCCAATAGCTTGGGCAAGAAGAATCTGCGGCATCGAAATACTAAGGTATTCGATAATCTTTTTGTATTTAATAAATCCGTATATTGCAACTGCGATTATTCCGCCAATAACCGCCCCGTGGATCGAGAGACCGCCATTTGATATATTCAATAAATCCGCAAAATTATCGTATTGATTGTTGCTAAAGAGCAAAAAAGCTATTCTTGCGCCGATCACTCCGCCAATGATTGCGAAGAGAATTAAACTGTCAAAAAAATCTATATCTAAATTTCTACGTTTGACTTCGCTTCGGCTAATCAGGTATGCAATTAAGACGCTTATAGCAATTAAGATGCCGTAAAAATGAATATTTATTCCAAAGATCTGAAATTGATTGAGAAGAGTTTTATTCTTAGTTAAAAAATAAAGAACTATCTCGAATAGCGCAAGGGTTGTAACGATTATTAATGTTGGATTCTTTTTGAGAATTGAATTAGGCACTTTTTTATGGTATCATTTCTTCGCAGAACTGAAAGTATTTGCACCCGTAGCTCAGTTGGTTAGAGCGCATCGTTGACATCGATGAGGTCATCCGTTCGAGTCGGATCGGGTGCACCATAAAAAATCACCCAAAGGGTGATTTTTTATTGCGGGATAGTGATTATTTATTGCGTAACTTCGTTTCTTGTTTGATCTTCTGTTCGGCATCGCGTGCTTTTAGAGTTTCCCTTTTATCAAATTTCTTCTTACCCCGCCCGATGCCGATCTCAACTTTTGCTTTTCCTCTTTTTAGATAAACCGTTAGTGGAACAAGCGTTAGGCCTTTTTCTTGTGTTACCTGAACCAACTTGGTTAATTCGCTTTTGTGAACCAATAATTTTTTTGATCTTTGCGGATCATGGCCCTGAACTTCAGTGTGAAAATGTGAGCCGATTAAAAATAATTCCGGAGCATTATCATGCGAAATAATCTTAGCGTACGACCCCCGCAGATCCACTCGGCCGGATCTGACTGCTTTGATTTCGTCGGCAACCAAAACAATTCCGGCTTCGAACGAATCGGTAATTTCATAGTCAAATCGCGCTTTTTTATTTTGTATTCTTTTGTCCCGCATAGATTTATAATATACCTGAATTTATTGGTTCGCAATCGTAAAATCATGTTGTTGCATTTTGTTTCTCATACTGTTAATTTCATTATAGAAAGGAGAACATGATTATAGGTATTAGCGGAATGCCGGCTGCCGGTAAAGATACGGTTTCTGAGTATCTTGAACAAAAAGAAGGTTACAACCACATTTCCCTTTCGGAGATTCTTAGAGGGATTGTAAAAGCAGAAGGAATGGAAGTTAACCTTGAAAATTTAACTAAAGTCGGTAATTTGCTGACGAGGGAATATAACAATCATTATCTTGCACAAAAGGCAATGCAGCGGGTCAGGAGGGGAAGAAATACTGTCATCTCAAGCATAAGACAGCCTGGGGAAATTGAATATCTGCGCAGCCGAAAAGATTTTTATATGGTTTTTGTCGATGCTGATATTAAAATAAGATTTGAAAGATTGAAATTGAGGGACAGGGAAGGAGACTCAAAAACACTTAAAGAATTTAGACAGATTGAGAAAAAGCAATTGGACGGTAAGGACGGAGGTATGAATTTGCTTGAATGCAAAAAGAAATCTGATTTTGTCTTGACCAACGATGGCACGATGGAGGAGTTTATTAAAAAGATTAAAGATTTAGTGAAAAAGTTGAACGAAAGAGAGAGGAAGAAGATTGGCAAATAAACTGATATGTTTGGTGGGGATGTGCGGCGCCGGTAAGTCCGAAGTAGCGCAGTATTTAATGAAAAAAAGGGAATTTGGTTTTGTTAGATTTGGGCAGATTACGTTGGACAAAGTCAAAGAGCTTAGGGAAAAATCTAGCGAGAAACTTGAAAAGAAGATAAGAGATGGTTTGAGAAAAAAATATGGTATGGCAGCTTTTGCCAAATTAAATATGCCCCAATTTAACGTACTTTTGAAAGAGGGTGATGTCATAGGCGATGGGTTATATTCGTGGGAAGAATATTTAGAGTTGAAGGAAAAATATGATGATAGATTAATTGTTTTAGCAGTGTATGCTGCGCCCAAAATCCGCTATAGACGGTTGGAAAATCGTGCCAAAAGACACGGAGAAGATAGCAAACTGCGATATAGGAGTTTTACGAAAGGGGAGGCGGCTTCTCGCGACAAGTCAGAAATTGAGAAAAGCCACAAAGCCGGACCAATCGCGATGGCAGATTATACATTCATCAACGAAGGAACACTGGGAAATTTATATAGTCAGGTAGATGAAGTTTGTGATCGTATTTTTCGTGTCAAAGATGGTAAAGTCAGAACACGCAAAAGTAATTTTCGAAAGAACAAAATATAACATTTTTTTAATATTACGGAGGGAAAATGGATGAGGAGAAGAAAAAAAGAGTAAGCTGGGACGAATATTTTATGAATATTGCTCATCTTGTTGCTACCAGGTCAACTTGTAACAGAGGGGTGCCGATAAAATATTTATCAAAATACAAAGGTGTAGGGGCTGTTATTGTGAAAGACAGAGTCATTCTTTCGACCGGATATAATGGTTCCCCAAGAGGTCTTGATCATTGTGATGATGTCGGGCATGAGATGATAGAGGGGCATTGTGTCAGGACTGTGCATGCGGAAGCCAACGCTCTTGCCTCGGCAGCTAAACACGGTATTGCTGTTGACAAGGCAACGTTTTATACCACTGCTTCACCGTGTTACGACTGTTTTAAAATGCTTATTAATGCCGGCATAGAGAGAATTGTCTGCGGTTCGTTTTATGGAAGCCGTTATGGCGCGAGTGAAAAAGTTGTCGGTCTTGCCGCTCAAGCGGGCATACAGTTTGAATTTTTAAGATCGGAGTCGGATCAGCCACACGGATTTGATGAAGACACTATAAGAATTACCGAAGCAAAAGTGGCAGATATAAATAAGCTAAAAGTGAGAAAAATACATCCCTCGGCAACAGTGCCTTCTTATTCACACAATGGCGACGCAGGTCTTGATTTATTTGCGGTAGAAGGCGCCACAGTTGCTTCGGGCAAGCGCGCAAGTATCGGTACGGGAATTTCGGTAGAGATTCCTATGGGGTATGCCGGGCTAATTTGGGACAGGAGTGGCTTGTCGCAGAAAAAGGGATTGAAAACACTGGGCGGCGTAATTGATAGCACGTATCGTGGTGAGATTATAGTTGGTCTTTATAACACATCCGACGAGGCAGTTGAGCTGATGAAAGGCGACCGAGTTGCGCAGATGTTAATCCAGCCGGTCGAGAGCGCAAAATTGGAGATTGTCGAAGACTTGAGCGAGACACAGCGCGCGGATAAAGGTTTTGGTAGTACGGAACGATCCGAGGGCAAGAAGTTGGAGGAAAGTGAAATTAGAGAAATAAAACAGGCTTCAGTGCCTGAAGAAATTAAGACGCAAAATAAAAACACCAGAAAGGAAGAAAATGGCGAAGGAAAAACTAAGAGCAGATGGTAAATCCCCACACCCAAAACGTGCCGGTCGTAAGAATTTTCAAGTAAAAAATACTGTTGCGGTAAATAAGAATATAATGAAGTCTGCAAAATCCGGGTGGGGGGATAAAGTTTTTGCATTAATTAAAGAAGAAGAAAAAAGGCAGACAGACGGGCTTGAAATGATTGCCTCAGAGAATTATGTGTCCAAACAGGTGCTCGAGGCGACAGGGTCAGTTTTAACCAATAAATACGCAGAGGGTTATCCGGGGCACAGGTACTATGGCGGGTGTGAGGTGATTGATAAAATTGAGTCTTTGGCAATTGAGAGGCTGAAAAAATTATTTGGATGTAAATTTGCGAACGTACAACCGCATTGTGGATCCTCAGCTAATATGGCGGCATATTACGCTCTAATTAAACCGGGCGATAAACTATTGGGCCAAGCCATTGATGCAGGCGGACATTTGACACACGGCGCAAAAGTTTCATTCTCCGGACAAATCTATAAATCTTTTGGATATGGCCTGGATTCAAAGACGGGATTTTTGAATTATGAAGATATTGCGAAAATTGCAAAGAAAGTAAAGCCGAAGGTCGTTATGTGTGGCTATAGTGCCTATCCGCGCAGTATTGATTTTAAGAAATTTAAGAAGATTGCGAGATCTGTAAATGCGTATTTAATTGCGGATATTGCCCATATTGCGGGATTAGTTGCGACGGGATATCATCAATCGCCTATTGGGATTGCGGATATTGTAACTTCGACAACGCACAAGACCTTGCGCGGTCCGAGATCGGGGATAATTATGACTAATGACGAAGAGCTGGCAAAGAAAATTAATAGAGCAATTTTTCCGGCTCTGCAAGGCGGTCCGCTCGAGCATGTCATCGCCGCAAAGGCAGTGGCGTTTGGTGAAGCGTTGAAACCATCGTTTAAAAAGTATATCGGAGACATTCTTGAGAACATGAAAGTTTTTGCCAAGACGTTGATGTCTTTTGATTTTGATTTAGTTACCAACGGGACAGATAATCACCTTATCTTGGTTGATTTGCGAAGCAAAAATCTAACCGGACAGGAGTTTGAATCGGCGTTAGGTGAAGCAGGGATTACGGTTAATAAGAATGGAATCCCTCTCGATCCTCTTCCGCCGAAAATAACCTCCGGAATTAGGGTTGGCACAGCCGCTTTGACTACCCGAGGTATGAGACCGAAAGAAATGCAAAGGATTGCCGAGATGTTTAATATTGTAGCGGAAAATATCTCGAACAAGAAAAAACTGCAGGAGATTAAAAGGGAGGTTAAAAGCATGACAAAGAAGTTTCCCTTGACCCGTTAGAGATAACTATGCATTATACTTACATTTTGCAAAGTAAAAAAGATAATTGTTTGTATACCGGCTGTACAAAAGATTTACGGAAGCGTTTTGATGAGCATATTCAAGGGCGAGTTTATCCTACCCGAGCCAGAGGCCCTTTTAAAATTATTTATTATGAAGCATGCTGGGATAGAGGTGATGCTTTTGCAAGAGAAAAATATCTTAAATCTGTATATGGCAAGCGATACCTAAAAAATAGGTTAAAACGCTTCCTATCTCTAACGGGGTAAAATGCCAAAAAGAAGAGTTTATGTTTTAGAAGGTAAAACGGAGGAAGAAATTGCTATGGCGATGGCAGTGACCAGCAGGTCTCCATTGCCGTTTGATGAAATTTTATCCCAAATAGATAGCAAAAAATCCGGCAACTTTCTCGAGAAATTTTATATCAATTATGGGCACGGTTCAATTGCGGATACGGCGTTTATCCACATTGCGATTGAAAACATTTCGCAAATTGCGGTAAAAGCTCTTGAAAATACGCGACTTGCCGCTTATCAAGAAAAGTCCACACGGTATCAGATAATGGATCGCCGTCATATTGTCGAGCCAAGCGAAATTAAAAAATCGCAATACCATAAGATTTATCTGGAGATAATCAATGGCTTATTTGATCTCTACGAAGAGTTTGTAAAAATATTATTATCAAACGCGAGAAAAAATATTAAACGTGGCAAAGATGAATCGGAAAGTGCATATGAAAATCGAATTAGAATTCCTGTAATTGATCGTTGCCGACTAATCCTGCCAACTGCAGTAATGTGTAATGTTGGTTTGACAATGTCCGGGAGGTCAATTGAATATACGATAGCCAAACTTCTTTCCAGCCAGCTTTCTGAAGTGAGGGCGCTGGGCCAAGAAATAAAGAAGGTGGCCAATAATAACTTACCAATTTTAGTAAAGTATTCGGACCCTATAGATTATTTGATTAGGCAGGAAAAAAGTTTGCAGAAATTAGGCAAAGGGATAATTGGTAAAAGAATATTGCCACATCCTCGAGGAAAATTTGTTGAACTGGTGGAATATGACGGAAATGCACTGGGCAAAGTTTTAAGTGCAACGCTACTTAGATTTAGCGGCAGGTCATACGCTGAGATTAAAAAAGTAGTTGGAAAAATGTCTCGGAAAGAGAAGGAAGAATTATTTGACAAGATTATTGGGAACAGAAAACAAAGACATGATAAACCCTTGAGGGAATTGGAAGCTACGCATTATACTTTTGATATTGTCTGTGACTATGGTGCATTTAAGGATTTGCAACGTCATCGTATGACTACGCAAACACTTCAACCGTTCACAACAAGTTTAGGATACGTTGAGCCGATGAATCTTGCCGAAACTGGCAAGGTTAAGGAATATCACGCTTTGATGAAAAAAGTCGAGAAAGTATATAAAGTAATTTCGAAAAAGTTTCCGCTGGAGGCGCAATATCTTATCCCGATGGCGTATAGAAAGAGAACCTTATTTAATATGAATTTGCGCGAAGCGATATACCTTATTGAGCTGCGCTCCCGGCCTCAAGGACATATCTCTTATCGAAGAGTTTCTTGGGAAATGTGGGATCAGATAAATAAAGTGCATCCATATTTTGCAAAACATATTAATGTGAATAAGAGCCAATAAAATTCAATGGGGTAAAATGCCAAAAAAAAGTAAATTTATTGTGATCGAAGGGTCGGACGGCGTTGGCAAGAAGACGCAGGCGGATTTAATTACAAAAATGTTTAGGCGTGTTGGCAAGCAAGTTGTCTTTTATGATTTTCCACAGTATGAAAGGAGTTTTTTCGGGAAAATGGTTGCGAGCTATCTGAATGGTGAATTTGGCGATGTGGATGATGTCAGCCCGTATTTGATTTCTCTCCTGTACGCGGGTGATCGCTTTGAGGCAGCTGAGCATATAAGACACGATTTAAGGAGAGGGAAGATAGTTATTTCCAATCGTTATACGCAGTCGAATATGGGTTTTCAATCGGCGAAAATAAAAGACGAAAATGAAAAGAAAAAATTTCTACAGTGGCTTGAGGAGTTAGAATATGGTATTTTTAATATTCCAAAGCCGGACTTAGTAATATATCTTTATGCTCCTCATAAAATAAGCCAAAAGATGGTAGATAAAAAGACTAAGCGAGGTTATACCGACAAAAAAAGGGATATTCATGAGAGAAATGGGAAGTTTTTAGCCAAAGTCGAGAAAGAATATTTGTCTCTTGCTAAAAGTAGTCCGGAGTGGCGAACGATTATTTGTGTAGTGGGTGATAAAATGCTTACACCTGAGGAAATAAGTAAAAGAATTTTTGCGATTATCGAAGGTAGAAGTGTTATTAACGACCCGAAAGCTACAACCCTCTTTTAAAAATTGAATTTTTAGGGTAAAATTTAGCTCGTGGATAAAGATAAAATAGACATCGATATTGTTAGGCATTCTCTGAGCCATGTACTCGCAGCTGCTGTAGTGAAAATGTTTCCGGAAGCTAAATTAGGCATTGGCCCAGCGATTGAAAGTGGCTTCTATTATGACTTTGATTTACCAAGGACTCTGATCCCCGAAGATTTGCCGCTTATTGAAAAGAAAATACGTGAGATTATTGCTTCTGGAGCAAAATTTGAAAAGGTTGAGATCTCCGTTGACGAGGCGTTAGATAAGCTTAAAAAATCTGATGAGGTATATAAATGCGAGCTGGTAAAGGATTTAAAAGGGGAAAATGTTAAAGGGGTCACTCTCTACAAGACAGGGGATTTTATCGATTTGTGTAAAGGTCCGCACGTCAATTCAACAGCTGATTTAAAAGATGTTGCTTTTAAACTGGATAAAATTGCCGGTGCTTACTGGAAGGGAAACGAAAAAAATAAAATGCTGCAGAGAATTTATGGTTTAGCATTTACAACCCAGGAGGAGCTTGATGATTATCTTAAAATGCTGAAAGAAGCCGAGAGAAGAGACCATAAAAAACTCGGTCGGGAGCTTGAATTATTTTTCTTTGATGAAAATTCGCCCGGGATGCCATATTGGCTTCCTAAGGGTTTAACTATATACAATACGCTTCTTGATTTTTGGCGATCAGAACATATATCTCGCGGTTATCAGGAAGTTAAAACGCCTTTGATGAATAAAAAGGAACTCTATGTTAGATCAGGGCACTGGGAGTATTATAGGGAAAATATGTTCATTTCTGAAACTAACGAAGGCGAAATATATGCCCTAAAACCAATGAATTGTCCAAATGCAATGATAGTATATGGAATAAGGCCGAGGAGTTATCGCGAACTACCGCTTCGGCTTTCCGACGCGGATACAATTCACAGATTCGAACTTTCGGGTACGCTAAATGGTCTTTTTCGCGCGAGATCATTCTCGCAAGACGATGCCCATATCTTTATTAAGGAAAACCAGATCGAATCCGAGTATAAAAATCTCTTTGAAATCGTGGAGAGGTTTTATTCGGTATTTGACTTGAAATATTCTTATCGTATCGGGACAAGACCTGATAAGTATTTGGGGGAAAAGAAAATCTGGGATGAAGCGGAGAGAATTTTGAATGATCTGCTTGATAAATCAGGAAGAAAATATACAATTAAAGAAGGTGACGGTGCTTTTTACGGGCCCAAAATTGATATATTAATGAAGGATTGTTTGGGGAGAGATTGGCAGATGGGGACTTTGCAGCTTGATTTTCAATTGCCACAAAACTTTAATTTGAAGTATACAGACGAGGACGGTGGTGAAAAGGTGCCGGTTGCAATTCACAGGGTAATATACGGTTCGCTCGAAAGGTTTATTGGAATTTTAACCGAGCATTACGGCGGAGCGTTTCCGGTTTGGATTGCACCAATCCAAGTAATTATTTTGACAATATCGGATAAGCAGATTGATTATGCTGAGGAGATAAAAAAGAAGCTCGAAAAAGAAAAGATTAGGGTCGAATTAGATGCACGAAACGAATCGATCAATAAGAAAATTCGCGGCGCGGAGCTTCAAAAAATTCCGTATATGCTGATAATCGGACAAAAAGAGGTTGAAAAAGATAATCTCTCTTTAAGATCGCAAAAAGAAGGTGATTTGGGAGAATTTGACCTTCAAAAATTCATCAAGCGACTAAAAGATGAATCGCCAAAATAAACAAGTCCGTGTTGGCTGTGGTGCACTAATTATCAACGAAAAGGATGAAACGTTATTGATAAAGCGCGGAACTAAGGCTAAAAATCAATCTGGCATTTGGTCGCAACCCGGAGGGGCAATTGATTTTGGCGAAACAGTTGAGCATGCGATCAAGCGTGAGATCGATGAGGAACTGGATGTTACGGTTAAGCTAATAAAGTATCTTTGTTACACTAATCAAATCTTAAACAAAGAGAGTCAGCACTGGGTTGCAATTAGTTATTTGGCAGAAATTATTAAGGGTGAGCCAAAAAATTTAGAAGCGCATAAGCATGACGACATGAGATGGTTCCCGGTAGATAAACTTCCTTCTAAACTTTCAATTACAACTAAAGATTCGACAAAAGCGTATTTATCTTCGCGTAAATGACAAGATCTTATTTAGCTTATGCCAACGGCGCTGTTTTTCTTTCCATGAAATTGGATCGCCGAGTTTATATGCAGCTGTGCCTGCTCGCGGCGAGTATTTGTTGATATAGGCCATCCTGTAGCCGACTTTTTTAAATACGCCGAGGGTGTCTTGAAATTCTTTTTCATCTTCTCCCGGAAAACCGACAATAACATCTGTTGTAATTTTAATTTTTGGATTTGCTTTACGGATTTTATCTACGATTTCTAAATATTGTTTTATTGTATACGGGCGATTCATTAATTTTAATATTTTATCCGAACCGGACTGCAGTGGCAAGTGAATCTCCTTTTTGATTTTCGGCAAAGTTGCCACTGCCTCGATGATATCATCCGTCATATCTTTTGGGTGGTTGGAAATAAAAGAAACCATAAAATTTCCCTTCAATGAGTTTAACTTTTTGAGTAAAGTGGCAAAATCTTTCTTTTTACTTTTATCTTTTATCTTTTCACTTTGGTTATAGGAGTTCACATTTTGTCCGAGCAGTGTAATTTCTTTATGCCCGGCATCTATTATTTGCTTTGCTTCTTTTATGATTTCATTCATCGGCCGAGATATTTCACGTCCTCGAGTGTAGGGGACAGCGCAATATGAACAGAAGTTGTTGCACCCGTTCATTATCGGCAGAAAATGAGTTTTAGGTTTGTCATTCCGGAGAGTTTGGCTCTGTCTATTTAAAATTTTTGAAAGTGTTTTTTTATCAAAACTGTCAAGCACTCTGATATTTGATTTCTTGAATTTTCTTTTGTCTGCCTCTATTACACAGCCGAGAATAAAAATTTCCTTACCTTTCCACTTGTTAATTCTTCCCATTAATCTGTCAACAGCAGTTTGTCGTACCGCACAAGCAACGACAAAAATATATTGAGCCGAATTTTCGCCGGTTTTTTTGAATCCGAGATCCTTCAGAACTTTTTCTAATTTTGCCGAGTCGTATTTATTTTGCTGGCAACCTAAAGTAAGAATCCAATAGTTGAGATCCATTATTTATTAGTGTCTTCGGGAGTTCTCTTTTCGGTTTTCTCTTCTACTCGGGCTTCGTCAGTAGCTTTTTCTTCGCCTTCTTTAGCCTCTCCACCTTCTTCCTCTTCAGCTCCCGCCTCAGTTTCCATTTGTTCGATCGCTTCTTTTTCTTTTTCGGCTGCCGATTCCTCTAATTCTGCAAGCTCTTCTTCGCTTCGCGGAGGCTCAACGTTAGCAACTACCTCTTCCGGTTCATCCAAGACAGTAATCCCATTTGGAACCTTCAAATCTTTTATCAAAATGGAATCTTCAAATGTTTTCAGTGCACTGATATCAACTTGAATTCCACTAACCAAATTGCCCGGCAGACATTCGACCTCAATCGAGTCCTTATTTTGGACCAAGCTTCCCTCAAGGTTTTTGACTGCATTGGATTCCCCAATAAATTCGAGCGGAATTTCTGTTTTGATTTTTTCATCCATTTTTACTCTATAGAAATCAATATGAATAATTTTACCCGTGACTGGATTAAACTGCGGATGCGAAGCAATTACCTTTGTTGCTTTTTCATTATCTATTTTGAGGTCAATCAAAGTTGAATATCCTGCTTTTTCTATTGCCTGATCGAGCTCTTTGTCGGGGGTTTTGATCGAAACATTTTCTAATTTATGTCCATATAAAATGGCGGGTACATAACCTTGCGCACGCAAGTCCTTGACCCTTTTTCCATACACGTCGCGTTTTTGGGCTTGTAATAGAATTTCTTCGTTTGTATTCATGCTAAATTAAAAACCACTGGTTTATTTTACCCTAAATTTTTGATTCAATCAAGAGCTTTGCCAGAGTTCTTCAAAACTGCTCGTGAGACCTTCTATTCGAGAATTTATTTGAGATAATTCTTCGTCGGTTATTTTTCCTTGGGAAATTGGGTGAAAATGTGCTTCTTGCGGTTTACCTCTTGTCTCGCCTCCGGTTTTCTGTAAGCTCGCCAGATATGTAACCACGGTCGGTTCATGTCCTTTGGAGCAGAAGGTTTGAAAGATATAAATGTTGTCGATATAGCCACGCAGACGAATCTCATTTTCTCCGTAAGATCCGTGGCATACCGGACAGGTTAGAAAGTTTCTGGCTTGGCTTATGATTTGTTGTATTAAATTCATATTTTACTCTCTAAATGCGGATTATATATTATTTTGTGCTTGTCGTCAAACGTCTTATTTAAAGCTCATAACGGTTCCTAAAGCTCCGAGGGCGTACCCGAGAGTGCTGGGGGGCGTATAGGGTTGATATGGCGAATATGTCCCATATGTTCCGGTATTTGGCAAATAATATGTTGGTCCATAAAGTTGCGGGCATATCTGTAGTAGTTGCAATTGCTGTTGGTTTGGAACCAAGGAACTGGCATATCTGGTATAGTATGCCGTCTTGCATTGCTGGAGCGTCGGATAACCGTTGTAAGCAGAAGTCTGCCCGTACGGATATTGATATTGGTTAGTCGGGTAGTTTGGCTGATAAGCGCTATATCCGTTTCCGGAGAAGAGATATGGGCTAAATCCGCATTGGTTAAATAAATCAAGATTAATATTGATATTGCCGCTATTGCCTTTTGCGAGAAGCTGAGTAATGGCAATCCCGCCAAGCGCGTTTTTGATGCTGTTGCTTGTGCTATTGTTGCTGAATCCTAACTCGTAAACGGCGTAAGCGTACCCTAAATTTTTTAGCAAATTAGAGTCCGCACTGATTCCAATTTGCGCCGCGAGCCCGGGGTTTTTATCAACGCAATCCTTTACCATATTTGCAAATGTTTTCTGATCCGCGGGATTATTCGGATCCAATTGGGGTTTGGTTAGGAGTTGATTAGTCCAGCCGGGCTGGGGAGTGTCGGGATTATAATAAAGAGCACTAACGCTCGATAGGGGATTTTGAGCATCGCCGGCTGTGGTTGCGATGTAATAATTATCCTTAAGCCCCGGCACCCTGCTGACTGTATAACTGGCGGGAGCGGCTGGTACTTCTGCACCTTTATTTGGTGCCAATTCAAGGTTATTTGTGTCTAAATTTATCGATCCCGAGTCGCTTGTGATGGAGAATTGAACACTTTTTGACTGATATCCGGATTTGCTTAAGCTCAAAGTGTAAGTACCTTTAGGAATATATGGGATTGAGACGATTGAGGTATCTCCACCTTCGGGAGTCATACCGGTGACATTTACAGCATTTGAGCCGGCTCCACTAAGGCGATTTTTGAGATTAGTATAGTCATTGGCGATAGCGCTGGTGCTTTGCGTTTTTGTTTTAATTTTATCAATAGTGCCGCTGCTAATATTTGGTGTGTCTGTCTGGTCAGAATTTTTTATATTAGTACCGACAAGATCGCCCACCGAATCAAAAACTTTCTTCAAGTTCGAGGTAAGTGCGCCGCTGGTTTGGTCTGAGGACGAGGTCTGATTGCCATTTTCGTCTATCGAAGCGGCTTTGGCGTTGTTTGAAGATGTGCCGACAAGCGAAAAGTTTACACCTCCGATTCGCACCATATTGCCGCTAAATCCTCCCGATTTTCTCTTGGCGCTGAAAATGATTGTATTTTGGCCGCTTGGGACGCTGTACTGCCCGGGCTGGGCCTGTGCGGTGTAGTTTACCGAGTCGGATGCTTGGCTGGAGGAACAATTTATTCGAAATTCATATAGATTTTGGGGAGTGGAGTATGGCAAAGGCGCTGACATGTTAACGGCAGTATTCTGATTGGCCGGCTTGTATGCAATGAGATAAAGTTTACCGGAGCTGTTCATTTGATTGGCAAGCTGGTTGAATTTGGATAAATCCGTATAAAGCTTTCCTGTTTTGTCGGTAATGCCTACTGTTTGTGGCTGTGTGCCGTTGTCAGTAAGAGCAATTTGTGCATCTTTTATAGGGGTATTAACCGTTCCGGCTGTTGTTACAGAGAAGGTTACAGTGGAAACATTGTGTTGTTGGGCGGTTGTACCTCCTTCTGAAGAGGTGCCGGACCCTGAACCTGCCCCAGTTACTCCTCCTTCCTGTTCCCCTGATAAACTCGGCTGATCGCTAATTGGGTTTTTAGGACTTTCGACTTGCGTAGCTTGAGAGCTGTCGCCGGGGTTTGATTTCGGAGGTGAATAATAGCCGCTTGCAGAGCGGATTTGAATGATTCCACTGGGAATATTTGCCTCGGAGATATAGTAGTCACTTGCCTTACCAGGGGCACAAGTAATATTAGCGCTGTAAACTAATTTCGAGCTTGAATTAGTTTGTGGCATATGAATAACGGCGTAATATGGTGTTGTGCTGGCCGGGATGGTAGCAGAACGATTGGTGTTTGAAATTATCGCTACAGGGCTAATGCCCATTAGACTGGGATTAGATTGCACTCCCATTTTAGTGTTGTAATCTAGAATATAAACATATTTAGAAGAAGAAGCAGCATCTTCAACGATATCTTTATCTAAAGCGATTCTACATTCATCTGCTGGACTTGACGTTGACGCAAAAATACCCCAGAAATTATTTCTATAGCCTATGTATGCAATTACTCCAAGTGTAACCACTGCTCCGGCGACGATAAGCGAAGTGATTTTACCCTTATAGTTTAAATTAAACAGTTTTATAAGAGCCCTTCCTTTATAAGTTCCATTGGCTTAATATAATTTTAACTAATGCCTGAACAATTTTCAATACTTAGTTACGGGTATATGAATTTGCCTTTCTCCATTTTGCGATTTCACCGTGATTTCCACTTAAAAGAACAGCGGGTATCTTTGTTTTTTTATATATCTCCGGCTTGGTATATTGAGGTGCCTCTATCCTGCCTTTTTTGTTGTGTGATTCGTCTTGAGCTGATAGTTTATTGCCCAAAACACCTTTTTGAAGCCTGGCAAGAGAGTCAATCATAACAAGCGCCGGCATTTCTCCTCCTGAGAGAACATAATCACCAATAGAAACGATTTCATCGGCCTCGTCGAGAGTTCTCTGGTCGAAACCTTCGTAGTGGCCGCAGACCAAGATAATATCTTTTTCTTCGGCGATTTTCTTAATAATTTGTTGATTGAGACGTTTGCCCTTAGGCGAAAGCACTATAACACGTGGCTTCCCGGTTTTTATTGATGAGATTGTCTTTCCGATAACATCAGGCCTTAGAATCATTCCCGGTCCACCTCCATAAGGCGTATCATCAACTGTTTTTCTCTTTCCTAACCCGAAATCACGCAGATCGATTATTTCAAGCTTAATTAATCCGTTTTTAATAGCTCGGCCAATGATGGAATACTCTTTTATTGACTCGATAATATTTGGGAATAATGTAATTACTTTTATTTTCATATTACATATTATAAATTACTATTTTACTATACAAAAACCGCCGCACTTATAAAAACTGTGGCGGTTTTTGTTTTTGATTGCTTAGATAATGTCTGTTGATTGTTCCTCTTTATCTTTATTGTCGCTTTTGTCATCCTTCTCAACACTCTTCATTTCTTTGCCGCCCTCCGGCTCAATAATTTTAAGGTTGACTCTTGCATTCTCTTTTGCGCCCAGAACTCGAAGTAAAGTCCTTAAGCTCTTTGCGGTTTTGCCTTCCTTGCCGATTATTTTACCCATATCGGCTGGGTTAACGGTTAGTTCTATGAGAACGCCCATTTCATCAACTTTACGCTCAACTTTTACATCATTTGGGTTGTCAACAATTGCCTTGACAACATATTCCACAAAATTCTTATCTTGGTCTGCCATCTAACCTCCTGGTTAAATTTATTGATTTTCTTTTTTATCTTTCGGTTTTTCTTCCTGTTGGTCAGCTGTTTTTGGCATTGCGGATTTTTGCTCATTAGCTATTGCTTCAGGAGTTTTTTCGGGCTCTTGAGTCGCTGCACTTCCATTTTTTTCTTCTCTCGGCTTTTTATCCGTTGTATTTGTTGCTTCGCTTGGCCTCTTAGCTTCCGACCTGCTTTCCTTTTTTTCTTGTTTCTCTTCCTTTGTCTTAGGAGCCTTTTTGGCATCCGGGATGTATATAATGTTTTTGTGCTTGATTTTATTTTCAATCAAAAATTTTGCCATCGAATTTGATGGTTTTGCTCCCTTGGATACAAGTTCAAGAATCTGATCCTTGCTAATCTTAGATTCTTTGGTAACAGGGTTGTAATACCCTAATATTTTTAAAGCGTTAGATTTAACGGCGCTCTTTTTATCTGTTAAGACGATTCTGTAGAACGGGCTGTTTTTTTTGCCAGTTCTCTGAAATCTGATGGTCAGCATTTGCTTCCTTTGCTTCTATTTGCCCGCTCACTAACCTTTCGACAAGTTTCCACCAGAGACAGGCAGGATGGTGAGAGGTTTTGTTCTCACGCTATATTTGCGGAAATTCATCTCCTACGAACAGGAGCTTTACTTAATGAATCCTAACAAAATCTGGGAATTTTGTCAATAATTTGGGATAACCGTTTCTAAAATCTTGGGTTGACATCGGTTTTTTGCCTTCAGGTTGAATTTTCTCAACAATAAGTTTTTTTGAGGATTTTTTAGCTTGCCAAATGATAAACTTCTTGTCCTGAATTAGGAAATATGCCTTTTCTTTTGGGAAGTAGCATAAGATTTTTCTCATTGCAGATTCAGGATTGTCGGAGTCGGTTATTTTGAGGTCTGAAGAACGGATTTTTTGGCAATATGTAGCTTTGGAATTATCTTGTTTGGTAGACTTAATTTTGGTTATTTTGTTTAATTTGTTGATTTCTTTTGCAGCCGAGAGCAATATTTTCTTTAGCAGTTTTTCATATGTGTTGTTTTTATTTGAAATATTTTTTTGTATTACTATTTCGCCACAGTCAATTTTTTCATTAACTTTAATAATCGAATAACCGATTTTCCCCCCTGTGAGGATTGATGATTGGAGAGGGGATGGTCCTCGAAATTTTGGCAAAATTGACGGGTGGATATTTAAAAGTTTTCCATTAAATAATTTAATAATTTTCGATGGGATTACATACGAAAAAGAAAATACAACCGCTAATTCATTATCGGTATTAGGTTTTTTTAGATATTTGGACCAGGATTCTACCGTTATTCCTTCTGAGCGAGCGTATTTTGAGAAAAACCCACTTTTTTCAGGTTTATTTATTACGAGCAAAATTTTTTTTGCTTGAATATTGTCCATTAATAAAGAAGAGAGGGGATTATTTGTAAATATTATCATTGAATTTTTCTGTCTTTAATAAGCGTGCCGTTTAAGTGATCGACTTCATGCATTAACGCTCTAGCCATCAGGCCCCTAGCTTTGATTTTTTGTTTTTTCCCTTGTTGGTTAATATATCGGCAGTGTAGCTTTTCCGGTCTTGCGATATTGTACTCAATTCCAGGGAAAGATAAGCACCCTTCTTTCTCAATAATTTGCTTTTTAGTTTTCCAGGTAATTTCGGGGTTGATAAGTATTAACTCCGGGATGTCCGGTGAATCCTCTTTTGCCTTTTTATTATCATCCTTATCCTTATAATAATATCCAACCACGCAGAGTCTGGTGTTTTTTCCAATCTGTGGCGCAGCGAGGCCAATCCCATCTATAGTTTTAAGTAATTTCTTCATATCGGCTGCCAATTTTAAAAGATTGGCGTCAATCTTCTCGACGCTTTCCGATTTTTTTTCTAAGATTTTGTTGGGGTAAGTTAGCAATTCCATGAGTGTTTTTCTCCCTCGAGATTTTTGGTGATGGACTTGTAAATTTCGATTAACTTGCCGGTTTGGTTTTTAGCATTAAATCGCCTTGCTTTTATTCTGGCATTTCTCCCGAGGTGGACGAGCTTGTTTGGAGCGCGAAGCAGATTAATTATTTTATCTGAAAAATCATTTAAGTCAAGTTTGGAGATTACACCGTCCACTCTGTCATCTATAAAATCAGCTGCTCCGGACCCTTTGATAGCGATAACCGGAGTGCCGGATGCAAATGATTCAAGGGTTACTAAACTTTGCGACTCCAGTGGCGAGGGGACTAATGTCAAATCGCAAGCGCCGTAAATTTTATTAACCTTATTTTTAGGTAGATACCCCGTTGTGGTAATGGAGCCGGAAAATGGTTGACGCGCTATTAGTTCAAGGATGTCTTGCTCTATAGGGCCACCTCCGATAATCAGAAGATGAACATTCTCAAGCGCCTGCCAGACTTTCTTAAAAGCTTTAAGGAGGAATTCAATATTTTTTTCCTTCGAGATTGAACCCACATAGAGCAGAACTTTATTTTCTGGACGAACTGAGAAATTCATCCGCATTAAATGTGGGGGGTATGAAATAAAATCTCCCGGGTAAATTCCTGTGGCCAAAACCTCAATATCAGTTTTTACCATTTTTTTCTCGATGTATTTTTTGGCGCTTGCGCTTGGCGCTATAATAAGATCAGTATTATTTAAATAATTTCTGAAAGTTGTTTCGCATGCCCTTTTTGCGCCTTCCGGTGACTGAAAAGGGGAATGGTTGAAATAACAGAATTCAGGAAAGAGATTGTGAACTGTATGCACCAGTGGGACTCCTGCTATATCCGCAAGTTGTCTTGGTTTATTGGTGTAGCTGTAGTAAAAGTGAGAGTGGACTATATCAAGCCCCAGCTTCTTAATTTTTTCTCTATTAAAATTAATTTTCCAAAAAACTGGCTTATTTTTAATAAAAGGACTGTAAACTACAGGCACCCGGGCTATATACTTATCGCTATCCTTCCAAGATTCAATTTTGGGAGCGAAAATGTAAACTTTGTGTCCCTGTTTTTCCAATTCTCTTCTAAAGGTATGAATTGAAACTGTAACTCCGTTTGCTATCGGAGAAAAAGAATCAGTAAAGAATGCAATTCTCATATTTATATAATACCAGATTAATTGATATCTATTGGGTCAACGTAGAATTTAGCGTTGTTAAGTCGGTTAAGTAATTTTTTTATTTCCTCGTGATTTTTCTCGATTTGATTATGATTAAAAAAGAGTAGGTAATTGTTCTCTAACTCGATATTTTTTTGGGCAAATTTAGTAATTTCGGTAACTGTTTGCGCATCACGGGAATCCCGTTTCACTTCAGTGATTTTTATTAACTTTGTTGCTGGCGGAAAACTGCTATTAAGACGCTCCTTAATTTCTTGGGAATAAAATTTTCTCCAATCGTTTTGTATAATTGCGCAGACGACTGGATCATCTAAATTTTTTGATATTATTACCATTTGTTCGTATTCAAAATCATTAAATTGGCGAATTAATTTAAATAATTTTATTCTCTGGTCGAAAAACGGACTTTCGAATAAATTGTCGAAGCTTTCAAAAATTATCAAATCAATTTTTTTTTCTATCCGCAAAATTGAGTTTAATGTGGCGAGAGTCAGGGTAGAAGGTTCAATTTTATTATTCTTTGTGACAAGTGATATCTTGAACTGTGAAAATTCATCCTTTAGTCTGGAATAGACCGCACTTAAATTTTTTGAGCTCTCAATAACATTTCTTCCTTTGCATTTACTACAAATTAAATCGGCTTTTGTATTGCACTCTGCGCATGTTTGAGATGAGCTGATGAATTTGTCGCTCTTGCAAATTGAACATTCAATTTTATCTTTGCAATCTACGCAGTAAAATTGGTCGTTAAGAGACCACGATCCGGCGATTAATACGTTCTTGCCTACACGAAGAAATCCTTTAATTTTTTGTCCAAGCCCCGGATCAAAAATATTTTTAGTGTTTAGAGCAGTTATATTTTCTTTCCTACGTGAATCCTCTGCAACACTAAGCTGTTTCTTTTTGTAGCCGATAAAGGCGCTAAGCGATATAGCACTATCAAAAAAAGTTAATTTAGCGCTGTGAATTTTTGAAAGCATCATAGCAACTTTGCGCGCATTTGCTCTTGGAAATTGATCTTCTTGGTATGCAAAATTGTCCGGTGAAATCATCATAATATGTCGGAGGTTGGTAAAAGGAAGAAAATTCCCCGGTCTAGTTGCTATCACAATCTGGTTTTTGCCAGAGAGTAGTTTATTAAATGTCTTAATTTTTTGTGCTTGAGGAATTTGGCTATTGTAAAGGGTCAAATTATTTCTGTAGGTATTTCTCAAAGAGTTGTAGTATTGATTGGCCTGTATAATCTCAGGAACTATTATAAGGTATTGTCCTGAAAAATTTATTGTTTGTTTAATTAGGGGAATAATATTTGATTTTGGGCAGATTTGAAATGTGTATTTTACCTTAAGCTGACTCTTCTGCCAGGTTTTAGCAGTTGCCTTTAAATCAGACAAATATTTGTCGGAGATGTTTGGCAGGAAAGAAAATATTGCATCGGCAAGAGAGGAAAAATATTCCTTTGCGATTTGTCCAGCCAATATAAACTGATTGTCTGTTATTATTGCGACCGGAGTCAGAATCTTTTTAATCGATTTTAGTTCACGTCGAGTATCGGAGGTCTTTTTTTTGCCGAAAACAATTCCCTGAGTCAAAGATTGGCCGAAAGGAACTTTTATTAGTTGCCCTTTCTCTAATTTTTGTCCTGCAATATAATCGAAACAACTGTCTTTTGACAATTTTCTTTTTACAAGAACACTGTAAATTCCCACACCAAACCTCAATTTTTTCTTTTAAGAGACAAGGTGATAAAGTTATTTGAAAGATTATCTGACATTGTTGCGGACATTGTTGCAAATTTGGTGTGGCGATGAATCATTCTTCGGATAATTTTTTGACGATTAAATCAAGAAGCCTATTGATGTTGTGGTGGGTTACGGACGAGATCGATAAATCGGGCCTTAAGTTAATTTTGCCCGCTCTCTTTAAGAGCTCGCTTTTTGAGATGACAACAATTTCGTCTTTTGTGGTAAGAGTCTTGTCAAATGAGGATAATTCATTACGAATGATTGTATAATCACGTTTTGGATTTTGGCTTTCGCTGCTGATTAAATGGACAAGAATTTTTGTTCTTTGAGTGTGTTTGAGGAATTTATCACCCAGGCCTTTCCCTCCTGACGAACCTTCGATCAGGCCCGGAATATCTGCCACGATGAATCTTTTTTTCTTATGGTCCACTGCTGCAAGATTTGGCTCAATGGTAGTAAATAGATAGTCTGCAATCTTGGGCTTAGCGTTAGAAATAACGGAGATAAGGGTGGATTTGCCCGAGTTTGGTAATCCGATGAGTCCCACGTCAGCAATGAATTTAAGCTCTAAAGTTAATTCGGCTGATTCACCATCCTTGCCTGGGGTTGATTGGCGTGGCGTTCGATTAGTAGATGTTGAAAATTTGGTGTTTCCCAAACCGCCCTTGCCGCCTTTGGCAATTAATTTTTTATCTCCCAATTTAGTTAAATCTGCGAACAGCTTGGAGTTTTTGTAAATTATCGTTCCGGGTGGCACACGAATATCGAGATTTTTACCGTTTGCACCATGCATTTTCTTACTTTTCCCATTCTCGCCGTTGTCAGCTTTAAATAATTTTTTGTGTGAAAATTCATACAAAGTATCGAGATTCTCTTGCACAACAATATAAATATCCCCACCATCCCCACCATCTCCACCATCGGGTCCACCTTTGGGCACGTATTTTTCTCTTCGGAAAGAAACAACCCCATTTCCTCCACGTCCGGCTTGGATTTTGATTTTTTCATAATCTTTTAGCATACTAAAATAAGCTTATTGCAAAGTGAAATTATTTCAAGAGTTTATATTAGAACGGTGGGACTGGCCTACCGCCAATTATAAGTTCAAAATGAAGGTGCGGACCGGTTGATCTTCCTGACGATCCTGAATATCCAATAACTTGTCCTTGTGAAACGTAATCACCGGCGCTAACAGCGAAACCTGAAAGGTGCGCATATCTTGTGGTCCTTCCCCCTCCATGGTCTACAACTATCTGGTTGCCATAACCGCCGTTCCAGCCAGAACTGACAATAGTCACTTTACCTGAATCTGCCGCTGCCACCGATGTGCCAATAGGTGCCATATAATCAATTCCCGTATGTCCTCCTCCAAAGCCTCTCGAAATCCCGTTATGGCTTATCGGTACAATAAGACTACCCGAAGAAGTGCCGTCATATGCGGAAGATTGTTGGGTACTGCTTCTGGCAGATAAAGATCTCGAGGTTGAAGCGGCAAGAACTTTTGTTTGTTTCGCGGCGAGCTCTTTTTGTCTTTTTTCCTCAGCTGCTTTGCGCTCTTCCTCTTCCGCTTTTTTAATAGCAACAATCCAATCATCAGAGGTGGAAGTGTCTTTCTTGGGAATTGAAAGTTCCATACCTTCTTTAATGTTTTTGGTATTAGTCGGACTTATATTGTTTGCATCTAGAATAGTTGCAACGTGCAAATTAAATTTTTCAGCAATTTGTGTAATTGTTTCTCCTTGAGCAACCGTGTATGTTGCGGCTTGTCTGACGGGCTCGGGCGTCGTTGTACCTTCGTTAACTTGTAACTGTTTTGCAACATCATATTCATTTTTGGTGATCATCATAGAAAGAGCAACATCACTTTTCTTCTCTTCAATACCCGGAGTATATTTAGATATATCTTCGACAAACGTACCAGCTTTCATGGGGTCAATTGGGTCTGAATACATTGAAATATCTCTGTATATTTGACTGTTGACAGACGCTTCGGAAACCCAAGGAATTAGTGCAATAAAAGCAAGAAGTATAATATTCAAGGTAGATCGCTTACCAATAGGTGAGCTAAAGAAAACCTTTATTTTTAAAGAGTTAACAAAAAATAAAGTTCGAACTTCGTTAGCCAAAATCCGAATTTTTTTAATTAGAAACCTTGTTCTTTTATTTTCTACAGAGGGAGGTTCCTCTAAATTTGTAATCATCTTTTATACGTAAGTTAGTATATAGTCCAGCTAAGCGTTGTCAACCCCCACGCCAAACTATAACTGCCGTTTTTCAATTATTTTGGTAAGTACAATTAATCAACCCAGTTAGTTAAGCAAAACTCTCAGGGTTTGGTGTGTGCGGTCAAGCCTTAGGGTGCTCTTTATTATTTATTTATTGCCTAACTGCACCGAGATAGTTTCGGGAGAAAAAGATATTACGGAAAGGCTCCCCGGGAGTCCATTTATTGTTTTTGAATAGGGAATTGAGAATGTTGAGTTTTTTCTGTTAGTTAAATCAATGTCTACGGATAATAAGTCTGAGTTGATAGAATCTAACAAGTCTCTCGAACCCGCTATCGTAGCCTGTATAGATGGAGGAGCTATCGAAATTATCCGCTGATCAGCGGATAGATTAACCGGATTAACTTTGATAGAGAAATTTTCAACTGCCTCGACTTGACTAATAGTTAATGTTACCTTCACAAGATTAGTTTTATCTTCAAGAACTATACCGCTCGGGATGTTGAGGGAAATTGTTATTGTCTTTGTTTGATTAAGCCCAGAAATATCGATCAATTTTGTTTCAATATATTTGGTTTGCGCAATCGTGTTTGCGCTCCCCGAAATTAGTGCTGTTTCAGGGTCTATTGTAACCGAACTTATAGCATAACCATCAGCCAAGTTTCCTTGGAATACTGGTTTGATGCTGACAGTTTTAGTCCCGGCTGTTTTATCGACCACGACATCAACGCTAACCTCAGAAGGGTAAAACTTAATGTCTTTCAGTTGTTCACCGTCTGCTGAAAATGCTGACAAACTAGCGACTTTTGTGAAATTATTATTCTCGCCGGATAACTTGATTGTGGCGACAGCTTCATTTGCCAATTTGATTTCACTTTCAGGGCCTTGCACTTCAACCTCGGGTGGAGAAATGGTTTTCTCAATTGCTGAAAAGCCGTCAGCAGCTTTTGCTTCGAACTTGACGCGCACAGGAACGGTCTTTGTGACGATGGGCTCAATTTTGACCGTAACTACACGCGGATCCCGATCGATTATTTGGATGTTGGAATTTGCCGAAGTGACCGTAACGTCTTTCTCGTATGTTCCACTCGAGAGTCCGCTCAGGTCGACAAAAGCTTTAAAATTATCCGTACTAATATCTTTTAGAGCAATTGAATCAGATCTTATTTTTATTGAAACGGAGTCATTGTCGAGAAGCGCAACCAGGCCGCCTTGGATATTTCTAGGTTCTATAATTATTTTCCCTGGAAAATTTACAACAGAACTTGCGTTTGTTGTTGTGTAAATCCAAATTACTAAGGCAATAATTACAGAAATTAATTTAGATGGCCAATTCGAAAATATTTTTTTTGACAGTTTCATTTTTTATTTTCCTTCAGATTCAAAAGCTGCATCAACCGATTTTTCAAACTTTCTTGGGTTAAACCGGATTCCAGTATTCCGTCAACAGCGATAGATATTTCTCCTCTTTCTTCTGAAACGATGATTACAATTGCGTCCGAAATTGTTGATATTCCTATCGCAGCGCGATGCCGTGTGCCGAGACGATAATCGAATTTGGACTCGGAGAGGGGGAGAATTGTTCCTGCAGCTTTTATTTTATTTCCGGCGATAATGACCGCACCGTCGTGAAGTGGTGCTTTGGGCGAAAAAATATTGAGCAGCAATTCTGTAGAGAGTCTAGCGTCAAGTACTGTGCCTTTCTCGACATGTTCTTTGAGCTTTTGATTTCTTGAGAGAACAATCAGGGCTCCCGTTTTATTTTTTGAGAGAATTGCGCATACTTCGGAGATAATATCAATAATGCTAATAAGCTGATTTTTTCGTAGCTTATTAAAATCATTGACTAATTTAGCGGTACCAATTTTTTCGAGTGCATTTCTAAGTTCTGGCTGAAAAACGATTGGAATAGCGACCACGATAGCAGTTAAGGCATATTTAAGGATAAAGTTAAGGGCTGTGAGATTTAGAGTTCTGCCGAAAAACCAGATAACAAATAACAGTCCAATACCGTATAGAATCTGAACCGCCCTAGTTTCTTTGATAATTGTGTATATCCAATAAAATAATGCGGCTACAATAATGATATCTAAGACCGAAATAAAATTGAATTTTGAAAATATCGCTTCAAATAGAGACAGAGTTTGATCTGCCGATCCTAAGACTTTGACTACGCCTGGATTTATTTTCCCCTCCTTTTAATTTAAGTATATTTCCTTTTTTTATTTATTCAACTTTTTCTTTATGGATTTTACAATTTCTTCAGTTCTGATGAATTCGGCGATATCGCCTTCTTTTAATCTGGCAGCACCCTGATAACTTATTCCGCATTCATCATTTTGCTGCGCTTTGTTTACACTTCCTTGCCCTTTCTTAACGCTAATAGTTTTAAGTTCGTAGATTTTTTCACTATCTCTCAATATTTCTATTTTGGTTGCCGGTGTCACCTCTCCGGCAGTGACTAAGCCACCGAATATTCCACTTTCCTTCTCAGTCCTGAAAATTTTAAGAATCTTCATTTTGCCTATCCTGGTTTCGACAATCTCCGGTTCGAGCATTCCTTCCAACGCAGACACTATATCATCAAGCAACTGGTATATTATGTCGTATTTGGAAATTTTAATTTTATTTTGTTCAGCCAATTTACGAACATTTGGTGGGACAGGAGCTTTAAAAGCGATTATGACTGCCTCTGTTGAAATGGCAAGGTTGATATCAGATTCATTAACTGGCCCGACTGAAGCAGAAATAATTTTTATGCCAATATCGTCGGATGCAATTTCGCTTAGAGAATTTTTTATTGCGCCAAGCGAACCTTGTACATCTGCTCTTAGTATTAAATTTAATTCTTTTATTTTGCCCTCTTTGGCCTGTTTGGAGATTTCTACCAATCCTGTGCCCGAGGAAAATCCCTTAACATTTTTTTGTTTCTTATTGCTCTCAGCAATTGTTTTTGCCGTTTTCTCGTCTGGTGCGGCTTTAATTATGCTCCCAGATCTGGGAATATTTTTGAATCCGGAGACAAGTACGGGCATTGAGGGACCGGCTTCTTTGATTCTTTTTCCTGTCCAGTCTTCCAGGATCCTGATCTTTGCGCTTTCGTCGTCAAAGATTATACTATCTCCAACGTGTATTATTCCTTCTTGGATTAAAATTGTAGCAACTACTCCCTTGCCTGGCTGCATCTTACTCTCGATGATGACGCCCTTTGCTGGTTTGTTTATGTCGGCTTTTAATTCAGCAAGATCGGCATTTAAAATAATCATCTCTAAAAGCTCGTGGATATTAGTGCCGTCTTTTGCTGAAACCGGCACCATAATAGTTTTTCCGCCCCATTCTTCGGGAATAAGACCCTGGTCGGAAAGCTCTCTTTTGACCATTTCTTGATCAGCTTCCGGCTTATCAATTTTATTAATTGCCACAATAATGGGCACCTTGGCGGCTTTTGCGTGACTGATAGCTTCTATTGTTTGTGGCTTTACACCATCGTCTGCTGCTACAACAAGAATGACAATATCAGTAATGTTTGCGCCCCGCGCTCGCATCATCGAGAATGCTTCGTGGCCAGGCGTGTCGATAAAAGTAATTGTTCTTTCGGATTTTTTCCCCGATTTACTCTGCAGACTGATTACCGTTTGATATGCGCCTATATGTTGAGTTATGCCTCCTGATTCTTGATCGATAACATTGGTCTGTCTTATTCTGTCTAATAGTTTTGTTTTACCATGGTCGACATGTCCCATAATTGTGACAACCGGTGGCCTAATCTCTATCTTGGGTTTCTTGCTCGATTCAAAATGGACTTCATTTCCCCTCTCTTTTTCTTCTCGAGTCTCAAATCCGAATTCGTCTGCGATAATAGACGCAGTTTCAAAGTCGATGCTTTCGTTGATAGTTGCCATAACGCCATTTTGAATAAGCTTGGCCACAATTCCTGACGGAGATATACCAATCTTTTCGGACAATGTTCTAATGGGTACAACAACCGGGAGTGATATCTTTTTATCCATTATTTTTCATCCTTATAATATCTGATATGTAAGCTCGGACTTTGTTTATTATGCTTCTCGTCGTTATCGGGCTTTATGGGTGGGCTCCCGCTATCAATTGTTTCGATTATTTCGTCTTTGATAATATGGATTACTGAAGCGGTTTTATCGTTGGCGTTAAGCCTAATTAATCTTACGCCCTGCGTGTCGCGCCCGAGTTTTTTGACAGATTTGAGTGAGATTCTAATAACTTGACCATGCCTGGAGCAAATAATCATGTCGCCTTCATTGCCCTCTACAACACTTGCCTCGACTACCAAACCAGTTTTAACGGTTGTTTTAACTGCTTTTACACCGGATCCGCCCCTATGCTGCCTGGGATGATTTCGGCTTATATTTGTGCGTTTGCCATAGCCGTTTTCGAGAATAGTCAACAGGTCTGAATCAGTGTCGTCTTTAGAGAGAATATCGAGGGATATCAGGTCATCGCTCTCGCGCAGCTTAATTCCACGCACTCCCGAAGTCCCTCTTTGCATTGGCCTGGCATCTTTTTCGTCGAAGAGGATTGACTGTCCCTTCCTACTTACCATAATTATTTGGTCTTCACCGGAGCTGGTTGTCGCAAATCTTAATTTATCATCGGGTCTTAACTTAATTGCGATTAAACCACTTTTTCTTATATTTTTGTAAGCCTCAATTTTTGTTTTTTTAATCAGTCCTCTTTTAGTAGCAATAATAAAGAACTTTTTGTCTTGCAGCTTATCTTTTGTATCAGTTAAGATAGTTGTTACGTTTTCATCTTGCCCGATTTGAATAAGATTGGCGATTGCTTGCCCCTTTGCCTGACGGCTGGCTTGCGGGATTCCATAAACCATTGTAGAAAATAACCTACCCTTTTCGGTGAAAAAGTAGATGGTATCCAGGGTGTTAGTTACCACCATTTCTTTTACAGAATCTTCTTCCTTGGGTGTCATTCCAACAATTCCCTTGCCTCCGCGCGCTTGTTTTTTATATGTATCGATTGGAACTCTTTTAATATAGTTCTCATTAGTAATTGTTACGATTGTTTTTTCATTAGGAATCAAATCCTCTGCCTTGAAAGAATCCAATTCGCTTTTAATAATTTTTGTCCTTCTGTCGAAGCCATATTTGGACTTGATTTCTTTGAGTTCGTCTGAAATTATGGAAAGAATCTTTTTTTCGTCGGATAGAATTGCTTCAAGTTCTTTAATTAGTTTTAATTTTTCAGCAAGCTCATCGTCCACTTTTTGCCGCTCAAGTGCTGCAAGAGCCGAGAGACGCATATCCAAAATTGCATTTGCTTGAATTTCGGAGAATTCAAATTTGGCGATTAGATTTTTGAGAGCATCCTCGCGATTTGCAGATTTTTTGATTATAGTAATTATCTCATCAATATGGTTAAGCGCTTTTTTTAATCCTTCCAGTATATGCGCTCGCTCTTTTGCTCTGGTGAGATCAAACTCGATTCTTCTGCGTACAACTATTTGTCTATGTTTTATATACTCATCGAGGGCAGATCCGAGAGTAAGTATTCTGGGTTGAATTCCGTCAATTAAAGCAAGAAGATTAACATGAAATGCGCTTTGCAAAGGAGTAAGAGAAAATAACTTATTTAAAACTTTTTTGGGATAAGAAGCAGATTTTAATTCTATGACAATTCGGACACCTTCTTTTTTATCCGATTCGTCCCTGATATCAGTGATACCGTCAATTTTTTTGCCCTTTACTAAATCGGCAATCTTTGTAATCAGATCGGATTTGTTGACTTGGTAGGGGATTGAAGAAATGACTATCCTAAGTCCTCTTTTTGACTCTTCTATATTTGCCTGGCCCCTGATTATAATTTTGCCTTTGCCGGTAGTGTAAGCATTTCTTATTCCTTCGGCGCCGTGAATTTCACCATTTGTCGGTAAATCGGGACCTTTAATAAACTCCATCAAATCGTCCGTTGTGGATTGTGGATTATCGATAAGATGGATTATGCCATCACACAGTTCACTCAAATTATGCGGCGGAATATTTGTAGCCATTCCGACTGCGATTCCAACTGCGCCGTTAAGTAATAGATTAGGAAGTTTTGAAGGTAAAACGGACGGTTCTTTGAGTGTTCCGTCGTAGTTATCGATATATTTGACAGTCTTCTTGTCAATATCTGAGAGCATCTCGCCGGAAGGCGCTGTTAATTTTGCTTCAGTGTAACGCATAGCTGCCGGAGGATCGCCATCAATCGAACCAAAGTTTCCCTGTCCTTTGACAAGCGGAACTGACATGGAAAAATCTTGTGCCATTCGCACCAGAGTGTCGTAAATTGCGGTGTCGCCGTGCGGATGATATTTACCCATAACCTCACCAACAATCTTGGCTGATTTTGTGCTTTTGCTGCTCGAGTAGAGATTCATCTCGCCCATTGTAAACAAAATCTTGCGATGTACCGGCTTGAGCCCGTCTCTGGCATCGGGCAAGGCTCTTGCGACAATAACACTCATAGCATAATCAAGATACGATTGTTCCATTTCTTGAGTTATGCTTCTCTCAATTACTTTCCCAACTCCAACGATATTTTTAACTTCCGGCTCGTTATTGTTTGATAATGGTTCTTGCTTTATTTCTTTTTTCTCTTCCATTGATTTGATTTCTTATTTTTTACTTTTCACTTTCATCTTTTGACTTTGAACTTTTTTATATATCTAAATTTTGTACCAATTTTGCTTTTTGCTGAATAAATCTTTTTCTTGGAGGTACTTCATCACCCATTAACATTGAAAAAACTTGATCTGCTATCTCGCCATCCTCGATTTTTGCCTGCACTAAAATCCGGTTTTCCGGATTCATTGTGGTTTCCCACAGCTGATCAGGGTTCATTTCACCCAAGCCTTTATATCTTTGAATGGAATATTTGGCGCCTTTATTTTTTTCCAGCCATGTATTCATATTGTCGTCGTTATAAAAGTATTCTTTTTCTTTTCCTAACTGTGCAAGATAAAGCGGTGGCTGGGCAAAATAAATATATCCTTTTTCGAAAAATGGTTTGAAATGTCTAAAGAAAAATGTGAGCAAGAGTGTGCGAATGTGGCTTCCATCAACATCAGCATCAGTCATTATAATTATTCTGTGATACCTTGTTTTTTCTATGTCCAGATCCTCGCCGATACCTGCGCCGATAGCGACAATAAGCGCTTTTATTTCATCCGAAGAAAGCATTCGATCTAACCTTGCCCTTTCCACATTTAAAATTTTTCCTTTAAGCGGTAATATCGCCTGAAAGGTTCGATCACGGCCCTGTCTCGCCGAACCGCCTGCGGATTCTCCCTCGACGATAAATAGTTCTGACTTGGCGGGATCTTTACTGGAGCAATCTGTCAATTTACCCGGTAAGGTCATTCCTTCCAGAGCGCCTTTTCGGATAACTGTTTCACGTGCTGCTCTCGCTGCTAAACGTGCTTTAGCGGAAAGTAGAACTTTCTCGATAATCTTCCTGGCTTCATTTGGGTGCTCTTCTAAGTAAGAACCCAAGCCGGTATAAACTACTGACTCCACTGTTCCTTTCATTTCGGGATTTCCGAGCTTGGCCTTTGTTTGTCCCTCAAATTGCGGCTCGGTCAACTTAACCGACAGGACAGCAGTTAAGCCCTCTCTGGCGTCGTCTCCCGTTATGACAGCATCCATTCCTTTGAGAAATTCTTTTTTCTTGGCATAATCATTGAGCGCGCGTGTCAAAGCCGTCCTAAATCCAGTAAGATGCGTTCCTCCCTCGATTGTATTTATATTATTGGCAAATGAATAGAGGTGCTCATTGTAGTCATCTGCATAGGCTATAGCAGCTTCAATAGGTGCCGGTTCATCTTCTTTGTTGTTAGTGATATAGATTGGCGGATCAAATATAGGATTTTTATTTTGGTTGATGTGTCTGACGAAAGCAATAACACCACCTTCAAAGTAAAAGGTATATTGCCTTTCTTTTTCTTCGCGCAAATCTTTCACGCGAATTTTTATTCCTTTGGTCAAATATGCGTGTTGGCGGGCACGATCCGTGATGGTATTCCACGAAAATTTGATGTTTGAAAAAATTTCCGGGTCTGGCTTGAAGGTTATAATCGTGCCGGTGTTTGCTTCCGGCTCGGCCTTGGATATCAATTTGCCTTTTGGTTTCCCCCTTGAATATTCTTGAGTATATATTTTTCCATCCCTCTTGACTTCGGCAATAAGTTGTTCTGAAAGTGCATTAACAACGGAAACACCGACTCCGTGGAGACCGCCGGACACTTTATAACTCCCGTTTTGGCCGAATTTTCCTCCGGCATGAAGTTTAGTGAGAACTGTCTCGAGAGCCGACAAACCGGTTTGCTTGTGTTTATCTACCGGAATTCCCCGTCCATCATCAGTAATGCGAACTTCGTTTTCACCCAATATCTCAATATTAATATTTTTGGCATATCCCGCCATAGCTTCATCAATGGCATTGTCCAAAACTTCCCAAACCAAATGATGAAGACCTTCTATGCCGGTTCCGCCAATGTACATTCCAGGGCGTTTTCTAACAGGTTCCAGACCTTCTAAGACTGAAATAGAGGATGCATCATAATTTGTTTTTTTTGCTTCTTCTTGATTCATAACAAAAAATTACTCCTTAAAGTTCTTAGTGTATTTTACCACTTTTATAGATATAACACAAATGTCCCAAATTCGAAAATCTTCATTTCCACTTGCAAAATATATGTTTTTAAAAGTACGAACGATCCTTTTACAATAGGGCATAAAAGAGAAAGGGCTGGGACAGTTAGACCGCCCAGCCCCATTTTATGTGCTTGGGTTCAGATGCCTCGGCCATCACAGCCAGCCTGACCTTCTTCCTTCGAGCGATTTGCGTGCTTCTTTGACGGTCAACTGTCCGTCAAGGATGTGTTTGGTACAATGCAGGTAAGGCAGGTCGGTCGCTGACATACCGGGCTTCTTGCACATCTCGTACACGTTGTTGAAGCTCTCAACCACGCCGCGCTCGTTCTCAATTCGAGATCGGACCTCGTCCGGATACGAACCTTGAGCGATGAGCAAACCAACATGATAATTGCGGCTGCCGGAACTTGAGCAGAGATTTTCATCGGCTCTAAGAATCCGGCGGACACATTCAGCGTCATGGTCGGCGCTCGCGCAGGTGTCCCAGCGGTGCATGCCGGTGATCTTCGCGGCCTCGGCCTCGATACTTGCTTGTACTAATGCCAAAGTCGAGGGTTCGCCTAACAACTCCCAGTCGGCCATTCCGCGTTGGAGGGAGACGATTGTCCGCAGTTGGTTCAAGTGAACAATCGTCATAGGATCGTGCCATTTGACCGGCCAGAAGTTCGAGATCTCACGGATCAATATCTCGGCGCCATTGTCTGCTCGGCGATAACTAGGGTATGCCGCGACGATCATGCCGACAATCTCACCTCGCAGTAGACTCTCTGAGAGAACAGCGCCGGTTAGGTAGTAGACCCCATTCCAGCGATTGTCCTGGAAGATGTCTTTGCTGAGGCCACCTTTCTGGACGAGCCAGAGCGACGTCGATAGGTGATCACCTTCGAGTTGTGCGAGCACTTCCGGAACCGCGGCGGCCGGCGTGGTGATAAAGACGTGATCGAACTCATCCACATCAGGCAGACCCGTTGTTACCTTGTCCGCGCCGAACTTCTCGGCGGCCGACTGTGCCTTGGCCGGATCGCGGATGTACATCAGGCAGTTATGACTTGCTCCTTCAAAGGCGTGAAATAGTCCCTGTCCGAAGTGGCCGGCACCGATAATTGCGACCCTCATTAAGAGAGCCTCCTTATGCGGCATGCGGCTTTTGCCGCGGCTTGCTTGATGTGTTCGATCTGCTTGTCAGTGATCGCTCCGCCGTCACCGGTGCGCAGCGCTCCGGTCCCGTCGGAGCGAGAGTTGCAGATCTTGGCGATATGCAGGACTTCTAGCAGGTCGTACTTACCGCCCACTCCGCCAAGATATTTGGTTTCGCCTGCTTCGGCTAGTGCCTGCGTCTGGAAGAGACAGGCGAACGACATGTCTTCGGGCAAGCCAAGAATGCTTGGGAGGTTAGCATTTTTGCATTCAACCAGCCCCCCGTCATAGACCAATACGTCTTCGCGTGAGACCTTGAAGTCCCTAGGGCGCGCGATATCGCAGACAATCGCTCCCGGCCTTAGAGTAGTCTCATCAATCTCGAGTTCCGTAGCCGAGGAGGTCGCTGAGATGATAAGATCGGCTTCAGATAGCGCCTCGTTCAAATCACTTGCCACGACGACGTCAAGGTCAGGGTGTGTGATGTGAATCTGTTGCTGGCATATTGCCGCTCGTTGCAGTGTCCGATTATAGAGAATGATCTTTCTAATAGGCAGCAGCTCGGCGGCCAACATGGCGGCAACGGAACCGACTCCGCCCGTGCCGATGACAAGCAGGACGCAGTCCTTGATGTCCTTGCCCATCTTCTGGCATGCCAGGTTGAGTGAACCCACACCGATCCATGCGGTGTAGTCATTGCCGGTCGTAATGTGGATCCGGCCGTGAAAACGGTCCCGCAGAACTTGCCCTCTATTGCCGACGATGGCTGTATAAGCACCGAGTCCGGCGTGGGTTGCTCCAGCCATTGCTCCTAAACGGATCATGCGCGAAATGGCCCAGAGGGCAAACTGCTGATGCCGCATCATGAAGCTTGGATCTATCGGCACCGGAGGGATTAAGCCTTGACTTGGCTTGCGCCAGTCTTCCCTCCCGTCAACTCTGTTCCAAAACATCGCCTCGCGGACGAAAGCCGCCGGGTAGATAAGGAAGAGAAGCGGCGCCAGGAGAGAGTTGAAGAACCAGTAAGGCAGAAACGCTAGGCGTGGACTCTTCTTGACAAAGTAGTCCTTGAGATAGGTCGGGTCGTCTGTGGTGGGGTGCACCACGAAGCCGTATTGCAGACACGGCCGACCCTTTTTGGAGTTTGGCTCGTAGCCGAGCTTGATCAGGTTAAGGTTCAGGATATGGCCCCAGAGAACCAGAGCGAAAGTCGCCCAGACCCAGCCACTGTTTCCCCACCCGATCCCGATCGCGAACATCGCCGTGAACAGAAATGCGGCGGCTACGCTCGCCAGCGAAGTGTAACCGCTCTTCTTCTTGAGAAGCGCGAAGAACGCCAGCGCAACCAGGGCGAACGGCCACCATAAGGCCGCTGCGACTCCCAAGAATGTGGCCACACCTTTGCCGCCCTGGAATGTCAGCCAGAACGGGTAGCGATGGCCCGCTATGACCATGAAGCCGCACAGGGCTTGGAAGCTGTAGCCATAGCCGTAGTGCCGCGCCAGCATGATCGCAACGAAACCCTTGAAGGCATCAAACACGACTGCGGGCACATACAGATTCTCACAACCCTTAACCCGCTTCAGATTGGAGGCGCCGACATTACCAGAGCCGAGCTTCCGCAGGTCACGACCCGTTGCGAGGTAGCATAGCAGCCATGCAGCCATCGATGCCCCAATGACGTATGACCAGAGCAGCAGATACAGCTCTTGCATGTGTTTCCGTCCTTTCTTGTGTATGTCAACGCCGATTTTGCGGCTTACATCGAGCATAACTCGATCTGGAAATTATAGAATAAAAATAGCTTTTGCACAATAAAATAAAATTTCTTTTTCAAGAGTTAGAATTTTGCAAGGGTTAGACCATTTAAAAAGAGAGATCTTTTATCAACTGTGTATCGATTTGTTTTTTGCCGAATAAGTCAAGATGTAAGCTGTCAAAATTTGTTCCCGGCTGACGCATAATAATAAGTTTGTAGTTTTTTTTGGTGATATTGGAAGGCAATTGATACTGAATTTTAACGCTTGATTCTTTGCCAAAACCCGTGCTGAACCAAAACCCGATTGATTTTTTGCCCGACTCGATTGCCTCGTCGCAATTATCGGGATATATTCCTTCTCCTGCCAACTTTACAGACTCAATTTTTGCATCCATCGGGACAAGAACGCGTGTATAGTTTCGGTTGAGAATATCGGGTCCCAACGGATTCGGATTATGAGTACGAACAATAGTCAATTCAGATTCTAAATCTTTGCCTTTTTGCCTTACATTAAGGTTAAGTACTTGGTCAATATTTAAGCTTGATTTGCCGCCGTTTAAATTTGCGTTGATTACGTAGAGAAAATCATTTCCCCACTGTGGTATGTTTCCTCCCCATCCCCTTTTCTCGATTAAACTCTGAATTTTTGTATCGCTTGAATAAATAATTACATTTTTTTCGTTTAGGTATAAAAAGGTTTTCGAAAAAAGTTTGAACTTGCCAATACCTTTGAACTTCTCTGTTAATTTTGGGAGAATTTCGAGAAGAATTTTTTTAGGTTCATTTTCTACTTTATTTTTCTCGTTGAACCAGTAATCTTGATCAATCTTTTGGCTCATAATAGAAGAAAAATTGTCACAGTTTATCTCGGTCCCGTCGCTAAGCGTAATCGGTCCGGTAATTTTTAATAGATCTATAACGGTTGTTGAAGATATGGCGATTACGTTATCAATAGGTTTCTCCCATCCTTGCCCGAAGTACCAAGAAAGCGTTTTGGCTGCTTCGGGAAAATCAGTATCCCAGTTTGCATTTACAAAAGTTTGAGGGCGGTTGATGAATGTTTCGCGCACCGGTTTTGGGGCGTTGTCGAGATCCATTGCGACAAGCTGATTGTCATTACGATAGACATTCGTTTCGATATTAAAATTAATTTGAGGCTTAATTATTTTCTTATCAACGGATAATGTAGCAAAACTACCCCAAAATCCGCCTGTCGGACGTAGCTCTGCCGAGTTTTGGAAACCAATAAGAGTATTTTTGCCACGCAGGGAATTGGCAATTTTTAGTATTACGAATGTCTCAGAATTGAAAAAAATTAGGGCAAGAGCCAATATCACCAGGACAAGAATTAATCCTCCGACCTTAAATTTTCTTACGGGGTTAATTCGGATGATGCGTATTTTTTGGGAACTTCTAACATAATCTGCGCGGATTTTTTTAACGTGCTTGAGTTTTTTTATGTCTAAGTCTTGAATTCTTTTGTGTCGGTTAGGAGAAACTTGCCCCATCCTTATTTTTTGATTGATTCTTTGATGAATACTATTCCCAGGGCGACGAAGAGACCGACAAAGAGCCCAATTAGAGTGTTAATCAAAATTGGCTTAGGCGAGGCAATGACGACGGGATTAATGTAACTAACAGTAAATTCTTCACTAGCGCTCGAAAATGAAGATTCAATTTGGTATTTTGCCAATTGGGCCGAAGTCTCAATTATCTTGCCCGCTTTTTCTTTATTTGTGTTGTTGTAGTTAACCGTGACTACGGCAGCGGTCGAGACTTGTTTTTTAGCAGTAAAAATTTTTGCAAGTGATCTTAGATTTGCGCTGGGCAAATTGTAACCAGCTTTTGAAAAAACCTCACTGACAAACGATGGGGATGAAAACAGTCCGATAATTGAGTCACCTAAATCGCTCGATGCCTGAATTGAATAATATTTATCATATTCGTAATAGTTTGCGTTGGATTGGTTGTCGGATTTTGTTTTTGCCACTGATATTGCTGTTGATGATTGGTATTCGACCGGTTTTCTCACCGTTGACCAATATGCGCCGATGACAAAAACCGCGATTATGACCACAAGCAAAATTATATTTTTCCAGATAATGCTGAGGTAATCTTTAAGTTCCATAATTTCTCCTTTTATAGGGATTTTATTATACTTAACATTTTATCCTTAAAGTGTTTCGAATCGAATTTCATAGACGATTTGATTAATTTATTTCTATCAAAACTCAGTTTCTCAAATTTCGCAATTGCAGCTCTCAAGCTTTTAGCGGTCTGATTATCAAATAATACTCCGGTTTTTTTATCCTCTATAATTTCCAGTATACCACCTTTTTTGTAACCGATTACCGGAGTACCGGCCGCAAGCGATTCGACTGGCACTATACCGAAATCTTCATCGGCGCAGAAAATTGTGGCTCGCGCTTGACAGTAAAGATGTACTTTTTCTCTTTCACCAATCTGACCTGTAAATGTAATTTCATTACCGGCAATTCTTTTAAGTTTTTTCAGTTCGGGTCCGGATCCGGCAATAATCAATTTTCTGCCAATATTTTTACATGCTTTAATTGCCAAATCGATTTTCTTATATGCAATGAGGCGGCTGATAGTAAAGTAGTAATCGCGCCGAGAGGAAGTTTTAACGTTTTTGAAAAGATCGGTAGCAATTGGGGGATAGACAACTTTGCTTTCACAACCATAATATTTTTTTATTCTCAGGGCGCTATTTTGGGAGTTCGCAATAAACTGATCAACGGATTTATTTGATTTTAAATCCCATTTTTTTAGCCATTTTATGATGAGATTTCCCAAGGGCAACTTTGCAAGTCTGTTATCTAAATCCGGTTCCCAAACGTATCTCATAGGAGTATGGCAATAACAAATATGTCTTGAACCGGAGGGTTTTTTTATTCCTTTTCCAAAGGCAGATGAGCTTGAAATAATAAGATCATATCCCTCCAGATTTAGACTGGAAATTGCCATAGGGAGAAGAAAAAGTGCAAGTTGATGAATTTTGTTGAGAACAGGTATCTTTTGCAGAAAACTTGTTTTTACCCTTCGTTTTTTTAATTTAGGGTGATTACTGGGGTCAAAAACGGTAGTAAATATGTCGGCTTGGGGAAACATTTTTGCCAACTCGTAAACAACTACTTCGGCACCGGCTCGGCTTGTTAGCCATTCGGCAACAATAGCGATTTTTTTAGGTTTCATCAGTAACTACCCTTTCCAAATAAAACCGCTCTAATGGTTCGCAGTATTATGTAGAAGTCGAGCCAAATAGTCCAATTCTCAAGATAAAAAATATCGAGTATTGCTTCCTCGTCGAAGGTCAAATCACTTCTTCCCGATATTTGAGCAACTCCAGTAATCCCCGGTTTTATTAAAAGGAGCTTTCTTTGCTCTGGCGTATAGTTTTTTACTTCTTTTGGTTGGTGAGGCCTGGGTCCTACAACACTCATATTCCCCGCCAGAACATTAAAAAATTGTGGTAGTTCGTCCAAGCTGGTTCGTCTCAAGAAATTGCCAATCGGGGTGACTCGCGGATCGTTATATATTTTGTATACAGCGCTGCCTTTTTTAAGATTTTGTTTTTGGATTAAGGTATCCTCGAATTTCTCAGCGCGGGTTCCACCATAAAGTTTGCCAGTGCAATACTCTATGTACATTGTTCTAAATTTTAGTGTTTCAAACTCGCCTTTATCCCCGATGCGGATATTTCTATAAACTATAGGTCCCTTCGAGGTCGTTTTAATAATAACTGAGATTACCAGATAAACAGGGGATAAAATTATTATTGCAAAGATGGATATAATTGCATCGCAAAGACGTTTTGCAATCCACCCCCAGCCATCCAGTGCTGTTCCCCGAAATTCAATTATTGGCAATCCGGCAAAGTTATCATATTCAAGTGTTTTGACGCCGGCTTGTGCATATGTTGGTACTGATTTGAAACCCACCCCGTTTTCTTGACAGGTTCGCAGATAGTTAAATAACATTTCATCATCCACTTTGTTGTCAGTAACTATAACTTCATCGGCCTTGTATTTTTTTATAATTTTTTCAAGTTCTGCAGTTGGTCCGAGATTTTCAATTACGCTCTTCGGGTTATTTTTGTCGCTGATATATCCAATTATCCGGTATCCCAGTGAGGGCTTGTTTTTAACCTGCTGAATTATCCGAAGTGTTGTCGGATTGATTTCACCAAGCAGTATCAATTTACGTTTTCCAATATTAAACAAAAGCAAACTGGTCTTAACAAGATGCAGTATTGTGCGTTCCGCCAAGACAAAAATAATAGCTAAAATCCAGATGTAAAATACGATTAACCTTGAAAAGAAATCGCTGCGATTGAGAAAAACCCAGAGGACAAGAATCATAGCGCCCAAGCTTGCACTAGTTATAATCTGTCCAATCTCAGCAAGCCCTTTTCTTTTGACAGAATAGGGACCCGAGATGATAAAAACCAAAATCCAAAGTGGAGTCATGATGAGAGCTAACTTCAAGTATTGTTCAAATGGCCAGATGTATATTACAGGAAGAATTAACGAACTTGATCTGGCGAAATAAGCTACAATAAAAGCGGCAAATATCATAATGAAATCTGCCGGTATCAAGATCACGGAAAAAAATTGATCAAATTTTTTCATTTTTTGTTTATATTTATAGCAGATTAGAGGTTTTTAATCAATTAGATTAGACTATTTTAACGAAAAACTCTGCCCCGGGGACAGAGTTTTTCGTGTATAAAACTATTATCTATTTTGATTTTTTGAGCATCGGAAGGCCGGTTCTCGAGTTTTCCATCACCGAGTAGCCATCTGGCAGCTCGCAAGCATTATCTTTTGCTTCTCTTGCGAAATAGTAGATGACCTGTTTTCTTCCGCCTCTCAACGTTACCTCTTTCGAGTGTAAGTAGTATGTCTCGCCAGTCTTTTGTGATTTTACGCTGTACGCCATTAATATCACCCCCTTCCTATATTTTTATGTTCTCACCTGATTATATGGTATGCTACTATGTTGTCAACCCTTCCGTATCTATTTTTGTGTCAATTCCCATGTCAGCACTTAGCATTTTTGTATAAATAATAGGGGTAATTACCGCTACTGCATAACTTAATCCTATATACCACTGGGAATATATCTTTCCGCTATTTCCCTCAAAGAGTAAATTAATAACAAGAAAATCTAAAAGAGCAAATGTGACTAATAAGATTATAGAATAGGAAAGTGCAGATTTTACATTGTGGAAATGGTGCTTTCTCATGGCGAAATAAATTCCACTCAGGATAAAAACAATATAGATTATCCCGATATAATAACTTGATTCACTGGATCCCTGCGAGATCAAAAATCCGATAAGCAAGTTTGCAATTAACCAGATTATTGTTGCATCTATTACATTTCGCCAGCTTACCTTGGGAATCCTTTGAATTGTCAGTGATATTTTTTCTTTCATTTTAGCTCCTTAATTATCATTTAAGATAATCAAACCTCAAAGAAAGCATCTCGTCAATAGGTTTATAATTTTTGCGGTGAATGTCACAAGGCCCAAATTTTCTTATTTTCTCGAGGTGATCCCTTGTTCCGTAACCACAATTTTGTCCCCACCCGTATTTCGTGTATTGTTCTTTAGTTGAAAGTTTTTCCATAAGATTATCTCTTGTTACCTTTGCAATTATTGAAGCAGCGGCGATAGACGCAGATATTTCATCTCCTTTGGTTATCGAGAATTGATCGATGTTAGTGTTTGGAAGTTTGTAGAAATCAAGGAGTAAAAAGTCCGGCTGGGGATTTAGCAATTTTATTGCTCTCAAGTAAGAAATATAAGTAGCTTCTTGGATCCCAACATCATTTATTTCTTGGGTAGATGCAATCCCAACAGACCAAGAAATTGCCCTTTCAACTATTTTTCCAAGTAGCACTTTACGTTCATCAACCTTGAGTTTTTTTGAATCCATCACTTTAAGATTTATCCTTGAGGGAAGAATTATTGCGGCGCTGATGAGCGGACCGGCTAAAGCGCCTCGTCCCGCTTCATCAATTCCGCACACACTAAACTTACCACAATTTTTTATTGCACGTTCAAGTTTAAAGGAAGGTCGTTTCCGATCACATGTCCGGAGCTGGCGGGACAGGAGGTTCGGGAATTCCATTTTGTGTATCGATTGATGCACTGTTTGCATCATCAATATTTGAATTTGACTTCGTGCACCCAGAAAATGCCAAGGCAACAATAAATATTGTTGCTAAAATAAGTACCTTTTTCAATAATCCTCCTTTTTAATAGTTTGACAGATTATATTATAGCATTTCTATAATTATTTCAAACTTATGCGATCAAAGATAAAATGATAAGAGCAACAGCTAAGGGTATAAAGATAAGCGAAAGATACTTGCTGACTCTAAAAGTTGGCTGGAGATAGAACGTAAAAAATAGAAGAGCGTTGATGATAGATATAATAAAAAAGGTAGGTTTGTTGTAATTTAGAATCACTAAAATAATATTCATCGATGCGCCTAAAACTACCCATGCGTTAGCAGACCAGAGTTTTAGTGCCCTGATTGATCGCACTACTCCTACTGCCTCGATGAAAAATATCAAACTCAATACCGCAAAAATTGTATTTTCTACCCTCATAATCAACAGTGATTGCCCCTACAAGAAAGAGCCTTTTTTAAGGCTCTTTCAAGATAAGTTTTGTTATTCCTTTTCTTCTTCCTTTTTTTCTGCTTCACCTTCTTCCTTTGCTCCCTCGGCTTCCTCTTCTCCACCTTCGGTCACTTTCGTTGCTCCTCCGGCTACTTCTTCTTCGCCTTTCGTTTCTTCATCTGTATCTGTTGTGTCATCAGCTTGGTCATCTGCTGGTTTGTTATCCCAATCTGCCATTGATATCACCCCCCCCTCAATTTTGCTTTTTTAATTATAAAAACAAATTTTGCGCTAAATACAATACTATTTTTTGTTCTTTGTCTGGAATGCGAGAAGATATATGATTTCCAGTATTCCAAGTGTATTTAAAACTAAAATGATAATAAACCAGGGAAGTTGATTATTCCGTCCGGCTCGCCACAGGGCCCAACCTTTCCAGAAAATTGACCATATTAAGAGAGGCAGAAAAATATTAGCGTTGATCGGTATGGAATATGACGATCCGATAGATGTAAATAGGTTTCCAATATTCATTTAAACCTTATTTCCTTATCTCCAGCTTTATTATAAACAAAATGGTTACTATAATAAAGTTCTTTTGTCAAGGAATTTCATGCGGTTATAAATTTCTCGGGTCAAGCGTACATCTTGTTTGCAATATTCTAAAATTTTTTTAATCTTGCCAGCCTTAAATGTATCGTAGACCTTATCGCCTGAGAGACCTAATTTTGAAGTTTTAAGATTTAGGATTTTCGAGAGAGTATCTAAACTGATTGAGCTATTGGCCCAATATTCCCATTCACGCATTGTATCATAGATTGGGCTGCTGCGGTATCTCGCAAAAGATAATATTTGGGATGGTCTAACGGCATTTATAATAGATCGTTTATAAATGTAGCGCAGATCAAAATCCATTACGTTATGCCCAATAAATAGGTCAACGTTTTTTGCTATATCCCAGAATTTTTCCAAAATCTCTTTTTCGCGTTTGCTATATATTATATCTATACGCTCGTTGTCTTTAGCATACCCGATGCAAAGAATCCTCCCAAAGTTACCGTCTAACGCACTCCTTCGGAAAAAGGTCTCAAAATCTTCTTTTTGGACGAACTGCTTATCGTATTTTTCCTTGAAATATTCCCGATATTTATCTGGTGCGGGAATGGTTTCAATATCTAAAAATAATTTATTCATTTATATCGAGTAAATTGGTAACTTTTTCCTTACCGAGAGCGAGAAAAAAAGTGTTTAATCTTGGGCCTGTTTCTTGTCCGATTAACAGCATATAAATATTTTTGAAAAATTTTCTTTGGATTTTTTTAAGTTCTTGGGTGTCTTGAGTTTGTGATTTGGGAATATCATACAATAAATTCATCAGAGCTTCCTCGCTCCAATGCTGGTCAAGTTTTTTAATGAGTTTTTTAATCATTTCTTTTTGCCCTTGGGGCAATTTGGCGAAATAGTCTTTATTGGCGTTACTCTCGACACTGACGCGATACTCGGGAGGGGCATAATTTTCAGTCCAATTAAGTGCGCTATTAAATCTCGCGTCTAAATTATCTTGGCTAAATTTAGCACCGGCTTTTTTAAGAAGTTTTTCGAGCTCGGTCCTGTTGCCTTTAGTGAGTTGGACAAATGAAGCAAGCTGTCGGAAGGAAAGACTGTTTGGTTTGATTTTTCTGCCGGGTTTGATTTGACTATAAAAACCGATCTGTTTTTCTTCGTCTGTTGCCGAGTTTGTAGAGATTTTTCCTGCGAACCGATCAAATTCAGCGTAGTTTTTTAGAATTTGCTGATCAAAGGCAAAATTTAACATAGATAGAGGTTTAGTCTTGGCATAAAACCACCTTATTATTTCGGGTTCGTAGATGGCTAAGAGGTCGGAGATTTTTATTACATTGCCGAGTGAACTTGACATTTTGGCATTCATCCCGACTATGCCGATAAATTCATACGCTTGATATACGGGTGCAGGATTATTAAATATTTCCTGAGATATTTTACTTGCGACATCAAACGATCCACCCCGTGTGGAATGTTCTTTACCACCCGGTTCAAATGAGACTTTTTCATAACTCCACCTCATTGGCCAGTCAATTTTCCATACTAACTTGCCAATATTTTTTTTGGAAATATCCGCGGTTTCTTTGTGAGAGCACTTGCATTCGTAACTGACAAGATTTTCCCCATCATAATCTGTTATCTTTGTGGAATCCTTATTACAGGCTTCGCAATAAACCGTTAGGGGATAATATTTTTCAATATCTTCTTTGGAGAAATCTTGCACTTTGAAGTTAAATAGGATTCTGGCAATTTCTTTTCTCCTTTGAAGAGCTATTTTGATGAGAGGATAATATTTATTATCCAAATACATCTTGTGCTGATAAATAAAGCGAGGACGAATCCCGACTTTGGCAAGATCTTTTTCAACATCTTTTTCGAAGTGTACCGAATACGAATCATGGCAGCCATAAGGGTCTGGCACTTTATAGAGTGGCATACCGATATATTTAGAGAATTCTTCCGGAACGCCCTTGGGAATTTTGCGCAGCCGGTCGTAATCGTCCCAAGAACAGATAAATTCGGCATCTTTGCCCGCTTCCTTTAAGCCGCGAAAAACAAATTCGCTGGTGATGGCATCGCGCAAGTTGCCGATGTGAACTATGCCAGAAGGAGTAATTCCGGCCGCACAGACATATTTGTCTGTTTTTTTAGTGTCAATTATTTTTTTTACACACTCGTCAATCCAGTACATATTAAAAAGTTAAAAGTTGAAAGTCAATAACCAGAAAATTTAATAACCTTTGTCTTTATCGATTTTACTAACTTAATTATTCCATTTTATCAGGAGAAAGTCAAAGGGCCTGATGCAATGCATCAGGCCCACGGCTATGCTATAGCGGATGTTGCGGCTGGTATGGGAAGCTCAAGTTGGTCAACAGACAGGCCTTTTGCGGAGATCCGGTCGATCTCTGCTACCAGCTTGTCATAGGCGTCAAGATGCTCGACCAGGATTAGTGCTCGGCAGTCCCTGAACATTGGGAGGTAGTAGTCGCGCGTCTTGCGGTAACAGTTGGCGCGGCGCCTTTCGGCGTTTGAGGTGGCGTTAACGATAAAGTCGTCGGCGGTGAGGACATTGTGCCAACAGTCGAGGAGCTTGGCGAAGATTACTCGCCAATTGTTTGACGAGCGCATCTGCGCGACGTAGAGAACCATTGCCTCGTGTTGGCTCAGCTTACCTCGCTTGATTTTCGTGAGCGCGATGACCGCCATGGCGATCTCGATGCCGAAATACTCGGTTAATATCTCGGCGTTGACGTTATTGCCTTCTTCCAGTACGTCGTGCAGGCCAGCGATACATATCAGCGCGAAGTCACTGACTTCCCTCAGAGCTTCAAGTGTGCAGGCATAGGCGTGTTCGCACGCCGGCTGCCTTGAAGCCCTGAACTTGCCATAGAGCGCGGTGGTAATGACGTGGCCGAGTCTGGCGACGCGAGCTATGTCTTCTCCTGGACGTGTATCCAGATGAAACTCGCGCTGGAACTCGACCATACTGGGACTTCCGGGTTGCTTTGAGGCGGCGAACACTTTATGCCTCCTATCTGTCAAGATTCGACCCCGCTAAGCGGGGGGTTATACAAAAACAGTCCCGTCAAGCGGGACTGTCAATCGGCATAGTGATAGCAAGTTTGGGTTTGTGCATTTGTACTTTTGCCATCTTGCGATAATTTTAAAGCAAGTGTATTTTGTTGTCAAATTTACCCCCACACTAAATCCCGAGGGTATGATTTGAACCGCTGGGTTAATTAACGTATTTACCAAAATGATTAAATTACCATTGTTGAGAGTTTGGTGTGGGGGTGATATTGCCTCGCAGTTCATCGGGTGATATGGTTTAACTAATGAATAAAATTTATATAACCACCCCACTTTATTATGTAAATGACGTGCCCCATATCGGACACGCTTATACGACAATTGCGGCAGATGTGCTCAGTAGGCATTACAAAGCAAAAGGCAATGAGGTTTTTCTGTTAACTGGCACGGATGAACACGGCGCCAAAATTGCCGATGCGGCAAAGCGAGCCGGTAAAGATCCTAAAGATTTTGCCGATGAACTTGTGCCGAAGTTTATTGACACGTGGAAAAATCTTGATGTTAAATATGATGAATTTTTTAGAACTACGGACCCTAAACATGAAGAGGTCGTCAAGGATTTTATAAAAAAACTTAAAGATAAGGGACATATTGAGAAGAAATCCTACGAGGGCTGGTACTGCATTGGTTGCGAAAAGTATTTATCTCAAGAGGATTTGGTTGATGGCAAATGTCCTGATCACAAAACTGAGCCGGTTAAACAGTTTGAAGAGAACTATTTTTTTCTACTTTCAAAATTTCAAGAGAGGTTAATTAAGGCGATTGAATCAGGAGAATTAGATATTGCTCCAATCTCGCGCAAGAACGAGATACTCGGCAAGATAAAACAAGGTTTGCAGGATGTGAGTATTTCTAGAGAAAATGTGCGGTGGGGAATTAAATTTCCCGGGGATGAGAAGCAGACAGTTTATGTCTGGGTTGATGCGCTAATCAATTATTATTCTGCGACAAAGATTTATAAAGAACTTGACGATTGGGAATCGCATCCGGCAGATATTCATCTAATTGGTAAAGACATCTTATGGTTCCATGCAGTTATCTGGCCGGCAATGCTCGTGGCATTAGATCTGCCCTTGCCTAAGAAGATTTTTGCTCATGGATTTTTCACCATCGGCGGAGAAAAAATGTCTAAAACGATCGGCAATATTCTTGATCCGAATAAACTGGTAGACAAATTTGGTGCTGATGCGCTTCGGTATGCTCTGTTGCGCGAATTTCCGTTTGGCGAAGACGGGGATATCTCGGAGGAGAAAATTGCCAAGCGGTATGAAAATGATCTGGCCAATGGTCTGGGAAATTTGCTTAATCGGACTATAAGCATGATTAATAAGAATGGACTAGAAAAAGATACTTTTCAGATCAAAAAAGTTGTTCCTGATACATTAACAGTTAACGGCGTTAAATTTTCGCAGGATGAATATTATGCTCAACATATGAAAAATTTTTCTTTTGACGATTATCTACATGATATTTGGTGGCTATATATTAAAACCTCTAATGAGCTGATTGATAGAGAAAAACCTTGGGAGTTGGCAAAAAAAAATAAAAATTTGAGTGTGCTCTATCATTGTTATAAAGAGTTGGTACAGATCTCTTATTTGTTGAATCCCTTCATGCCGAAAACTGCTGAAAAGATGAGTAAACAACTTAAGACATTAAAACCGGAGCTGTTATTTCCTAAATTGGATAAATAAAAAGGGGGAATTATGTGCCTCTATACAATATTAAGATGGGTGATCAATGCCCTGATTCTTATGCTTTTGCCGTATGTAGTGCCGGGGGTAGAAGTGGCAAATTTCTTTACGGCGCTTGTTGTTGCAATAGTGTTGGCCTTTGTCAATGCGGTAATCAGGCCGATTATTATTCTTTTGACTTTACCAATCAATATTTTGACACTTGGGCTTTTTACCTTATTCATTAACGGGTTTATGTTTTGGTTTGTGTCAAATATTGTCAAGGGGTTTGATGTCTCAAATTTCTGGAGTGCGTTCTTAGCTGCTCTTGTTTATTCTATTCTTTCGATTCTGGTTAGTATGATCGACGAATCAAAGGAAACCACTCGAGGCTAATTTAGCAAAATTATTTATCTCAAGATTTTTTTAAGAGACTTAATGTGACAGATACTTTTTGAACACTTTATACCTGTAATATTTTACTTTGAACCTGTTGCACCTTTTCTTTTGGCGTCATAAGGTCTAGTGATAAATGCGGTCTGGTCTCGTTATATTCTTTGA
>Ga0210057_1000912_pt1 | contig 47205 bp, 48 predicted proteins | sample CryGeyCG2114_010_2_FD_183968 | JGI IMG/M metagenome (GOLD analysis project Ga0210057, IMG submission 183968) | Groundwater microbial communities from aquifer - Crystal Geyser CG10_big_fil_rev_8/21/14_0.10 (SPAdes) (version 2) | ecosystem: Environmental > Aquatic > Deep subsurface > Groundwater ...
TACCGGTTTTGGTGTCGCCCAGGCAACGCGCATGGCGACTGAAGCGCTGAACATCTCGCTCAAGAATGCGACCGTGGCGATTCACGGATTCGGAAACGTTGGGTCTTTTGCATATACGATACTTAGTGAAATGGGCGCGCGTATCGTTGCGCTGGCGGACAGCAAAGTAGCGCTTATTTCACAGAATGGATTCAATTATGCACAACTTAAAAAAATTATGGACGCGCACGGGAGTCTTGATACGTACCATGGAGCGCGCCGGGTCTCACCTGAAAAATTTTGGTCTGAACACGTTGACATATTGATACCCGCATCAGTTACCGATGTAATCAATGAGTCAAATTACCGCTCAATAAAAGCGAAAATAATTATAGAGGCCGGTAATATCCCGATGCGAGAGCATATTGAAGAAAAACTCTGGCGCAAAGGAATACTGATAGTTCCTGATTTTGTGGCCAATGCCGGAGGGGTGATCTCATCATACGCCGAATACCGCAGCTATAACACCAAAAGGATGTTTGATCTAGTGGAGAGAAAAATCACGAAAAGCACGCGCCTTGTTTTGGAGCAGAGTATCAAGACTAAGAAAAGTCCACGCGAGGTGGCAATGTCAATCGCGAAAGAAAGAATAGAAGTGGCCACGGTGAAAAAGCGAAAACAAAAAACAAGGCAGTAGTAAAGGTCGAACTGCCTAAAGAAAATTATTAACTAATTAACAAAAAATATATGCAAAACATGAAATCAATGATGATGCCGATGCTTGTTCTTTTGATTCTGATTATTTCTGCCCTCTCATTTGCGTGGCAAGGAGTCAGTCTGCAAAATCAAGTGAGTGTAGAAGAGCCGAAATTCCACGCGCTCCAGCAAGAGTATTTCACTCTTTCTAAAGTAGAGCGTGAGGCGGCAGTAACCGGTTCGGAACTTAATCAAAAACTTGTCCAAATTCAAAATTATCCATCGGAGTTATTGAGATTAAAATTAATCGGAGTCGGTAAAATTCTTACGGGGATTTTATTAGCACTTCTTGCAATTGCTTTCCTTCTCTTTATGATGCCAATTCGTTTGGCAAAATTAATGAAAGAAAATAAACAGCAGTAAAAATCAAATAACCGTTAGAAATTAATTTAGTTCAAAAAATATGAACAAAGAATATAAATGTGCGATGTGTGGTTCAGCGTCAAAAGATGTTCCGGGTACCTGCTGTGGCGCTGAAAGGAAAGAAGTTACGGTTAACGTATGCGTAGCATGCCAGACAGGTAAAGGAGAGCACACTCACGGTGAGGGACATAAGGATGGAAATGGCCATGATCATGATAAAAAAGATACGAGTGGCATATGCCTCGCCTGTCAAGGAGGGGACGGAGCACATACCTGCGGTGCGTAAGTACAAATAATTACAAAGTAACTACTTCTGCTGGTACTCAGAGACTCTCTCTTATTGATAAAAAACTGAAGAGATAGGAGGGAGAAAACCGAGTATTAGACAAAACCATATCACATGCTAACTATCTTAATTATAGGGATTACTCTTGATGTCATTGGAGCTATTCTGATTGCCTATACGGTGCTTCAGGTGCATAATCGCGCGCGCGAAGAACGAGCGATTGATTCCCGTGTCATAAATGAGATGAAAAAGGAGAGGGCTATGAGTATTGTTGGCATCGTGTTTATTATTACTGGGTATATTTTTCAGATGTTTGGGTTGCTTGGATAACGATTATATTAGAAAAATGAATAATGAAAACATAAAAAATGTCCCCTCTATCTTCACCATTTTCGGTGTGACTGGAGATTTAGCTGCCAAAAAGGTTATTCCGTCTCTTTGGCACTTATTTCAGCGTGGTCGCTTACCAAAACGCCTGTCTGTCATAGGATTTTCAAGAAGAGAGTTTTCAGATAAAGAATTTAAAAATCTGATTCTGGAGGCGGTAAAAAAACATGCGGATTCAGAAATAGAAGATAAAAAAATTAACAGTTTCTTTGAACTTTTCACCTATCAATTGGGAACGTTTGAGGATACAAAAGCTTTTCAGTCTCTCTCGGATCGCATTACAGAGATAGAAAGCGGTTGGAATATGTGTGCCAATAAGCTTTTTTATCTTGCTGTACCACCTTCTTCATACGAGCAAATCTTCAAAAATCTCGCTGGAGTAAAACTGAATGTGCCCTGCGGAGAAGATCTGGGATGGAGTCGTATTTTGATTGAAAAACCGTTTGGGACAGATCTCCGAAGCGCACAAAAATTGGAATCACTCCTCTCCCCGTATTTTAAAGAGGAGCAAATTTATAGGATCGACCATTATTTATTTAAAGAAATTATTCAAGGAATAGAAAACTTTCGTTTCTCAAATAATCTTTTTGAAAATGCGTGGGATAACACGATGATTGAGCGGATTGATATTCGCCTGCTTGAGTCTATCGGCGTAGAAGATCGAGGAAGTTTTTATGATTCCATTGGAACATTTCGCGATGTCGGGCAAAACCACATTCTTACTATGCTGGCTGCAATTACCATGGAGTACCCCGCAAGTATGAATGCGAGAGATATCCGAAAAAACAGAGCGGCTATTTTGAAAACACTTAGGCCGTGGACAGAGGAAACTGTGCGAAAAGAAACTTATAGATTCCAATATCTTGGCTATAAAGACATACGGGGAGTAGCTCAAAATTCTGATACTGAAACATACTTTGCTCTAAGAACAGAGCTCCTGCGTCCCCGTTGGAGCGGGATTCCCATATATATGGAGGCTGGAAAACGCATGGGAGAATCACGGAAAGAAATAGTGTTGACACTAAAACACCCCAAGGTATGTCTTTTGTGTGAGCAAGGACCACACGTTCCAAACAGAATTGTTTTTCGTCTTGAACCAAATGATGAAGTTGTTATTCATTTTTGGACGAAAAAGCCCGGGTTTGAAAAAATGATAGAAGAACGGGTTTTCTCTTTCTTTTTATATGAAAAAGAAACAAAAGTTCAGTATGTAGAAGAGTATGCAAAAATTATCAACGCTGCCATAGAGGGTGACCAAAAATTATTCATCTCTTCTGATGAAGTACTCGTATCGTGGAAATTCACGGATCCGGTTGTGGAAGGATGGAAACAAAATTTAGTACCTTTAACTGAATATGAACCTGGCAGCATTCCCAGCCCGTCTTTCTCGCACGAATTGTCAAACAGTAAAGATACAGAAACAGGCAACAATGTTGGAGAAATCGGCATTATCGGTTTGGGGAAAATGGGTGCCAATCTTGCAAAACGTTTAGGTGTGAAGAAATGGAGGGTTGTTGGATTCAACAGGTCATCTGATGCCACTAAAGAGCTTGAGAAAGAAGGTATTGTTGGCACATATTCCCTTTCAGCATTTGTAGAAAAACTTTCTGCTCCGAAAACCATATGGCTTATGGTCCCGGCGGGGAAACCGGTGGACAAGATACTTTTTGGCAAAAATAGTCTCTCCCAATTACTCAAAAAAGGCGACACTATTATTGATGGCGGAAATTCTTTCTATAAGGACTCTGTTCGTCGAGGAAAGCGATTGAAAGCAAAAGGAATTCATTTTCTTGATGTTGGCGTCTCGGGCGGTCCGGTCTCTATTGCTCTTGGAAAATTTGCCATTATGGTAGGAGGAGATAAAAAGATATATGAAAAAAGCAAACCAATTTTTGACGCAATGTCTGATACGGCTTCAGGATATATGGGGGTGGCTGGAGCGGGGCATTTTGTAAAAATGGTGCATAACGGCATTGAGTATGGCATGATGCAATCACTCGCGGAAGGATTTGGCATACTCAAAAAATCGCCGTTCAAATTTCGCCTACAAGACGTTGCCAGTGTATACAATCAAAACAGCATTATCACGTCGCGCTTAACCCAATGGTTGGAGGAAGGATTCAAGGAGTATGGAGAGGACTTAAAAAAAGTTTCCGGCACGGTAGCACACACGGGCGAAGGAGAGTGGACCGTAAAAACCGCAAAGGAGCTCGATGTTTCTGCTCCAGTTATAAAAGATTCATATCTCTTTCGTGTCCGCTCAAAAAAAAGTCCGTCATTTACCGGGAAAATTCTTTCCACGCTTCGCGCCGTTTTTGGCGGACATAAAATATAATGACCGCAAACTACTGTGGACTATAAAAATATTGCTGTTCTGAATACATTTACTCCGGACGCCATCCCCGACTTGGACGCGGCCGTCTTGGGGGCGCTTGAGCTTTTCCAAAAAGAAAAACTGCCGCGGATTGAAATTCTTTATAAGCGTCCGCTTGTTGTGGGTTCCGGCAACGCCGAAGCGACCGGGAGAATTATTTTTGAAGACACCGACGCGGTTTTTGCTTCAGAGAGTAATTTTGAAAGTAAACTTAAACACGTTCCGGATATTGACGGTGTCATTCTTATTTCGGCGTCCGGCGGCAAGCACGCGCCAATTATCGCAAAGCGTGCCAAAGAGCTTGGAAAGCATGTTTCGCTTATTACGAATAACTCAAACGCTCCGGCAAAAGAATTTGTCGAAAACAAGGATTTGTTTGTATTCCCAAAAAATCGCGAGCCGTACACGTACAATACTTCCACCTACATGGGGATGATCCTGGGGCATACACGCGAGAATCCCAAAGAGATCCAAAGTTTTATAGAAAAATACATTGATACGATTTCGTTCCCTGACCTCTCGCTCTACAGCTCATATTTTTTCATCATACCGCCGAAATTTTCCGGTATTATACGGATGCTTCAAGTAAAGTTCATTGAACTTTTCGGCCGCAGAATAGCGCACGATGTTGAAACGAGCGAATATATGAAACATGCAGTAACCGTGGTGCCTTCGGATGAGCTTTTTGTAAGTTTTGGCGAAGAAAATACAACGTGGGGCGAGCCGAACAAAAGACTCCAGCTACCGCTTCCGGAAAATGCCGGGTACGCCGCGATGATGGCAATCGGCTATTATGTTATCGCGCACATCCAAAAACAACATCCGCCGTATTTCAAAGAAAATATAGCTCTCTATGCCGAAAAGGCCTCAAAAATATTCGGGAGCGAGATACGTCCGATTGTGGAATAAGTATATGGGAAAAGAGATAAGAACAATCTTCAATAAAAATACAATTCGATTACTGCTAGGCATCGCGGGTGTTCTTACCATTTTTATTTTTTTGTCATTTATGGCGACGAGTTACGAAAACGAAATAAACGCGCTCGCGGAGCGCGAGGGCGCGTCTGGTATGGTCGCCTATATTTTTATCATAGCGCTTGCGATTATTGTCGCGCCTATTTCAACTGTCCCACTGATCCCTCTGGCTTCCGGTCTGTGGGGCTGGTTTATGGCCGCTATACTTTCTATCATCGGTTGGGCAATCGGTGCTCAAATTGCCTTTCATCTGGCACGAGGTTTTGGCAAACCGCTGGTAGAAAAATTTATTCCCCTTGAGAAGCTGACGAGATTTGAGAAACGATTTTCAAAAGAGCACCTGTTTTGGACAATTGTTTTTCTCAGGATAGTTATACCGGTTGATGTCTTATCATATGCCGTTGGGCTTTTTTCAAACGTAGGGAGCAGTGTATATTTTTTTGCGACGGTATTCGGAATATCACCTTTTGCGTTTGTGCTTGCATACGCTGGAACCTTAACTATCTCACTACAACTCGCGGTTCTCTTTGTTGCAGTTATAATTTTCATCGTATGGTATGTAAGTACAAGGATACTAGCAACATATTAGTATGGGGAATAAAACGTTTGACATTATTGTTATCGGTGCCGGTTCAGGAGGGCTGAATATTGCTGTTTTTGCAAACCGTATTGGCTTATCAACCCTGCTTATTGATAAAAGTGATAAAAATATCGGCGGTGATTGTCTTAACTTCGGTTGTGTGCCAAGTAAGGCGCTTATTCATGTAGCTCGCGCGGCGCGCGCGGGCCGTAATCTTGAAAAGTTTGGTCTAAAAAGTACCGGCGTCGTGGACATACGTTCGGTTATGGCGTATGTAAAAAGTCGGCAGGACATTATTCGCGAACACGAAAATGCCAATTGGTTTAGAAAAAGCGGTATGTCGGTGATACTTGGTGAAGCCAAGTTCGTCAGTCAAAATAGGGTTTCTGTCGGAGATGTTGTTTATGAAGGCAAACATATTGTACTTGCGACAGGTTCGCGGCCGCGTGCCATATCATTGCCGGGAATAGAGCATGCGCGGGTCTTCAACAATGAAAGTATTTTTGACATAGATTTTCTTCCCAAAAATCTTGTCATTATAGGCGGTGGTCCTATCGGCATAGAGCTTGGACAAGCGTTTCAACGCCTGGGCTCGCAGGTTACTATTCTTGAACGAGGAGAAAAATTTCTTCCAAAAGAGGATAAAGATATTACTGACATTTTGTATAAGCGAATGGTGAGTGAAGGAATAAATGTTCTTTTTCACGCTCAAGCGAAAAATATCAGAGAGAATGGAAAGCTGGCTGTGGATATTCTTGGACGCGAACAACTGCTTCCGTTAGACGCGTTGTTTGTAGGTATTGGCAGACAGCTCAACATTGAAGGTCTTGATTTGGATAAGGCAAACATAGAGCTTGAGGAAAGCGGACAGAAACTGAAGGTTGACCGATATCTGCGCACAACCAATAAAAATATTGTCGTTTGCGGTGATGTTGCCGGACAATATCAATTTACACACGCGGCCGAACTTCATGCCGGCGTCATAATTCGCAATTGGTTTTCACCATTTAAGAAAAAACTTAGTAACGATAACCTTTCGTGGGTTACCTACACCGACCCTGAAATTGCGACATTCGGTATTTCCGCCGATGAGCTTAAAAAACGCGGTATCTTTTATGAGACGATTGCGGAATCCTTCTCTCATGATGACCGCGCCATCACTGATGATTACCGTGACGGATTGTTAAAGATTAATATTTCCAAGAAAGGAAAAATACTTGGTGGAACGATGATTGCTCCACATGCCGGCGAACTTGTGCAAGAACTGATATTTGCGCAGACACACGACATGTCTCTCTCGGATATATTTGCTAAAATTTACCCGTATCCGACTGCCGCAAGAATCAACAAACGCACCGCTCAAAATTACCAAGGGCGGAAGTTGGACCCGCGTTCAAAAAAACTTTTGCATATGTTGTTTCGAATTTTCGGATAGAAATTTAAACTTAATAATAAATTTATGAAATTAGACAACAAAAAAACAAAATAAAATTAGTCCCGCAAAGTGGTGGTATATGAAATCTATCCTCGGAGTTTTAAGGATACAAACGGCGACGGCATCGGCGATCCCAAGGGTATTATAGAGAAATTGGACTACTTGAATGATGGCACAGATGCGTCTTTGGGCATAACCGCCATTTGGCTTAACCCTATCTATAAATCTCCGATGAAGGATTTTGGTTTAGTGGCCAAAGCGCACAAGCGCAACATCAAAATAATTATGGACTTTGTTCCAAACCACACATCTTCGGAGCATCCGTGGTTTCAGGAATCAAAAAAGGCAAAGGATAATTCCAAAAGGGATTGGTATATTTGGAGAGACCCGAAAACCGATGGTAGTCCGCCCAACAACTGGCTGTCTGTATTTGGAGGATCGGCTTGGACGCGTGATAAAAAAACGGGTCAGTATTATCTGCACAGTTTCCTGCCCAATCAACCGGACTTAAATTGGCGGAACAAATATGTCCGCGATGAAATGGCAGATGTTTTAAGATTTTGGCTCAAGAGAGGAGTAAACGGCTTCCGAACGGATGCGGTATATCATTTGATTAAAGACGACGAATTTAGAGACGATCCCTAATCCAAATTACGATGCCTCGAGAGACGAACCCTACAATGCAATTCTCCACGTGTATAGTCAGGGCAGGCCGGAACTTATGGAAACGAAAAACACCCTTTCCTTTTTCAAAAGAAATTTCACCTACGGCAAATCACCCAGTAGGTCATTCTACTGAATGAGAAATGCAAGGAGTATTTTCTTTCGGGGTTGCCGAGTGAAGCGAGGCGGTGGCGGGGCTTCCGTTCATCACGAATTTTTGATAAAGGAGGTTCGAGTGAAGTCGTAAAGACACTCCAATAATGCTCCTTCCGACACGGTCGGAAGGAGCATTATTGGAGCCACCTCCCGGATTTGAACCGGGGACCTCTGCTTTACGAAAGCATTGCTCTACCAGCTGAGCTAAGGTGGCCTACACGAGTATTGCTAATAGCTTATAGCAAATAGCAAATTGTCGGAACCAAACTGGATATTCCTTGAAGACGCATAGGAATATTGCGGAATCCGTCCGCCTACTGGCGGACTAGAACCCGCCGCTTTTCGATCTAGAGCCACGCGAGTCCCGTTTTTGTGAGGATGAAGCGTCGGGCTTGACCCGTGATTCAGCCGAGATAAAAACTGGCGTCCTTATCAGGAGGGAAAGAGGTATTCGAGAAAATCGGGAGGTTGTCTCGATTGCCTCAGCGGGATACGGGAATCGAACCCGTGCCTAAACCTTGGGAAGGTCTCGTACTACCATTATACTAATCCCGCGTCATTGCCATCACCTTTAATAGTATAGGGTATATTAAAGGCATGACGTCTTGATGGTATAGAAGGGCTACACAATTTATCGAACGAATTGAAAGACGTTTATATTCCTAGTAAGTCGAGGGACTATCTAATATCGCTCTCAATTTGCTATACTATAGGTAAAGGTACAAAAGATGACAAGTGAAACAAAAAACAAAGCCACCAACGAAATGATTCAGTTGAAAGGCGTAACAAAATCTTACGACGGAAAGATAACCGCACTCCAAGGGGTGAGTTTTTCAATTAAGCCAGGTGAGCTCGTATCAATTGTTGGTCGTTCTGGGGCGGGGAAGAGTACCGTTGTGCGATTGTTACTAGCGGAAGAGCGTGCGTCAAAGGGGACTATCAACGTAGGCGGGTGGGACATAACAGCAATCTCTCATCGGGACGTGCCGCAGTTTCGTCGTCAAATTGGTGTCGTCTTTCAAGATTTTAAATTGCTTCCCAGAAAAACAGTTTTTGAAAATGTAGCTTTCGCGCTTGAAGTAAGCGGTGAGCCCACCAAGATAATTAGAGAAGTCGTACCGCAGGTTTTAAACCTTGTTGGTTTGTCTAACCGACTGCATCAGTATCCAGAGCAACTCTCTGGTGGTGAGCAACAACGCGCCAGTATTGCGCGAGCGCTCATTCATCGTCCAAAACTGCTGCTGGCAGATGAACCAACCGGCAACCTTGACTCTATCAACACGGCAGAAATTATTGACTTACTAAAAAAGATTAACGACCTCGGCACCACCGTGGTGTTGGTAACGCATAACCGCGATGTGGTTAACACCTTGCGACGTCGCGTTATTACCCTCGACAAAGGCGCGGTCATTTCTGACCAAGCGGTTGGTCGTTACGTACTCTAATTTTTATGATTGCAGCAACCAGACGTATTGTTCGCTTTGCTCTGCAGTCGATGTGGCGCAACCTATGGCTGACCATCGCGACAGGCGCCACCGTTGGGCTGACGGTACTTTCGCTAAGCGCGCTACTTGCCATTCATGTCGGCATCGGACAGGTAGTAAACTCGGTCGAGAAGCAACTTAATCTCACCTTGACGCTCTACCCAACGGTAACCGAGTCGCAGGCAAACACGCTTGTCATCGCTATTAATGCGTTGCCACATGTACAGAAGGTAACGTATGTATCAAAAGAGCAAGTGCTAGAACAACAAAAGCAATCGGGGGATCCAGAAATTTTACGATCGATTGAAGCCATAGGAGAAAACCCGTTTGGGCCATCACTCATAGTCGGCGCCAAAGACTCCAAGGCGTATCTCAGCATCATTAATGAGTTACAGAAAAGTCAGTACTCCGCGCTCATCGAGGGACAAGAGCGGCACTTCGAAGAGAACCAGAGCTTCCTTCAGAATTTCTCCAACTTTGCCGATAAGGTTCGTTATGTGGTGCTTGCTATGACCCTTGTATTTGCCCTTATAAGCGCTTTAATGGTCTTTAATGCTGTTAGGGTCGCCATCTACACCCAGCGTGAGGAGATAACCGTTATGCGCCTTGTTGGGGCGACGACCTCGTTCATTCGGGGACCCTATCTGGTTGAGCTATTTATCTATTCGGCGTTTTCGGTTATTATCGGCGGGGGGCTCTTTATTCTGCTACTCTATGCCGGACAGCCGTATTTGACGACGTACTTTGGGCAAGAAAACGTTAATCTTCTGGCGTACTTCAAGGACAATGCGCTTATCATTTACGGCGCGCAATTTATTGGACTTTTCGTTTTAAGCATAGTAAGCGCGTTGCTAGCTGTTCGTCGCTACCTCAACGCCTAAGCGCGCCCTGTTTACTGAATTAAAGATAATCGCTACTATAGGCGAACACCTGATGGAGGATCGTCTAATGGTAGGACAGCGGCCTTTGAAGCCGTGAATCCAGGTTCGAATCCTGGTCCTCCAGCCATCTTGAGATAGGTTCGGACTCCGAGCAGTCTTTGTGGGTGATTGGAAAACATATGCAAAATTTGAAAGCAAAAATTTAAGACATTGTGAGTAAAATCTGTGAAGAGGTAGTCAGTAGTAGCGATATCGGTTTATTATTTGTGTGGTTGCGTCCCAGTTTTTTTTGATGATGAAGTACTATTGGATTTGTTAAACTTTGTGACTCATCCAGAAGGTAGAGATAGGGGAACGTCTTTTAACTATGTTAGTAAATTAGTTGCCGCACTTCTTAACGTTTTTGAAAATGGTGGGGAGATTAAGATTGGCGGTGCGATTTTTAAACGTAGCGATACAATCAATCGATTGTCTGTAGTTTTGCAAAAACTAGAGTTAACGTTTGCTAGTAATAAATTTTTCGAAAAAGCACCATCTCTCATTGCCTCGGCGTCATATTACCGAGGACGAATTACTACCTGAAGAGTTAGCAGAGCGGAAAACTATTAAACGCACCTATGTTAACGATAACTACCTGTGGCTTATGGAGTCAACCAACAGACACGCATCTGTTCGTGGCCATTATCACTTGCATCTTGTAACGGCAAAATAACCTTGTTGAAACGTAAATTAGTTGGTAGAATAATTACCTATTTAAATATATCTTTAATTCTATAATTCTATGGGACGTAGATCTTTGGCAGACAATAATACACGAAAGCTAATTCGGCTTGGTGGCGGAAGTATTGCACTTACACTTCCGATTGAGATGGTCCGAGAGCTCAAGTGGAGAGAAAAGCAGAAGGTAACTGTAAAAAAAGTAGGGAAAACGCTCGTCATTAAAGACTGGAAAAAGTAAAATGTCCGAGTATTACAACCCCAACAGGGGAGCGGCATGGAATTATGGCGGAAATAACTGGAAATTAAGCCGTTCAAAAATTGATCTTTTTATCGAATGCCCCCGCTGTTTTTACATAGACAACAAACTAGGCATTAAACGCGTACCCGGTTTTCCTTTTGCCCTCAACAGTGCCGTTGATTACCTGTTAAAACAAGAGTTTGATACTCACCGCGCAAAAGGAGAGCAGCACCCGTTACAAAAGGAGTACGGTATTGATGCCATACCTGCCGCTCACGAAGAGCTGGACGAATGGCGTCGTAATTTTGGTGGCGTTACGCATGTCCACAAGCCGACTGGTCTGCTCGTTTCTGGCGCCATTGACGATCTTTGGATTAACAGTGCAAAAGAGTATATGGTTGTCGACTACAAAGCAACCGCGAAGGAAGAGGCGGTAACTACGCTCGACAAGGAATGGCAGAATGGCTACAAACGACAAATGGAGGTGTATCAGTGGCTGCTTCGTGGCAATGGACTCAGCGTTTCAAATACTGGCTACTTTGTTTACTGCACGGGCAAACTTGACCGCAAAGCGTTTGATAAAAAAATTGAGTTTGACGTAAACCTTATTAGCTACAACGGGAACGACTCGTGGGTAGAGAAGACACTTGTAGACATTAAAGCTTGTCTTGATGAGGATACAATACCTACCGCAGGCAGTAGTTGTGATTATTGTTCATACTGGAACGCGAGAAAAAAAGTGGAGGTATAGCTATGCATACACCAACAACAATCGGACTCGGCACATGGAAGTCAGAACTTGGCAAAGTACGGGAGGCGGTACGGTTTGCCATAGAAGAATGTAGCTACCGGCACATTGACTGCGCTGCCATTTACCAAAATGAGGCAGAAATTGGCGAAGCTTTTTTAACTGTTTTTAATGGCGACAAAGTAAAACGTGAGGATGTTTTTGTAACGAGCAAACTTTGGAACGATAACCACAAACCATCACGCGTAGAAGTTGCCTGCAAACAAACATTAAAAGATTTGCAGCTGGATTACCTTGACCTCTACTTGATGCACTGGGGTATGTCGTTTCCGCAAGATTTTTCTTCAGGCACTGCGACTAGCGCTATTTTTGGTCAGGCCTCAGTACGTGACACTTGGGAAGCTATGAAAGAATTAGTGAAAAATTGTTTAGTCAAAAACATTGGTGTGGCAAACTTTACGGGACCGATGCTGTTTGACCTACTAACCTACGCAAAAGTGAGGCCATTGATGAATCAAATTGAACTTCACCCCTACTTGCAGCAAACCGATTTGGTTGCTTTCTGTCTTACTGAACAAATTGGCGTTACGGCCTATTCACCACTTGGTTCGCCCGGCAATATGACAGCAAAAGGGCTTCCTTCATTACTGGACGACGAGACCATTGTTTCTATTGCAAAAGAATTAAGCAAGACACCAGCGCAAGTGTTGCTGCGGTGGGCAGTAGAGCGAGATACCGTACCAATACCTAAAAGTGTTAACCCTAAACGGATAGTTGAAAATATTACTATTGATGCTTTTCGGCTGGCGGAAGAGCATAAAAAGAAAATAAGTAGTTTGGATCGAAACTTACGTTTTGTAAATCCGATTGGCTGGTGGAAGCTGCCCTATTTCGGCTAACTGGTCAACACGCCTTTTATTAAACACTACTCTGATTTAATGAAAGGACACTCTATCGGACCGCTACTCATCATGCTTGCCGCCGCGCTGTGGGCGATTGATGCGCTCATTCGCACAACACTAACCTTTAGTATCCCGGCAACGTGGATTGTGTTTTTAGAACACACCATCGGTTTTGTTGTGCTGCTTCCTATCTTTTTTAAGGAGCGTCAGGTTTTTTCTATCCTAAACAGAAAAGATTGGGTAACGCTTTTGGCCCTTACGCTTGTCAGCAGCGTTTTTGGAACGCTTATGTTCACCGAAGCACTATCATTGAGTTTTGCTTACCATGATTTTGCGACGCCGGTACTGCTACAAAAGCTGCAGCCATTGTTTGCCATTGCTTTAGCATGGCTATTCTTGAAAGAAAAAATATCGTTTCGCTACCTCATTCTGGTTCCGGTTGCGCTTATGGGAAGCTATATGATTAGTTTCGGTACCGATCCCATGCCACTGCAGCTTTCGGGTAAGCTACTCATCTTTGTGCTTGCTATCGGGGCGGCTGCCGCTTGGGGTTCTGGTACGATTATTAGTAAATCTATTCTTAACAAAATAAGTTTTAGATCTGCCACCGCACTTCGCTTTTTACTTGCCATACCAATAAGCCTTATTATCGCCCTTACCCTTGACCCGCACTACGCACTGTCGTCATTGAGCTTAGGATCAATTTTGCGTTTTTTAATCATTGCTTTTACTACGGGAGCTGGCGCTATTCTTATTTACTACCGCGGACTAAAACAGACAACAGCCAGTATATCAACCATTGCAGAGCTAACATTTCCTATCGTCAGTATCGTCATAGCTGTTACGGTACTGAACCCCTACGGTGCACCACAGCAGCTTACAATTGCCAATATTTTTGGTATACTTATTTTGCTTGCCTCAATTCTTGCCATAGCTTTTGACACCAAAGAAGAGGCCGTAGTGTTGGAAACAGAAATATAACGCTTATGTATCTTATTTATCCCTGGTTACTAAATGCCGTTGCTCTTCTGTTAGCGGCTGCCATACTACCCGGTATACACATTGATGGTTTGTTTTATGCGCTTATTGTGGCGCTTCTTCTTGGTTTTGTTAATGCGGTGCTTCGACCCATTTTAGCGCTTCTGACCTTGCCGCTCAACATTATTACCCTTGGGCTTTTTATTTTTATCATTAACGGTTTTCTTTTTTGGCTTGTTTCGGTCATCGCCGACGGATTTGTGGTAGATGATTTTTGGTCAGCACTGCTTGGCGCAATTATTGTATCAGCTATTAGCTGGTTTGGCAGTCGCACTTTTTTAACTGATGGCAATTAGCTAACGATGCGGAGGTACGTCATTGCGGTTTCAATTGCTGCCTTTGCGCTGCTCCTGACGGGCAGTTATTTTATTTCTCGCTGCAGTGTACCCAAGTTGCAAACAGGCACTATTTTGCTTTTGGGAACAGAAATTAGCGTTCAGGTGGTAAGCAGAAACCAAGAACTTGCGCGCGGGCTTTCCGGTAGAGCGGAACTCGCAAACAATTCGGGTATGTTTTTTATATTTTCAACCGATGACCGTTGGGGCATCTGGATGAAGGCTATGCGGTTTCCGATTGATATTGTGTGGCTGAGTAGCGACTTGAAAGTGGTAGACATTAAAACAGAGGTAAGACCCGACACCTACCCTGCTGTTTTTAAGCCGGCGACAGCAGCACGCTATGTTCTTGAACTTCCAAGCGGTTGGACAAGTGCGCATAGCGTAGCAATTGACAACACGGCAACCTTAAGTCTTTCAAACTAGTTAGAGTACGCTATACTATTCTTATGCCCGTAATTTTTATACAGCTCACCGCGATTCTTACCATTGCCGCATTGGTGTCGTGGGTAATGAAACGACTCGAGCAACCGTTAATGGTTGGCTACATCATTACCGGCATCATCATTGGGCCGGCGGTACTTGGATTGGTACACCAGTCAGATGCCATAGAAACGTTTGGCAAAATTGGGGTAGCCTTTTTACTTTTCCTTGTTGGACTACGGTTAAAGCCAAAAATGATACGCGAGGTTGGGACGATTGCGCTCCTAACTGGTGTTGGACAAATTATCGTGACGGCAATTTTAGGTTTCTTTTTAGCACAGTGGCTTGGGTTTGCGCTTTTGCCGGCACTGTACGTTTCTATTGCGTTTACCTTTTCAAGCACCATTGTTATTTTGCAGCTGCTCTACACCAAAGAAGAGCAGGATACGCTTTATGGACGTATCGCCACCGGTTTTATGCTGGTTCAAGACATCGTGGCAATGGTGCTACTGCTGTTTCTCTCTAGTACGCCCCCAAACGGAAGCCTTAGCCTTTTTATTTCCTTTGTCATAGTAAAGGCCTTCGTCGTTATTCTAGGTGTCTACGTGCTGACGGCGTACATTATTCCACGTATTGATCGCTACTTTGCGGAATCTCGGCAGGTGCTTTTCCTCTTTGCGCTTGCTATCTGCTTTCTTTTTGCAACCGTTTTCTCTGCGCTTGGTTTTTCGTTTGAACTAGGTGCGCTAGTAGCAGGGGTACTACTGTCGGTTTCCCCTTACCAGAGAGAAATTGCCTCTCGCATTAATACACTGCAAGATTTCTTTTTAGTAATGTTTTTTGTTGTGTTGGGTACACAGGTCGTACCGGAGACACTAGTTGGAAACTGGCTCTGGATTGTCCTCTTTTCACTCTTCATCCTGATTGCCGACCCAATTGTTGTAATTCTTATTATGCGGCCGTTTGACTATACATTGAGAACAAGTTTTTATACCGGTCTAACGGTTACGCAAATTTCAGAATTTTCATTAGTGTTACTTGCCACCGGTGTAAGTCTGGGGCATATACCTCAAAGTATCTTTGGACCAGCCGCCATGGTTGGACTCATTACCATTTTTGCGTCGTCATACCTCATCATGAAAAACAGACAACTATACGATTTCTTCGAACGGCCACTGAGGTTTATTTTTGGCAAAGACAACACCTGCGAAATTCCTGAGGTAACCCATACGGCAGACACCATGCTTTTTGGTTGTCATCGACTTGGTGCTGGTATTGTTGATGTGCTAGAGACAATGAAACTTAATTTTTTTGTGGTCGACCACAATCCAGCCGCCATACGTATCTTGTCTGTTGGCGGCGTAAAGAGTGTTTTTGGTTCTGCTGAAGATACCGGATTTCTAAGTACGCTACCAATGAAAAAGGCGAAGCTCATTATCTCAACGATACCAGAGGCGCAAATTAATTTGACTTTAACGACTTTCGTTAGGCAGATGAACAAGCTTGCGGTAATTATTTGCGTTTCATACCATGAAGCAGAGGCCGAGGAACTGTATGCTGCGGGCGCAAGTTATGTCGTTATCCCTCCATATTTGGGTCGTAGATACCTTATTGACCTTATACAAAACCACAGGCAGGATAGCGCAGGATACAAAGGAGAGCGGGCTAAACATCGCAAGGATCTTCAGTATTTTAAAGAAATCCTGTAAAGTACAGTACTATAGAGTAGAAATAATAATTAATACTATGCGTACCATACTATCGAGAAAAACACTTATTAAACCAAAATTTTTCTTTGCACTCGGTGCTTTTTTGTTGGCCGTGGGCATTGCTGTTGGCACTGCTAACCTTCCCACGCTTCATGCCGGCGATACAGCCTCGGCAGAAGAAGCAACGGTTATCGATCTTGTTAATAAATCACTACCAAGCGTCGTCAGTGTGGTGGGCGTGCAAGAGCTCAACGGAAGCAGCACTGTCGTAGACCGAGGATCGGGATTTGTCGTAAGTAAAAGTGGTCTAGTACTGACTAACAAGCACGTTGTTGCGCAAACAGACCTTGCGTATAAAATTTTCTTTAGTGATGGGCGGAAATACACAGCAGACGTTGTTGCTCGTGATCCATTAAATGACGTTGCACTTTTGAAAATACCTGGGGACAATTTTGCAGCGTTGACCTTGGGTGATTCTAATGGTGTAAAAATAGGACAGACGGCAATTGCTATTGGAAACTCGCTGGGGCAATACGAAAATACTGTCACCAAAGGCATTGTAAGCGGCCTAGGAAGATTTGTTAGCGCAAGTAATGACCTAACCGGCGGAATGGAAACCATAGAAGATGCTATCCAGACCGATGCGGCAATCAATCAAGGTAATTCCGGAGGGCCATTGCTAAACTCTCGCAATGAAGTTGTTGGTATCAACACCGCAATTGTATTGCAAGGTAGGGGAGTAGGCTTTGCGATACCGATTAATCTCGCCAAGCGTGCCATTGCTTCGTATCAAAAAAATGGACGTATCGTTGAACCTTACTTGGGTGTTCGCTACATCACTATAGACGCGGGACTCCAAGAAACAAATCATCTGTCCTACGATTACGGTGCACTGATAAGTTCTGGTACCGATATAACCTCGCCTGCTGTTATTACGGGAAGCCCCGCAGCGGCAGCAGGACTTAAAGAAAATGATATTATCTTAAGCGTGAACGATAGGCTCATTAGAGGCAAGAATACACTTAGAAATATTATTGCCAACTATCAACCAGGTGACAAACTTACCTTAGTCATTAATAGAAGGGGGGAAATCTTACACCTTTCGGTAACCTTGGTAGAAGTACCGCATTAGTAGTGATGGCTAACAGAATATTGATTCTCGGTAGCGGATTTGGTGCAGTCTACGCCTACCGAGAATTGCACAAGCGGCTATATGGCAATACGAACGTCGCTATCACTATTCTGTCCAACAAAAACTACTTTCTTTTTAGTCCGATGTTGCATGAGGTTGCATCCGGAGGTTTGGATCAACACGATATAGTGCAGCCAATTCGCGAAATTATACACTGCTGCGTTGATGCTTTTGTAAATTGCGAAGTGACGGGAGTACTTGCGGCGGAGAAAAAAGTACAAACAACACGTGGTGAATTTAACTATGATTATTTGGTGGTTGCTGTTGGTGCAAACGCTACTTTTTTTAATGTACCGGGGGCAGAGGGAAATGCCCTACCACTGAAGACATTGGAAGACGCTAGGCGTATTCGTTCAACGTTACTACATTTACTAGAGCAATCGCTTACAGTCACCGATAGAGAGGAGCGAAAAAGATTGCTACGGTGGATTATTGTAGGCGGGGGTCCAACCGGTGTTGAGCTTTCTGGAGAGCTAGTGGAGCTTGCCGAATCGTTTGCCCGTGCGGCACCAGCAAAAACTATTTTAGAAATTGACACACAAATTCATCAAGCTGGAGATCGAATTTTGCCAATGTTTGGGGAGAAAGTGCAAAAAATTGCCGCCCATACATTAGAGGAGAAAGGCATTACTGTACACTGCAATAGCGTCATTACAGACGTTACTCCCGAAGGAGTAACGCTAAAGAATGGAGAAGTCATAAAAGCCGGCACGGTGCTTTGGACAGCAGGTGTTGTGGCTGTGTCGCTTGCTTTTGACGACAACCTGACTGACGACCGTCATCGAATAACGGTTACGCCTTATTTAAATATAGAAAAGTATCCAGAAATTTTTGCACTTGGTGACATAGCCAACATTAAAAATGTTCCCCAAACTGCTCAGGCTGCAGTTGCTGAAGCAAAGATTGTTGGTCGTAATATTCACGCACTACTTAACGAACGACCACTTTCGGTTTTCCATTTTAAGCAGAAAGGGATTTTGGTATCATTGGGTCAGTGGCGAGCCGCCGGTACCATTGGGAGTATTACGATTACTGGAAGATTCGCATGGTGGCTCTGGCGTACCATCTATCTGTTCAAACTTATTGGCATACCAAATCGCATAAGGGTAGCGGTAGACTGGACGCTTAACCTTTTTTTTGCCCGAGACATATCAGAAATATAACGCGTATACCTTATGCGTATGACCGAACGTCGGCATTGTTAGTGCTTCAGAGTACTTTGCCGAGTTCTATGGAAATATTTTTTAGTGTTGGATAGGATTGACGAGTTATTTATTTTCAGGTAAAACTAAAGGACATTATTTTACTTGTCCTAGCGGTAATGACGACACTTGATCCGACCATTCTCCTGCTTACCGAGGAAGGGAAGAAGAAAGCGGCAGAAGAGTTAGCTTATCTAAAAACCATAAAACGACATGAAGTTTCGGAAAAGATACAAGTGGCAAAGGAGATGGGAGACATATCCGAAAATGCCGAATACGCTGCAGCAAAAGAAGAACAAGGTTTTGTTGAAGCGCGAATTCTTGAACTCGAGCACATTTTAAAAACCGCGGAAGTAGTTAGCAAGGAAGAGGCGAAAGGGGCAGTTGCGGTTACCGTAGGATCAAAAGTAGAGGTAAAAGCCGAAGATGGTAGCCAGCGCAGCTATACCATAGTGGGAGTGAATGAGGCGGACCCCAAAGCCGGCAAGGTGACCAATGAATCTCCCATTGGGCAGGCGCTTTACGGTGAAGCGGTTGGGGCGATTGTTGAGGTAAAGACGCCAAGCGGCACAAAGGCTCTTACCATTGTAAGTATTTCTTAACCCTATGGCGGAGCCAAACGACGAAATTACCACACGACGTCAACGTCTTGAGCACATACGTGCTCGGGATATTGATCCGTACCCAAGCACGGTCCGCCGAACTCATACAATAGCTGAAGTAATAGAAAATTTTGAACGTATTCTTGAACAGAAAGAAACCGTTACGATTGCCGGAAGGATACTTTCTCTGCGACCTCATGGCGGCTCAACGTTTGCTAATATTAGCGACGGAACTGGCACTATTCAGCTCTATGTCAAAGCGGACGAGATTGGCGAGGACAGCTATCAGAAACTGGAAGACATTGATATAGCAGATTTCGTTTCGTGTGTTGGCAACCTTTTTTTGACTAAACGTGGAGAAAAAACACTGCTGCTAAACGCTGCACCGACTGTTATCAGCAAAGCGCTACGACCATTGCCCGAGAAGTGGCATGGACTTAGCGACATCGAGCAACGATATCGTAAGCGCTATCTCGATCTTATAGCAAACCCTAAAGCGAAAGAAATTGTCTACCTGCGTGCGAAATTGCTTCGCGAACTTAGAACCTTTTTGGACGGAAAAGGTTACTTAGAAGTAGACACACCAATATTACAAAGTATTCCTGGCGGAGCGAACGCTCGCCCGTTTGTAACTCACCACAACACCCTAAATGTTGACTTGTATTTGCGCATTGCCCCTGAACTTTACCTAAAACAGCTTTTAGTCGGCGGCATACCAAAAGTGTATGAAATTGCCCGTTGCTTTAGAAACGAGGGCATGGATCCCACGCATAATCCGGAGTTTACCCAAATTGAAATGTACGCCGCCTACGAAAATTACGAGGACTATATGCGAATGGTTGAAGAATTGCTTAGCGCAGTAGTACCGGCTATTTGCGGATCGCTAATTGTTTCTGTTGATGGGCAAAGTATAGATTTTACACCACCGTACAAACGAGTAGATTGGAACGAAACACTAAATGCCGCTCTGGGGGAAAAGACACAGAACCTAAGTGACGACAATCTCAGGAAACTACTCAAGAAAAAAGGTGTCGATGCCGAACCAAGTGATGGTCGCGGGACGTTGTTAGATCATGCGTACAAAAAATTAGTGCGACCTCATATCGTTGCGCCAACTTTTTTTATCAACCATCCGCTGAGTCTTTCGCCACTATCAAAAACACGTACCGACAAGAAAGACGAGGTCGAACGTTTCCAGCTTGTTGTGGCGGGCGGTATAGAGATGATGAACGGTTTTTCCGAACTAAATGACCCAGATGATCAACGACGACGCTTTGAAGAGCAAGAAAAACTTCGCAGGGCGGGCGACGAAGAAGCTCAGAGAATTGACGAAAGTTATCTTGAGGCGATGGAGCACGGCATGCCTCCAGCTGCTGGTATCGGCATAGGCATAGATCGACTACTTACGATATTGACCGACAGTGCTTCTATCAAAGAAGTAATACTTTTTCCAACCCTCCGTCCAAAAGATAGCAAGTAGTTATGGCGGCAAGAGTTCTCGTTTTTGGCACTTTTGATCTGTTGCACCCGGGGCATATTAGTTTCTTACGAGAAGCCAGTGCTTTTGGCGCGGTGACCGTAGCCTTAACGCCCGACGAACTGATAACAACCTACAAAGGTGCTGCTCCAGTAAACGATTACCACAAACGAGAGCGTCGTCTGAGGCAGCTTTCGCTGGTTACTGATGTTATCAGCGCAGACAAAAGCCCAAACACCTACCACATTTTAAAGAAGAACAAGCCTACCATGGTTCTACTCGGTTACGACCAACAGGTAATGGCGAAACAGTTGCTTAGTCGCATTCGAGAATACGGCCCTGCCATTAGCATAGCCGTTGCGCATCCCTACAGAGATAATGTCTACCGCTCTTCTCTTTTGCGAGCTGCCAGCACAAAAAAAATCAGCTAGTTGCCTTTCACATTTTAGACGCTATACTAACAGCACTATGTTAGATATCGAGCTTATTCGTAACCAACCAGATCTCGTCAAAGCTTCCCTCAAAAGGAGGGGAGGAAACACTGCTATTGTTGATAAAATGGTCACGCTAGACAATGAGTGGCGAGAAAAAGTCGAAGCAGTTGAAGCGCTTCGTGCAAAACAAAAAGCGCTATCGGCCGAAAGAAAAATAGACGAAGCTAAAGCGAACAAAGAGATCATCAAGCAGCTCGAGGAAGCACTTACAAAGCTTGAAACTGAGCGTCAAAAAGTTTGGCTTTCTCTACCTAACTTACTTGCCGATGATGTTCCTGACGGTAAGGACGAGGACGAAAATAAAATAATTCGATCATGGGGTGAGAAGCCGACGTTTTCATTTGAGCCAAAGGATCATATGAAAATAGGCGAAGCGCTTGGCATCATTGATATGGAAAAAGCAGCTGAAGTCAGTGGTGCTCGTTTTTACTATCTCAAAGGTGACGGCGCGCTGCTTGAGTTGGCGCTTTTGCAGTATGCTATGTCACGGCTTACCAACAGCGAGTGGATTAAAAAGGTTGCTGACGCGGTTGGAGACGGCGTTAGCACGAAACCATTTGTACCGGTCGTACCACCAGTTATGATCCGTCCTGATGTTTACCAAAAAATGGCTCGCCTTAACCCAGGTGTAGACGAAGATGAGCGCTACTATATTCCTTCCGACGACCAGTATCTTATTGGCAGTGCGGAGCATACCCTAGGACCTTTACACATGAACGAAACGATTGATAGCGCTGATTTTCCATTACGCTACGTTGCCTTTTCGACCTGTTTTCGGAGAGAAGCCGGTTCGTACGGAAAAGATACCCGAGGAATGATTCGGGTACACCAATTTGATAAAATTGAAATGGAAGTTTTTTCTGACGCTGCGACGTCAATTCAGGAGCAAAATTTTCTTGTTACGGTTCAAGAAACAATGTTACAAGAATTAAATATAGCGTATGAAGTTATGGCGGTTTGCACCGGAGATATGGGGGATCCTGACGCAAGACAAATTGACATTAACTCGTGGATACCAAGCCAAGGCACCTACCGCGAAACCCATACGAGCGATCTTATGACCGACTACCAAACACGGAGACTAAACACTAAAATACGGCAGGACAAAACAATTTTTTACGCGCATACGAACGACGCAACGGCAATTGCCATGTCGCGAATTATTGTGGCGATTTTAGAAAACTATCAACAGAAAGACGGGACAGTAAAGGTTCCTGAGGTGCTTCGCCCCCATTTTGGCAAAGAAATAATCGGCTAGCGTACACCGCCAACAGTATGCAGCAGCTGGCCGGAGTAGAGCTCTCAAAAATCAAACAAATTGAGCTACTTGCTGCTTCGCGACCCAACACCGTTTCTTTGGCGCAGGGGATACCATCATTTGATACCCCAAAAGAAATTAAGAAAGCAACCATAACGGCGCTGAACGCCGGACGTGTTGCTAAGTATTCACTCGCACCCGGACTTATCGAGCTGCGCGAGTTAATCGAGGGGTCTTTGGCAGAGGAGGGGTCGCAGTACGACGCGCAATCTGAAATTATTGTAACGGCAGGTTCAATTGAAGCTATTAGCTCAACTATGCTGGCGCTACTAGAGCCGCTTGATGAGGTGATTCTTTTTTCACCCAGCTATGTATCCTACAACCAATCGATACGTCTCGCTGGTGCTAAACCTGTATATGTTGCGCTAGATGAAGCTAGTGGTTGGCAATTTGACAAAGAGGCTTTTCTTGCGGCGCTGAACAAAAAGACAAAAGCGGTGCTTATCTGTAACCCTAACAATCCAACGGGAACCATTTTTGACAAACAGCAGCTTTTGGCAATTGCCGAAATTGCATACGATCGGGGCATCTATATTATCATGGATGAAGTTTATAAAGATTTTCTCTACGAAGAAGATAAGACATCTCTTTATTCGCTGACTCAAGAAGTACGTTATCGTGACCTCGTAATTCGTATTTATAGTTTTTCAAAAGCGTTTTCTATGACCGGCTGGCGAGTGGGCTACCTAGTAGCTGCCGAACAAAACGCAAGAAAGATTTTAGCGGTTCATGATGCGCTCGTAACTTGCGCGCCCGTCATATCCCAGTACGCCGCGATCAAGGCACTCGAAATGCCAAGAAAAGCATGGCTTACGTATTTAAACGAATACAAGGGTCGTCGTAATCTTATGTATGATCACCTAAACAGAATTTCCGCACTGCACTTTACAGTACCAAGCGCTGCATATTTTTTCTTTCCACGAGTAAATGCAACACGCATACGCGATTATCATAACTCTGAAATGTTGTCATTGGCGTTACTACAGGTCGCCGGTGTAGCGGTCGTACCTGGTGCTGCTTTTGGTCCTTCTGGGGAACATCACTTACGTCTTTCCTTTGGTCGGGATAGAACTACTATCAATGAAGGGATGAAACGTCTTAGTGATTTCTTTGCCGCCTATGCGTTATAGCATCAAAAAAGTATTAAGCTGGTTCTTATGCGCGTTAGCTCGCTATCGACTTGGCCGTAGTCATACGGTGGTGGTGGCCGTCGCAGGCATCGTTGGGAAATCAACAGCCAAGAGAACCGTAGCAAAAAAACTTAAAAAATTCGGCGAGGTTTTTGTATCAAAGAAAAATTACAATACCGAAATTGGTTTACCTTTAACCTTACTTGATCTTGAGCCACCTTACAGTCAAACAGTAGGGGAGTGGGGGACCATTTTGTATCGTGCTTTCGTGCGAGCCTTTTTTTCTCCTCCACTCCCTCGTCTTGCGGTAGTAGAATTTGGTGTTGCAGAAAAAGGGGATATGCTACAACTGCTAAAAATTGTTACGCCAATAGTTGCCGTCATTACTAACATTTCGGTTTCAGACTTTAACTCGCAGACAACCCTAGAAGACTTAAGTATAGAGTTTGCTGTACTTGCAGCCAGCGTGCCCAAGCAAGGCCTAGTTGTACTTAATGGTGATAACAATTACGCAAAAATAGTAAAGAGTGCGGCAAAAGCACGTATCATTACCTATGGCGCTAAAGAGGGAAACGAGGTTCATCCAGTAGCACCTAAAGTTATGAGTAGCGCTAGCGATACGGCAACGTTGGCTGCTACAATAATTAGCGATTTTATTAGTCAGCGTGGTACGCCTTAGTTATGCAACAAAAAAGATTTCGTTGGAAATTTCAACCCTCACCCAGAGCACCGTATCGAGCCCCAGCACAAAAATCCACCAGACGTGGCAGACCCTTTCCGGTAAAAAGCGTGCTTGTGGTGCTCCTGATAGGTAGTTTCTACCTTGTATTTGGCACTAGGACGTTTGCTGTCACCGGTGTAACGGTAACGGGGACTCGCTACCTTGAAAAGCAGCAAATGATTGAAAAGGTAGACGCAATACTTTCTGAAAATCGTTGGTTTTTCATACCTGCTCGCAATTTCTTTTTTGTGCCCACCGCACAAGTAAGCGCTGCGCTCAGTAACATTCGCCTTGAGCGTATCACTGTAAAAAAATCTTTTCCAAACGGCTTATCGATAACAGTTGTTGAAAAGCAACCTAAAGCAGCGTGGCGTGCAGGCGATAAATGGTATGAACTAGACAAAAAGGGTATTATTATTAATCAAATTGTATTACCAAGCACCGATGCGCTTAAAGTTACGTTTGCTAACTCGTTAGAAACTGGTGCAATCGGAAAGCAAATTATTCAACCCTCACTACTTAATACTGTATTAGCAGTAAATGCAAACCTTCCGGATTTACCAATTACAAAGGTGTCCGAATACGTTATTGATACGCAGAATAGTTACTCTATAGGACTTAGGGATACACAAGGTATTACCATCTACTTTTCGACAGAGTTGCCGCTGTCTATCCAAACGAATAAGTTGTCGGTCTTCTACGCAGAAAAAACTAGAACAGAACCGGATTGGTTGGCTAACATAGACTACATAGATCTTCGCTACGGTAGTACAAAGGTCTACTATAAGTAGTAATATTGTACGACACATAAGACTAGCCAGCTGCAGCAGAGGGTACTACGTGCCAACGCATCCCATGACACCAATAGTCAAAATGCCGTGCGCTAACACGATACTAATTTATACAGGAACCATGAAGGAAGTTTAAAATAACTTTAGTCTAATTTTTTGAAGTTACTAATTTTAAATAAACTTAAAGGCAACGTTGTTAATTGAATAGAAAATTACGTACAGAATCGCATACCAAGTCATCACGTTAAATAGAAGTGCGCTAAGGTCATATTTAAGCGTCGTATAAGATATATTGTGCGACTCATTTATGATTTCTTTTTCTTAGCAACTACCCTTCCCCCCGCAACAATTATACAAAGAATACCACCGTCTGATCACAGTTTTTCGTATTTTACAAAGAGATAATCTGTGCTTGACTCTCTCTGGTGACGTACCGATAGATACACCATGAGAAATGCAGCGCAATACAAAATGCGGAAAATAACCAAGTGCCAGTCGGTAACTAATTTTGCGAGGTCAATGACACCAAAGAAAACATACAAAAATATTGCTATGTCGTAGAGTATCTCGTAACCTGCTGCTTTTGCCTTAACTCCCCCACCGCGCCACGTTTTAAACTCTACTGCGAAGCTATAAACAAGCGCTACAATAATGGCTCCGATTGACACACGGAAAAGTACTGCAGAAATAGGATTTGCAACTGCCTCTGCCGTAAAAAAAGTAATCGGTTCGAAAATAATCCCATTTGGCTGCGCCAGAAACCAACTACCCACTATGCCAACGATAACCGCTACGGTAGTCAGTATTTTAGCGACTAAAGGGCTCTTGAACACTTTTCTGCCAATGTAGTAATAAAGCGGAATGCCGCTAATGAATACCGTTGTCTGACTCATTACCGCAGAGGCAAAACGAGGGAAATCTTCTACCCCAAAGCCGATCATTGCATTTCTATAGGCATTTTGAGCCCACAGAAGGCCCGTAAACAGCCAGAACAGCCCATAGGAGACCATCATATGGTTTAAGTGCCTAGAAAACAGCTCGTAGACCAGTATAAAGGCAACGATAGAAATAACTGCCGTAACAAAAGCGTGAAATATAAGTCCTATACTAATAACCATAAAACCATTAAGGCAAAAACATCTTAGGGTCAACGACAATGCCATTATCGTGTACCTCGAAGTGCAAATGCGGACCAGTACTGTATGGGCCGGTGCCTGGCTTACCTGGTGTTGCGCCAGAAAGAGCAATGACCTGACCTTGAGTAACAAAGGTGTCTACGGAAACGAATACCTTAGATACGTGACCGTACACGGTTGTTAGACCACCGTCGTTAACCAACACAACATACCAGTAGTTACTAGGGTTACCGGTTCTGACTTTCGCCACGTAACCAGAAGCGGCCGCCAGTATTGGCGTACCCTGAGCTGCCCGGATATCAATAGCGTCGTGGGTAAATAAGTAGTTAAAAGGATAGTCGGGATCGTGAAATCTAGTGGTAATTTTATTTTTTGGTACTGGCCAAATAAGGCGAGGGGCAGGGCCATTCGTTTCTATGCCATGCGAGCGAAGCTTGTCACGTACCGTTTGCTCTAAAGCAGCAACCGCTCTCGTTGCCTGTTCTTGCTGATCTTTAACTTGTTGCAACAGATCTGCAAACTTCTGCTCTGATGATTTCGTCTGCTTTAAAAGATAACTTTTTAAAGACTGCTGGTCTGATAAATCTAGCGACTGTTGGTGCAAATCGTCAGCAGCTGAAATAAGTTCGCCTCTCTTGTTTTCAACAAGCTGTTTTTCTTCAGCAAGGGCCTCCTGCTCTGCCTTTACTTGCACAATGAGATTGTCCATTCTGTTTTGGAGGGTATGCAAATTCTGCAACCGCCCATAAAAACTAAAAAAATTCTCTGTTGTAAAAAGTGCCTGCAATGGTGAGCGACTTTTTTCCCGAACGATATAGCGCAATAATGCTCCAAGGTCCCCTCGATACGTTTTAACTTTCTGCTCCCCATCCTTAATCTGGTTTTCGACGCTGTTTATTTCCAAATTAACCTTTTCAATGTTCAGCTGCGCGGCTTCTATGCCTACTTGTGTTTTGGAAATCTCGTCGCTCAATATACCCATCTGGTTAGCAAGCGTCCTTGTTTCGCTCTGCTTTTGCTTAAGACTTTTTTGATACTCAGCGGCCGTATCTTCTAGTTTTTTTATTTCTTCTTGCTTCGCGTTAATTTGCTGTTGCAGCGCATTAACTTCGGGGCTGTCAGCCGCTTTTGCCGTAGCGTTTACTGTAGACACTAAGGTGCCAAGTAAAATAAATAACGTCGTGATGAAAAAAACTTTTCTACTCATGCTGCGAACTTAATTTTTGAGAAGCTAAAGTAATTCTGTTAATAGTTTCTTGTTTTCCTACAACAGAAGCTAAAGAAAAAGGGCTCGGACTAACCGCCTCACCAGAAAGCGCAACTCTGAGTGGCCATAGGGTCTCCCCTACCCCAAGCTTCTTATCTGTAATAAATTGCCGTAATATTTTCTCTAGCATCTCTTCGGTGTAGTCACTTTCCGCAATTGTCTGCATATACTCTTCTAACATTTTGAGTGTTTCTATGGTATTGACTGCTGTAGACTTTTTGGCAATGAGTAGTTCTCCGGCATAGTCATCTTTTGGTTCCAGGTAGGTTGTAATAGCCGCACCTGTCTCATCAAGCTGTTGTAATCTATTCTGAACTGCCAATAACGACTTTTCGAGTAGCCCGTTAGAAATTTTCTTCCCGCTAACGGGAAGAACCATTTCTCTGTTTCCTTTGGCTACCATAGATTGTAGCACGAAGGGCAGTGCTAATTGAATAAATCTTTGTGGCGGCAATGCCTTAATATACTGGCCATTCATCCATCTCAATTTTTCCTCATTAAATATTGCTCCGGCAGCGTGTACATCCTCGAGTCTAAACTCTTCGCTTATCTGCTGTCTTGTTAGCATTTCTTTTTCGCCTTTAGGGTGCCAACCGAGCAGTGCGAGAAAATTGATCATTGCTTCTGGCAAAAATCCTCTATCGCGAAACGAAAGCGCGCTTAAATCGCCGTGACGTTTGCTCAATTTTGAACGATCTGTACCAAGAATTAATGGCACATGAGCAAAGACCGGTGGCTGCCAGTCAAAAGCTTTGTAGAGTGCCAAGTGTTTTGGTGTTGAAGAAATCCATTCTTCACCACGAATGACCGTGGTAATTTCCATAAGGTGATCGTCGATGACTACCGCCAAGTGGTAGGTCGGCCAACCGTCACTTTTGACGAGAACCTGATCATCTATAAGCGCATTAGAAAACGAAATCTCGCCTCTGATTTTATCGGCAAAGGTACTCTCGCCCTCTGTGGGCATTTTAAGGCGGAGGACGTAGGGTTCGGTGTTCATCTTTTTTTTGGCTTCCGCCAACGGTAGTGAACGGCAGTAACGATCATACCCTGTTGGCTTTTTATCGCGCTGCTGACCCTCTCGCATTTCCTGCAGCCGCTCTGCGGTACAGAAGCAAGGATAGAGAGTCCCCTTCTCTTTTAGCTCTTCGATGTACGGCTTATAGATAGCAAGTCGCTCAGACTGTCGATATGGACCAAAAGCACCACCAATATCTGGGCCCTCGTCGTGGGTTATACCATACCAGTTAAGTGCCTCAAAAATAGCCTTTTCTGATTCTGGTACAAAACGATTACGGTCAGTGTCTTCAATTCTCACAATCAATTCGCCTCTGGTGCTCTTAACATGCAGCCACTGCAAGAGCGCTATCCAAATGCTACCAATGTGTGGCATCCCTGTTGGAGAAGGCGCAAATCGCGTTCGTTCTTTTTGGTTACTTGTTGACATGAGATAGTTGATCTAAGGCGATATGAAGCATAGCGTGACGTACTGGATTGACGACCGAATAGATATCTTTTTTTTCTACCCAGCGCCAGTCAACGTGTTCAAGCTGGTCCAGCGCAAAATCATTATCATTTCCGACAAAGCGCAGATAAAAAATAGTTTGTTTCTGTCCGCGATAACCGTAGCGTCGATTGTTTACCGATAAAAGTTCGTTGTTTTGATAACGAGTCTTCCAGCTATAACGATACACGTTTTTTCGAGTTCTGCCTAAAACTTCGAACTTATCCGTACCGAGTTCCTCGTAAAGTTCTCTTTGTATGGCAAGACTGAGCCTTTCTCCCGGCTCTACACCCCCTTGCGGTAATTGCCAATGTCCTGGCTGATCTTTACGCTCTACAACTAGTACTTTACCTTGTTTATTCATTATAAAACCGACAACACTAGTACGGTAACGGAGGCTCACTGAAAACATCCACCTCATTACAAGCAAAGGAAAACCAATAATAGCCCTTCTGATTCTATTTATCCGCCACGGTTCACGCAACAACCGCCACAACCACTCTACCCCGAAACGGCGCATTAGTTTTGGCGCGCGTCTGACCCTCCCAGCCAAAATATCTAAACTACCACCAACACCAATTGCCACCTTAACGCTTGGACAGTCTTTTAGAAAAGTATGCATCCACTTCTCCTGCTGACCGTGACCAAGAGCAACAATAAGCACGGTGGGTTTTGTCTTTTGTATGCGCTCTATAACGGCTTCGTGCTCATGGTCGTTCAGTACAGAAAACGAATTCTGATACTGATACGTTCCAAGTGGCGGAGCAAACGCACCAGCAACTGTAGCATGAAATTTTTTCTTAGCTATCTCCGTCGCCTTCGTTAACACGCTGGATGTTGCCCCTAGAAAAAAAAAGCTATGTTGTTTTGGCAGATCGGTTAAAAGTGTTACTAAAAAATCAATTCCCGTTACTCGTTTTAGTCGAAGTCCATAAACGGCCCTGCAGGCAAGAACAAGACCTATGCCGTCTGGAAGTGCCATAACTGCCTCATTTAATGCCCTGCGAAATTCAGCGTCAGCGTGAGCAAGTACTACCATCTCAGGGTTAGGCGTTACCACATAGCGTTGCTCGGTCTCGTTGCACCAACGCGCAACAGAAGCGCTCGCGGCTTCTAGCGAAATATCATCGAGCACTATCCGGAAACAACTATGGCGCATAACGCAGAGGTACCTCCTTGCAAACCGTATACCTAAGCCCTTCGGACCCAAGGTCGCTGCGGTAAAGATTAACTTTTGTTGCCTGCCACGTGGGTGGCGCCAAGTTGGCATCTTGTGAAATTTTTGATTCTGAAATGCTTTGCTGTTCTTTTAACCTTCCTACTGTAACGTGAGGAATCCATGTTTTACTGTCATAGCCAAAATGGGCATTGTTGAGTTCATTCTTAAGCAAGGTATGCAGTTTTCTAAAAGCACCGCTTACGTCATTTACTCCGCAAGTAACCACTCGGGCATTGACAGCGCTTGGAAAACACACTAGCGAACCTAGAGCTAATGCAAAATTATCAGCTTCTGAGCCAACGGTAGCGGTTATCCTGCAGAGGGTAGCAAGTCCCTCATCGCTTACTGCCGGAAAGAAAAAAAGAGTACTATGAATATGCTCCCTTCCCACAATTCGAAATTGAGGGTTACTTTGTAAAAGTTGACGACCAACTGTCTGAATATACTCCTTAACCGCATCTGGCACGGATATTGCTATAAAGTATCTAGATGGCATAGCTGAATTGTAGCACACCTCGTGTACTGGGTTTAACGGTAATGTATTGACCTTTTTTTCTTAAACATTTACGATGTTAGCACTCTATAGTTATGAGTGCTAACATACCAAAATGACAAACTTTACCACAAAATCGCAGGAAGCCATGCAGCGCGCCTATCGTTTAGCATCAGAGCGCCAGCACCAACAAATCGAACCGCTTCATCTTTTTGCGGCACTTTTGAGCCAAGATGAAGGGATTGTACCACCAGTACTTAAACAACTCGAGGTTCCAACCCTTGCTCTTAAGGAAACGGTGCATGGTGAACTTGAGAAAATACCCAAAGTCGGTGATGGCGGCGTTGCTCAACTCTATCTAAGCCAGCAGATGGCAGAGGTAATGAAGCGCGCTGACGAAGAAGCGACTCACCTTAAAGATGACTATATTAGTACTGAGCATTTCTTTTTGGCATTGACTGAGGTACCCAGCACTGCTGCTTCCACCCTTAAAAATTATGGCGTTACCTACGATGCCGTACTTAAAGTATTGGTAGATGTGCGAGGCAACCAACGCGTTTCCGACGCAGAACCTGAGTCTAAATTTCAGGCGCTTGAAAAATATTCTAAGAATCTGACCTCTCTGGCTCGCGCAAATAAGCTTGATCCGGTTATTGGACGGGACGACGAAATACGGCGCGTTATGCAGGTGCTTAGTCGCAGAACAAAAAATAACCCGGTTCTTATTGGTGAGGCAGGTACCGGAAAAACCGCCATCGCAGAAGGTCTTGCGCAACGAATTGCGGCGGGAGACATACCGGAATCACTGGCCGACAAAGATCTTGTCGCGCTCGATATTGGCTCTATGCTTGCGGGAGCAAAATTTCGTGGAGAGTTTGAAGATCGCCTCAAAGCCGTACTAAAAGAAATTGATGCTTCGTCCGGTAAAATTATTTTGTTCATTGACGAACTGCATACCTTGATTGGTGCTGGTGGTGCTGAAGGTGCAATCGATGCCGCCAATATGCTTAAACCTGCTTTGGCTAGAGGTGAGCTGCACGCTATTGGCGCTACTACGCTACAAGAGTACCAACGACACATCGAAAAAGATCCGGCACTAGAACGTCGGTTTCAACCAGTCTATGTAGGTGAACCAACCCTTGAAGACACGGTGGCTATTTTGCGCGGCATCAAAGAGCGTTACGAAGTTCACCATGGGGTTCGCATTACAGACGCTGCGGTTGTTGCGGCAGCGGAACTTTCCCAGCGTTATATCACTGACCGCTTTCTTCCTGATAAAGCAATTGACCTTATTGACGAAGCCGCTTCGGCCTTGCGAATGGAAATTGACAGCCTGCCAACCGAACTTGATAAACTAGAGCGTCGCATTAGGCAACTTGAAATTGAAAAGCAAGCTTTAAAAAAAGAAACTGATCAGGCTTCAAAAGAACGTCTAGAGAAATTAGAGCAAGAACTTTCAGGCAGCAAAGAAAAGGCTGACCAGCTTTCTGTTCACTGGAAAAATGAAAAAGAAATTATCAGTCGCATACGAACAGCAAAGAAACAAATTGATGAGCTACGGCAAACATCCGATATTTTTGAACGCGGATCTGATTTTCAAAAAGTTGCGGAGATTAGATATGGTAAAATACCCGATCTTGAAAAAGAAGTTTCAGCGCAAGAAAAAAAATTGGTAGCCATGCAAAAAGAAACTGGCCAACGTATTCTGACGGAGGAAATTACACCAGAAGATATTGCCCGCGTTGTTGCCCGCTGGACAGGTATACCGGTAGAAAAAATGCTCGAAGAAGAGAGCGCCAAGCTTGCCCGCGCCGAAGAGGAGCTCGAAAAACGTGTCGTTGGCCAACAAAAGGCAATAAGCTCAGTTGCCAACGCTCTCAGACGTTCGCGTGCAGGCATTGCGGAAGAAGGGCGTCCTATTGGGAGCTTCCTCTTTGTTGGTCCAACTGGCGTCGGTAAAACTGAACTTGCCAGAGCGCTTGCTTCTTTTATGTTTAATGACGAACAGGCAATGGTACGAGTCGATATGTCCGAGTATATGGAACGACACAGTACGGCTAAGTTCATCGGCTCCCCTCCCGGGTACGTCGGGTACGAAGAAGGCGGCCAGCTTACTGAAAAAATTCGCCGGCGGCCGTATTCTGTTGTACTGTTTGATGAAATCGAAAAAGCGCACCCAGACATTTTTAACCTGCTTTTACAAATCTTAGAAGACGGTCGTTTGACAGACGCCAAAGGACGGGTCGCAAGCTTCAAAAATGCCATCATTGTGATGACCTCAAACCTTGGTAACGAAATAATTCAAGAATACTCACTGGGATTTGCGGATGACGAAAAGCAGGCGCAGGAAAAAGAGGAAGAGATGGACACGCGCGTTCTTGGGGTAATAAAGAAAACAATGAAGCCGGAGTTTATTAACCGCATTGACGACATCATAGTATTCAGACACCTGACTAAGCGTGATTTGGATACTATTGTTGATCTTCAACTTTCACTGGTTTCTAAACGACTTGAGACAAAACATATATCGCTTGACGTTAGCGACAAGGCAAAAAAGTTTCTCATCCGTGCCGGCTACAGTACAGAGTATGGCGCGCGACCACTCAAGCGAACAATTCAGACGCTAATTCTCGACCCGCTAGCAAAGAAAATTGTTGAGGGAAAAATTACCTCCGCCACTACTGTAACCATCGATAGCGACGGCAAAAAAATAAGCCTAAAAACAAAACAAGCTAACAAAAAATCAAACTAGGTCTTTCGTCGCCTGACTACCCTCGCTAACTTCTGATATGGTGCCAGGCATCCAAAGAAGCCCATAATAAAGCAGAATGATGCCGGCGACCATGGCGGTAGCGCCTAACACAATCCTCTCAACAAAAATGATTTTTGGGACAATCAAAATTGAAAGCGCTGAAAGCATTAAAGAAAACATCCCCGCAGCAAGATAGGCGGACCGACGAAAAACCACCATGTCGCTACGTCCCCTGTAACCGAGATAGAGAAAGGTTAGAGTAAAGGTAAGCGTGGTAGTACCAGCGACTACTCCAGTATAGCTACGCAGCCACTGCTCATACTGAGGCCACCAAAACACGTAAGGTCCAACCACTTCTCGTACGCTCGGTGAAGGATTAAGAAGCAGCCCAATAAAAAAAACGAGTCCAGCTGTGGCGAGAATAATTCCCGAAATAACGCCCCACTCCCTGCGGTCTAAAAAAATAAACGGTATCTGGATAAGAAGGACGCAAGAGACGTAAATAAAGAGATTTCCTATTGCGTCAATAACGGCGTTACCTACTCCGCTGGCAACAATGCCACCAAGCGCATAATTTAAAAACATAATCGTTACAACGGCAAACCATGCACCAAAATACCAAAGGGCTTCGTTTTTTCTCTGACGGTAAAGCGAAAAGACGCGCGTCGTTGCTCCAAGGGAAACGAGCGCGCTAATGAAACTAGCTATGGGGATAATTGGAATCATGTCTGCTACAGTATAGCACACCAGTTTGAGCTACCAAAAAAACAACGCCTTTTCTGTATACGTTTTGCGAAGGTTGCTATACTAATCTTATGAAATATCTTCTTGTTACGCCGAGGATACATTTACCCCGAGGTGTTCGCCAGTCTTATACCTATACCCTGTCAAATGCTAATACTGAGACCGTTGGGACCGGTACTCTTTGCGTTGTTCAATTCCGTTCGAGGAACGTAATAGGCATGGTTGAAGAGGTAGTGCGGCAACCCCTTAATGCTAAAAAGTTAAAATCAGTTACCACCATACTCCCCTACCCTCCGCTATCCGACACACAATTGTCGCTGCTCAATGAGCTTGCCCGAAGGTATGCAGCAACAAGAACTCAAGCAGTGCGAACAGTAGTACCTGACTTTCCGTTGCGCTTTATTCCGTCTGTTGAAAAAAGGACGGTAAGACGTAAATCTATAAAAGTAAAAAATATATCCAAGCTTTATCGTTATCTCACAAAAGCCAAGGGATCGCTCGTCATTACCGGCCGTGAAATGAACCCTACCGATAAAGCCATCGCTGACTATATTGTTACCCAAGCAAACAAAGGACAAGTACTTTGTTTATTTCCTGACCGCTACTCGCTAGAATGGGCTCTTCACCACTTTAGTGCGCAGCAAAATAGACGACCTAGTATTTACCATGCAGGACTTTCTAAATCTACCCTAGCAACCACGTGGAAAAAAATTGCAACTGGAGAAGCGCAAATTATTTTTGGTACCCGTACAGCACTTTTTGCTCCTTTTGCCTCGCTCTGCTCTATTCTAGCTTTTAATGCCAGCGACGACAGCTACCGCTCCTGGGACATGCAGCCGCACTATGACGCCAGGGAGCTTGCAATGGTTGTTGCAAAAAATAAAATGCCAAACTTTCTTTTTGCGGTGTTGCCATCATTCAGTATAACCGCGGGAGTTCCGCTTGTTCGCGTTCCTGCCACTACCTTACCAAAACGCGTTGCTTTTGATCGCCGCGCTCTACCATACACGGAACGAAAAAAAATATTACCCGAAGAACTTATAAAAAAGATAGCTGCTGAAGATAAACCTGTGCTTGTTTTTGCCAACAAACGTGGTTACGCTGCTCTTGTCTGTAGAGATTGCGGTTACCTGCCACGGTGCGAAAGTTGCGATCGAGCGCTCGTTTTAAAGTCTAAAAAAACAATAGCGACACTGCACTGTGAACGATGCAACGTAAACATTTCTACGCCAGAAACTTGCCCAGAGTGTACGGGGGCAAGTTTTCACTTTGTGGGAGCAGGAGTAGAAAGAATTGCGGAAGCCATTAAGAATGCCTTTCCTACTAAAACGGTACAAATCCTAAGTGCTAGCAATAAACAAAACGTTATTCTTGCCAGTACTCTTGAAAATATACGACGGGATACCGTCGATATCATCGTGGCGACTGCTGTTATTTTGCCACGACTTTGGACCGTGCCAACGTTTGACCTTACTATTGTACTCGGTGCCGAGGGACTTTTTTTGCAGACTGATTGGCAGGCAAGTGAACGTGTTCTGGCTACCCTCGAGCAGCTAAGCGCACATACCAGCGGCGAACTTATGGTCGACACCTACGGAAATGAAGACCCTGCGCTCAAAGCGTTTCTGGCAGGAACGACTGCTGATTTTTATAAACAAGAAATTAAACTGAGAAAGAAATTTAACTACCCGCCGTATGGAACGATTCTTACCCTGAGTGGTACTAGTAAAGAGCTAGACACACTCGCGGCAGTACTAAAAAAGGGCCAACTGGCAATCATAGAAATTATTTTACAACGCGAGGTCGGGGGCGCTATCAAAATGATAATACTTAAAGTAAGTAAAGAGGCTAGCCTTAAACCGCTTTTTGCTCTGCTGACCAGCGCCATTAAAGTTGACGTCAATCCAACAACGCTGTTATAGTCGGCCTATGGCAACTATTTTACCATTGGTAACGCTCCCAGACGAACGATTACACCAGCCGTCTGAAAAAGTGAGTCTTGCAGGGCTACAGCAACCAAGAATACAGACACTAATAGATGACATGATTGCGACCATGTGGAAGGCCGATGGTGTTGGTATTGCTGCGGTTCAGATTGGTAAACAGTTGCGTCTGGTTATTATTACCGACGGTGATACGCCAATAGAGCTTATTAATCCAAAAATTTTATACCGTTCGCTTTCAAAAGACTCAATGGAGGAAGGCTGCCTTTCAGTTCCTGGTTTCTACGGTCCGGTGCGCCGCCCTAGAAGCGTCTACGCCCGTGCCTACAATCGACACGGAAAAAAGATAAGCATTAAGGCTACTGGTTTCATTGCTCGTATTATTCAACACGAAGTTGATCACACGAACGGTATCTTATTTGTTGACCGTGCGGATAGGGTGCTTCCAAACGAATAGTTATTACTATGGTGAAACCACGCGTTCTCTTCGTGGGAACAGGTTTTTTTGCCGCGACAATACTTGAGGCGCTTTTTGACACTAGCACGCTAGTCGGCGCAGTTACGCAACCACCTCGACCGCAAGGAAAAAATAAAGAACGACTAGACAACCCAGTCGCCGTTGTTGCCAAAGAAAAGAACGTGCCGTTACTAACGCCGGATAAAATTGGAACGAGTTTTGAAGTGCTAGAAGCGCTAACACCCGACGTTCTTGTTGTTGCAGACTATGGTCAAATCATACCCGAGCGCATACTGCTTTTGCCCCCGCACGGGGCGCTGAACCTTCACCCTTCGCTGCTGCCAAGGCATCGTGGCGCTACACCAATTGAGTCTGCAATTTTAGAAGGAGACGATATAACCGGGGTTACCTTAATGGTTATGGATAGCAAAATGGATCACGGCCCCGTTGTTGCAGTCATAGAGCATAAACTTAGCGGTAACGAAACAGTGCTAGAACTTGAAGCGGTACTCGCGAGCAAAGCAGCAGCGCTACTTACTTCTACCTTACCAAACTACCTTGAGGGTACTGTTACCCCCCACGCCCAAGAACATAGCAAGGCAACTTTTTGTAAAATGCTTACCCGCGAGAAAGGCTACATTGACGGCAGCACAACGGTTTTGCAAGCGCTCAGAATGTACAGGGCGTACCAACCATGGCCAGGGATATGGACAACGGTAACAGTGAATAACAAACCCAAACGATTAAAGCTCCTTAAGGTAAAAGAGTGGAAAGATTTCTTACCAGAAGATACTAATGTGCTATTTAGAAATGACGACAAACTTGGTTTAAAACTTGCCGACGGCGCGCTGATAATTGAAGAAGCACAACTTGAAGGCAAAAAAGTGCAGCCAGCAAAAGACCTCATTAACGGACTCAGAGTTTAAGACGTTAAAGGAAAAGGGCCGCGCAACGTATAGAACGCGCGCGGCCCCTTCGATACTGCGTCATCCCTACTCCGGCGACCTTGCCAGCCAGAGAGGGAGGTCAATTTCTTCGCCCGGACGCAACGAGTGCATCCAGGCATCCGGACGACTGTCATTACAGAAGTACCCCTTGGTGCGCCGAATACCAGCGCAGGTATGGACATACTCCTCTTCGAGATAGCTGCTCAGCAGCAGCACATCTTTGACAGTCAACCGGTGCGACCGTGCGATACTCCAAAGCGTGTCACCACACTGTACGACGTATCGTTCGATTTCGGAGTTGCTCTCCGACTCTACTTTGGCGCTTGCGCCAAAGTCACAGCCAGAAGCAAAACACGAAACCATACAAACCAACAGAACCCTCCGCCACATCACCACTACCTCCGTTGTTCCGCCCAAAAAACGTCGGCTCTACCTCGGAACATTAGGCAAAGTCGAACCCATGTTTATAGCACGATTTTCGCTCCCCGTCAACCCGGGTGCGTAAAATAGCAATGCAAGTAACACAAGCCCTATACCAAGCGGATGATTTAAATACGGACTCCCTATGTTTACCATCAAAACTGCAAGAACACCAAAAAGTAAGCCGAGCTCTGTAACTTTTTTTTGGTATCCCCAATAGATAATGCAACTAATTAGTAGCCCATAGGAAGCAATCCCAAGAAGTCCAAGTTTTAACCACATATCAAGGTAACCCCACTCAAAAGCGGTTGTTATGTATAGTCCGCTACTGTTTTCCTCGCGCACGCGAGGATCGTTACTAATGTAGGTTACGCTACTACCAAAACCGTTGCCGATAAACTGATGTTTTTCTATTTGTTTCCATAGGGGCGAAAGCTCATTCCATCGACTTGACGCTGCCGCGTCGCTCGCTGTTAAACGCTCGTCAAGCGAAAACTTAGCTCCTGACGGCGTACCAGGAAAGGGTACGGCAACGACAGCTACAACGACAAGGTATCCTATTAGTACGGACAACGCCGAGAAACCAACCGATCGAATTGCCTCTACCATGCGTCGACTAGCTAGCAACCACACTACGGCTAACATAAGTACACCAACCCACCCAAGCCAAAAGCTTCTTGAATAACTAACGATAAGCGCAGCCGCCAAAAAGCTGACATAAAGTACAGCTTTGCCATAATGCCAAACTGGTCGATGCACGTGCGAGAGCACCGCATAAATCCATACCACCAATAGGTAGATCTGGCTTTGTATAAAGATGCGATAAAGCCCTGTACCGAGTGGGGTAAACTCCCCTATCTTACTGTCTCTCAGCCACATGTAAATATCTGGCACGAAATACTGAAAATAGGAATGGGTGAATACGTAAAATAACAATACTGTTTTTACGGCAAGATAACCGGCGGCAACAAACAAGAGATGAACACAGTCTTTGAAAAAATCTTTATCCGCGATGACCACTAACAGTGGTACGACAAGCGCAAAGTAAAGGTAAGCATTAGCGTCAAAAAAAACGGCCCCAAAGTTTGCCCCAGAAAGTACCCCGCGAACAAACGCCAACCCAATAAAGAAAGCGAGTGGACCCATTACCGCCAACAATGCTTTACCTGAAGGCTTACTTAATTGTAGACGGAGCTCTTTTACGTGCAGTACGCTTGCGGCCATAAGCAAAAGATAGAAGGCAATGCGCATAGACACCTGTGTTTCGCCAAGTTGAAGCCAAAGTAGGTATCCGTGTGACCCCACAAAAAGCTCGGCAAAAGCAACGAGTACCGCATACTTATAGTTCGTCAGCGCAAGGATGACATAGGCAACAAAAAGTATTACAAAAAAAGCGGTTCGGAATGAAGGCTCAAAATAAGCAAAAAAAGACAGCACGTCAACCAAGACAAAAAGGGGTAGCCAAACTCTTGTTGTCATCTGTTCTGGAAATAGTGCTCTTGTAATCGTCATGGTCGAAACGCTTTAGGAATGAAAGTTAATAGTAGGGCCGGCAAAAGCGCAAGATAGCTAGCGGCAGCAACAATAATTTTGCCAATACTTCTAAAGTGCTTTCGTGCATATTGCCGAGCGCTTTTAGAAAAAAACCATTGCCGCCAGAGCGGGCTACGCTGACCAAATGAGTGACCGCCGACATGCCTTGCCGTAGCCCACGGAACAAAAAAAATCAAACTGCCAATCTCTTTTGCACGCTTACAAAAATCTACCTCTTCAAACCAGATAAAAAAACGTTCGTCAAACCCGTTTAGTGAATCGAAAGTAGTTTTGCGAACAGCAAAGCACGCCCCCATCACCTGATCTACTTCACGTAACGTACTGTAATTAAAACTAGAAAGTAAATACCGACGCAACGGCAATATTGAGCTAAAAAAATGCTGCACCTTGAGCAAATTTAAGGCGAGCACAAAAACGCTCGGAAACGTGCGGACAGAAGCTTGAATGCTGTTGTCAACGTTTAGCATTTTAGGGCCAACAACCCCGACAAACGGTTGTGCTCTAAAAAAACGCGTAATACCTTCCAAGCATTGCGGCTGAAGCACGGTATCTGGATTTAGAAAAACAAGATACTCGCACTCTTGAAGAACGCTGGCACCTTCGTTGCACGCTTTTGCAAAACCAAGATTCGTAGTATGTAATGAGAGTTTTATTCTGTTTTGGTACGTTTTGAGTAGCGCTACAGTTCCGTCTTTTGATCCATTATCTACGACCACAACTTCTACACCAGAACCATCCTGTAGAACGTTTGGAATACTTTCAAGACACGCGGCAATTGTTGCCACAGAATTCCACGTTACTATAACAATACCAATGTTCATAATGGCAGTTGATGTTTTTCGATAATACGCTGTCGAGCGCTAGCGTACGCTCGATACCAACGCGGCGCCCAACCAAAATGCCTAAGCAACCACGCGGACAGCGGGTAGCACAAACGAGGCCGCCAACTACTTATGCCACGTCTTAGGAATACATTTCTCGCTCTAAAAAGTACGGCATCGACGAATAAACCATAGTGACCCTGCTCTGCCATCGTTAGCCATAAATCCCAGTCCTGAAACCGAACCAATGATTCGTCAAAACCGCAATAAGCAGCTCGACGAATAAGCGCACTGGTATGAATATAATTTTGTCGTCTTAGGGCGGCAACGTCAAACGGTCGTGAGCGAATAAGTTTTCTACCAAACCGATGCGAAGCGTACACGTAAAACGTCTCAGGGTGCGACTGAAGGGCCGTCAGATACTTCTCTAGCATTGTGGATTTGGCAATAATATCCGCATCGAGGAAAATGAGGTACTCACCTTTTGCCAACTGCGCCCCAATATTTCTTGCTTTTGGTGCGCCAGAGTGAGCGATACGCCGATAACTGCACGATAACGATTTAAACCTTGGGTCTATCAGATATTGCTTTACCGCTTCTTCCGTATTGTCGGTCGAACCATCATCGATAATGAGCACCTCATCTGGCAAACGAGTTTGCGCTGCCAACGACTCCACGCAACCCTTAAGTGCTTTCGCATGGTTGTAGCTGGGTATAATGACGCTAATCATTTTTTTTTACCGCTGACAAAAAAGTGTTAACGACGCGTTCTTGCCCAAAACGATTTTTTACTAACTGCTGTCCCGCGCTACCCATTGCACGACGTTTTCCCGCATTTTGCAACAATGAGAGAATTTGTTCTCCGAGCGCTTTTGTATCTTCCTCTGCAATAAGGCTGCCGCTTACCCCGTCTTCCATTCCCTCTGGCACTCCCCCGTGGCGCGACCCTATTACCGGCAGTCCTGCCGCACTTGCCTCGAGTAGCGCAATACCAACTCCTTCTGTGTCGCCATTTTTTAGCGTCAGTGGCGTCAGGATAAAAATGTCCGCCGCTATTCGCCAGCTCCGTGCTGTCCTGTCATCTACCTCACCCAAAAATACAATGCGATCAGGATGACTCGTTTTGCTAGCGAACTTTTTTAATTGCTCTTCAAATGACCCCTTACCAATAACATAATAAGTTACTTCGGGTAAAACTTTCCAGACCGTTTCCAATGCGTCAATCACCAACTGAACACCCTTACGCTCGACTAAACGACAAATCGTTAACAGTGCATAACCATGGCCAACGTGCAGTCGCTCTCGTGCTTCCTCTTTTTGTTCTCGTGATGACTCTACTTCTACTATAGGATAGATAACGGCAATTTTATTACGCGAAATGCCCAGCGCAATAACTTTTTTTTCAATAAACTGATTAGCGGCCAATACAACGTCTGCCCGCTTTAAAATGCGCCTTATAAGCCAGCGACGACGCACTACTTTTGCGGCGACGGTAATATCCATCCCGTGCACAAACACGGCGTACCGAATATGCTTGAAAAATGACGCCGCCCACAGGGCAGTGCCAATGGGTAGCACCTGTCCTGCAATAAATAGCTCATGCTCACGCCCTTTTTCTTTGTTTAGCAGCAAAACCCAAAATAATTTTCTCCACTTTAACAATCCCGCTTCAGCTAGTAACGGCTGGCGCACAATGGAAAACGGTAGCTCAGTGTCGTTCTCGTTTTTTGGTAGTGGTGCGTAAACACGCAACTGAGGCGCAAGAGCACACGCCAACGCTTCGTACATTCTTCCAACACCGCCACGGTCTGGAGGGAAATCAATAGTGAAAAGGGTAAACATCTCATTCATACTATAACCCTTCCGGTGGTAGTGGTTGTACATTACCACCTACTGGCCTACGCATTAACCCAAGCAAAAACCGGACATCGTTCATGGTTATCTCACGAGTCAACACTAATACGAACCCATAGCAAATTGCCGCAAGACCGACGATCGCGAAAAGCGGTAGGGCGGGTAAGGAAGCTGAAACGATATAGCCCATTATTACTGCTGCCAAACCAACCCTAATAGCGCTCACGAACATGGTCGACCACGAAATACGCACAACGCGCGATGCAAAAACCGCGTCTAAAATAAAGTAGCAGGCGTTTGAAACAAACCAGGCAGCGCTTGCCCCAAGGTAACTATAAGCTGGAATCCAGAAAAGATTACAGACAACATTTACCGCTAAGCTGACGCCAATAATTGCCGTTTGCCAGTGCTGTCTGTTGGTTGCGTTAAGTAACGAACCCAACGGAAATGACAGAAATACAAAAATAAGACTCGGTACCAATATGCGAACCGCCTCCGCTGATGGTCCATACGACACGCCAAGACGCTGCACAAAATTGTCGGCAAGCAGGTAGATACCAACGGCAATAGGCACACCGATGATCAGCAGATAACGGAGGGCCCGATCAACGGTGCGCTTTAACAAATCTGGAGCAGAAACATAGAAGCTACTCAATGCAGGATAGAGAGCCGCCACAAACGCCGCCGGTATAAAAGCAAACGCATTCATGGTTTTGGCGGCAACGCTATAGAGGCCGACCGCGGAGTTCCCTTGCAGGATACTTAAAAGTACCGAATCTAACTGCACGTAGGCGGTGGAAAACACACCTGCAATTGCAAAGGGTACGGCAAGGCGCAGTAAAAACTTGGCCGTTGTTTTGCTAAAAGACGGACGCCAAGGTTGTCCGACTCGACGGCTTAAGTAGTTACCAAGAAGCACGTAGGAAAATAAACTGCCAACAAGTATGGCAACCGAAACGTTGAAGGCTGACGGAAACAAAAAAAGCGCCGCTACCCCGACGGCTAGCACGCCAATTTTTTGAACAATAATGACAATAGATTCAAACCACAAATTTTGCCATCCTCTAAATATGCTAGTGCCTGTTAACACTAAAGAATCGGCCATCATAATGATACCGGCAATAGCTACCACACTGATGCCTGGATGAGGAATGCCAAAATAGTTTAGAGATACTATCGTCGCCATAAGGGCGCCGTAGACAAGCACCCCAAGAACAAGCTTCATGCCAAGCGTTGTGCGATAAAATTTTTCGGTTCGTTCTGGACTGCGGGCAATTTCTCGCACCAGTACCTGTGCAAGGCCAATATCTACGCCAATTGAAAAAAGGCTACTAAAGGCAAAGGCGCCGACATACTCCCCTGTTCCGACATCTCCAAGCAGTTTAGCAATAAGCAAAAAAAACAGAAAAGCAATTGCTTTCTGGATAACCAGTGCCGTAGTGAGGTAGGTAGTATTCTTTGCAATTGTTCTTGCTTCCTCTGACATGTAGCTTTAGGGTAGCATACATATCCCCCTTCCGAATATAAGCAATTTTTAGTTTGCTAACCGGTCTACGGGAACAATAGTTATCGTTTGCGGCTGATTACCATGTGGGTATTTCGCCACAAAAATATCTACGGTCGGGTACTCTCGAACACGGTCAAGCCAATGCGCATAACGGTCTTCGCACGCGTACTCCTTCCCGTCTATTTCAATTTTAGTCCCTAAGGCAAGAAAACTCGGACAGGCGACAGCACCAAGGTATACAGGTTTTCCGCTTGCCATCAAGCACTTCCCATTACGAATATTATGACAGCTATCGGTGTAGCTATACTGCGTCACAATAGCTGTAAACGTCTCAGCGACAATCTCTCTCGTAGGTGTAGCAATGCTATTAGTTGATTCGGGAGCGGCTGCAATACCTGCCAATGGACCGTATAGCACTCCGACCGCAAGCACAACAAAAAGAACGCCCTGAGCAACTCTAGTTGAAGCGCCTCTTAAGGCTTTATTTGTGGTTATAAGGGCCTGTTCGAGGCCAACTACTATAAACCAACGAATAGCATTCGCGACCAGGATGAGGTGTACTAATACCATAATAACCATATAAAAAGCCTGCTTTTTGCAAAAAGCAGGTTCGCACTATCCTAGCAAAAAATATGAATCCCGTCAAGGTAACAAAACAAATAAAAAAGGGCGCGTTGGTCGCACTCTTTTTTTTATTAATTCTATTTTAAAAAAATTGTTATCGCTTCTGCCACTGCGGTGCCCGTCTAGCACCCTTTAATCCTGGCTTCTTTCGCTCTTTCACTCTCGGATCTCTAGTCAACCAACCCATTTTTCGTAATGTTGGGCGTACCTCTTCGTTATTGACAACAAGCGCTCTAGCTACGCCCAATCGAATCGCCTCCGCTTGACCTCTCATGCCGCCGCCAGCCACCTTAACCGTAATATCAGTAGTGTCGTTCATACCAACCAAAGGTAATGGTGCGGTAATCGCCTCCTGCTGAAGCTTGTGAGGAAAATACTCCTCCAACTTCTTACCATTTACGGTAATAACACCTTTACCTTTAAGATGCAGTCGAACTCTCGCTACGGCACTTTTTCGTCGACCAACGGTTTGTATAAAATTACGAGGTTCTTTGACTGTCGCCTTGTTTACCGGTTTACTTAGTGGTTTTTTTGCAGTTTTGGTAGAAGTTGTTGGCATAGTAGCTAGTTAATCTTCAAGCGGAAAAATTGCGCCCTGCGTAGTTTTGTTTTTGGAAGCATCTGCCACACGGCTCTACGCAGTACTTCCGCTGGATCTTTTTCCCAAATTTCACGCATAGGTTTAGTTTTGAGTCCTCCAGGATAACCGCTGTAGTGGTAATACTTCTTCTGCTTCATTTTTTCACCAATAATCTTCGCTGCTGCAATATTCACCACCTCAACTGGTTGACCGCTATCGGTGTTAGGGGCCCAATTCGGCATATGCTTTCCTTGCAATCGCTTCACCGCCTCGGTAGCAATTCTACCAATGCTCTTACCGTTGGCGTCAATCGTAAGTACTTTTTTCTTCGTATCTGCCATATCGTTATACTAGTTCAATCGTAGCAGTAGACGCACCGTCACCCTGCCGACTACCTGTTTTAGTTATTCTGGTATAGCCGCTGTCTCGCTTTGCGTATCGTGGTCCGAGATCTTCCAATGCCTTAGTTACCGCATTTTTTACCGGCAACGTCTGCAACAAACGTCGACGTGCAGTTACATCATTCTTCTTGGCAATAGTAATTACGGTATCAACCATCCCCCGAACCGCTTTCGCCTTAGCAAGTGTCGTCGTCACTTTCTCGTAGAGAATAATGCTGGACACCAGATTACGAAGCATGAGCTCTCGTGGTGCTTTTTTTCTATCAAGTGTCTTGGTTTTTTGACGATGACGCATATCGCTTACTCTTTAGTAGCTTTCTTTACGTTCTTTTTCTCCAATGCCTCCTCCTTTTCTGAAGTTTCTTCGCTGACCGTTTCGCTAACTTCCTGCACCTCTTCTTCTGTATCAGTATCAGCTACCAGCGTTTCAACCTCCATTTCGTTCACCTTACCAACAGCGGCAAATTGAGCAACTAGAACTTTCGTGGCGTCCTTTACCGCCTCTTCTGGCGTCAACGTTGCATCCGTCTCAATGTTCATAAGCAATCGGTCGTAGTTGATCATCTGTCCTACTCGTGCGCTCTCTACAATAAAAGAAACTCTGCGTACTGGGGAGAAGAAAGAATCTACGGCAATCGTACCAATTTCTCTACCAGCCGCATCGCCTGTTTCTGTCATTTGATATCCTCGCCCCTTGGCTACCCAAATATCCATTTCAATTGCAGCATCTTTAGCCGTAAGCGTAGCAATGGTTAATTCCGGATTAACAATTTCTACGTCGCTATTTTTATCAATATCTTTTGCCGTCACTGCTTTTTCTCCCTTGGCAGCTAGATGCAACTTAATTGGTTCATCGCTAAAAACTCGCATACGTAGCTCTTTGAGGTTCATTATAATTTGCAGCATATCTTCTGCAACTTTTGGTAACGCCGCAAATTCATGCGGCGCACCGGCAATTTTCACGGCCGTAACTGCTGCACCCGGCAGTGACGAAAGCAGCACCCTGCGCAAGGCGTTGCCAACCGTCGTACCATACCCAGGATAAAGCGGCTCTACTATTAAACGACCGCCTGTGCTTGTTTCGCCGGCTTCAAAAGTAACAACTGAAGGAAGGTTGATGTCCAACATACGTATAAAAAATTAGCGAGAATAGAACTCGACGACGAGCGTCATATTAATGTTTGGTGGAAAGTCATCATGGGCGGGGAAGCCCGTTACCTTACCTTCTAGAGCCTTTTCATCAACGGATAGCCAAGAAGTGGCGGTCGTCCCCTGACGCCCTGCAGAGATGCTCTTCCACAACGCACTACCTTTTACCGACGGTTTAAGAGTAATAACCTCACCAGCCCTAACCTGATAGGATGGAATAGTCACTCGCTTGCCATTGATCAAAACAAAACCGTGCCCAACAAGCTGCCTTGCCTGTGCTCTCGTTCTGGCAAATCCCATACGGAAAATGACGTTGTCCAATCTACGCTCAAGCAGTTGCAAGAAAAACTCTGCCGTGTTGCCACTCTTGCTTGCCGCTTTTTCGTAGTAACCACTGAACTGCTTCTCCATAACCCCGTAAAGGTATTTCGTCTTCTGCTTTTCTCGCATCTGCGTACCAAATTCTGTGAGTCG
>Ga0210057_1000914_pt1 | contig 47123 bp, 18 predicted proteins | sample CryGeyCG2114_010_2_FD_183968 | JGI IMG/M metagenome (GOLD analysis project Ga0210057, IMG submission 183968) | Groundwater microbial communities from aquifer - Crystal Geyser CG10_big_fil_rev_8/21/14_0.10 (SPAdes) (version 2) | ecosystem: Environmental > Aquatic > Deep subsurface > Groundwater ...
GATTATTTGTTTTTGCAGATCTGGAAAAACCTTAAAATACTCCAAAAACCAATACTTTCAATAAAAAGGTGATTTAATGGTTAAAACAGAAAAAGCAACCTTCGGCGCAGGGTGCTTCTGGGGTGTTGAAGATATTTTCATGAAAATGAAAGGAGTAACATCAACTGCAGTAGGATATGAAGGCGGTACACTTGAAAACCCTACATATGAAGATGTTTGTTCGCATACAAGCGGGCATGCAGAGGTTGTCCAGTTTGAATTTGATCCAAAAATCGTTTCTTACAAAGAGCTTGTTAAAAAATTCTTCAGCATCCATGATCCAACACAAGTAAATAGGCAGGGTCCTGATGTAGGCTCAAATTACAGAAGCGTGATTTTTTGTCATTCGGAAGAACAGAAAAAAATCGCCGAATCAATGAAAAAAGAACTTGAAAAAACACCTGAATTTAATGGCAAAAAAATTGCAACAGCAATAGAGTCCGCAAAAGAATTTTACCTGGCTGAAGCATATCATCAGCAGTATTTTGAAAAAAAGCGAAAGCAGGGGTTCACTGTTTTCGGGTGTCATATTTAAGTTCTGCCTAACGAAGTGAAGGCGTACACCCTGCCGTATCGGATTTGCGGTGAACGCTCCCACTGGGAATCGAACCCAGATCACAAGCTCATTGCAATCTTTTTGATTAAACTTTTTCAAAAAGTTTACCGCAAGCTAGCATCCTATCCATTGAACGATGGGAGCGCACTTTTTTTCTTTTCTTAATAAGAAAAGAAAAAACCTGCACTAAAAAAGAAAAGAACAATAAGGTGAAAAACTTTTACCACTCAGCAAAATGTTTTTCACAATAGACGGATTACTTTGCCTTCATTAAAGAGCAAGGTTGTTTCTGACTGAGTTACAATCCTGCCTTCATCTTCTTTCAGCAAAGGGAATGCAGTAATGCACTTTTTCTGCATTAATTCACGAAAACCAACTTTTCTTGCGAACTCGCTGATTTTCATGTCCCTTTGAATCCATCTTTCGGCAAAAGGCAATGTCGAATAATTTTCCGAAATAAATTCAAGAATTTTTCTTGCTTCTGCTCCTCTCATTGGTTTTTCTTCAACAAGCTGGAATATTTCAGCCTGGTTCCCTTCCCTTACAAAACCTTTACCATCTGTACAAAAAGGTTCAATTGCAATTGCCATTCCATCCTCAATTGTTCTGGTATCATGGGTATTGATGTTAGGTATTGAAGGAGCTACATGCGCATCATATTCATCAACACCATGACCGGAAAGATTCTGAATAGGGCTAAATCCTTTGCCTCTTATTGTTGCCTCTATTTTTTCCCCGATTTTGCCAACCTCAATGCCTTCTTTTGCCATTGCAACAGCGGCCTCAAGCGCATCCTCAGAAGCCTTAACCATTGCCGAATGTTTTTCTGAAAAATCCATTGTAAAAGCGGAGTCAGCTATAAAACCATCCACATGAACTCCAATATCAACCTTAATTACAGCATCTTCAGGCAAAATATCCTCAGATTCAAATGAAGGGGTATAATGAGCCGCAACATGGTTAATTGAAAGATTTATTGGAAATGCAGGAAAACCGCCCTTCTTAATTATTGCTGATTCTATTTCCTCAGCAAATCCATAAAGGGTAGAACCTACCTTGAGCTTTTTCCTTGAAAGCTCCTGACACTCTTTTGTTATTTCCCCTGCTTTCCTGTAATTTGAAATTGTTTCCTTATCCATTAAAACCACACAGAGAATTCTCTTAGAAACCGCTTATAAAGCTTATTAATTTACCCAAAACTGAACAAAGAGCTCTGTTTTCCGCCCTCTTTCAAGTCATCCTCGCTATAACCCAATTCACGCAGGATTTTTATCACTGCAGGAATAATTTGATTTTCAATATAATAATTTGCATCATAATTCCCCTCAGCAACATACTCCTCAAGCTCAGCCTTTTCAGAAATACTTTTCCCTGTTTTTGTAATTACAAAACCTAGGATAGTGCCAGGTCCAACATCTTTTCCGCGTTCAATTGCTTTTTTTGCTGCGGCAACATGAGGTCCTATTGAATCATAATTCTCAATTTTTCTTTTAAGCATGGTCATTATTACAAGATCTTTTTTTGGAGTTTTTCCTTCTTTAAGTTTCTTTATTGTTTCACGTGCAATTGCCGCAGCCTTTTTTGCATCACCCTCAATAAGAACAGTTTCAAGAACTTTTTTCTGAGTATTTTTTGCAACAGCCGACCAATCCCTCCTTACATATTCAAAGCCAACTATTTTTAGGTTACCTTCAAAATCCACAAGCGCATACTTTTTCTTAGCGGCGCCCCCTTCTTTTTTTGTAACAAATATTCCTCTTTTAAATAATCCCTCAAATTCAAGTTCCATTGCTCCAGGAAGTTTTTCATTTATCTCTGCAGCAAATGCCCTCGCCTCTTTTTCTCCAATCTCTTTTGGCAGAATCAAAAAACTTGAGTCAGTATCAGAGTAAAGTGAAATGTAGCCTTTTTTCTCGGCCTCATCATTCACAAAATTAATGTATTTTCTGCTCCAAGCAGTAACCGCACCCGCACTTTCTCTAGAATACCACCTGCTTCTAGGATAACCAAGATAACCATAATGCGAATTCAAAAGAATTTTGAGTGCATGCTGCCTTGCATTAAGCACAGAATACTCATGGCTTTTTTTATCAATTTCTTTTAATTGCTTTTTGATTTCAATTCTTTTTGCAAGAATATCCTCAAGAATTCCGGAAAGAAATCCTTTTTTTTCCATGCAAAACCAGTCACCGTCAGGAGAAAGATTTTTTCCAGTTTTGCATTTTTGGTGATTACATTTCAAAGTTTCAGGGCTGATATTATGTGCAATCATTATTGATGGGTGCAATGACCTAAAATCCAGAACAGCAATATTTTCATGCAACCCTGGCAAAGGCTCCTTCACAAAACCGCCCTTAAATGTTGTCTCTTCCCTGTCTGTAATATCTGATTCAAGTGGCTTGTTTGGAACAAGATGGTTTTTTTCAAAAGCTTTTATCATTAACAACCTTTCAACCATCTGCGATGAAGTTGCCCTCGAAGTTTCAAAAAGATTCTGTTGGAGCATTGCACACAAAGCAACCTGCATGGGCAAAAATTCCTCGGCAAGCTCAAGCGTGATTTCCCCGTCCTCGCGGTTATATTTAATCACGTGATCGATTTTTCCCGAATCCCATGCCCTGTTTATTTCAGATGCCGCTACCTTTTCCTTTGGCTTGTTGAATAATTTATCCGAAACATTTTCAAGATCAAATTTCAAAAGGCTTACTGCTCCAATCCTCGCCATGAACTTCAAAAGCTGAAAAGCATCAAGGTGCTGTATTCCTGTAAGCGATGCTGCATTGAATATTCCCTTTTTTGTTATTTTTACTCCACCGAAACCGAAATCGCAAGAAATTTTCAGCTTCTCGCACCTTGTTTTGAGGTAAGGCAAATCAAAAGAATCTCCATTGTAAGTTACAAGAATTTCAGTGTTCATTGTCCTTATGTCGGCAAGAACTTTCTCAATCATTTCCTTTTCATCTTTGAGAATTACGGCCTCCTTCATTGCAGACTTTTTATAAGTGTAAACTTTGCTGCCTTTTTTTGAAGAAAGCACAATCATCAAAATAGGATCTTTATCAGCTGTTGAAAACCTGCCAGGGGAATAAGTTTCCAAATCAATTGAAACCATATTATACTCTGGTTTATCATCCGTGAAATGAATGCTCTTCAATTCGCCATTTTCCTCCTCAACCTCAACCGGCTGCATCGGTTTCAATCCTTTATCAATAAGATATCTCAAAGAAAACCTGATGTCAAATTCCCTCTTATCAAGAACCTCGGGTAAATCCTTTACAAGATCCCTAGCTCTAATTAAATCCTGCGGGTTTTTGAAAGAAACTTTTATTACCCCAGAAACATTTTTCTTTTCAACAGGCTCAACTGAAATAGCTTTTTGGTTTTCGCCGAAATCAAAATCTTTCAGTGCTTTTACTGTTGCTTTCAAATCACCGCTTATTATGTAGAAGTAAGGCTTGTATTTTGAATCTTTTATTGATTTTATTCCGTTTTTGGTGCTGATATAAAGTTGTATAATTGAATTTTGTTCTTGGTCATTTGTGTAATCAACGTCAAGGAGCGTGCCATAAAGCTTATTAGTGGACATGTGTAATATTTTAGTGATACAAACTTTAATAGGAGTGTTATGACTTGCCCCAGCATCATGTAAAAAAAGGTAATGAAAAAGACGACCGTGCTGATAGGGTAAAAAAAATTTCAGCAAAAGGTCAGGGTGTTTTATCTAAAATAACGGATGATTTGAAGGCACTGAATAGCAGCATTCTAATAATTTCCCAAAAAATGAAATACTTAATCAGAAATGAAAAAATACTTGGAAGAAACCTGCTTGTACTTAATAAAAAAATTAAAAAACTCCAGGATGGCTCTTCGCAGGGCGGAGCAGATCTTTCTACTATCCAACCAGTACTTGATGAAATAAATATAAAACTTTCAAGTAATGCAGAAGCAATTGCGCGCCTAGAATCACAGGTAAATAATCTCAAAGAAAACTACGCAAGAAAAGAGGACGTAAGCGAAATAAAATATGTAATTGATTCAATAAATCCTCTTGAATTCGTTTCGGTAAATGATATAAATCAGCTAATAGATGAAAAAATATCCAAAGCAAAAAAAACATCCAGATAAAAACAACGAATTATTCTGCTTTGCTTAACAACGGTCTAACAAGTACTCTATACCCTTTTTTGCCTTTCAACTGAACACTCACATCATTGCTGCTTACAATATTCACCTCTGCACTGAAATCGGCAACAACGCTTTGATTGAGATCAATTTGATTTTCACTTTCAAGTGCAAATCCAACTCCGTTCTTACTCATTTTGCTCATTGTTGCTGCGATTTCTCCAGAAATTTTGTCGGATTCGCTTGAAACAATTTTATATGCATCAGGAACAATGAAAAAAGTGTTGATGTTTCCTGCGGATGCTGACTCAAATTTTTTTGTCACGCCTTTCACAACTGAATGGGCAAGTAAAAGTCCGGCTCTGTGATCAAGCGTACTCATATCAATAATTGCAAGCCTTGCAAAACTTTGCCTTCCCTTATTTGTCAAATCATCAATATTATTCTGTCCGCCAAAAATTCCTTTGTATCTTGAATCAATAAGCTTCATTAATCTTGCAGTTTTCATTACTTCATATTCAGTGAACTCTTCGGATTTTGTAGCCGAAATTGAGTCAATTAATTTTTGCATGGACTCAAATTTTGTTCCAGCAAGTATTTTTGCAAGAAGTTTAGGAAAATTTTTGTCGCCTATTTTAAAAATTTCAGCAATTCCTTCAGGACTCATTAAATTAACATCAATAAAAATGCTTTTTCCAGGTTTGAAAAGTTTAATGGGAAAACCAAAAGGATCAAGTTCAACCTGATATTTTTTAAGCTCACCAGCATTATTTCCCGCTTCTCCAAAAAGCTGACCCTTATTTTTCCAGTCAAATAATATTACCGGGCTGTTTGAAAGAACAGCGCTCTCAGCAATAACCCCAAGTGCTCTGTAACGGTCCTTTTCAGTTCCCTCAAAAACAATGGATTTTGTGAAAAAAGCAAGCGGCTCAATAACCTTCTTTTTATCTCTTGTAAGACCGACAACAACTTCTCCTTTAGTAATTGATTTGAGAGTTGTCTCATCCTCTCCCTGATATTTGTGGGCCGATGTTGCCATAAGAGGCACAAGCAGGGGCTGGCTGAAAAAAGCAATCTGAACATCAGGTTCTGATGCGACAATTTCATTAAGCGAAAGCTCATAAGCCTTTGAAACATCCTTAATCATTGCGGATGATGTAATAATTCTTTTCAATAAAGTGTCAACCTGCTCAATGAATTCATCTTCTGTCCACCTAGAATAAATTGGCTTACTTCCAAGAAGGAAAAATTTCATAGTACTATTTTCATCATGTTTTGTAAGTAAAATAACATCCCTTGGAAGAGTTTCAGTAAAAGATTCAACCTCACCAACGGCATGAAAAACCTTGTAAATTTCTATTATTGCCCCCTCTATTCTATCAAGTTTTTTTTCAAAAACCATGATTAAAAGAATCTTCTCTGGGTTTGAGTACAATTCAATTTCATGTTCCTGAAACGAACCCGAAAATAGCTTTTCCCAGGGTCCGTGGGATATCTTAAACAGCGGCATTTTACAACTAATGGGCTAAATTAATATATAATGTTTTCCCCCTAGTTTCTCCAGCATGTGCTGTTTATGCAATACTAATCATTTTTACAATATGCAAGGTTTTTAATTAAGGAACGCCAATATATATTGAACTTAGAAAAACAGTTTTTTTAGTGATGAAAATGGTCTCAAGCGAAGTTGTAATGCAAACCGTAAAAAGAATGGTTGATTCAGACATTGATGATGAAACAATAAAGAATACTTTAAGGGACATAAATATTTCTGAAGATGAAATAACTATTTTATTAAATCAGGCAAAAGGAATACCCGCTTCGCGCGTGCCTCAGATCCCAACACAGGTAAAACCTGTTCAAAAAGAACCTGAAGAATCAGAAGAAATAGAAGAATCCGAAGAAGAACCTGAAGAAAATGCAAATACTTACGAATCGCAGGAAAAATATATTCCTGATTCAAATGAAAGGAATACTGAACAATCAGCTCAACATGTCACAACTCACAATATGCTTGAGGAACACGGGGAAAAAATAGAAAACGTGCGTGATAGTGTTTCACAACTCCATGAAAGAATAGGTGCCGCAACCCTGTCTCCTGAAACAATAGGAAAACTTACCGCGCTTGATGAAAGGATAACTTCCCTTGAAAAAGAAGTTGCGGATACAAAGGCAATTGCAAACGCAGTAAAAGGACTTCTTGAAAAAATACTTGAAACAGATAAGAAAGTTCTGCTTGAAGTAAAAAAGAAAAAATAACTCAAAAAAAATAAATTCACTTTCCGAATAAACCTTTTATTCCTTTCATAATTTCATCAGCAACTTTTCCAGTATAAGAAAAAAATTCATACTTGTTGTACGGCTGTTTAATTTTCTTTCCTTCTTTTGTAGCCTTCACTCCTTTACCAACACTTTTACCAATATCAGAAAGACCTTTTGCAATAATTTTTTTACCTGAAGGGGGCTTTGGTTTTGCCTTTTCCATTTCAGTAAGCTCGGCAGAACCAGCGCCAAACAAACCCAATACAAGTGCCCACAATGCGGAAATCATTTTTGAAACTACTCCTGCAAGAACATCAACTACAATAAGCAGAGCAACAAGGAATGCAGCCCAAACATTCTGGCTTTCAACAAAAAAGAAGATAAGCACTATAAGGACAACAAGGACAGCTAAGTTCATTAGTATCCTCCGCCAAGTCCCCCAAGCATATCCCCATAACCGCCCTGCTGCTGCTCTTCAGGTTTTGAGCCAAGCAGAATTGCCACAACAATAAGCCCGACAATTGCAACAGGCCAAAGCTCATTCACTTCGCCAGAACCGACAACAAAGAACAAAACAATTGCTGAAATTATGAAAGCAATAACTGTAGACATATCTTTTGAGGTAAGGATGCTTATTACAAGAACAGCAAAAACAATCCAAAGCTGCTGCATCTGTAAAGCCATTAGCATAATCAGAACAGAAACAATAAAATTGAATGTATCCATTAACGGAAGCCTCCGTTAGCAAGGCGTTCTATCTTCGTCTTTACATGACTCGATAGAACTATTTTGAAATTTCCTTTGGTTAGCGTAACTGATCTCCTCCAAATGGATTGATTTCTGAAATGAAATCCTTTCCAAGAGTCTGCAAAAGGAAAAAAGCAACAAGCAACCACACAAGGAAAGGGTATGAGTAAAAGGTCAGGTAAACAATAATTAATGCAAAAAGAACCGCAAGTTTTGCAGACCCGAGGTTATCCTTTGCCCACCCAAAAATCCATACGAATATGAAAAGAGTAAGGACAATCCAAATATCATCCGCGATTCCATCAAGCAAAACAAACATGCTAATACACCAATAATCTTATGCCTCAGCGTAAATAAATGATTAACCCTTCCTCATGGTAGTTCCAATACCCCATATCATTACAGACATGAACTGCAAACCAAGCAAAACCTGCAAAATATACAATGAAAGGAACAATTCAAACCACTTAAAAACCATGAAATAAATGAGGATTGCCGAAACAATAAGTGTAATTGTCCCGCCTCCAAGATAACCCTTTACTGTTGTATACAAAACAAAAATCAATATTATTTGCATTAAAATTTTTGCAGGCCAAAAAAAACTTGTAATAAGAACAGGAATAATTGCCAATATCAGGAAACCGCCCAGAATAAGGAAAATAATGTGCCCGCGTTCATTCATTGCATTCATCTTTTCACCATTCTCTGTGCAACAGACTGTTTAGCCATTCTGCTTTGAATATCAGCTCCACTTGAAACAGGGCTATCCATACCATCTTTGCCTTCAGGCTGTCCGCCTCCAACAAAGAAGAAGTCAATAATAACACCGCTGATTCCGAACATCAAAAGCATGTAAAGCACATAAATTGGTCCAAAAATTTTCCACCCGTCAAAAATTATGAAATAACCCATTCCAAGCATTATAATATATGAAAGCGGACCAGAACCAACATGGTTTTTTATCCAGCTTACAATTGTCATTAAAACAAAAAGTTTCAGAATAAGATTTATATCAGAAAATAATTCAAAAATAAAAATCGGGAAAAAGCCAATCATTTACTCACCCGAATCCGATGCAAGTTTGTCCCGCAACAAGATTGTTAGTGAACTCTGAAATGTTTCTCTGCTTTCCGTCAAGCTCATAAACTGATTTCGGGTTCCAGAAGAAACTTGCTTTCCTTCCAGTATCAGTAACACAAACAGTTTCATTTTCAACAAGAGTAAAAATATCCTTTACGCTTTGCACAGAACCAAGTGAACCACCTGAAGGATTATTCTGCTTTGCACCCGCAACACCATTAAGCACAATTTTTGATCCTTCAGAATCAGGGGTCATGAAAGACATCCTGCCATTAGGATACTCTGCCCTGATCTCATAAGGCTCCTTGGGATTTGTATAATAAATTGTCCTCAAATAAACATCGCCGGTATAATTAACCGCACCAAAATCAAGACCATAAGCGCGCTCCCAATTCAAAACAGGATCTGTTGAAATCGCCGCCCTATCGGCCCTGTTATCAAATGACTCTGTAATAACAACCCCTGAAAAATCAAGGCAAGCACCAGCGCCATCCCAATAACTTGAAATTGCACCAACATCAGCAGGAACATCATTCGCAGAAATTATGTAGAATGCTGATGATGTGTCTTCGTTAATGCTGTTCTCAGTAACTTTCATAAGCACAGGAGTTGCCTTTGAAGGCTGGAATCTTATATCCGCACCACTTGCGGATGTTCTTTCAATTGTCAAAAGATTTCCTCTTGATGCAGCAGAACTGTTCAACGACTGCAAATCCCTTTTTACTGAAGCCTTTGCTTTTACTTCAGCATTGCTTCCAGAATCAGTGAAACTCTTCATTGCGGTTGCCTCATTATCAAACAACACAAAATCAGTTGAATTGGCATTCTCAAAGCTAACTCCATAACCCTGTCTGTTCAAAGAATCTCCCTCCAAACCAACCATTCCATCAAATGGCAATGAATAGAATGCCGAATTAGGATTAGGTTCCTCAAGCAAATTCAACTGCGTATTTATTGTTACATTAGGATTTCCATCCGCATCAAAGAACCTGTAAGTGCCATCCTCACTTTTCACATCAATAAGAATCTGGTAAATACCCGCGCTTGGCAAACTATCCGAATCATAGAACCTGTTTGTAAATTGTATTCTATCTTTTGAATAAAGCGTGCCAATACCGTATTCTTTTCCTGAACTGTTCAAACCAATGCCATAAAACCAGTCAGGTGTATCAAAAAACCTATCTTCAGAATAATGCTTTGCGAAATCCTTTCTGAAATCAGGTGTATAGGAATCCTTCATAAGTGTAGCATTAAACAAAATATGTTCGAGGAAAGTTTCCTTATCTGGTATTTCAGGAGTCCAGTTAATTGCGTTTTCATTTGCCTCAACAAGATACTCAATTGCAGGCCTTCCCTCAATGAAACCGCTCCAGTCTGTAATAAAACAGCTTTCCGCACTAGTTGAAATTGTTCCATTAATATCAAGTCCGCTTGTGAGGCTTTCAAAGTCACCTGCAAGAGGATTCACTGGGCATTCAAGTGTCGGATTCACATCAAAGAATTCTTTCAAATTATTCAATCTTTTTGAAAGCATAATGTTGAATTGTGTTCCGTCACAATAAATTCCTTCAGGATTAGATTCTGAACACTCATTGTCACCAATGCTCTGGAAACTCCAATCAAGTTTTACTTTAGGCAATGCACCTGTTCCTGTTCTGCCTATCCTGTTTCCTGATTCACAGCTAAGCGTATCAAATGAAAGATCAGGTATTGATTCCTCAACTTCCTGTGTTTTGAATTTCAAATGTATTTTTGCCTTAAGATTAAGTTTCTGTTCATCAGGCACATTGAATGGTCCAAAATCATCATCGCCTCTGCTTATCTTTGTCGGATTCGCATGCAAGTGCTGAGTCGCATTGAAAGTAACCGTGCTATACACCGGCCTTGGATCATCAATGCCATTATTCGTAACAACAATTCCCATCCTCTGTTCTTCAAATGAACCAATTACCTGTGCGGAATCAGTATCATAAGCAACATTTATTGCCCCCAATTCTGATTCAATTGCACCTGCGTCATCAATAAGATTAATCAGATAATCAGGCAAACCATTGCTGTACCTTTGGGTGCATGGGTCAGTTTTATCCCCAAAAAGATTATTGTAAAGTCCGCCCACTATAAAACCGCCTGCCGTGTAAGCACCAAGCACGGTTCCAAACCAACCTGTGCTGAAACTCGAAGCAGCATTGGTTGCTGTTACAACAGAACCTGCCTGGGTTGTGGCGGTTGTAACCGATTCTTCTGCTGCAACAACTGCTGTTTCTTCTGCTGCAACCTGTACTCCGGATTCTGCCAATTCAGTATCTGTAACTGCTTCAAGTTCAGTTGTACTTTCTGCAGTTGCCGTTTGAGCAACGCCTACTGCGTCAAAACAAGCAGTGCATGCGGGAATTGTAGACCCTAATGTTGCTACTGATTCCGCGGTACATGTTGTTGCCTGTTGCCCCATAACTTCAGTATACAATCCTGTAGCTGTTGCAAGTTTTGTTTCAATTACTCTTGAACTTGCTTGAACTGCAGTAAGCTGTTCTGTTTTTTTAATTCCTATCCAAGAAAGAACTTTGGCAAAGATTCCGGTTCCTGCAAATTGTGCAATTTCTTTTTCAGAATTATCTTTGAAAAGAATAACCTCTGGTTTTTCATAATTTTTAGTAATGGCTTGAGTTGAGGGTGTTGGATTATACCATGATCCAGTAGGTTCTCCGCTGGGAATTCCATCATACAATGTTCCCTGAGCTTCGTCAAGAGCTTCTGTGGTTGCTGTATTTGTTGTATCAATGGCTTGTGTTTCTCCTGTTATTGTTTGGCATTCTGTAAGTGCAGCTCCAATTGCAGTTGATGCTGTTGCAAGTTGTGTCTGTATATCAGGAGATAAGGAACATGCTCCATGTGCGGTTGTTGCTTCAGTTTGATTTGTCGAAAGCAAATTGCAAAGGGCTTCAAATTCTGCGCCTGTTTTCTGGTCTGCAGCTGTAGCTGTATCAATCGCCTGTTCGGCTCCCTTAACCGATTCAGCCGCAGTTGATGCTGCTGTTTCTGCAAGATCTTTTCCTGCTTCAATTGCCGGCTTTATTCCCAGTACTGCTCCAACAACCGCGCCAACACCTGCGCCTGTCCAATCCCACCAAGAATCTTTATTTTCAGTTGCTTCTCCCCAATCGCAGATTGACGCATCAACTGTAACAACTTCACTTAAATATCTGTTTCTTAATTCAGCCGAATCTTTTGCGTCGATACCTTTTACTGCAAATTCATATTTTGTTAGTTCAAATGCATCTTCTTTTTCAGGTTTCACAAGCACATCAACAATCTGTATTTCCCTGTAATTTGAACCCGGTGTCCTGACATCAACTGTAAGGCCGTACATTCCAGGTATATCTTGTCTTGAAACAAGAATTGTTTTGTTCGGCGTTGTAGATGTTAGAGTAAATTTTTCTGGTTTTGCAGTAATTCCGCCATCTACTCCGCCGCTACATTCAGGGTCATCCTTACACAACCAAAAGTCAATTGTGATATTTCCACAGGCACTTGAATCAACTTCAATGGTGCCCTCTTCCTCGTTCGCCTGCAGCACCAAACCCGCCTCGGCATCAGGAGTATATGTAATACAAGTGCTCAAATCAATTATGTTTATTTCAGAAACAATAACATTTGACGCACCAACAAGCTGTTCGCCTGCATTTGTGAGTTGTGCGGCATCAATAATGACATCAAATTCCGCGGTTTCACCAATGTTCCCTCCTTTTGGAGTGAATACAAGCAAACCGGTATACTCTTTTCCTGCAGGAACATAATCGAAAAAAGTACTGTAAATGCTATCGCTCAGGGTTTCTGTTGCCTCTTGTCCTGTTTCATGGTCAAGAACATGAAGTTCAACATTTCCGAATTTATTGGATTTCCAATCAACTTTTGCCTTGAGGTTTCTAACATCAAGCGGTTCGCTTCTTTGGGTTAAACAATTATTGAGAATTGAAAACTCAACCTGAGCCGATCCCCCTAAAGTTGCATCCTTCCATTCTTTGAGAGAAATATCAATACACCCTTCTTCTTTCGGAGGTTCCGCAAGATTAATTGTTGTGTCATAGTGAACAGCAAGCGGCCACTTAATTGTTTCAGTTGGATTTGCAACCTCGAAAATAACTTGACCTTTAAGTTTCTTCACCTCATCAAGAAGCCTTGCATCATCGCTTATTGATGAAAGCACGTTGAAAAGAAAAGGGAAATTATAAACAATATCAGTTCTGCCGACATATTGCTCTAAATAATTGTTCATTTTCCTTTCATCAAGCAAGCCCAAGAAATTTCCTGAAAATTTCATTTTTGTCAAATGCAAATTTATTGGAACAAGATTCGTTGCCTTAAGGTCAAGTTTTTCTTCAGTATTATTTGTAAGATCTAGCTTTGAATCAAGTTTTGCAGGGTCAAATAAAATAATTTCATCAGTAACCCTGAGATTAATTGTTTTTCCGGCATAACCCTCCTTTTCAACCCGTACCTGTATTTTTGTACCTGGCTCTGATGAAGGTATGTTCAGTACGGCGATTCCTTTTCCATCTGTTCTTGTGGTAAAAATACTTTTCTGCCTATCAGGAGTTATTCTTGTTACCTTCACAAACGCATCGTCAATTTCCTCGAACTCAAGCGGATCATCAGTTTTGAAAAGTCTTACGCTCACATTAAGATCAAAATCAGTAAATGCAGGAAGTGTTTTTGGCAGAACAACAATATTCAAATCCTCTTTGTTAACAACATTGAAAAGCACAAATCTTTCATAAACAATTTGTTGGTCAGAAACAACCTGCATCTGAAGTGCCGTTGGACCAAGCACTTCAGGCCTTAAATCAAAGTTTCCAGTAACTGTTTTATTCTGCCTGAAATCCCCGAGGAAAATCGGGTTAATTTCAAAAGTATCTTTAGTTGAAGAAAATTCCTGCGCATCAGCATTCACTAAATTATACTTTTGTATCTTTAATTTTTCATCAGTAAATGCACCCGAACCTGAATTCTTTATTCTTATTTCTCCGTTATCATGCACAACGGCAGAATTATTTGTAAGTGACATGTCAAGGTTATAGTTGCCGAATATTCTAGCATTATAAGGTTCGTCAATGTAAAGATCCTCTCCCTTATCAAGAACCCTTTCAGTATAACAAAAGTCTTCATCGCAAACAGCAACAGCTCCCTCATAGAAAACTTTTTCATGCGAGTTTGCATAAAGCGCCTGCTTTGTTCCTGTGCTTTCAGAATAACCTAAATCAGTATCAAAAGGGTCTCTCAGATAATCTCCGTTGCTTTCCACTCCGAATGCACGGTAATAAAGGGGCATGAATTTTCCTGGTGTAGTTGATGCCTTTACAAAAAACTCGGCTTCAACCTCATAAATGCCCGCTCTTATTTCATCAGAATCCCATACAATGGAAGCCCATTTTGCATCATTGTTTGTTAAATTTTCCTCGTCCTCGCTTGTGCCTCTTGGCGGATTGAATGTTTCGCCTTTCAAAACAGAAGCTTTTGGAGCATTCACTTTGTTGATGTAAACGCTGTCCTTTTCAACACTTGCATCTTCACCAATTCTTAAAAATACTCCAAGTTGTTCAAGTTCAATTTCTGTCGGAACAGTAACCTTGAATTTTGCAGTTGCAAAAGACCCTGCTTTGAGTCCCTTAATTTCTTTTCCTTGTTCATTGTAAATTCCAAGGAATTCTATTACAGGATTTTCACCAAGAACATCCTTCCTCATTATTGTTACAATTGTATTTGTTTTGCCGGCATAAACCTGGAAAGCTTTTGAAGTATATGTTGTATAACCATCCACATCAACAACTACGAAAACACGCTTGTCAGCTTTTGTTAAAAGCGAGCCTTTTCCTTCAGCATCAAGGGGTAATTTTCCAAGCGATGTGCCTGAATCAGATCTGAATTCAGCAAAGCCAAATGGAATTGGGCTCAAATCAGAATCCACTACCGCAACTTCGATTGTTCCTTCTCCGACAAATAATTCAACAGTTGCCTCTGCCTCTGTTCCCTCAATTACCTCGAATGTTGCAGATGTGCCTTCAGCAGGATATTTTTGTGCAAGCGCCTGATAACTGCCTGAAGCAACTGCCCTGAAAACGACTTTTCCCTCAAAATCAGTTTGCTTCAAACCATATTCCTCAACAAAAAATCCGGTATCAGGATCAGTTAGCGCAATTCTTGCATTTGCTACAGGAAGGCTATCCTCATCAACAACTTTGATTGTAAGCGCACCACAAGTCCCAGGCGTACAGGGATTAAGCTCAACAGTAAAGCTTTTTTCTCCGCTATTAAGCGAACCAGAATCAATGGAAATTTTGTTGGATAATTTGTAACCATTGGCAACCGCCATTAAAGTATAAACGCCTGCTTTTCCAAGTGCAAATGAAACATCATTTTCCAAAAATTCCCTTGAAACCTTTTCCCCATCAGGACCTTCAAGGATTATTGTTGCATGCTCTATTCCTGCTTTGCTGTTTTTATCAATTGCCTTTGCTTTTACAATTCCTATGGGTTTTTCGCTGAGAGAAATTTCAACAACCGATTCTTCGCTTGCCGTTACAGAAAAATTTTCCTGAACTGAAGCATACCTAAATGAAGAGTCATTTATTTCCGCAACATAATCTCCCGACAAAAGTGAAAAGGAAACTTTTCCAAATGCTGAATAAGCGGTTTCCCCGGTTGGTATTCCCCTCGAATCATTTATTGTAACTTCAATCCCATCAAGGATTCTTTCAGTCTCATCCTTAATTGAAAATCTCACAGAACCATTTTCATAAGTAATTGCCTCAAGTCTCACAATATTGGATTCATCAACATTGTGCGTTGCGGTTTCATAACCCGAACCGCTTACATTCGCAAGCAAAGTTCCGCAGCCGCTTGGAACACTAATTTCAAGTTCACCGCTCGAAATTTGTTTTATTGGATTATCAAGAACCATTCCTGTGGAACAGGTTAATTCCACAGTAATAACTTTTCCCTGAAGCTTAACTCCATTCGGACCGACAAAAGTAATCGATTTAAAATTTGCCTGATTTTCAATTTCAGGTTCAAGTGTAATTGAAACATCATTTTCGCTTCCGCTTAAGGTAACTTTTTGTTCCTTTGATTTAAATCCTGTTGCAGAAACATTGAGTGTAAGTTCTTTTCCTGTTGGCAATTCAGCAAATTCAGCAATCCCTGACCTGTCTGTTTTTTCAAGAAATGTTTCATCAGCTTCCACTACTCTGATGCTTGCTTTCCAGATTCCTGTACTTTCGGGATTTTTGACATTTACAGTTAATGTTCCTGTACCCGAAATGGAACCAAGGATAAGTATAACTAGGATAACAAGCACTACAAGCACTGCAACACCGCCTATAATAAGCTTATTTTTGTCTTCGGAAGCCAGAGCTCCCTGTATCTGTTCAACAAGACTCATGGAACCGACAATAGTAGAGTTTTTAGTGTTAATAAAGTTTTCTTCATGCTTTACTTGTTTTTTAACCAATGCAGGAAACCCCTGCTTCAAGGTTATTCCCAAAATCGGTGACACTTCTTTGTTTGCCTGGATAATTATAAACTGCCTGCGGGTTCCACCAGAATTTCGTGCTGTTTCCAGTATTTGTCACACAAATTGTTCCTTCGTTAACCATGTTGAAAACATCTTCCATGCTGTTTATTCTTCCGACACTGCCTGAAGCAAAGTTATTGAATGGCATTCCGCTTACTCCGTTAAGACCGACACTATCTCCGCTTTGATCTGCTGTAATGAATTCAAGCTTTCCCGGAGCCTGATGTTTTTGCAGGTAATAATTCTTTTCAGGCGTGCTGTACATTATTGTCCTCAAATAAACATCGCCTTTCTTTGTCGCATTTGCCCAGTCAATTCCATAAATATTTTTCCAATCAAGAACCCTGTCGTTATCCGTTGCAGCCCTGTCAGGTTTCTGGTAAAATGCTTCAGTAACAGGAACTCCTGTAAAATCAAAGCACGCTCCAGTGCCATCCCAGTAACTCAAACTATTTCCAATATCAAGCGGTACTTCATTTTCAAGAACCTTATAAAATGCGCTGAAAGGCTCCTCGCTAAATTGTGTTTGTGTTGTTTTCATTACAACAGGAGTTGCGTGCGATGGCTGGAATATTATTGAACCGCTTCTGCCAGTATTTTTTGAAACTTCAAGCACCATTCCGCGCGTAGCGGGAGAAGTATTAAGGTTATACAAACTGGTTTCTTTTTCAACGGTTACTTTTGCAGTTGCATTGCTGCCATTATCAGAAAAAGTTTCAACAGCAGGCGTTTCATTACTAATCTGTATTAACTCCTTTTCAGGTGTTTCAAAAGAAATTCCATAACCGTTCCTTTCATAATTATCTCCAACCAAACCAACGTGGCCATCAAGCGGCAAAGAATAGAAAGGCGAATTCGGGAAAGGGTCATTTAGTTTGTATGCGCTTATTGCAATTGCAACCTGGGGTTCTCCTTTTTCATTGAAGAAACGCCAGTTATCTTTTTGGAAATTAACCACTATTTCAATTCTATAAAGGCCCGCAGATGGCAAATCATAGCTTTCCACAAATTTTCTTATAAACCTGAATCGGCCTGTATTCATCAGCCTGTTGAATCCATACCCTTTTCCATTTGAATCAGTATCAAGGTTTGAAAAATAAAAGTCAGGGTCCTCGAATGATTCTGTGCTATAATATTTGTCAAAATCATTGAAAAAATCAGGCGAGAATGAATCTTTCGCCAAGTATGCGTCAAACCTGATAAGATTTGTAAGTTCGGCGCTGTTCTTCAGGCTTGTTGAATCCCAGTCAATGTTAGGGTTTGCATCAACAAACCTGAGTATCTGCGGCAATTCATAATAATCCTCAGTTGACTTGAAATCACAGGCTCCTGAATTATCTGATGCTTCAGAAGAACCTTCCCCTAAACTGAAAACCCCCTTGTATACTCCGGCAGATGCAGGTTCAGATGATATAAGCACAGGATTTGAAGCACCTGTGATTTTTGCAATTATTCCGTAAACCCCATCTTCGCCAAGAGCGATTTCACAATTCCCTTCTTTAGTGCCTCCATTTTCAGGAACCCCATTAACATTTATTACACAGGATGAAAGGAATCCCCCAATATTGCCTACATTGACCTCTACAACAACATTTTCAAGGTATTCGGTTTTGTTTTCAACTTCAACCGTTAAACTTACTGCGTTTCCGTTTTCTGTGGGGGTTATTTTGCTGACTCCAATTTTGCCTTCTTCTATTGTTGCATTCCCAACCATTGCCTGGAACTGCTCTTCTGCAATATCTCCAGCATCAATTGCTTCAGGACAGCCAAGATCAAAATTCTGGTTTTCAAGGAAATCATATAACCTGTAAATTTTTTTATTCAACGCAATTGTAAATTGAGTTGCATCACAGTAAATGTAATCTGGATTTGTTGAATCACAGCTTGTTGAAGTAATCCCATTCCTTGCCTCATTCCAACTCCAATTGTATTTTGTTCTAGGCAATGCACCAGGGCCGGTTCTGCCGATATCTATCCCGCTCTGACAAGCATAACTGTCAAAGCTTATTGGAGGTAAATATTCTTTTTCCTCGGCAACTTTGAATTTCACGTGGAATTTCTGGAAATATTCTTCATCAGAAGAATTTTCACACGTTCCAGGATTTATCCAGAACATTCCCCAATCATCACCTTCACAGGTAACTTCAGCACTCTGATGTGAAGCATCACCATGTATATGTTCAACGGCGCTTACCCGTATTACATCATAAATTGGTTCGCCCTCTTCGGCAACAAGATTTGTGAAAACAATTCCTGCGGTTTGCCGTCCATTTTTTCCGATAGTAGTGCTTCCGTCAGTAACTCCGAGATTCCATGCCCCTGCAATGCGGTTATCACCCAATATTATATCAAGTGCATCAGGAGGCAAATATCTTGCATAATCCATATCACTGGTGCCTGAAAGATTAATTACATAATCCTGCAGGTTTTCGGTTACAGAAGGAGCACACGGATCCTCTGAACCTGAAAGCATCACCACAAGCACAACAATAAGAATAATAATTCCTATTATAAGGCACGGCAGGCACCATGCTAATAATGCCACTGTTCCTGCCGCATTCAATGGTACTGCCGTTGCCGCAAGCCCTCCAACAATCCAAGATGCGGCAAATGTCGTCACCGCATAAGCAGCTACCCCTGCACCAACACTTGTTAGAGCGGCGCCAGCACCATCAAAGTTATCATTTGATGCAGCGTCAGCCCAATCACAAACACCTGCAGTAACACTAACATCCTCTAAAACCATTTCATTTGTTAATTCTGCAGAATCCTGTGAACCTTCTCCAATAACTGAAAATGCATATTTGTCCATTTCAAAATAAAGTTCCTTTTCCGGTTTTACAATTGCATCAATTTCACCGACCTTTCTCCACGAACCGCCCTCAGGTCTTGCCTCAACAGTAATGCCGTAAAATCCAGGTATTGATTGCCTTTCAACAGTAACTTCCTTAGAATCCTCTTTTACATTATCATATTGCCACGGTCTCAGGTTGATTCCGCCTTCACTGCTTCCGCCCCTGCAATTATCATCTCCGCCACCACAAAATCTTAAGCCAATGCTGATTGGTCCGCAATCGGATGTATCAATAGTGAAATCTTCACTGTCTTTTGTTCTTTCAATTACAATTCCCTGCTGAGGATCAGGGTTGATTTTAATACACTGGTCAAGATTTGTAACAAGCAATTTTCCACGGACATCATTTGTTGAACCAACTAATTGCGCACCTGAATTTGTAACAATTTCAGCATCAATCTTTACAGTAAACTCGGCTTCCTTTCCAAGTGTATCAGGTTTCGGCACAAAAGTCAGTCTTGCAGGGTAAACAGTTCTTGGTTCAAGAACCTCTGTAAACCTGCTCCAGATTGTCTGCTGTAATATCTCTGATGAAACTTCTCCTGTTTGCGGGTCAGTTATAGATAATTCCATTTGTCCAACAACCCCGTCCTTTCCAGTCCAATCAATTTGTGCCTGCAGATTTTTCAAAGTAAGGAATTCCGCCCTGTCATTGTGGCAGTTATTTTCAATTTCAAACTCCACACTCGAACGGCTGTTTATAGTGGAATCACGCCACTCGTTAAGTGAAATGCTTATACATGGTGCGTTTGCAGGCAGGTCAGCAAGATTAACTCTGTTTTTGAATGGCAATTCAGCAATCCAAGAAATCTCATTATTGTTTTCCAAACCAAATTCGATTATAATTGAACCGTCAACATTTACAGGAGAATCAAGGAATTCCGCTTCAGGGCCAAGTGCACTAAGTACATCAATACTGCGTATTTCTCCCGCAGATAACCTCAACCCATTGTACTGCTCCAAAAAACTGTCAATTCTTTTCTCATCAATAATGCCCTTAAATGAACCGCGCACGCGCATTTTTTTAACAATTATTTCTCCTTGCACTTTACTTTCCATTGAAAGTATCTGAGTATCCTCTTCCTTGGATTCTCTGCTTAATTTGAATTCCAATTCAGTTGGATCAAACGAAACAACATCAAGACCAATTTCTTTTTTTATTGTAATCAAACCAATGCCTGGTTTTTCAACAGTTATTGTGACTCTTGTCCCTGGTGCAGATGCAGGCAATTGTAATTCCGCAATTCCCTGGCCATTTGTTGTTGTAGTGAAAAATGATTCACTTTTATCAGGGCTGAGTCTTGTTATGTTCACAATTGCATCCTCAATACCAAAACCTTCAAGATCTCCTTTCTTGTGTTGTACTGTAATTTTCAAATCAATCGGAACAAATGCAACAAGTGTTTTTGGATCAACAGAAACGTTTATGTCCTCCTCATAGAAAGGCGTGAAATAAATAAACTCATCAAGCACCTCATTGTTTGCTGATACAATGCTGAAATTCATTGCAGAATACTCAAGTGTTTTCGGAGTCAATTCAAGTGTTCCTGAAACAGTTCTGTTTTTTCTGAATTCACCCAAGAAAACAGGATCTATTTTGAAAGTTTGTTTAGCTGATGAAAATTCCTGAGAATCCGCATTGGTAAAACTGTAAGAGTCAATGCTTATTGCCTTTGCCTGCTTTGCTGAAGAAACCACATTTTTTATTGAAAGAGTTGCATTATCGTGTATTGTTTCTGAATTATTTGTAATGCTGAATTCCAACGAGTAAGGTGAGAAGCTTTTTACATTGTAAGGCGGTTGCTGGTAAATGTTTTCAGTTTTATCAAGCAACCTATTTCCAAAACAGAAAAGACCATAACAAAATTCAGTAATTCCTTCATAAAACGGTTTTTCATATGCTTGTGCATAAAGCTCCTGCTTTTCATTTGTTGTTGCCGCGCTACCGAGCTGTGCATCAAAAGGATCTCTTGTGTAAGTGCTTCCACTTGCAGTCCAAACTCTGTAAAAAATCGGTAAGTATGTTCCAGGAGAAACATCAGAATCAACACTCAATTCAATTTCAAATTCATAAATTCCAGAATCCTGTTCATTTCTTTCCATCGAAGCCCACAAAGATGCTCCGTTTGTGAGACTTTCATCATTTTCCCCTGTAGGTGGATTGAAAGTTTTTCCGCGGGTAATCGATTTTCCTGGGAAGTTAATTCCTGTAATTGAAATTCCACTTTTTTCAATGTCCTGCGATTCTCCTGCCCTAACAAAGGTACCGAAATCCTCTCCGCTTAAATCAGATGGAACTTTTACTATAAATTTCGTATCATACCTTTTTCCTGCCTGCAAGTTCACAACCGGCCTTGAACCAGTTTTGTCAAAAACCCCTTGCAATTCAATAAATGGAACCGACCCAATAAGTTCTTCCTCAAGAACAACATCAAACGATACTGATGTATCCTTTTCAACCTGCTTTGCAATTGTCGTGTAAGAAGTATAGCCATCTTTTTTGATTATTGCATAAACCGCTTTGTCTGCTTTCACATCCGCAAGAAAACCCCTGCCATCAGAATCAAGCGCCAAAACACCAAGGCTTTTTCCGCGTGTTGTAATAAATTCAGCATTAGCAAATTCAATCGGCAAATTATCCTTGTCTTTTACACTTACAAGCAAAGTACCTGTTCCGATTTCAAGACGCATTTCAACCTTAGTTTGTCCTGACCCTTCAACCGCAAACAAATCTGATTTTCCCTCTGCAGGATACTTCTGTGCAAGCGCATAATAACTTCCAAAAGCAATGCTTGAAAAAGAAGCAACTCCGTTATAATCAGTTATTTTTGCCGGACTTGAAGTATCAATAAAACCATCAGAGTTAAGCAGAATCACTTTTGCATTTTCAACAGGCAAACCATCCTCATCAACAACTTTTATTCTGAGGACTCCGCAGGTACTTGGAGTACAAGGAGTAAGCAATGCTTCAAATTCTGCGGCACCACCCTTTGAATAACCTGCTGTTGAAAAAACCTGTTTATCCTCAGTCAGATAATTGTCCTTAAAAACCGAGTAATAATAAGTGCCGTTATTCAGCAAAGCAAATTCTGCCGCGCCGTTTTCTGTTTTTTTCTGATTGGCAATTTTCCCCTCGCTGTCAGTGATTGTTGTTGTTGCGTCATCAATAGGCGCATTTGAAAGCGAATTTTTTGCATTTATTTTTACATGAAGCTTAACATCCTTTGAAAGCAGAACATTTACTGTTTCAGAATTATTTTTTGTTACAGTAACCTGCTTCTGATCAGAAGCATAATCCTGCGCAGGATCCTCAATTGTTATTGTGTATGAACCCACAGGCAGAGATAAAATTGCCCTTCCGAAAGAAGTGAAAGCCTCTATTTGTGTTGGTGCACCAGCAGAATCCAAAACAAAAACCCTCATGCCCTCCAAAAATGAACCGCTTGTTTCATCCTTCACAATTACAGTAACAGTTCCCTTCGGTCCGTTTATGCCCTTGAACCTGACTACCTCTTCCTTTCCAAGCATGCTACCTGAGAAATCCTCATACCCTGACGCGGTTGCATTTACAGTAATACTTCCGCAACCCTCAGGCGGTTCAACTTTTAATTCTCCTTTATTCACAGAGAATTCTGCAGGATCAAATTTTCCCGTGCCTGTGCATCCAAGAGTAACTTCAATAGGTTTTCCTGTAAGCTTTTTGTTATCAGGTCCAACAAAAGTAAGTGTAACTTCCTTTCTTGAACCATACTCAGGAGCTTTGAGAATAAAATTTAACTTCATTTCTTTTTCAAAAGTAACAACCATTTTTTCTTCAGCATAATTTTCCTTGGAAACACGCACTTCGGCAATTTCTCCAATAATTGCCTCAAAAAGAACTTCTCCTTTTTTGTCAGTTGTAAATTTCTGTTCCCCTGAAGAAAACCCAACAATGACTTCAGCAGTACGCATAGGCACGCCTGCCTCGTTTTTTACGGTAATTTTTACCTGAGTTGATTCCCCGCCAGCGCCAAGTAAAAGCACTACTAATAAGCCAAGAGCAAGAAGAATAATTGCTCCAAGAATCACAGGAAAATAAGGTATTTTTTCATTAAGTGAAGAATAAAGTTCCGACAACGGATTCCCTGAGCTGTAATCATTTTTATCTAAATTCTCTTCGCTCAAATCCATTATAATCAGCTAATAGTAATGATTTTTCATTATTAAATGTTCCTCAGTTGCCAATACATGTAGCGCCGGGGATAAGAGTAGATTCAAAACCAGCCATGCTTCTTTCAGTTCCCTCAAAGAACTCTATCTTTTCAGGATTCCAAAAGAATGTAGATTGCGTGCCTTCATTTTTCACGCACACAAGCTGATCCTTAACAAGCCTGAAAGTGTCTTCAATTGAAAGTATTCTTCCCTCAGACCCTTTGGAGGCATCATTATAATGCATTCCGGAAATTCCTGAAAGCGGCACGATGTTTCCTGAATTGTCCATTGAATAAATCAAAAGATTTGGTGATTCGGACTTTATGCTTATTCCCTGCCCGGGTTTGGTATAATATAAAGTTTTCAGATAAACATTGCCGTTCAAAGAGGCATTTTCCAAGTTCATGGAATATTTTCCCTCAAAATCAAGCGCATCATCCTCAGTTGCCTTTCCGTCAGGAGTTTCAAAGAAATAATCTTTCAGATCAGATCCGTCAAAGTTAAGGCACGCATTCATTCCTGTGAAATAAGATGAGCTTTCACCGACATCTATTATGCCGCCATCATTATTGCGGTAACTGTAAACAACTGAAAAATAATTTTTATCCGAATCCTGTTTGCTTACTTTCATTATAACAGGAGTAACTATTGCAGGAAAAAATTTGAAATCAATTTTCTTGTTTGATTCTTTGTTTACAATGAAAATTTTCCCCCTTTGTTCTAAATTCAAGTTAAGCTCATAAAAATCGCTTCCAAGATAAGTGTTGCTTTTCAAAAGAGCATTGGATTCCGATGTGCTTGCTCCGGTAATACTTGGTGTCTGTGCACGGTCAATTGTAATAGGGGTTGTTTCATTTATGTAATCAATTCCATATCCTTGCCTTGTGAAATTCACCCCATCGCTTCCAACCATTCCATTGAAAGGTATTGTGTAAAAAATGCTGTCTTCACTTGGAAAATCAACATGCTTGAATGTTATTGTAATTGGACCATTTGTTTCTCCATTTGCACCAATTAGTCGGTTTGCATTTGTAAGTGCTGCGATTATGGATATTGCATATTTTCCCGGAGCTGCTAGTTCACTTGAATCAACATATTTTCTTCTGAATTTTATGCGCCCTTCCCTTAATGCATTGCTGTATCCGTCCTGAGTAAAGAATGAGCTTGCGTCAAAGAAAGCCCGATTTTCATAATAATCCGCGAAGTCCGCGGCAAAATCCTCAGTAAAAGCATCCTTCATAAGCAGAGCATCAAACACCACAATGCTTCTTAATTTGTCTTCGCTTGAAACCTCATTAGTCCAATTTATGTTCGGAGTTGCAGCTACAAAATCAGTTATGCCTAAATTTCCTGAACCTAAAGTTCGCGGAGCTAAACATTCGGTTTCGGTACCTGGCGATACATGAATAAAAGAGTAACTTAAACTTGCTCTGTCTGTTTGCTCTAACGTGCCTACAACAATTCCTCTTGCAGTATAAACTCCATTTTTCTCAAGTGTAAATTCGCAATTAATTGAATCATAACTTCCTGCTGTGCTAGCAAGCTCTTTTTCACATTGATTTACAATTTCATTATTTCGGTAAATTAATATTGCTACAGTTGCATCAATATCGGATTCAGTATTATTGTAAAATTCAAAATATACATCAGCATTGTTACCTGTTAAATCAACAGAAATTTCAGTCCCTCCAATATATTCACTAAGAACTGCGTTAGTTGATGTTTCCAAATTTGATTCTGTAATTACTTGTCTCAAATCATCAATAGTATAAGGACACACAAGATTTACATTTGCTGCAAGGAAATTATCATAGAGTTTGAGGCGTTTCATCATCATTATTGTGAATTGTGTGGCATCACAATAAATTGCATCAGGATTTGAAGCATCACAGGTATTCCACTCTATTGAATCACCCTGTGTCCAGTTCCAATTCAATCTTGTTTTTGGAAGTATCCCTGCGCCAGTTCTTCCCTCAAGCGTTCCCATGGAACACTCATAAACTTCATCTCTTATTGGCGGAATGTTCTGGCTTATGTCAGCGAACCTGAATCTTGTGTGTATTTTTTGTTCATACATTGAGTTGACCGCATCACAGCTTCCTTCCTCTTCGCTCGGACCAATGTTGTATGGTGCAAAGTTTTCATTTTCGCAGAATACATCTCCATTTCCAATATGGCTTTCATTTCCATGTATGTGTTCTGTTGCTTTGAATGTAACTATTCCATATGCACTTGCCTGGTTTGGTACTCCGCCCGTATTTTCAAACAAAACACCAACTGTTTCTATCCCGTTTGATTCTTCAGTATCTTCTTGATCTTCAGGTAAGTTAATTGTGTATTCTTCAAGATTCCACTTTGCTTGAATTCCCTGAATGTCTACAGTAATATCAATTGCATCAGGTGGAACTTCAGCAAGTTCTGCAGTTTCTTCACCTGATATGGGATCAACTTCCTTATCATCATTCACAATAGATTTTCCTGTTAAATTGATTATATAATCTGCAAGTGTTTCAGTAAATTCAAAATCGTCACATGTTTTGCCTCCATTTTTATAATTTCCAAACATAGATATTATCCAAGTAACTCCGAAAAAAGGCCCTCCATACCACCATTTAACATTAGACGCCCAATTCCCATGTCTTGTGTTTTCCCAACTGCAAAGCGTTGCGGTAACATCAACTTTTTCTGTAACTATTTTATTGGTTAAAGTAGCAGAATCTATTGTACCAAAACCAGGAAGATTGAATTCATATTTGTCTATTGTAAACCAACTTTGCCTGTTTCCTGATGAATAAGTTTCAGGTTCAATAACAACTTCAAGCTCAGCAACCATAGTAACATTTTCAGAACCTGTTGGTTTTGCATCAACAGTAATCCCGTAAAATCCAGGGATACCTCCTTTGATTCTTGAAACCTTAACTGTTTTGATGTCACCTTCTTTCAAATTGGTGTAAGTCCATGGTTCAACAAGAATTCCGCCTTCGTTTGTACCGCCCCTGCACAGGTCTATTCCATTGCCACAAAAAGAAACATCAACAGCAGTCCCGCAATTTCCAATAATTATTTCGTAATTGGCGGTTGTTTCATTTTCATCCACAACAATACCTTCCTGAGGCCCGGGATTGAATGTAATGCATGATCGTAAATCAATTATTGAAAAATTTCCTGAAATATTTTCAATTGCTTTTGCCTCAAGGTCATTCGGATTGCTGTCTGTTGATGAACCGAACTCAATGCCAAATGATGCAAGTTCCCCCTGTGCTCCTGTTCTTGGCGTGAAAGAAGCAATGCCCCTGTACTCCTTTCCATTCTCAAGCACTTTGCCTCCAATAACGCCTGTAAATGCCCCCTCCCTGATTATTTCATTTCCCATAAGTGTTTCTCCGTCAAAAATATTCAATTCAACATTTCCGAGTTTTTGCGAATTCCAGTTAAGTTTTGCAAGCAGATTAGGCAGATTTACAGGAATGCCAGATTGTGTTGTGCAATTGTTTTTGACTGTAAACTCATGGCTTACCGAGCTTTCCACGGTGCTTGCCAGCCAACTCGTATTGCCTACTTCAATACACTCGGCTGGTTTTATTTCAGGGTATAAGCCAAAACTCACGAGCAACGGAACCGAATTCAGCCATGTTTGTGTTCCACGTTCAACTGAAAAATCCAATGCGCCTTTGCTTTCAATTTCCCCTGTGGCTTCTGCCGCAGCCATCCCTATTAGGAATTCAATAGGAACAACAAAATTAAACCCGCTTTTCATTTCAACTCCTCTTGCCCCTGAAAGCGAGTTATCAGTTATTACAGTATCAATAAGATTCTCATACCTAATATTTGATCCTGCGGAAATTATTTTCAATACGCCATTTGTTGGGTTTGTAATATTCAAATCAATTGTAGTGCCGGGAGTTGTACCTTTATCAAGTAGTATAAGCATCTCCTCAGGATTGAAAAACAGCAGGTTTTTTGACACTTTCAAAGTCACATCATTGGCAAAGTAACCTTTCTTTTCGGCACTAATAACAATTTGCGTTTTTGGAGGAAGTTCAGGTAACAAAAATTTCACTTTGCCTTCCTCATTAGTTGTTTTGGTTTCGAATAATTCTGTGCCGTCTGCAAGTGTGATTTTTTCTGATATAGAAACACCTTCAAGTAATTTTGAACCATCAAGCGCCACAACTTCAAGGGGCTGTCTTAAAAATGCGTTAATTGTTTTTGAGGAAACTGCAAGAGACATCTGCTTTTTTATTCCAACATCAAATAATATCTCTTTTGAAAACAATTCCCCCTCAGAATCAAAAATAATTATTTTGATTACTGTGTCTCCTTCATTCATAGGGCGCAGAACAAGCGTTCCGGAAACTGTTTGTTCAAAACCATATTCTCCGAGAGAAATTTCAGGAATTGAATAATATTCATCATTGTTTTCTGTTGCCGTTCCTGAAGCATCAACAATCTTGTGTGAAATAATTTTCATATCCTGTGTTCCATTTTCAATTCCTATTGTTCCGTCTGAAACAGAGCCAAAAAAATTATTCAAAGAAAATTCAAGAGTATATTCTTTTCCAGGTTCAACTTCAAATGGTTCTTCGCTAAATGCTATTCCAGATTCATTTTTGAGTATATACGCAATACAAAATCCTTCTTCGCATTCAATTGTGCCTGTTTTTGGGAATGCCTTTGAAATGGTCTTTGCATATAACGCCTGCTTTGCATCAGTGGATTCAGCTGTGCCAAGGTCAGAATCTGTTGGTGTTCTTATGTATTCCCCGCTGCCATTAATGAGCCATGCTCGGTATTCAAGTACAATGAAATCTTCTGCAGGTTCTCCATTTACAACAAAATCAAATGCAGCTTCATGTATCCCCGAATTTTCAGGATCCCAAATTGCATTGAACCATCTTTGGGTATCACTGTCACTAAAATCTTGGTCTTCTCCAAGAGGCGGATTATAAGAGCTGCCATGTTCAATCGAATCAGGAACAAAATTCAATGCAGTGATTTCTGCTCCTTCATTTACTCTGAAATGTGCTCCAAGTTCATCAACTCCTGATCCATTAACCATGACAAGGAAATTTGCAGTATACTCTTTTCCGTTTTCAACTGCAATTGCATCAGCACCTGATTCTTTTTTCATTAAACCAGTGAACTCTATGTTTGGCGCATTTTCAGAAAGATTACTGTACATTACCCCTTGAATGTTAACCGTTTTTTTTGGCGGAATCGGATGAATGATTGTTGTGTAATCAGCATAGCCTTCCTTTTTGAAAACAAAATAATATCTCTTATCCGATTTCAGATCTATTTTTCTGCTATCTTCTCCAATAAGCACAGTATAAAGAAGCTCATCCGATTCGCTGAAAACATTTACTTCAACATCCCTGATGTCCCCTCCGTTTTGAGTAACTGCCGAAAGATTTGCTTTTCCATCGCCGAATTTTATATTCACATTAAGATCAAGTATACCGCGCGGATCAACAATGCCGATTTGCGATTTTCCTTCGCCGAATGATTTCTGTGCAAAAGCATAAACATTGATATCAGGAACCTGCTCAAATTCAGCAATGCCCTTATCATTTGTAAGCTCCACTCCAATGCTGAGCGGAACATCAGTATTGGAATCAACGAGGAAAACTTTTGCAAGTGCAACAGGTTTCTTATCCTCATTCAAAACAGTTACCCTTACCTTTCCACAGGTTGAACTTGAACAAGCTTTAAGAGAAATCTCAATGTCTTTTGTAATGCCTTTTTCAGGCGACTCTATTTCATATGACTCGTAATCACTTTCAGCATATCCTTGACTACTTGCCTTGTATTTATAACTTCCCCATCCGCTAAGTGAAATTGATTTTGTTCCGGGATAATTCAAAATAAATCTGTTTGAATCCGATTCTACAACAATTTTGGCAGAACTAAGGCTTTTTTTTGTAACCGAATCAATCACACTAAATTTCAATAATTCCTTAACGTCTTTTGAAAGCACAGCGGTTATTTTTGTTGTCTCTCCATCAGTTATGGAAAAATCAATGGTTTTTGTGCCATAAACACCATCCGCATCAGTTAAAGACGCCTCATAAGAGCCCTCGCTCAGCTTGAATATCGCTTTCCCTACGCCTGTTATGCCGTGTTCAACTTCAAGGCCCTTTTCATCAAATATTGTTACATTTATGCTTGCTAAAAACTGCATTTCCTCATTTTTAACGTTGATTTCAACTTCCCCCTTAGCTTTTTTCAGTGCTTTTAGAGTTATTGTTTCATTGTTTCCGGTAATTGTTCTTGTTGTTTTTTGAAACCCCTGGGCAGAAGCCTCGACGCTTGCCCCTGAACAATTTTCTTTTGAATTAAAAACCGCAATTCCATTGGTCGTTGTTTTGTTCCTTTTTATATTCTGAAAGGAATTGCATTTGAATGAAACCTCTATTGTTTCAGAATCAAGAAGCATGCCTTCATCATTCACAAACCTTAAATTAAAATTCTTTTCTGCAAAAACCTTTTCCTTAAGAACAAGCCTAATTTCTTTTGTTTCAGAATCAATTGTAAATTCTTCACTTGCAGGAATATATTGGCTTCCTTCAACAGTAATTTTTACTACATCTCCCTGCCTGAACAAATCAAATTCTGCTTCGCCGTTTTTATTTGATATTTTTTCAATTGCTTCAAATTCGGATGTGGCCTTTACATTGGCTTTCCATACAGGATTATTTGCCTCATCAAAAACCACTACCTTAACAACAGAAGGTTTATCCTGATTTGAATTTCCAAAAAGAACAAAAAAACCTATAATAAGGACAAGAATAATTAGGATTCCGGCAACCGCAACAACAGGCTTATTTTCGGAAAGTTTTCCAACTATCTCACCCATATTCATTTTGAAATAAAAGTGCAAAGTGGTATAAAATACTAGTTTATCCACTTATGCATGCGTTAATTGCCTGCTCTTCATTATTTTCAATTGTTGCAAATATTTTCTTCGGATTCCAGAAGAACTCAGCATTAATGCTTGTGCCTGAAACACATAAGTATTCATCGCTTACAAGATCAAACACATCTTCTACAGTTGAAATGTCACTTGTAATGCCGTTTCCGTTAAGTGGTGTTTTGGTTCCGCTTACTGTTGCGCCTATTAATTTTGCATTATCCGATGCGACATCAATCAATTGCAAATAACTGTCAGAATCCTGTGGAGTATAGAATACTGTTTCATAGAATACGCTTCCGAATTCAATCGGATCATCACAGAATTCAAGTGCATACTTGCTTCTTTCATTTGCGCCGACAAGTGCACATCTTGCATTGATTCCGTGTGAATCAGGAACAAACTGCTGTTGTGCCATTACCTGTCCATCGAATGCCCTGCAACTTGCGCCGATTCCATTCCATAACGCCATTGTCTGCCCTGCATCAACTGCATCTCCATCAACCCCAATCTGGTAAACTGCATAAGCATCTCCATTGGTCTGCTTGTCAATCTGCATTATAACCGGTGTTGCATTTGAAGGTCTGAATGTAAGTGTAGGTTCTCCGCTTGCGGTTGAAAGTTTCATTACAACTCCTTTCTCATCAACCTGCATTTGCCTAAAGCTCTTATCTTTTGTAACTCTAAGTGTTCCATTCTCAATAGGTGCGGAGCCTGCAATCTCAACAGTCCTTACGCCTTGTGAAGTATTATTTATGATTAATGGATCTCCAGCATAGTTAATACCATATCCAGTTCTGCCATCAAGTCCGACTTTTCCGTCGAAAGGCAAATAATAGAACGGGCTATCAGGTTCTGCTGCATCAAGTTTCTCCATTCTAATATTTATTTTTGCATTAGGGTTACCTTCCTCATCAAACAATTGCCATGAATCATCATTGTATGTAATGTCTACAACAATATTGTATGTTCCAGGGCCAGGAATAATATAATCTGGCTGGCTGTATGCATCGAATGCAAACAAATCTGAGTTCTTGAAATAAACTCCTAACCCTGAAAGCTCATCAGTATAATAATCAGGTGCTGAGAAAAACGAAAGGTTCTGTGCAACATCAAAGTCTCTCTGGAAATCAGTGCTGTAACCATCAACCATGAGTCTTGCATCGAACCTTGTTCTGTTCACCATTGCATTGTTCGATATTCCAGATGCCTGCAGGAATGAGTCAAGCCTTTCTGTTGAATATGGTTCGCATTGTTCAAGACCTGTTGTTCCCGCATAGAATTTCTTCGAAAGCGTATTTGTTGCAATGGCATCCTGGCACTCTTCACAGGTTATATTTGGAACAATGTCTACAGTAGCATCATAGAAACCGTCATCAAGTTCCTCAAAAGTACAGGTAACTGTTCTTTCGGATCCTGCTGCAAGGCTTACTTTCTGCATTCCCTCAGCACAATCTGTTGTGCTGTTATTAGACTGGTTAAGTATGCTGATTTGTACATCAGTTTCAATTATTCCAGGGTTAGTGTTTTTGAGCACTGCAATAACTTCAACATTCCTTCCCTGCTTTGAAGTTGAAACCGATTTGATTCCAACATCATGGGTATCAATAATGTTTTCGGTTTTCAATGCATCTTCAGGGCTTGGGCAACTGAATGATGCTCCTGCAGAGCTCACGAAATTATCCAATTCATGTATTTTTTTCATCAAAGCAATTGTGAACTGTGTTCCGTCACAGTAAATTCCGTTTGCATTATCCTCATTGCATGTGTCTTCCTTTATGCCTGACCAGCTCCAGTCAAACTTGACTTTCGGCAATGCATCTGATCCAGTTGAACCAACCCTTGTTCCATCCTGACAGTTCAAAAGACCAAGTGGCTGTACCTGTTCTGTCTGCGGAGGAACACTATTGAATTCAAGCCTGTACCTTTGCTCAAGATCCTGTGGTTTCTCATCATCAAGATTATCCTTATCCTTGTCAATAACCGTGTTCTGGAAGAATCCAAGTATTCCGCCCTCATCTTTTAGGAAATCATCCTTGTCATAAACTTTATCCTTATACTTGTGTCTTATTCCTTCAACTTTAAGCGTACTGTACTTTGGTTGTTCGTCCGTTGTTGTAAACCCTGTTATATTTGTGAAAATTGCCCTTATTGTATTTACGCCCTGTGAAATCAGATCAGGGTTGTTTGTAAGAGGCTGTGGCACAGTCGCTTCACCCTGCTCATCTCCAAGGCCTTCAACTGTAAGCTCTATATCAGGATCCTCTTTTTCTGTGCCTGCTGCGCCTTGCACAAGGGTAACGTCCTTTATTTCAGCATCTTTTGCGAATACAGTGAAAGTTACGGTTTCATCCTGGCTCTGGTATTCAAGGAAAGTTCCGACAACAAATCCAAGCAAACCTGAAGCAATAGGATTTGTTCCAAGAACATTCTTAATCAAACCATTCACAAGACCGCCTGCACCAGCAGCAGCTCCGCCACCGCCTGTGATTGCGCCAAGGTAACCAGTAATAGGAAGGATTAGTTTGCCTGTTGTGGATAATTCTTTTGTTTTAATGTCTGTTGGAATATTAATTTCAGCTGATCCATTTGATGTTTTGTCAAGGTAATCAAATGCTTGTTTATCTTTAATTTGCGTATCTCCAAAGAATTCTGTTTTATACCATTTTCCGTCTTTTTTATAATACTCTCCTGCGCTTACAGAAATTGCTGATGGCCCTCCTTTATCTTGTTTAGGATCCTGAGCACTTCCCCAGAAATTAACTTCAGGATCGGTTGTATTCCTTAGTCCTGAAATGAGGAATGCTAGTGCGCCCCATGCAAGTCCGTCTGTTGCCGCTTGTGTAATATCTTTTGCGTTAACTTCTACAGGGACCTGTTTTTCAACGCATGTATTTGTAATTGTTGTAGTGTCAAATCCGTCAAATTCATAACTTGGCGAATCATAAACATCAAACTCATATCTGGATAACTGCCAGCAGCCATCAGCATTGATTCTAACTCTTAGGTTTTTCACAAGCTGTTCTCTTTTAGCTGAAGTGAATTTAGGTGAAATGAAAACACCATACTGTCCAGGATCGTTCTGCTCTGCAAACACTTCAAGTGTCTGGCTTTGCCCCGGCTGGATTTTGAATGATTTTCTTGGTGATGTTACAAGATCACTTTCAATTTCAAATTCAACAGGTTCATTGCAAATATCATTTGCTGTTATTGTGAATGCGCCTGATTCTCCCTGCTTTACTGTAATAATTTCCTTGTCATAGCTCAGGCACTGATCAAGGTTAACTGAGGATATTTTTGTGGCAATTGTGTTCTGCAGTATCTGCTTTTCATTATCAAGCGGATTTGATGCTTCTATTACAACATCAGCTTCGCTTATTCCGTTTACTCCGCCGTAAGGAGTGAAACTAAGTATTGCCGTAAGCGTCTGTTCTTTCTGTAATGTTCCAAGAAGTAATCTGAAATAACCGCTCCTTAATATTGTTTCATCAGGTCCGATATTCAGCACAAATTCTCCAAGCTGGTTGGTTTTCCAGTCAACCTTTGCCTCAAGATCCTGAAGTGCCACAGGTTTTCCATTTACAGTACAATTGTTCTGGATTTCAAATTCAATTCTTTTTGGCGTTCCTGTTGTTGAAGCGGTCCAGTCCTTCCTTGTTACAATTAAACATGCAGGATTATCAACTTCGCCTCCAAGTCCGACACTTATCTTTGTGGGCACTTTGAAAACCCAGTCGTGCCCGAAATTGCTTGCCGTTATTATGAGTTCGCCGTCAAATGCAGCCCTGTCAGAAAGGTTTGCCGCGGCTTCGCTCAGGTATGTTTTAAGTATTATTTCCTGGCTGTCATTTGATTTCAAAATCATGTTCTTGTAAGAATTATCAAGCCATGCTTTGATTTTAGCTTTATCTAAAATGTTTTTGAATTTTCCAGTGAGCTCTATGTTCTTTACCCTTAAATCATAAGGTGCAACGTTTCTAACAGAAAACTTTTCCTCTGATTCAACTTTGGTTTTCACATTCAGCGAAACACCCAATTGCTCCGGATTTATCTCAAGGAGTTTATCGCTTACCTCAAGTTCAATTACTTTAATATTGTAATTGATTTTTTCAATTTCAAGTTTGAGTTTTTCCCCCGGTTTTTGTCCTGGCAAAATCAAAAATGCTCTTCCTGCAACATCAGTTGTATCAAATGCGAGAATATTTTCCCTTTTATCCTTGAGTCTTACAATTGCATTCTGAACCTCTAATCCATTTGCAGAATCGGTTACAAGCACATTAATGTCCTGATGTATCCCTGAAAGGTAAACCTGTGGATTCACTTCTGCTTTGAGTTCCCTTGGGGACGAAATTACTATTGTAAGATTTTTCTCAAACATAACCCTCTGATCAGAAACAATCTGCATGCTGATTATTCCATTTCCCGCTTTCTGCGGAACAAAGTCAACCGAATCCATTCTGATTGAATTCTTTGGTGAAAGATTGCCTGCATTAAGCCTTTCGAATTCAAATCCATTCACAACGCCCTCTTTTGGAGTTGATTGCGAATCAATGAATTTGTACTCAAAAAATTTAAGTGACTGGTCAAAGTTTTTGATTCTTAAATTTGCATTATTGTGGATTGTTGAATCCGAGTTATTTGTAATTACAAAAGTCATTCTGTATGGGTTGAATACTCTTGCGCTGTAAGTATCAGTAACTGCCTGCACCAAATCATTTTCCTCATCAGTTATTGATGATGTGAAACAAAAGTTCTCATCACAAAGCGTGACTATTCCAACCTGGAAAACTTCTTCTTTTGTGGTGCTGTAAAGTTCTTCTGTAACCGTATTATCAACAGGGAACCTGTCCCTGTCACCATCTAACTCGCCCCATGCTCTGTAATTCATGAGCAATTTTTCTCCAAGTGCAGCTGAATTCTTTATTTCCACCTCAGCCTCTATTTCATAAATTCCCGCATTTGGACTCTGCCATACAAGATTAACCCACTTTGCATCATCAACTGTTGTTTCATATTCATCTGTTGCAATGCCACTTGCTTCACTTTCAAACCTTGTTGCCCTAACCTGCGATGTCCTTGGCGCATTAACCTCTTTTATGAAAAGCTTGTCCTTTTCCATTATCACGTCTTCGCCAAGCCTGATGTGGACTCCTGCCTCATCATAATCTTTTTCTTCAGGTATTCTGAGCTTGAATTTTGCTTTATAAGTGTCCCCTGTCTTGACATTCTGTGCCCTTGCTCCATCCTTGTAAAGTCCGAGGAATTCAATTTCCACATTGTCCTTGAGTATTGGTTTTTCAAGAATTACATTAAATTCCTGAACGCTTCCAACAATAATTGGTTTTTTTACTGTTGCATATCTTGCAAATATCTGTTCATCTTCTTTATTGACAATTATGTAAACTTTCCTATTTGCTTTGAGTTCTTTTTCATAAACGCCATCAACATTACCGATGTCCCTTCCAAGTGATTCATTGGTTCGTGCGTCAACAATAAGTACTTCAGGGAAAGAAACAGCTCTTCCTTCCTTGTCTTTAACATTAACTCTTACTATTCCTGAACCTATTTCCATTGTTACAGTTAAATGTACTCCTGTATCCTCAAGCACTGAACTGCTGAATGAACCAGCATCGCTTCTGCCTGAAAATCCTTCCCTGAATGCAAATGCAAAGTAATTGCCCGAGCTTACTCCCCTGAATGTGGCTATTCCGTTTATGTCAGTCATTACTGAATCATAACCCGCAACAAAATTTGTTGAAGCATCATAAAGGAATACTGTTGCATTGTCAATTGCAATATTATCCTGATCAACAACCTTGACCTTGAGGCTTCCACAGGTTGTCGGAGTACACTTGTTAAGTTCCACTACTTTGAAATTCTCGCCGATTCTGAGTCCGCCAAGTCTGCCTATCTGGTAACTGTCCGCGCTTACAACAATATTATACTCAACATCCCTGCTGATATTGAAAACAGCCTCGCCCTTTTCATCAGTTCTTATTGCAGTAATCTGTTCATCTGTTGCAGCAATGAAAAGCTTCACATTTGCATTCTCAACAAGAGCCTGGCTTTTTTTGTCAACAACCTTTACCTTTATCTGTCCTCTAATGTTTTCAGAAAGGGTCATTGAAACATTTTTTGTTTCACCTGAAGCAACTGTAATTCTGCCCGAGCTCTGTTCACCGTATCTGCCTGCGCTATCATAAGCCTTTACAACATAATCGCCGGGTGTTACTGAAAAGTCCGCTGTCCCGCCTGAAGTAAAGTCAACATTAATCGGGCCAATATCCGGATTCTGTATTAATTCAGAATTCTTGTAAAGTTCAATTTCAATACCATCAATTATTCCGCCTAATGCATCAGAAACGTTTATGCTAATTGTTCCCTTTGCTGTTGATTCTTCGCTAAGATAAATAATGTGATCCTCTCCGCTTACAACTTCACCATAAACTTCGCTGAAACTTGCGGTATCAAGGACATTTACGCTGAGTGTCTGGCAGTTATTTGGAACCTGAACTTTTGCAATTCCACCATCTGAAGGTTTAACTGTAATATCTGAAATGCTTGGGGCATAAGGATTTGAGCATGAAAATTCAAGTGTGAAATTTCCACTTACAGGCCCAAGCGAATCATAAAGTCTGACTGTTTTTGTAGTGAATGCCGCACTTTCCTCTTCAAGCGTGACATTGACTGCCAATGGCAATTCATCAACAAAAATAAATTTCGTATCTGAAAGATAATCCTGTGCCTCCACGCGGATTTCAAGCTGGTCATCAATGCTAATTCCCTGTGCCTTGACAATTCCCTGTGCGTTTGTTTCGCTTTCAAGCTCCAGGTTATCATTACGAAAAATTATTACAGACGCTCCGTCAATCCTGTCGCCGTCAGCATTCTGCACAATAACTGTAACATCATTTGCTCCCATAGGGAAAACAATTGCGATTATTGTAATTGCAACAAGTGCAAGTATAAGGAAAAAAAGGCCAATAACAAGAATAAAGCTCGGGATTACTTTGTCAATAGGATCCACAATCTCATATACAGGGATGCTTTTGTTAAGCTTGTCAAGGAAATTGTAATACTTTTCCTCTGCGTTATAGTAAATTTCCTTGATTGTGTCTACAAGACCCACTGAATCACCGGTTAAAACCATTTCAGGTATAATAATTAATTAATTCATCTTTATATATTAGTTTCTATATTAGTTTCTGCTTCTTTATAAGCTTTAGTGTTAAATCAACGTTCCTATAGGCGGGTAAAAATCAAACCCGAATCCGATGGCAAGAGCCACCAGAACCGCAATTATTAGGAAAGCGGCATAGTCAAGTTTGTACTCGAAAAGATTCCTTTTTCCTGTAAGATCCAGGTAAGCCATTTGCCCCATTGTCGAGCCGCCAAAGAGTGCTATAATAAGAGGCAAAAATGCAAGTGCCACAAAAACAGCATTTGTTTTTGCAAAACCGCCCAAAATTATTCCCGAAAAAAACAATAAAATTGATGCATATTTTCCAAAGAAAAACCCGGAAAGAAAAAACACGCCTACTGTAAGCAGGGTTAATTCAACGTACGGCAAAAACTGTGTTGATACAGGCTCAAAAACATAATTTACAAGAATCACGCCAATGGTATAGAACACAATACCCAATAATGTATTGGCTATTTTTCCCGGCATTTAGCTCACGTTTTCAATAATTTTTTCTTTATTCCAGTAAAGGTCAAGTGTATTATTTGAAGCATCAGCACACACTGTTCCGTCGTTGATTTTATCAAGCATGCTTTTGAGGTTATATTCTGTTACAAATTGCAATCCAAGTCCATCATTAAGGTTGAGAGTTCCTCTTCTGGTTACTGTGGAATTTTCAGAATCATCAAAACCGTATGTGCTTGTGGCATTTCCCTGTGGCACAGCCCTCACAAGTTCAAACTCTGAACCATTTAATCTTCCTGTTGTGATATATGCGGGTGTTAGTATAAGCGTCTGGAAAATGATTTTTCCTTTCTTTGAATTATCAAGCATGAACCCATCATACTGCTGGCTGAGTGTTCTCTCAAGTCTGCTTCCATCAACCTGGCCGGCAAATGCGAATTGCCAATTATATCCAATGTCATCCTTATCAGGAAGCGTCCATCCAAGAGGATCAGCAACCTTGTCTTTGTTTATTCTATATTCATAAATAAATCCTGTCGTGCCATTCATTGTGCTGTTTGAAAGATCCACTTGTACAAGAATCGGGTCTGATGGCGCATAATCAAATGTGCTACTGCTAATTGAAAGCACTTTTCCTGCTTTTACATCCGCATAATCTTTCTTGTAATCGAAAGTGTATTTGGTTTCTGCTGTTTTTTTCTCTGTTGCTTGTGGAAGTTCTTTTGCATCAGCAAGTTTGCTTATGTCATAATTATTGAAATAGAATGTTGATGCAGGTGCTCCTGTGAATGAGGTTCCCCAGTTCACGCTTCCGTCAATCGGAGTGCTGAAAAGTACATTGTCAGCATAATTTGATTCAAAACCATTCTCTTTATTCATTGAATCAATTTCTTTGAGTGTTTTATTCCTGCTGAATGCTACTGCTATTTTATTTGCTGAAGGAGTTGCCGTGTTCCACTGGTACTCAAGCACAACATTGTATTCGCCTGCTTCGCTTATTGCTTTATCTGAAAATTCAACTTTATCCTTAGTTATTATGCTATTCACTTTCAAATCTTTAAGCAGGTCTTGGTAATCCTCAATTTTGACAAATTCAGCTATCAAGCCTTTCTTGTAGGAGTCCTTTACAAGATACATGTCAATTGAAACATTCTTTTTGTAAAATTCATCGAAATTGCTGTAACCATCAACACTACTTAAGCCTGTTACCCATTGGCCTTTCTTCATTACTTCATCTTTCACTTTAGGCGCAAGGTCATTGAGGTTCTTTGCGGTAAGTTTCCAGTTGCCTTTTCCAAGCTGTTCTAAGAACTCAACTGAAATTGTTTTTCCTGCTGTTGTTGTACATGTAGCTCCTGTTGCATCCTTGCATGGGTTGAACACATTATCTCTATATGTTGTTAGCGGCAGCACGTACCAGTTGCCTCCAAGGTCCTTTCCGCCAACCTCTGTTGGCTTCTGTACCGTTCCAGTTGCCGAGTAAGACCAGTCCTTTATTTCAAGCACAACTTCAGCGCCCATGTATTCTGTTTTTGCCGTTTCTTCAAGTATTTTTGCAATTACTGCTGTTGTTTCATTGTTGATTCTTGTTGCCTGCTTAGGGTCATCCGGGTTTGTGATGTCTTTAATTACATCAGTTTTGTTTTTTAATCCTGAAAGATCAATCGGCAAATCAAGATCTATTACTCCGTCTCCTGCAGAATTGAGGAAGTATGAATCGTTATCCGTTGCCTGTTTTTGTGCAAGCGTGTATTTATGCAAGTCTTTTGATGAAAGCGTTCCTGCTGTGCATGCGCTTCCAAGACAGCTTCCTGCTCCGCCTGTGCTTGCATTAATTCCATCAATTACTTTCTGCTGTTCGGCAATTTTCCTTGCGAACTCTATTGTGGCTTGTGTTGCATCACAGAACCATGGCGCATCATCGCTTGAAAGGGCTATCCTTTCCAAGCCTGAATTATAAACATCACACGCATTTTTGATTACGCCTTTATCCGCATCATTTAAAATTCTCCATTCATACTTGAGGTGCTGGAATCCAAGTGCCTGGTATATGTTTGCTCCTGCGCTTCCATTTTCACATAAAAGATCTCCGCTTCCTGAACCTGTTCCTGTACCAGTTCCGGTGCCTGTCTGATACTCCTTGTCTTCGCCAACATTAATCCTTATTGCTCCACCAGAAATTCCGTGGCCTGCAGGATTTGCCCTTGTAACATCAATGAATATTGGTGCGACTATGGTTGCCCTTTTGCCGTTCCATTTATCCGGGTTGAATTGCACTCCGATTTCGTGTTTTCCGTCCTGGAAAACTTCCATTATAAGTCCTGTATTAGGGTCATTGTAAACGCCAGGTTCAACGTTTGTAATCTTATCTCCTGTACCGCATCCGCCTACCTCTTTTCCTGACTTTGGATCCTTCTTTCCGAATTTAAATAAACTGTCGTTGAGTGATGTTGAATAAACCCTGTCCCAAGGCAAATCAGCACCACCTGCTATTCTTGTAAAGTTAAGCGCATCAAGATTGAGGCAGTCCGCCGGCTTAAGATTAGGGTCACCGAAACTGCTGAATTCTTCCGATAACTCTTCACCATATTCAAGCAATGGCCAGTAATCAGTTACCTCCATTGGGAATGTAATGCTTCTCTGCTGTCCGCTTGGAGCAACAAAGTTAACATAGAGATTTGCTCTTCCGAAAACCGCATAATACCCTGATGATAAGAAATACCTTAAGTTGCCTACATCCGCAAACGGGTTCTCTGTAAGCAAATTAACTTTAGGTGCCTGATTCCTGTATTGCTTTACCGCTTTCACAATTTCAAAGGTAAGTGTCTGTGTAACCTGGCCATTAGGTGAACTACTGTATTGTGGTTGTCCCGCAATGGACCATGATTCTATAAGCTCTCTGAATCCTGCACTCTGATCAGCCGGATTTGCAACCCTGTCGCCTGTAAAATTAATTGTATTATTGCTTGGCTGTAAGAACACACCATCATTTACACATGTATTGATTACTTTTAATTCAACAGGCTTTCCGAAGAAATTATTGAAGTTGAATGTTTTTGCGGGGCTTATTGAGATACAATCAGTATAATCCTTGATTGCCTCGTTGGTTACATTCACATACACCGTGCCTATTTCTGTTGATTTTGCCTTGCTCTCGCTTGGCTTAGCGTTAATTTTCAATGAATATCTGCCGAAAAAGTTTGTGGGCTCAACGAAAACAGCATCTTCCTCTCCGGGCTCTATTGTAAGTGTCCTATCCCTTGTGGTTATGCCAGGTTGTGCCTGGAATGATAAATCAACCGGACTTTCACAACTGTTTCTTACAACTACTTCTCCAGCACCGCAATTCCATGAATTACTGTAAGCTGAATTAACTCCCGTTCCCATGAACGGCTGATTGTATGATGCATTAGGGTATGCGCTTCCGGCATAATCATAATAACTGTCACCAGCAACTCCGTTATTTGCCTGATCCGAACTCAGGTATGGCGGCAACCCTGTTCCATAACCGTTGTTCTGTGCATAAGGGTCATATGCCCCATACCTTGAATCATTATAACTTGAAAACCTATCACCATAATTTCCATGCCCCGTATTCGACGGACAACTGCTTATTGTAAGGTCTCCTTGTGTAAGTATTTCGACACAATCATTAAGATTATTCACCCTGATTTTTGCATCAATCTTTTTCACAAGAGCCTCTTCACTGTTCTGTGTAAGATGCACTGCTTTAACTTCAATTTTCACATCCGAGGAACCGCTTATTATGCTTCCTGGCAAGAACTCAAGGTCAATTGATTCTTCCGCTTCCTCGCTCAGGTTATCAGCGAATTTTTTGAACGCATTTGTAAGTTCAAGCGGTTTTGCCCCGTCCACAGAACTGGATAATCTGAATTGCCCGACAGCATTGGCATTTCCAAGATTTACCCTTGCCGAAAGGTTCTTGAGTGAAATTGGTTCCCCTGAAACCTGGCAGTTATTCACAAGAGTCACCTTCAATTTTTCCGTATTGCTTCCCGAACTGAAAATATTCCACTCTGAAGGGAATAAAGTCAGACAATCGGTATCATCAAGTCCATCTCCAAAACCAATGCTCAACTCAAACGGAATTGACGCAAGCCACTTTTTCTCAAAAGCCGCATTTGTAACCAAAACATTCACTGAACCAAGAATCTTAACCGGTTCTGAAATCGATCTCCCTTCAGGAGTAAGTCTGAATGTTCCTTTGAGTAAAGTATTTGAATCAATGTCAATTGTTGTTCCTTGAGTTGGTTCATCAAAGGACCATTCAATATATTTTGTGAAATCCCTGCTAAGTGAAACGCTTTCAACATCCAATGGTATTTGCGAATGGTTAAGCAATACTGCGTCAATTGTTTTGAATGCCGTTCCTCCAACAGCTATTGCAAGCTTAATTGTTTTTGGCTGAGCATCAATTATGTTGCCCGTAACTTTCAATTCTTTTTCAACAGGCCTGTAACCTATTCTTTCAACATGCACTCCAATTGTGGAACCATCAGCAGGTGAAAGCAAAGTGTATGCGAAAACACCCTCAATATCAGTTTCGCCATTTGCGATTACAATGCCATTATTTTTGATGCTTACTTTTGCATTTGAAATTGCATTCCCTGAATTTTCATCAGCGACCTTCACAAGCAAATTGTTGTTAATAAGTGGCACGATTACTGTAGGCAATACATCAACAGAAAGATTTTCAGCAGGAAGAATTTTCACGCTGATTGTTTTATTGTAAACTTCGATTCCGGATTCTGTGCCTGAAATTATGCTTACTTCAAGTGGTATGCTTCCCTCTTTTTTTGCTTCGAAAATTATTTCCCCGCTTACAACCCCGTCCTTTCCGATTTCGCCAAGTGCAACTTCAATTTCCGAGCCTACTCCCTGGCTTTCTTTTGTTTCTCCTGCCGGAGTTCTTATCTTATAGGATTTAATTGCAAAACTGCTTGTCTTGTCTTTTATTCCAAATATTGTTGCGCTGAACGGAGTTTCCGAAATGCTTGAAAGCTCAAATGAAAGTTTATAACTATTTGAAACCTGCCCCGAATAAGTTTCTACAATTCCTGAGGTTATTCCTGTTCTCATATTTTGTATTGAAAACCTTGAGCAAAAATCATCCCCGCATAACGATGATGGACCTACACTAAAAGTTCTTTTGGATGCCTGTGCATAAAGCCCTTGTTTGTCCGCGCTTGTTTCGCCGTTGCCAAGAACAACATCAACAGGATCTCTAATATAACCGCCGCTTTTTCCCCAGGCCCTGTACCAGACATCAAGCAAAGCACCGATTCTTGCTTCATCTCTTACCTGAACATCCGCTTCAATATCATAAACCCCCGGTCCGGGATTTTTGAATGTGATATTTGCCCATTTTGCATTACCTGCAGTAATGTGCTGAGCATCAGTTGCCTGTCCCTGCGGGGATGTATATGATGTTGCTCTTGTAATTGAATTGAACGCACCCCTAACATCAGTTATGTATAAGTTATCTTTTTCTATTGCTGTGCTTTCCTCCGCTCCTGTTCTGATGTGTGCGCCTGCTTCATCAAATGCGCTTCCTGCAGGAATCCTTAACTTGAATTTTGCAGTATATTTCTGTCCTGTATTTAGAGCAGCTGTTCCTGTTTCGGAAACAAGCTCATTATCAAGATAAATGCCTTCAAGGTCTATTGAAAACTTTTGTACTGCCTTTTCAAGCACAATTGTTTTCTTTGTTGTGGCGTCCCTCTGAAGTTTTTCAGGGGTACTAATACTTTGCACAAAACCATTTGCTGAAACCGCAAGGAAAATCTCCTTATCTGCCCTGACACTAATTACTTTTTTACCATCCGAATCCGTGCTTTGCTCATCAATTGTGCTGAATGTAGCAGAATCAACTGCCTTAACAACCGCGCCAACAACTGGTGCGCCTGATTCATCAATAACTGTTGCTTCAACTCTTCCAAAACCTATAGGCAGGGTAAGCTGCAGTTCGTTCTTCTGCCTGCTGCTCAAACTTACTGTATCGCTGTTCTTTTCGCCAAATCCTGGTTTGACTGCATAAACATAATATAACCCTTCTTCAACTCTCTCAAATATTGCTTTGCCATCAAGTCCTGTAACAAGCTCTGACCCGAATTGAACACCATCAGAATTCTTTCTGAGTTTTAACCTGACATTCTCAACAGGCTGTCCAGTTTCATCAACAACTTTTACTAATAAACTTTGGCTGTTCTCAATTGTCGCTTCTTCTATTCCACTAATTTTATAATCTGTTGATGGTTTTAATTTTACTGATTTGATTAAGTAACCATGTTTATCAATGAGCAAATTATATTCAATATCTTCGCCAACATTGAATTCAACTTTTCCTTCGGAATCTGTCTGTATGGTGGCAAGTTCGGTCTCATTTTTTGAAAGCTTCACAGATGCGCCTTCAATTGATTCAGTTGATTTTAAATCCTGTATTTGTAATCTGATTTTTCCTGCAACATTTTCTTTAAGAACAACAGTAAAATTTGTTATCCTGTCTTTTGAAACTTCTTGTATAACTTTTTCCAAAAGACCATCATACTCTGAAAAATTTCCCTGCCTGTCATAAACAACAATATAATATCGACCTATAGGAACATCATCAAAAGGAACAGTTCCTGAAGCAGAAGCCTGCTTTGTTTGGAAAATACTTCCAGGTGTATTGCTTTCAGTCGGCATGTAAAGCGAAACATCAACTCCCGGAATTGGCGCACCTGAATTGTCACTTATTGCAACAACAACACTCCCTGTAACAAGCACATCCTTCTCAACAAAAAGATCAACCCTATCAGCTGATGAAAGGAAAATAGCTTCATTCGAAATCGAGTAATCTCCATAAGTTGTTGAAACAAGTGAATCACAATCGCTTGGAACATCCAATTGTATTATTCCATTTACTGTACTTTTTGTTTCTCCAAAAGAACCATTGCCTGTACAACTGAACTGCACTTCAATGTATGATTGCAGGAGCCTTGTGGTTCCGTTCTCCATTACATTAATTGTTTTCTGGAATGTCTGTATCTGGGCCTGCATTGTAATTATTTTTTTTCCTGCCACCTCTGTTGCAGTGTAGGATGATTCCTTAGTTACAAACCCGCTCCTGCTTATACTAAGATCAATTTCTTTTCCAAGCGGAACATCAATGGTTGCCTTTCCGTCAAAATCCGTTCTCTTTTCAGCAAGCGTTTTATTATCAAGTATAGCTGTAACTGATGCTCCTTCAATACCAATTCCCCCAGAATCCTGCACTGTCACCTCAAGTGTTCCTGAAGCAAAAAATACGGCTGATATTCCCAAGAAAACAAGCACAAGAACAGCAACCAAAAACAACAACGCTACAGGAAAAGAAGGAATATTCTGTGCTTCAATTGCATCAACAATTTTGTAAACAGGAACGCCCCTGGATTCAATTGTATCAAGGAAAGCGTAGTACTTTTCTTCCATCTTGGAGTAAAATTCTTTCAACGAATCCATCAGCGCCATTCAATCACTAGTATATATGTATATATCTCTTATTTTAATTAATATTGAATATTGTTTTTACATTTAAATTTAACTCTTTTTTATACCTATGCTTTTTTCCCTATGCTCTGTTCCTTCTTAATGTAATCATGTACTTGTTTTCAATATTCACCGATTCGACCCTGTATTTTGGATTATCTTCCTTAAAAATCAGATCCACATCATACCTGAGAAGCTTATTATCTGAATCGGTGAGCACAAAAACCTTGTAGGATTCAAGGTAAAATCCGTCGTCATCTGCCTCAAGGTTATTGTTGGAAACAAGAGTGGAAACCTGTGAATCAAGGCGGCTTTCCATTGCCGACTGATCCGGTAATGCGTCAATGTCATCCCACAAAGAATCATCAAGAACGCCATCACCCGAAGCAAAACCAACCGCCCTTGCCCCTGCAAGAGCTTTGAAAAGCCGTACAGGAACATAAATCCTGAATTTGCCTCTTGGCAAAATCGGTTCCCTTAAGGTTCTTTCAGTTAAATTATTTGTAACGCTTATTTGCGGAAAATCCTCATAATCAGAATCCGTTATGGATCCTCTGCTCAGATCAAGGGTGACATAAAAAGTTCCGACACAATCAGAATAGTTTCCTGAATCACAGTTCACAAGTTCCAAAAAGTCACTGCTTGATGAAGAGCCATTCAGTGTTCTCTGCAATCCTCTTGCAAGAACTTCCCTCCTCTGTTCAGCTAACTCAATTTCAAAACCCCTTATGCTTTCGGCCCTTGAAAGAAGATTTGTCATGTGGCTTGCAGTAAGAGTTGCAAAAGGCCCAGGATCCGAATCACCCGTGCCTATCCCGAATTTTTCCGCAATAAAATTTTCCTGCAGAGAATCCCAGTCAGAATTTGTTGCAAACAAAATGTAAGGGTTATCAGGTTCGCCAATAGGCACCCTGTTATCCTCTTTTGAAAAAGACTCTATTGAATACCTTATTCCAAAATTGAAAACCTGAAGCGCATCCGCTCTTGTAAGATCAGCAATTGCCTGCATTTCCTGCTGTTCTGAAATGTCCGAAATAATTTCAAAATTATTCCTCTCACTTGACACCATAGAGTTAACCAGAAGAATCGAAAGGCTTATGAGAATGAATGCGACAAGTGCCGTGAAAAGAGTGAATCCTTTTGAGTTCATGTCCTATAATAGAAAAAAGAAATATATAATCCATTGCCTCAGGGAACAGAATTTTAATCAGCCAAATTTATCCGGTTAATCAAATCCTATGCCGCCCTGAATTCATAGCTTGCCCATTTTTCATAAAGCTGGTTGAATTCAGAATCATTCATGTTGTAAATGTTTGTCTGTTGGTTCTTTGTGTCTGAATTATAACTGTTGAAGTAACATGCCGCATTGCTTCCGCATCCTGCCCTGTATGAATCAAGTTTGTTGATTGCGCAGACAGCATTGCTGTGTATGTCGCTTTGCCCGACATTCGTAAAGTTACATCCGAACATTTTTATGCGTCTCTTTGCCTCGGCTGTTTTCTCATCATTTCCAAGTGCGCTTTTCATTATTCCGACTGAAATCACAAGCGCTTCAAGGTTAATTCCTGTTGTCTCGAACTCCACCTTTTTGCTCTCTGCGGCAGCTGCAACAATTGCACCAAC
>Ga0210057_1000915_pt1 | contig 47122 bp, 46 predicted proteins | sample CryGeyCG2114_010_2_FD_183968 | JGI IMG/M metagenome (GOLD analysis project Ga0210057, IMG submission 183968) | Groundwater microbial communities from aquifer - Crystal Geyser CG10_big_fil_rev_8/21/14_0.10 (SPAdes) (version 2) | ecosystem: Environmental > Aquatic > Deep subsurface > Groundwater ...
ATTTATGTCATTATGAGAATAAAAAAGGGCGATACCATCTTAATAATTTCAGGCAAAGACAAAGGGAAGAAAGGGAAAATCCTCCAGGCCTTTCCTCGTCTGAATAAGATTCTCGTTGAGGGCGTTAATGTGGTTAAAAAGCACAGAAGGGCGAAAAATGAGAGAGAAAAGGGCCAGGTCATCGAGGTTTTTAAGCCGATTAGCGTTTCAAACGCAAAATTGGTTTGTCCCAAATGCGGCAAAGCGACCCGAGTCGGTTATCGCCCGACGGAGAAGAACAAGTATCGGATGTGCAAAAAATGCGGTCAGGAGATCTAAAAGAAGTAATTTTGAATTTATGATGCGGTTAAAGGAAAAATACATCAAGGAAGTTTTGCCGGCAATAAAAGAGAAGTTCGGCTGTAAAAATAACCTGGCGGCGGCTAGGGTTGAAAAGGTGGTCGTCAATACCGGCTTTGATCCCAATGTTAGAGACGAGAAATATCAAGAGGCGATTTCCAACGATCTGTCTTTGATTACCGGCCAGAAGCCATCGGTTCGCCAAGCAAAGAAGTCTATCGCTGGGTTTAAGATTAGGGAAGGAATGCCGGTGGGAATGACGGTTACCCTAAGAAAAGACAGAATGTACGATTTTTTAGACCGGTTAATTAATGTGGTTTTGCCAAGGTCGCGCGATTTTCGCGGCTTGCCCGAGAAAAATATTGACCAAAACGGCAATTTAAACATCGGGATTAAAGAGCAGATTATTTTTCCCGAGATTTCAACGGAAAAAGCGGGCAGTATCTTTGGTATTGAGATTTCAGTCGTTAGTTCGGCCAAGTCGCGCCAGGAAGGGCTGGAATTATTCAGGCGGTTGGGATTTCCCATAATAAAGCCAGAGAATAAAGAATAAAGATATGGCTAAAAAATCAGTTGTTGCCCGGTCGCAAAAAAAACCAAAGTTTTCCACCCGAATAGTTCGGCGCTGTTTTCGTTGCGGCCGGAAAAGGGCATACTCCAGAAAATTTGGTCTCTGCCGGATTTGCTTCAGGGAATTAGCCAATAAAGGGGAAATTCCCGGAATTAAAAAGAGTAGTTGGTAAGACCTAATATTAATAAAAATATGACCGATCCAATTTCAGATATGTTAACAAGAATAAGAAATGGACAAGCTGTTTCCTTAGAAACGGTGGTTGTTCCGTTTTCAAAGATTAAATTTGAAATAGCCAAAGTTTTGGAAAAAGAAGGATTTATCAGTCGGGTTGAAGCCAAAGGAAAGAGGGCTAAAAAGGTAATGGAAATTACCTTGAAGTATGAGAAAAATGAGCCGGCGATAGGAATGATTAAAAGAATCAGTAAACTCGGCCAAAGGATTTATATTAAAAAAAACGAGGTTAAATCAATTAGGGAGGGATATGGAATAAGTATTATCTCCACTTCTCAAGGATTGATGACCGACAAAGAAGCGAGAAAGAACGGCTTGGGAGGAGAGGTAATTTGTCAGCTTTGGTAAAAAATATATCAATTATGAGCAGAATAGGCAAGAAACCAATTTTAATCCCGAAAAACGTTGAGATAAAAATCAATGACGGCGAAATTTCGGCCAAGGGACCCAAAGGGGAACTTTCTTTGTCTTGGCCAAGCGAGTTGAGCGTTTCCTTAAAAGAATCCGGCGCCGAGGGAAAAGAAGGCCAAGAGCTGACTATCGGGGTTAAAAAGAAAACCAAGAGATCTCCCGCCTTATGGGGGCTTTTTAGAAGTTTGGCCTTTAATCTGGTCTTGGGCGTGTCTGATGGATTTGAGAAGAAGTTGGAAATAAACGGCGTTGGCTATCGGGCCTCGGTTGAAGGAAAAAAAATTATCTTAAACATCGGTTTTTCTCATCCAGTTGAAGTAGAGGCGCCGAACGGGATAGAATTTAAAGTGGAAAAGAATATTATCACTGTTTCGGGCGCCGATAAGCAATTAGTCGGACAAACGGCTGCTAAAATCAGGGCCCAAAGGAAACCAGAACCCTATAAGGGCAAGGGAATAAAGTATCTTGACGAAGTAATCAGAAGAAAATCAGGTAAAAAAGTGGCCGGGAGCGAATAATCACAGATTAAAAAAATGTTGGAAAAACAGGTAAAAAAACAAAGAAGAGCCAAACGCGTCAGGACGAAAGCCAAAGCGGGAAATCGTCCGCGTCTTTCTGTTTTTCGCAGTAACCGGCATATCAGCGCTCAGATTATTGACGATAAAAATGGCCAAACATTATTTTCATTCAATGATATAAAATTAAAGAACCAAAATAAAATGGCTAAAATGGAAGCCGCCAAAGAAATTGGCAAAAGAATAGCGCAAGCGGCCCTAAAAAGCGGGCTAAAAGAAGTTGTTTTTGACCGAAGCGGATACAGGTATCACGGTCGGGTAAAAGCGCTGGCGGAAGGAGCCAGAGAAGGAGGATTAGTATTTTAGTTATCAATTTTCAAACATTATGAGAAGAGAATTAGAGAAAAGGGAATATGAGCAGAAACTTCTTGGTATCGCTCGGGTTGTCCGGGTTGTGGCCGGCGGCCGCCGTTTTAGGTTTAGAGCAGTGATGGTAATCGGAGACAAAAACGGGCGAGTCGGGGTCGGCGTCAGTAAAGGACGGGACGTCAGCATCGCGGTTGAGAAAGCGATTGCCAACGCCAAAAAGAAAATGATTAAAATTCCAATTGTCAACGAAACTATCCCTCACAGCGTTGAGGCGAAATTTAGCAGCGCTAAAATAATGCTTAAGCCGGCGGAAAGAGGAAAGGGAATAGTTGTTGGCGGCGCGGCCAGAGCAGTGTGCGATTTAGCCGGCATCAAGAATATTTCCGGGAAAATTTTAGGAAAGACAAAAAACAAACTTAGCAATGCCCGGGCGACTATTTTGGCGTTGAGCAAGTTGCGGCTGAAAGAAATCGACGCCGAAGGCGTTAAGCGGAGCAAACAAAAAATTGACTTGGGGAAAAGCAAGGAAAACGAACAAAAATAGTATGCAATTACACGAATTAAAAGTTATTCATAAAAACAAATCCCGCAAAAGAGTCGGCCGGGGAGGAAAAAAGGGAACTTATTCGGGAAGAGGAGTCAAGGGGCAGAAATCAAGAGCGGGCAGAAAGCCGCGTCTTGGTTTTGCCGGCGGAGATACGACAATTGTTAAACGTTTGCCCAAACAGAGAGGGACAGTCGGCAAGGTTCCGATTAGAAAAGGGATAAGGCCGTTTTGGTTGACGTCTAAGCCGGTAATTTTGAACTTGGGCGACATTAAAAAGGCCTTTTCCGGAAAAAAGAAAGAAGAAATTGTTTCTCCCAAGACCTTGCTTAAAAAGGGAATAATTGGGAAAATCAGAGGTAGAATTCCCCGGGTTAAAATCTTGGGAAAAGGCGCTTTTGAAGCGGCGGGCAGTTTAAAATTTAGAGGCGTGAAATTATCAAAGAGCGTTCAAAAGAAAATATGAAATGGCTGGAAAAAATCACTCAGATTTTTAAGATAAAGGAATTGCGAAAGAAAATCATTTTCGTTCTTTTGATTTTTGTCGTTTTTAGGATTGCCGCCAATATTCCGGTTCCCGGCATTGATACTGAACAGCTGAAGAGTTTTTTCTCTAACAACCAATTATTCGGACTCTTGAACATCTTTACTGGCGGGGCAATGAGTAATTTGTCAATTATTATGCTTGGACTTGGTCCGTATATTACCGCCACCATTATTATGCAGCTTTTAACGATGATTTTTCCGCAGATCGAGGTGCTTTATAAAGAGGAAGGTGAAGCCGGCCGGCAGAAATTCAACCAGTATAGCCGGATGCTGACTGTTCCCCTGGCCGCGCTTCAGGCATACGCGATGTTGACGATTTTGGGGCGGCAGGGCATTTTAGGCAGCCTGTCCGTTCTCCAATGGATAATTTCCATTTCGGTTATTACCGCCGGCGCCTTGTTTTTGATGTGGCTGGGGGAATTGATTTCGGAAAAAGGAGTCGGTAATGGCGTTTCCCTTTTAATTTTCGCCGGGATTGTTTCCGGAGTTCCCTTGTCAATAAGAGAATTGGCCGTTACCTACGATCCGTCAAAAATTCCGTCTTATTTTGCTTTTTTCGCTTTGGCTCTGATTATCACCGCCAGCGTCGTCGTTATCACTGAAGGCCGGCGCAATATCCCGGTTTCATACGCCAAGCGCGTCCGGGGTAATAAAGTTTATGGCGGCGTCTCTACTTATCTGCCTCTGAACGTCAATCCGGCCGGTGTTATTCCGATTATTTTCGCTTTGTCAATTATGCTTTTCCCCGGGATGATCGCCAGTTTTTTGGGCACCTCTAATATTCCGGCGATTTCCAATGCCGCCCAGGCGATGGGCCGGCTTTTCCAAAATCAGTGGTTTTACGGCATTTCTTATTTCATCCTGGTCGTCCTTTTCACCTATTTCTACACCGCGGTGACTTTTGACCCAAAAAACATCGCTGGGAATCTTCAAAAAATGGGCGGGTTTGTGCCGGGGATTCGTCCGGGCAAGCCGACCTCCGATTTTCTCTATTTTATCCTCAATCGAGTTCTTCTTTTCGGCGCCATTTTCTTGGGTACGATTGCGGTTTTGCCCTCCATTATTCAGGGTTTAACCGGCATCGCTACTTTTGAATTTGCTGTCGGCGGCACCGCTCTTTTAATCGTTGTCTCGGTCGCCCTAGAAACGGTCCGTCAAGTCAGCTCGCAATTGACTATGCGCGATTATGAGGGGTTGTAAATATTATGGCAAAAAACAAACCTAAAATTATTATCCTTCTTGGCCGATCGGGAAGCGGCAAGGGAACGCAAGCCAAACTCTTAATTGATGACTTTGGTTTTGACTATTTAGGCACCGGCGATCTGCTTAGGGAAAGAGTGAAAGAAAATGATTTTTCCGGGAAAAAACTTAAACAGGAGATGGATAAAGGCGAAAGGGTTTCAACTTATTATGTTTTTCAGCTTTGGGGCAAGGCCGCCGAAAAGATAAAAGAAAAACCAAATTTAAAAGGAATTATTATTGACGGCAGCCCCCGTTCTCTTTTGGAAGCGGAGTTAATGGATGGCCTTTTGGATTGGTACGAGTGGGAAAATATTAAGGTAATTCTAATTGATATTTCCCCCCAAGAGGCCTTTGACCGACTGACTAAAAGAAGAATGTGTAAAATGTGCGGCCGGCTGATTCCTTGGGTTGGGACTTTTAAGGATTTGAAGGTCTGCGACCAATGCGGCGGAGAATTAATAGAGAGAGCCGATGACGCCCCGGCGGCAATTAGAAGAAGAATGGATTATTTTAAAAAAGACGTTGAGCCGGCGATAGAGTATTACCAGAAGCGGAAAAGATTGATTGAAATAGACGGCGAGCAGTCGATTGAAGACGTTTATCGAGATGTCAAAAAGGCCGTTTCAAAGGTATAGTCAAGATTAAATGAAATAACTTAGAAATGATTCCAATAAGAACGCCGCAAGAAATTGAAATAATGTCTCAAGCGGGCAAAATCCTGGCGGAAGTGATAAGAGAAATAAAGACGATGATTGCGCCGGGAATTGTCACTAACGAGCTGGATAAGGCCGCCGAAGGCCTTATTTCAAAATCCGGCGCTCAACCGGCCTTTAAAGGTTACCAGGGATTTCCCAAGACGCTCTGTGTTTCAATCAATGAGCAGATTGTTCACGGCGTCCCCTCTGAAAGAATCATCAAAGAGGGCGATGTCGTCGGATTGGATTTGGGCATTGTCTATCGCGGCTACTACGCCGATATGGCGATAACCTTGCCGGTTGGTTCGGTTGAGCCGGAAACGATGCGCCTGATAAAAGCGACTAAAAAAGCCCTTAAGCGGGCGATTGCCCGGGCCAAACCGGGCAAAACCTTGGGCGATATCTCTCACGCTATTCAAGGGCATATTGAAGACCAGGGGTTTTCCGTTATCCGCGACTTATGCGGACACGGCATTGGCCGAAAACTTCACGAAGAACCGGAAATTCTTAACTACGGCCAAAGACACAAAGGACCGGAACTAAAACCAGGAATGATTTTGGCCATAGAACCAATGGCGGCAATAGGAAAACCGGGGATAAAAAAAGGCCCGGACGGCCACAGTTATCAAACCATTGACAATAGTATTTCAGCTCATTTTGAGCACACTGTCGCTATTACCGCCCAAGGCCCGCGAGTTCTGACAGAGTAATAAATCTCATCCCTCGAAATTTTTTCGCGCTTTACCCTTATTTCTTTTTCTCGATTTCGTCTTTTATTTTCCCAACAAATTTATTTACTTTTACTGGGCCTAGATCGCCCTTTTTTCTGTCCCGGACGGCGACTAATTTGGCCTTTTGCTCTTTTTCCCCCACAATCAAAAGATAGGGGATTTTTTGCAGTTCTCCGTGGCGGATTTTCCGGCCTAAGGTTTCGTCGCTGTCGTTTAATTCCGTCCGGATATTTTCTTCTTTTAAGCGCTTGGCAACTTTCTCGGCGTAAGCGTTAAATTTTTGGCTGATGGGAATAATCTGGGCTTGGACCGGGGAGAGCCAGACCGGAAAGGCGCCGGCGTAGTGTTCTATCAGAAAAGCCATCGTTCTTTCCAGACAGCCGATTGACGAGCGATGAATGGCCATCGGTCTTTTTTTGTTGCCTTTTTCATCAATATAGGTCAGGTCAAATTTTTCGGGCAAATCAAAATCAATTTGGACGGTAAAGGCGGTCTCTTCTTTGCCGTTGACATTTCTCAATTGAATGTCCAGTTTGGGTCCGTAAAAAGCCGCTTCTCCTTCCGCCTCCGCATATTTGGTTTTTATCTTATCTAATATCTTTTTCATTTGCGCCTGGGTTTCTTTCCATTCTTTCGGCTTGTTGACATATTTTTTCTTGTCTTTCGGGTCCCACTTGGAGAATCTATACCAGTAGTCGTCAATGCCAAATGTTTTCATAACATATTCTATTAATTCCAAGACCCCTTTAAATTCTTCTTCAACCTGGTCGGGACGGCAAATAATATGAGCGTCAGCCAAAGAAAAGGCCATTACTCGAATCAGTCCGGATAGTTCTCCTGATTGTTCTTTGCGGTACTGTTTGGCGATTTCGGCGTATCTCAAAGGCAGTTCGCGATAACTTCTCGGCCGGGAAGCGTAAATCATAAACTGATGCGGACAGGTCATCGGCCGAAGAACATATTCTTCACCGTCAATATTCATCGGCGGATACATATTGTCTTGGTAGTGCTGCCAATGGCCGGATTTTTTATATAATTCCACTTTGGCCATATCGGGAGTATAGGTTCGCAGATATCCTCTTTTGGTTTCTTCGTCTGTGATGAACCTTTCCAGCTCCTGTCTGATAATCGCGCCCTTGGGAGTCAATAGCGGAAGTCCCTTGCCGACCAGGTCGGAAAAAACGAACAAGTCCAGTTCTTTGCCCAACTTGCGGTGGTCTCTTTTTTCGGCCTCGGCCTGTTGGTTGAGATAATCTTTTAGTTCTTTTTCGGTGGCAAAAGCGACGCCGTAGACGCGGGTAAGCATTTTGTTTTTTTCGTTTCCCCGCCAGTAAGCGCCGGCGATTTTAGTCAGCTTAAACGCCTTGGGATTGATTTCTTTAGTTAATTTGACATGAGGGCCTTTACATAAATTCTCAAACCAATCGGACCGGTAAAAGCTAACCTTTTTTTCACCGGCCTTTTTTAATTCTCTTATCACCTCGCTTTTATACGGGTCTTTTTTGTAGAGTTTTAGGGCCTCGCTAAAACTCATATTATGCTGTTCAAATCTAATGTTTTGCTTAATTAATTCCTTAATCCGTTTTTCCAATTTGGGCAGCAGTTCCGGCGAAATCGGTTCCGGCAGGCCGTAATCCTGATAAAAACCGTTTTCTATGGCTGGTCCGACGCCTAAACCTGCTTCAGGATATATTTCCATAATCGCCATGCTCATCAGATGAGACAAAGAATGGCGTATTCTTTCTAATTGCGGTTCTTCTTTTTGAGGCATAGTTTTTTATTAATCTGTAAATTAGATACGATTACGGGCGAATCGTGCACCAACCACTTTCATTAGGAGCGTTTCCAGGACAGTTCGTTCCTTGACCGCTCGGCTCCATATTGAATTGAAGAATAAAAGTTGAGCCACATCGGAGGTATATTTATAGACCAAATTTGGCGTTCCTGAATCCTGAAGCGGGTCCAGTGGCGTTTTTGAGAGATAATCTGGTTCTAAACCGGAAATAAAATCTGGACCGACAAGAGGAAGATGGCTATAATCACTGTCGCCGCCATCATTATTATCAATGGGATAGCTTTGATAGCCGTCATTATACAGATTCAAGGCAGTCATAATCTGGAGTATATCGCTCATTCTTCTCTTGTTTCTGGCGTCCCTTTTGACCTTAGTTAAGCTGGCTAAGGACAAGGAGGCCAGAATTCCAATAATAGCGACGACAACCAACAATTCAATTAAGGTAAACCCTCTTTTCTTGTTCATTCCTTGTTCTACTCTAATACCTTAACACTCTCGCACAGGATTTTCAAGTTTTCGTCGCGATCGCTCAGCCGCCCGCTGACTAAAACGATTTTGTCTTCTTGCCAGGCCGGCGCGGTCTGCTCTAAGACCTTCGGGAAAACAATGGTTTCAAACCGGCCGGTCAGGTCCTCAATTTCAACAAAAAGCATCGGCTGGCCGTTGCGGGTGTTGATTTTTTTTATTCGGTTGATTATCCCGCCGATTTTTATCCGACGGCCGGACTGATTTCTTGAAATCTGTCGGTAGGAAGTAGTCAGTTTTTCCAGTTTTTTGCGGTATCTCTCCAGCGGATGCTCGGAGATATAAAGGCCAAGGAGTTCTTTTTCCCAAGCCAGCATTTCATTTTTATTGGCTGGCGCGACTGACGGAAGCGCAAAAGACGGAATGGCAACATTGGTTTCGGCGCCGAATAAACTGACTTGGCCGCTTTGCCTGGCGCGTTGGGTTTCTCTGGCCAAAGAGAGCATTTGTTCCATGCCGGCCAAGAGTTGATTTCTTTCTCCAAAGCCGTCCAAAGCGCCGCATTTGACTAAACTTTCCAGCGATTTTTTATTGAGGTCTTTTGACTCTACCCGTTCAATAAAGTCAGCGATTGACTGGTATGGTCCGTTGGTTTTTCTCTCGTTGACGATGGCGGAAACGATGTTATGGCCGACATTTTTAACGGCATTAAGGCCGAAACGAATAGTCATATTGCCGGCTTTGGTAAAGTCGCAGTCGCTTTCGTTGGCGCTGGGGGGCAGGACTTTTATTCCCATTTGTTTGCACTCATCTACCAAAAAGGCGATTCGCTCAATGTCGTTTTGCTCGGAAGTCATCAGCGCCGCCATAAACTCGGTTGGAAAATGAGATTTGAGATATGCGGTCTGATAGCCAATAAGGGCGTAGCAGACAGAATGGGCTTTATTGAATCCATACTGGGCAAATGGTTCAATTGTTTGCCAGATTTTGACGGCGGTTTTTTTCTCCAGCCCATTAGTGACCATGCCTTCAATCATTTTGTCCTTTTGCTCATCAAGCAGTTTTTTGATTTTCTTGCCGACAGCTTTTCTTAAAACATCGGCTTCGGGCAGGGAAAAACCGGCCAGGTCTCGGGCAATGCGCATCAATTGTTCTTGATAAACCATTACTCCGTAAGTGTTTTCAAGAATTGGCTTCAGTTTTGGATGGAGATACTCAATTTCTCTCAGTCCGTGCTTTCGGGCGATAAATTCCGGGATAAATTCTATTGGGCCCGGCCGATACAAGGCGACGAGAGCGACAATATCTTCAAATTTCGTCGGCTTTAATTGTTTAAGGCATCTTTTCATACCTCCGCTGTTATGCACAACAAAACCATTGGCAACGAAGTTATTCCCCGGCGCTTTCATGACAATATCATAAGTTGTTTCTTTTTTGCCCGGTTTGATTTCTTTGACTTCAAGAAATTTAAAGCTTCTTTTAGTAGGAATGATAGGACATTCCCACTTAACTAGGTTTTTGTATTTGATGGATAATTCCGCGAATTTTGTGGCGCTAATTAAAACGAAATTATATTGAGGGTATTGTTTTTGGAATAATTCCATCTTTTTTTGGTCCAACTCATGAAGCCATCCCTTAATTTCGTAGAAAGTGTTGGTATTCTTGACATAAAAGTCCGGAGTATAGTGAAGAGTTTCGCCACCGCTATTTTTTAATTCGAATGTTTTTGATTCGTATTCATATTCAACTTTATAGAGATTTAAAATTCTGGCAAAATCGGCTTCCCAATTAGAACGGACATAATGACCTAAATCTTTCCGGTACCCCCCTTTTCTATGCGGGGACTTTCTGCCAAACATTGGATTATTTTCTCCTCTAAATCTTTCGGATAATTTCTTTTTTATTTCCTTTGACTTCTTTATTCCGTAGAAGTCATCAAATGTTCTTCCTAATAAGGCCTTAGAAATTTTCTGACCGGTGTGTTGTAAAATTAAACTGGTTTCTTTTGTGAGTCCTTGATTCCATGGAGTTCCTCCTTTTTCATAAAATATCTTTCTGGCCCTAGAAATTTTTTCTCTTGATTTTGGTTTACTTGGATTTCTATAAAAAGTGGCGGAGCATTTGTAACAGAAATTACTTTTTCCTTCTTTTTGTCCGCTTATTTGTTTCCTGCAACTTTGGCAAGTGTTATAAACTAAGTGTTTTGCTTTTGATTTTATTAGAATTTTTTCACCCTCTTTGATATCTTTTAATTGTTTCCATCCATTTTCGGTGAGAAAATAATGATCCGGCGTTGCTTTGATGTACCAATTATTTTCTGCTACTAAAATGAGGGTTTCTTTCTTGCCGGCGCAGCAAACATCAATAATTTGATTTTTGTGTATCGCGCCTTCGTCTAAGTAAACTGATTCCAATGTCTTTTTGTCTTTTCGCTTATATAACCCTTTAATCGTAGTGTTAGAAACTATAGTGTCTCCAGATAGACATTCCAATTGAAACACGCCGACGCTATTAGATTGCTGGAGCAGATGAAAAGTTTTCTTGTCATTAAGGGGGATGTTGTTGATTTCAGCTTCCTGGCCGGACAGTTCCCTAATTTGATTAAGGGTGTTTTGGATAACGGTCAAGGTTTTTAGGCCTAAAAAATCCATTTTTAGCAGGCCGAGGTCCTCAATGGCGTGCATTTCATATTGAGTGACAACGCTTTCATTATCCTGGGTCGGGTGCTGGCAGGGGACAGACTTGTCTAGTGGTTCTTTGGTGATGACGACACCGGCGGCGTGAGTAGAGGCGTGGCGAGCGACCCCTTCCAGCTTTTTAGCCATATCAATCAGTTGCTTGGTGTTTTCATCCGATTCATAGGCATTATGGAGTTCCTGTGAATCGTTGACAGCGTTTTCCAAAGTAGAACCGAAAGGAATCATTTTTGCTACTTGGTCGCAAAAAGCATAGGAATATTCCATTGCCCGACCGACATCGCGGACCGCGGCTCTAGCGGCCATTGTCCCAAAAGTGATAATTTGAGCAACATGGTCATGGCCGTATTTTTGCCGGACATAATCAATAACTTCGTCGCGCCGGTCATCGGCAAAATCCAGGTCAATATCCGGCGGAGAGATTCGTGTGCTTTCAATCTTTTTACGAGGGTTGAATTTGCCTTGAGGCAGTTGAGATGTTATTCCGAGGGCAAACGCGACAAAGCTGTTAATATCGTTTTTATCTCCCTGTTTTTTCTGTAGATAAAGATTGTGGAAATCATCAATTAACCCGAATTTTTCTATTTGCTCCAATTCAAAACCTAATCTCTTTTGGTCAAGATCTGTTCTTTGCCGACAAACTTCTTTTAATTCTTCAAATTTTCCCATGATAGAAATTCTTTACGAAGATATATTTACGTTTGAGAAAATAATTTGAGTTACGATAAAGATAATCGACGAATTTTTTGACATCTTCCTTGCGAAAAAGGCGCAGTTGATAACTTCCTTTGCCGCCGCCCCTGTCGTCAAATCTTATTTTATGAAAAGTTATCTTTAACTGTTTTTCTAACATACTCTTGATTTCTTTGGAAAATTGATAAGAAGCAGAGGACAAAGCGGAACAAAGATAGATATATCTGTTACTTTCCCGTTTATCTAAATAGAAGCTTCCGTCGCCGTCGTACATTCCTCGCAAAAAGTGTCTTATTAATTTTTCCGGAATTAAGGGAATGGATAATTCTTTCCAGCTTTTTCTCGGCATTACGCCCAAATTAATTAATGAATTACGCAAATTTTGGTTACTGATTATTAAACAAAAATAATTTTTGTATTGATGGATGGGGCTAGTCGTCTCTAACAGTTTTCTACAGGTTTCAATCATATCTCTGTCATTTGAGGAGATATTAATGTGATTGCTTTTACTGGAAACACTGCCGTCGGAAAAAATTATTCCTAAAAGGTAGGCCTTGCCTTCAGAATTAATTTTATCAAAAAATTTTTCATTAACTTTGTAGGCCCTACTTTTTATATTACATTGATTGCTGCAAAAAATTTGATGAGGATTTCTAGATCTATATCCGAATACAGATTTACAGGTCGGACAAATTTTATCGTCGCGATTATATTTACGACGCGCCTTTGATGAGCATTTTTCGCCGCAATATTTTCGATTGCGAGTTTCTCTTTTATTTACAAACTCTTCGTTGCATTGAAGGCAAATTTTTTGGTAGGCCGCATTTTTTCGGAAACTATTATAACAAGCAAGGGAACAAAAGCGGGCGGCAGATTCTCGATAATTGTGTATATAAAACTCTTTTGAGCAGGACTGGCAGATTTTTTTAATCATGAATTCCAAAATCCTCTTTATTCAAAAAGTATGTTTCTTTAACACTCAAGAATCTTTCAAAGAGCAAATCATATTTTAGCGGGTCAATGTCGGTAATGTTCAAAAGATGGGAAACAATGGAGCCGGCGGCGCTTCCTCGGCCCGGGCCGCAGACAATGCCGTTGGACTTGGCCCAGTTGATGAAATCGGCGACGATAAGAAAATACGAGGCGAAACCGGTTTTGGCAATAACTTTCAATTCGTAGTCCAGTCGTTCCAGAACTTTTTCTATCGGGCTGTCAAATTGGCGCTTCTTCAGCCCCTCCAGGCAAAGTTTTTTGATGTAGTCGTCGGGTGCTTCGCCGGTTGGAACCTCAAACGAAGGTAGCTGGATTTTGCCCAGTTCAAACTCAAAATTGCACGCTTGAACGATTTTTTGAGTGTTGGCTATCGCTTCGGGGATATGCTTGAAATCCTGAATCATTCTTTCCGTCGACCGAAGGGAAAAATCGTCGTCTTTCATCGTCAGCCGCCGCTGATCGTCCACTTTTTTGTCGGTCTGAATACTCATCAAGACATCTTGAGCTTCGGCGTCTTCGGGTCTGATGTAGTGAACGTCGTTGGTGGCGACCAAGGGGATGCCGCATTTTCTTGCCAGTTCAATCATGGCTTTATTGACCGGTTCCTGGCTGGACAGGCCGGGGTGGTGTTGGATTTCAAGGTAAAAATTTTCCGGACCGAAGATTTTTTGGTATTCCCGGGCGGCTTCCTCCGCTTCCTTTATTTTGCCGGCGGCAATTTTTTTAGGAACTTCGCCGGAAAGGCAAGCAGTCAGGGCGATCAGACCCTGGCTATGTTTTTTTAGGAGTTCTTTGTCTATGCGCGGCTTGTAATAAAAGCCGTCCAAATACGCCTTGGTGGTCAATTTGACCAAATTGCGGTAACCAGTGTCGTTTTTGACTAAAAGAACAAGATGATTGAGTTTGTTGTCAATTCCCGGTTGGCGGTCAGCCATAGTTCGGGGAGCGAGATACATTTCGCTGCCGATAATGGGACGGATACCTCTTTTTTTGGCCTTCTGATAAAACTCGACTACGCCATACATAGAGCCATGGTCGGTTAAGGCGATGGAAGACATCTTCAACTCCTGGCACATATCCAAAATCTGGTCTATTTTAGCCAACCCGTCTAACAGAGAGTAATGAGAGTGAACATGTAAATGAGTGAATTTCATAATCAGATTATATCACTAGAGAAATCTTATTCGCTCGGAAATGAAAATACATTTTCATTTCGCTTGCTCATTACGATTATATCACTTTTATGTCTTTGGGCAAACTGCTTGAAAACGGCGTATTTTCGCGATATAATAGAAGACATGACTAAAAAAGAGGCGGCCAAAAGAATTGCCCAATTAAGGAAAACGATTAACTATTACAGTTATCAGTATCATGTTTTAGACAAACTGGATATCAGCGCTGCCGCCTGGGATTCTTTAAAGCATGAATTAAAAGAGTTGGAAGACGCCTTTCCCGACCTAATTACGCCAGATTCGCCGACCCGGCGCGTCAGTGGCCAGCCATTGGACAAGTTTATCAAAGTCAGCCACAAAGAGAGGATGCTGTCTTTGGAAGACGCTTTTTCGCCGGAAGAAACGGCGGCTTGGCAAGAGCGAATCCAAAAACTGGTTTCCGCCTCCGCTAAATCTGCGGCGAGCAATCCTCGCGATAAATTGGACTATTTCGCCGAACTCAAGATTGACGGCTTTGCCATCAGTTTGGTCTACAAAGACGGTCTTTTTGCCGTTGGTTCAACGCGAGGAGACGGCCGGACCGGCGAAGATGTCACCCAGAATTTAAAAACAATTGAATCAATTCCTTTGAAATTGGAAATTCGGAACGGATGGCCAAACGACAACATCAAAAAAAAAGTTGAAGCACTGGTAAAAAAGGGGGAGATTGAAATCCGCGGCGAGGTTTATATGACCAAATCAGCTTTTAAAAAGGTAAACAGAGAAAGGGAAAAAGAAGGCCGGCCGCTTTATGCCAATCCGCGAAATACAGCCGCCGGCGGCATCCGGCAGCTTGACCCGAAAATAGCCGCTGACCGCCAACTCAATTTTTTGGCCTATGACATTGTGTCCGATTTGGGCCAAAAGACCCATCGGGAAAAACACCAGATTGCCCGGGCGCTGGGCTTTAAAACCGATATCGGCGGATACTGCCGCAATTTGGATGAGGTTATTGCTTTCTGGGAAAGAGTAGAAAAAAAAAGGGAAAAGATTCCTTTTCAGATTGACGGGCTGGTGGTCCAGGTCAACAGTGATAATTTGTTTAAAAAATTGGGCGTGGTTGGCAAAACGCCGCGAGGAGCGATTGCTTTTAAGTTTAGACCAGCAGAGACGACAACGGTGGTAGAAGACATCATCGTCCAAGTCGGCCGGACCGGGGCCTTGACGCCAGTGGCCAAATTGCGGCCGGTTAAAATCGGCGGGGTGGTGGTGACGCGGGCAACTCTCCATAATGAAGACGAAATCAAGCGGCTGGATGTTCGCATCGGCGATACGGTCTTGATTCAGCGGGCCGGAGATGTTATTCCCGACATTGTCGGAGCGATAAAAAAAATGAGAACCGGTAAGGAAAAGAAATTCGTCATGCCTAAAAACTGTCCCATTTGCGGCGGACAAGTTGTCCGCTCCGAGGGGGAAGCGGTCCATCGCTGCGTCAACAAAAAGTGCGCTGTTATTCAAAAAAGACAGATTAACCACTTTGCTTCCCGAAAGGCCTTTGACATTGACGGACTGGGGCCTAAAATCGTCGCTCAATTGATGAATGAAGGGATGATTTCAAAGTCGTCCGATATTTTTACTCTCCAAGAGGGCGACTTGATTCCTCTGGAAAGATTTGACCAGAAGTCGGCAAAAAATTTAATCAATGCGGTAAAAGAAAGCCGCAGAATAACTTTGTCCAAGTTTATTTATGCCTTGGGCATTCGCCATGTCGGCGAAGAAACAGCCATAAATTTGGCTAACTATTTCAGCCGGCTGGAAAAGATTAAAAAGGCGAAATTGGACGACCTGCTAAAAGTCAAAGACACCGGAGAAATTGTTGCTAAAAGCGTTCGGGAGTGGTTTAATGATAAGAGCAATCAGAAACTCTTGGCCGATTTGGTTGAAAACGGGGTGGAAATAGAGAAACAAAAAACCGTTAAAAGAAAATTAGCCGGAAAAACGTTTGTTTTGACCGGACAATTGGAAGAGTTCACCCGCGACCAGGTCAAGGACAGAATCAGGCGATTGGGCGGCGATGTTTCTTCGTCGGTCTCCCCGGAAACCGATTTTGTCGTTGCCGGCGCTGAACCCGGCTCAAAATATGACCGGGCGAAAAAATTGGGGGTTAAAATAATCGGTGAAAAAGAGTTTAAAGAGATGACAAGGTAGTCATGGTGAAATTGACCAAAAAAGAAGTTGAGCATGTGGCTAAACTGGCCCGACTGGGGCTGGCCGAAAAAGAAAAGGAAAAATTCTCAAACGAACTTTCAGTCATTTTGGATTTTGTTGAAAAATTAAACGAGGTCAAAACCGACAAAGTTGAACCGACAGCGCAGGTGACCGGATTGGAAAATGTTTACCGTCAGGACAAGGGAAGAGAGAGGGCGAAACAGGGAACCGACAAGCTTTTAGGCCTGACGCCGGAGACGGAGAACCGGTATGTCAAAGTCAAAGCCGTACTTTAAGCATGAATTTAAACGAACTGACAATTGAGAAAGCCCATCAGGGGTTAAAAAAAAGAGAGTTTTCTTCGGTGGAATTAACCGAGACGGTTTTGGACAGAATCAAAAAAAGAAACAAGGATATCAACGCCTATCTGACTATTAGCGAGGAGTTGGCTTTGAGTCAGGCGAGAAAAGCCGATAAAATAATCGCCAACGGCGACAAAATCGGACCGCTCGCCGGCATCCCGCTCGCCGTTAAAGACGCTATTTTGGTTGAAGGCGTCAGGTGCACGGCGGCGTCCAAAATTTTAGAAAGCTATGTTGCGCCCTATGACGCGACGGTGATTAAAAAATTAAGGAAAGCTGGAGCGGTTTTTGTCGGCAAGACCAATTTGGACGAGTTTACCATGGGGGCTTCGGGGGAAAGGTCGGCTTTTGGCCCGACGAAAAATCCCTATGACTTGGACAGGGTGCCGGGCGGCAGTTCCAGCGGCTCGGCGGCGGCAGTGGCGGACAATCAGTGCCTGGCCGCTCTCGGGACCGACACCGGCGGCTCTATTCGTCAACCGTCTTCTTTTTGCGGCGTAGTCGGTCTGAAGCCGACCTACGGCCGGGTTTCTCGCTTTGGGCTGATTGCGCATGCTTCTTCCTTGGACCAGATCGGGCCAATGGCAAAAACAGTTGAAGATGCCCGCCTGCTTTTCAACGCCATAAAAGGAAAAGACGAAAACGATTCTACTTCGGTTGAATACGGCGACAAAGAAGAAATGATAGACATTAAAAACCTGAAAATCGGGGTGCCAAAGGAATATTTTGTGGAGGGAATTGACCCGGAGGTGGAGAGAATAGTCAAAGAAGCGATTACCCAATACGAAAAATTAGGGGCAAAGATAACAGAAGTCAGCTTGCCGCATACGCAGTACGCCGTTCCTTGCTACTATATCATTGTGCCGGCCGAGGCCTCGGCCAATTTAGCCCGCTACGACGGAATCAGATACGGATTGTCGGAACAAAGCAAAGACCTCTTGAGCGGTTATTTAAAGACGCGGCAAAGGGGTTTTGGCGACGAAGTCAGAAGAAGAATTATGGTCGGGACATATGTTTTATCGGCTGGCTACTACGACGCCTATTATCTTAAGGCCCAAAAAGTCAGGACTCTAATCAAACGGGATTTTGACAGCGCTTTTGAAAAAAACGATGTTTTAATGACGCCGGTTTCTCCGACACCGGCGTTTAAGATTGGGGAAAAAACCGATAATCCGTTAGCGATGTATTTAGCCGATATCTATACTGTTTCCTTGAATCTGGCTGGCGTTCCGGGGCTGTCTTTGCCTTGCGGCAAAACGGCAAGCGAAGGTCTGCCAGTCGGTCTTCAGATAATCGGCCGGCATTTTGACGAGGAGAAAATTTTCCAAGTAGCCGAGATTTACCGACAATCAAAAAATAACTGACATGCGGACGATTTTTCTTGACTGGTACGACAATTTGTCCGCTTCGTCTTTTTCCATTATGGACTCGTATAACGATTTCATTTTTCCGCTTAAAGTCGTTTCAGTAGTTATTTCCATTCTTTTTTTGACGACGATTGTCTTTTTGATTGCCAAACTTAGAAAGAATATCGGCCAATCACTAAAAACAGCGGGGGAAACCGCCTTTGCGTCTGAAAACGAACTGCCTAGAAAAGAATTTGCCAAGAGCTGGCAAAGCATTTTAAGTAAAGTTGAGTCGCAAGACGAGAATAGTTATAAAATCGCGGTGATAGAGGCGGATAAAATGCTAGATGACGTTTTGAAACGAATCGGCTGTGCCGGCGCCGATATGGGCGAACGACTTAAGCAAGTCGGACCCCATCAGTTATCCAATATTGACGACATCTGGCAGGCGCACAAAGCCAGAAACCGGATTGCCCACGAGCCGGATTTTCGCCTGACCCAATCGCAGGCCAAGCGGGCGGTGGAGATTTTCCAGCGGGCGCTGGAGGACCTCCAGGCGATTTAAGTCGGCTCTGGCCGGCTAATACATTTCAATGGGTCTGTTTTTAAAATCCCTGAACCGGACCGGGCTGAATTTCCAAAAATCCAAGGGTAGAGGAATTTTACCGAAGCCGTTGGGCGTATCAATCAAGTGGAAGGGGAAAGCGATGCCGGAAATATTTTTTCTCAATTTGGTCATAATCCTGATTTCTTTTTCAATCGGGACGATGAAATGTTCGGCCCCTTTAACCAGGTCGCAGTGATAGATATAGTAGGGCCTGATGCCCAAGTTGCTTAATTCGGTAAAAAGTTTTTTCAAAACAGAATAGGAATCGTTAACGCCCTTCAAGAAAACCGACTGGGAAAGAAGAATGACCCCGGTTTGCCTAAGCGCTTCAAGCGCTTTGATGGTCTGAGGCGTAAATTCATCCGGGTGCTCAAAATGGACGCTTAAATAAAGCGGCTTTTTTTTGTTGATTTTTTTAAATAAACAGAGAATATCCTTGGTTATCAAGCCGGGTCGAGAAACCGGCACGCGGGTATGAAGGCGTAATTTCTTGATTTGCGGCAAAACAAGTATTTTATTCAGCGTGGTTGTCAGCAGGCGCGGAACAGTCAGGGGGTCGCCGCCCGAGAAGACGGCTTCGTTAATTTCGGGGCGGCTTTTGAGATAATCAATTATTTTTTTGATATCAGCGGGGTAAATTTTGCCCTTTTTGATGTCCGAAACCATTCGACGCCGAGTGCAAAAACGGCAGTAAGAAGCGCAATTCATGGTCAACTCTATTAATACCCGGTGCGGATATTTATGGACCAGACCCTTTGTTTTCCGATAAATATCCTCCAAGAGAGGATCTGTTAGAGCTTTTTTAGAAACAATGTTTTCTTTCGGCGAAGGGAAAAATTGTTTCTTTACCGCCGGCGATTTTTGGGCCAGTTTTTTCAGATGGCGGCTGATTTTAACGAGCATTTTTTCTCTTTTCGGCAAACAAAAAAGAACCTGTGGTTGAGTGGTTCTCCGTCTTTGCTGTTAATTGGTTAATTTTATCTTGGCCGGTAAAAGAACTCTGCTGTGGCAGTGGCGGTTCTTCGCTTTGAAAGAAATAGTTTTGCGAACTGGCAGTCATTTTTTAAATCCGTTTAACTCCATTGTAATTCTTTGGTGTGTCTTGTCAACTCTGTTGGGGGTAGAATCTCTTTTAGAGATTCTACGGAGTTGAAATTGGGGATTGGTCTTCCACTAGGATTTTGCCAAGTCAGAAAATAAGGTTTTAAGCCCGGCGGTATTTAACCAATAATTCTTTGGATTTTTCTTTAAGTATTTTTTGATTTCTTTTCTTTGTGTTTTTAGTTTATCGCCAGCCCTGCTGTTGGATATGAGTATATTTGAATAACTGCCGTCTAAAAAAGAGATGTAGGAAATATTTGGAGTTTTTTCCTTGAGATTTAATATTTCAATTAGTTCTGAAATCTGCTTATCTTGTCCGCCGCCGGAGGTGTTAAGATGTTTTGCTTCTATTAAAAATATCTTATTTTTATACCTAATAATCAGGTCTAATTTTTTACCTTGCTTTTTGGCTTTAAGTTTAACTTTTAAATTTTCTTTGACTTTTTTAACGCTGAAAACCTTGGAAAATTGAGCAACGCATTTGTTTGATTTATTAAATTCTTCCCAAGTTTTAACTTCTTTAAAACCCAATTTCTTTAATATCAAGGTTAGTTTTAATTCGCCGCATTTTCCTTTCTTGCGAGAGGAATTAGAATCTATTATTGCCTGAATCCATTCTTCGGGGACGAGGTCTCTTAACAATCTTTTAGAAAAGTATCTCCGGGTAATTTTCTTTATTAAGTCCAAATCTTTTCTGACCGCGCCCAAGGTATTATCGCAGGCGTTAACGAAACAGATAAATTCGGAGCAGTTGGAAAATTCCGATAATGATTTTTGCAATTCTTCAAAATACTTGTTGATTATTTTTGGATTTTCTTTTTTCTTTTGAAGAGTTTTAATGGTAGTTAAAATTTCCTTGATCTCTTTTGTATTTTTGACATATTTTTTCAGATTAGGATTTTTATTGTCAAAAATATAAAAATTATCCAAAGAAGTTTCTGGATTTTCCTGCGATACTTTAAAGTAATGTTGATTGTTTTGAATGTTTTTGCTCATAGAGATAATTCAAAAATTTATAGGTAAAATCAAACGAAATTCTTTTGCGGCCGTTATCGCGGAAATTAGTGAGAAAAAATGAAAAATATTTTTTTCTGTTTTGGTTTAACTTCTGGTTGAATTCCTGTATTAGTTTTTCCTGCTCTTCCACGGGAATTCCCTGGCCGAAAATTATATGGGCCATATTTCGAGAAGTATTTTTACCAACAAGCCCTAAAATATTATATCTTCTTATATCTTCAAGTTGTATCTTTTTTCCGTTCTTGCTGTCAATGGCTCTTAAGAGCAAGATATTTCTTTCTAAAATATTTCTAACATTTCCATGGATATTATAATTTCTTATTTCCTTTATATTTTGAAACGCCATTTTAGCTCCATAACTTCCAGATTTCAGAAAATCTTCAGTCAGGCGGAAAATTTCTAAATAATTTTTAGCGCTTTTTATCTGATTAATAAAATTGCCGCCTAACTGCCAGCCGAATTTTCTTTCTATAGCAAAATTGATTTTTTCTTTTTCTGGGAATATGGCAGCTGATATTTTGTTTTTACCATCAAATCCTTTTTTCTTCTTGTAATAAAAAGAAATTACATTATAGGTCGTATCTTTAAAAACTTGTTGGGAAAAAACATTTAACTTAATAATCTTAAACTTTTCAAAAAATAGGTTCCTGATTTTTTTTGAATTTTCGGCGCAAAGAAAATTTAGAGGAACAATTAAAATTCCTTCTTCGGAATCAAGAATTGAATAGATAGAAACTTGATATAGGTCTTCGAAAAAGGAGTGTGTGCCGGAAAAGAAATTATCTTTTGTTTTTCCATCGGCTTTATTCTTATGCAGATATGGCGGATTGGTTAAAACAAATTTATATTTCTTCGGAGAATTGATAGAGTCGTTGTAAAAAACCTTTTTGTTGTCGGTATATTTTTTATCACAGTCAAAGCCGGTGATTTTTTTACATTTATTTTTGCTAGCCCAACTAAACAAATCCTGATTTCCGGCGAATGGATCAGTAATTTCTTTATTCTTTACGAATGATTCTAGCCCTTGGAGAATATAGTCGGAATTTGTAGTAAAGAATTGTCCGAGTTGGGCTTTGGTCATATCTTTATTATACTAGAAAATAGAAATTTTGATAAGAAAAAACCGATGCATTAGATCGGTTTTTCTACTTTTGTTTTAATGGGATGTCAATGTTTGTGATTTGCTATAACTTTTCTGAAATCTTTTTTTAATTGTTTTTTTATATTTGGTAATTTGTTTTCGATTTCTTGAAATGCTTTATTCCATTGTTGAAAGGAAGTATCTTGGTCTTTTATTGATTGCGACATAATTGATGCTTCTAGATTGCTTAAAATTTGAAGCGAACTATCAATAAAAGAATGAATCATTAAAACTGAACTTTTGTCTAGAATTATTTCTTTCTCCCAAAAATAATCTTGTAGACCGAAAAATTTTGTTTTTATCAAGGGGAATTCATTTATTTTTTCAGATAAAGATCCCTGATTGGTCTTTGCGCCAATTGTTCTGCTATATTTTTTAAAATCTTTCTCAAGAGCAACGATCTTGCTGTATATTTCTTCCAAATAAACAAGTTTTCTATCAAAGATTTTTTCAAATGTATATCTTCTTTGAGAAAAGTAGTATGTCAGAACTGCGGTTAAGAGAATACCAAGTAATGAGATAACGCTTTGTATAAAACTTGGACCAGATAAGAAATCTTTCATAGATTGTGTCGTAGAACAAATAACAATACTTTATCTAAATGTGGATATTTGGCGGGGACGATGGGAATCGAACCCACGATCTCCTGCGTGACAGGCAGGCGCTTTAACCGCTAAGCTACGCCCCCAAAGTAGCGGCGACAGGATTCGAACCTGTGACATCGGGCTTATGAGTCCCGCGCTCTAACCAACTGAGCTACGCCGCCATCATTTTATTTTTAAATTAGATATTCCTTCAATCCAGCCGTCTATTTTTCTTCTTAGTCGAGTTCCTTTCCGGACTTTTATTCTTAGGGTTCCAAAATGTTCGTTATAGTTTTCGTAAATTTTTTTTGTTTCTGTCTTTTTTAAACTTGGTTTATTGAACTGCGATAGGGGAATCTCCGTAAGATCGGACCAATATTTTTCTACTTCCTTTACTCTTTTTTTATGAATCTTGTTAATTCCCACTCTAAGAGAAAACCTATCGATGCTTATTTTGCAACAATTTTTGAACCATTCGAGCATAAAAAGAATCATTTTCGGATCTGAATTAGTAAATCCAACGTCATAATTAGACGGAGCAGTATATCCTTCACTCCAATACATTGCTATTCCAGCAACAAGTAAATCTCTTTTATTAAGTTTATCGATTTCTTTAATGCCCTCTTTTCTTAATAACTCTACTTCCGTTTGTCTTTTTTGTCTTATTTTTTCTACCGCCCTTAATCTTCCTTCGTAACTTCCGGATATTTGTTTTTCCACTAATCGTTTAATCTGAGTATGCGAAAGTGGTATATCTCTACACCATACGCTAACAGTGCCCTTAGAGATATTTATCTTTTGAGCAATTTCATTGATACTCAATCCTCTTTTGCGTAACTTTTGCGCTTTAGTCTGTTCCTCTATCTTCGCCATTTTAGAACCTTATATTATTAGGCACATTAACATTATATATGAGGTTCTAAAATTTATCAACCGTTAAATTGCGGAGAACTTTGATACTTGTTGCGGGGGTCGGATTCGAACCGACGACCTCGAGGTTCTTAATATTAGCCATTTGTTGCCAAATGGAATGGACTGTCCCATTCTCTCGCTAATTTAACGAGAGATTCCCATTACAGTCTCTGAACCTTTCCCGTAGTTAATACGGGACTTGGCTGCTGATTGTCGTAAATATATCTTTACGAGTTCCCAGCAAGTTCGGGAATTTTTCCGCAGAATGTCGCCATCCTGGGCCACAATCATTTTATGGGCCTCGCGAGCTGCCAGACTGCTCTACCCCGCGCTGGTATTATAGCCGAAAGTTTCAGAGATATCAAGCCCTTTGGGGCGTCAGAGAGGACTTGTCTTTCAACCGCCGTTATAGTAAAATAGAAACATAAAGATGAATTTATCCGGATATTTAGCGGGATTAGTTTTAGTGGTCTTTTTAGCCATCGCCTGCTTGACGGCTATTTTAGTTTATTTCAGTCCCCAGACCTCCAGCGCTGGCGTCTTTTCTCTGTTTTATCTGGCGCTTCTGATTTCGGCGGCGGGGATATTTACTTTAATCGGATTTTTTATTCGGCAGATTTCAAGAAAAAAAAGGATTCCTTTGTCCCAAGGACAGGTTGTCCGCAATCTGGAGGTTTCTTTCCGGCAGGGTTTTCTTTTATCAATAATTTTGGTTTCGGTTTTAATCCTTCAAAGCCAGCGATTGCTTTACTGGTGGGATCTGGCGGCTTTGGTCGGGCTGGTCGGTCTGGCTGAATGGTGGCTGATGAAAAGGCAATAGTAATATGCTTAATCAACTCAAACAAAACGCGTTGAAAGAGATCGCGGCGACCAAAGAACTCAAGGGCTTGGACGCGGTTTACCGCCGCTATTTGGGCCGGAAGGGAGAATTGACCAAGGTTTTGCGTTCGCTTAAGGACTTATCCGAAAAAGAACGGAAAGAAACGGGGACGGCGGCCAATGAAATCAAACGGGGATTGGAAGAAGCGGTTGGAGAGAAGCGCCGAGAGTTTTTGGCGCCGAGCGGGAAAACCCCGTCTTTATCCCGCTTCGGCGGGACGAGCGGGAAAACCCCGCCGAGCGGGGTAAATTGGCTTGATGTTACCGCGCCCGGCGTCAAGCCGGCGGTGGGTCATTTGCATCCAATTACCTTGGTCCAAAGGCAAGTTGAAGATATTTTCCAATCAATGGGTTTTTCGGTCGTTGACGGTCCGGAAGTGGAAACTGAATACTACAACTTTGACGCTTTAAATATTCCCCCAGGCCATCCGGCTAGGGATGTATTATCTCTTGGAAGGACTTTTTACTTAAAAAAAGGAGGATTAATGAGGAGTCATACTTCTCCTATGCAAATTCGTTATATGGAGAAACATAATCCTCCTATTAGGATGATTGTTCCCGGAAAAGTTTTTCGAGTAGAAGCCACCGATTCTTCTCATGAGACAAATTTTTATCAACTTGAGGGGTTAATGATCGGAAAAGACGTTTCAGTGGCTAATTTTAAAGCAGTAATCCAGGAATTTTTGGAAAATTTCTTCAAAAAATCTATTAAGGTTAAATTAAGACCTTCTTATTTTCCTTTTGTCGAACCGGGTTTTGAAATAGACATGAGTTGCACTATGTGTGTCGGTAAAGGATGTGCTGCTTGTAAATATTCTGGCTGGATAGAGATGATGGGAGCTGGAATGATACACCCTAAAGTTTTGAAATCTGGCGGTTTAGATCCAAAAAAATGGCAAGGTTTTGCCTTTGGAATGTCGCTGGATAGGTTAACAATGATAAAGTATAGGATTAATGATATTCGTTTATTCCACAGTGGAGATTTAAGATTTCTTCAACAATTCTAATTTTTATTAAACAAAACTCAAAAGGTCGAATCCTAAATAATTTAAAAATTAAATATTAATTAAATGAATACAATATCTCAAAAACCTAAAATATTAAAGAAAAATTCGGCTAAAAAACATCCAGAATTTGGTTTCTGTTTTAGAGGACACGGCGGAAAATCATTAAAGCGAAAGAAAAGCTTAACTGAAAAAATTTTAAAAAAGGTTAATAAGTAGATAGAATTCCTCCCATAGACAATGAAAAATAATTTAGTCAAAATTCGTAAAGAAACGGATTATTATCTGGCGTATTTTAATGAATTAAGAAAACTGATCCCTGTTAATTATATCGGCTCGATAATCATTGATAGTTTCTTTAATAAAAGGTTTTCTATCCGGGAAATTCAAAATTTCATCAGACAAAACGGCAGAAGATATAATCTTTCGTCAAAAGATATTCAAATCTTTCTTCGACAAATCCAAGACGAACTTATTTTAGCGCCCCGGGGGAATGTTCGTTTATATCAAAGGGAATTGAGCGCTCCAATAGCGGTTGAAATTGAGATAACTACCCGATGTAATTTAAGGTGTAAGCATTGTTGTATTAAGAAATATGATAAATTGATGTCAATCAATAGAATTGAACGCATTTTTAAATTATTAAATGAAAAAAGAGTTTTTGAAATTAGCTTAGCCGGAGGAGAGCCCTTTGTTCATCCTCAAATTCTAGATATTCTTTCGTTATGTGAACAATATAACTTCGCTACAATTATAACGACTAACGCTACACTCTTGAGCGAGTCTTTAATTAAAAGATTGGCTGAATTTAAAAATTTGGCTTTCGTCGTAAGCTTAGAAGGGATTGATAGGACTAACGACATAATCAGAGGGAGGGGCGTTTTCAAAAAAGTAGACCAGGCCGTTAGAAACCTTAAAAAAAACGGTATCTATGTTGAAATATCTTCGACAATTACCGAGGAAAACATAGACCGCTGTCGAGAATTAGTGGAATATACTAAGTCCTTAGATATCTTTTGTAATTTCAATTTATTTAAACCCTTTAAGAAAGATCATAAACCGTATATTCTTGGGCCCAATAAATATTTTAAATTTATAGAAGATCTATTTGAGGAAAGGAATTTTTCTGGGGCAAAAGTTAATTTGCCAAACGCCGGGGCTATTTTCGCTTATTTAGAAGGACAAGAAAAATGTAATGAGTGTTATGCGATTATGTGTGCTTTTACGATTGATGTGGAAGGGAGTATAGTCCCTTGTCCCGCTCTTCAATCCGCCGGTTATTATGATGAAATCTTCTTGCCGAAATTCGAGGAAAATTTTATAGATATTTGGAAGAATAATCGACATTTTCAAGATTTTCGCAAAGGAAATTTAAGAGAATGTCGAGCGCGTTCATATATATTCAATAGGAATATAAAAAGGAATGATCCTTATGGGATAACTGCTTTTCTGAGATACCAAAAAGCGAAAAGTCAAGAAGTAAAAAATAAGCTACTTAATTCTTAATAAATAATATATGCGGGTTTCCTATGATTGGTTTCAAAGTTTAATAGGTAAGAAAATTCCTGAACCGGCTAAACTGGCCGATTTGTTGACAATGCATTCGTTTGAAACCGAGTTGGTCGGCAAGAAAGGCAAAGATTATCTTTTAGATGTTGATATTCTGCCTAATCGGGCGCATGACTGCTTGAGTCATATTGGCGTGGCCAAAGAAATTGCGGCGCTGTTAAAAATTCCTTTGGCGCCGGTTGATTACGCTAAAAAAATCAAAGAGGACAAAACCGAGTCGGCGGCTCAACTGGTCAAAGTCCAGGTCAAAGAGCCAGAACTCTGTCTGCGATACACCGCCCGGGCGATAGTTGACGTCAAGGTCGGGCTGTCGCCGGACTGGCTGACGGAACGATTAAAAGTTTGCGGGCTGCGGCCAATAAACAATATTGTTGATATCGCCAATTACGCCATGCTTGAAACCGGCCAGCCGCTTCACGCTTTTGACGCCGACAAGCTCTTTGCCAAAGACAAAAAAGGACAAAAGACACTTGTCGTTAGGAAAGCCGAAAAAGGAGAAAAGATTACCACTTTAGACGAAGGCAAATACGACTTAGACGAAAATATCTTGGTTATCGCCGACGAGAAAGACCCGGTCTGTATCGCTGGCATCAAGGGGGGGAAGAATCCGGGCGTTGACGCCAAAACCACCAGAGTGATTTTGGAAGCGGCCAATTTTTCGCCGCAGTTTACCCGCCAAGCGTCACGGCGGTTAAAACTCAAAACCGACGCTTCCTGGCGGTTTGAAAACGAACTTGACCCGAATCTGACCGAGAAAGGAATTGATCTGGCGGCGTATTTGATTCAGTCAATCGCCGGCGGCCGGGTTTTGACCGGTCGAGTTGATGTTTATCCGGCAAAAAGAAAGCCGCAGAAAATCAGATTAGATTTAAATAAAGCCAGAAGTTTGCTCGGCGCTGAAATTTCAGAGAAAGAAACAGCCGATATTTTAAAACAACTCGGCTTTACGGTTAAAGTTTCTAAGAAGGACGTCTGGGAAATAACTGTTCCGACCGAACGGCTGGATGTTAATATTCCCGAGGATTTGATTGAGGAGATCGGCCGGGTTTACGGGCTGGCAAAAATTTCCAGCCAATTGCCTTTGGCTGCTCTGATTCCGCCCCGTTTCAGCGAAGATGTCGTCTATCGCAATCAGGTCAGCGATATTTTGACTCATTTGGGATTTTCCGAGGTCTACAATTATTCCTTTGTTTCCGACGGCGGCTCGGCAGAACTGCTTAATCCGCTCAGCCAAGAGCAGAGATATTTGCGGCCGAATCTGGCGGCTAATTTGCTTAAAAATATTGACAGCAACAAAAGATACTTCAAAGAAATCGCGCTGTTTGAAATCGGCAGGGTTTTTAAAAGAGAAAAAGACGGCGTGATAGAAAGGAAAAAATTAGGCGCGGCAATATGGCCGGTTGACTTTTACCGCCTTAAAGGCGTGATAGAAGCATTATTGAACAAACTGCGAATCAGCGATATTTGGTTTGACGACGCTTTTGACGAAGACGAAAACGGCCTTAGAAGGGCAGAGGTCAAAGTCGGCAACGATTTGTTGGGTTGGGTTGGCGCCGGCGTTTTTGAACTTGATTTTGAGAAATTGGCCGAGTTGGCGACCGAGGAAAGAATCTATTTGCCGCCGTCAAAATATCCGGCGATGATTCGCGATATTTCCGTTTTAGTTGAGCCGGGGACAAAAGTCGGCGAAGCGCTTAACTTGATTGACGCCGCTGGCGGACCATTGGTCCGCGATGTGGATTTGTTTGACTTGTACGAAGGCGATAAAATTGCTGACGGCAAAAAGAGTTTTGCTTTTCATATCATTTTCCAATCCGATGACCGGACTTTGACCGATAAAGAAGTCAATAAGTTGCAGGATAAAATCATCAAGGCGCTGGAAGAAGAAGGCGGCTGGGAAGTGCGGAAAGGAGATTCCTAACCATATGGCAGAGAATAACAACAACAATTCGTATTCGGCTAAAGATATCTATGTCTTGGAAGGACTGGACCCGGTGCGGCGCCGGCCGGGAATGTATATCGGCTCAACCGGCATTGAAGGCCTGCATCATTTGATTTGGGAAGTGATGGACAATTCATTGGACGAATCCGGAGCCGGTTTTGGCAATAAAATTGAACTTGTTTTATTGCCCAAAAATAGAGTTAAGGTGGTTGACAATGGCCGGGGTATTCCAGTTGACAAGCATCCGCAGACCAAAAAGTCGGCCCTAGAGACGGTTATGTGCACTTTGCACGCTGGCGGAAAATTCGGCGGGCAGTCGTACAAAATTGCCGGCGGGCTTCATGGCGTCGGTGTTTCAGTCGTCAACGCTTTGTCGGTTTGGATGCGGGCGGAGGTTTGCCGCGACGGCGGTCTGTATATCCAAGAATATTCAAAAGGAAAACCCAAAACGGCAATGAAAAAGCAGGGCAAATGCAATCAGACCGGAACAACGATAATATTTGAGCCCGACCCGGAAGTTTTCAAAAAAATTGAGTTTAAATGGTGGCGGATATTACAACACTTGAGACAGCAGGCCTATTTGACCGGAGGAGTGAGGATTGTTATCCGGGACGAAAGAAAGAAAACGCCGCGCGAGTATACCTTTTATTTTGAGGGCGGCATCGTTTCCTACGTCAGATATCTAAATAGCTCTAACGAATCCAAACACGACAATATTTTTTGTGTCTCAAAAGAATATGACGAGATTTTAGTTGAAACCGCTTTTCAGTATACCGACGACTTACAGCCATACGAAGAGGGATTTGCCAACGGCATCTATACCGGCGAGGGCGGAATGCATCTGACCGGCTTTCGGACCGCTTTGACTAGGACCTTAAACGACTACGCCAAAAAGAATAATCTTCTAAAAAACAACGATAAATTAAGCGGCGATGATGTTCGGGAAGGGTTGACGGCAGTCGTCAGCGTCAAACTAAGAGAACCGCAATTTGAAGGCCAGACCAAAGCGCGTCTGGGCAATCCCGAAGCCAGGACGGCGGTGGAGGCCGTGGTTTCCGACGGCCTGGAAGAATATTTGGAAAAAAATCCCAACGACGCCCGGGCAATAATAGAAAAAGGTCTTTTGGCGGCCAAAGCCCGGCAGGCGGCCAAAGCGGCTCGGGAAACGGTCATCAGAAAAGGCGCTTTAGGCGGATTGGCTTTGCCCGGCAAGCTGGCCGATTGCTCCAATCGCAAGCCGGAGGAGTCGGAATTGTACATTGTTGAAGGCGACAGCGCCGGCGGTTCGAGTAAAATGGGTCGCGACCGGTCTTTCCAGGCGATTTTGCCGCTCCGGGGGAAAATTTTAAACGTGGAGAGGACGCGGTTGGACCGGGCCCTTACTTCCAACGAAATCAAAACGCTGGTTATTGCTTTAGGCGCGGCCATCGCCGAAGAGTTTGACATCAATAAATTGCGTTATCACCGGATTATTATTATGTGCGATGCGGATGTTGACGGTTCGCATATCAGGACCTTGCTGTTGACTCTTTTTTTCCGCTATTTCTCCGAAATTATTGAGAAGGGCTATCTCTATATCGCTCAGCCGCCGCTCTACCGGATTCAAAAAGGAAAACAAGTCAGTTACGGGTATAACGATGAAGACAAAGAGGAGATCTTGGCCAGTTTTGGAAAAGAAGGGGTGAGTATTCAAAGGTATAAAGGGTTGGGAGAAATGAATCCGTCTCAACTCTGGGAGACGACCATGGATCCGAAAAATCGGGTGATGAAGCAGGTGGTAATCGAAGATGCCAAAGAAGCCGATAAGACTTTTAATATTCTGATGGGAAGCGAAGTTGCGCCGAGAAAGAAGTTTATCCAGACCCACGCCAAAAAGGTCAGGAATCTAGATATCTAATCTGTAATTTTGTTGACATTTTGTTTTTGAGGATATAGGATAGGAGAAATTGTCCCAGCGGGGCATTGCCCCTTCGGGGCTTTTTAAAAAAGAATGCCAGTTAGTCAACTGCCTCAAAAAGGAATAGAATTTCTCAAAGAAGTCCGCTTGGAATTAAAGCGGGTGACTTGGCCGACCAAAAAAGAAGCCATTAAACTTACGCTGATTGTGATTGGCTTTGGTTTGACCGTCGCCGCTTTTTTGGGCGGGTTGGATTTTTTATTTTCGTATTTATTAGATAGGTTTGTGATTTAAAATCATGCCAAAGCAAGTGCAACAGGGCCGGAACTGGTATGTCCTTCATACCTACGCCGGATACGAGGAAGCGGTGGCCAGAAATCTGAAACAGCGGATTGAATCAATGAGCATGGAAGACAAGATTTTCAGTGTTTTGGTTCCGACCGAGAAAAAAATTAAAATTAAAAACGGCAAACGCCAAACCGTGGAGGAAAAAATCTACCCGGGCTATGTTTTGGTGGAGATGGTTGTTACCGACGATTCCTGGTATGTTGTCCGCAACACCCCGCGCGTTACCGGCTTTATCGGCGCCGGCACGATCCCGACTCCGATTTCGCCCGAAGAAATCCAATCACTTCAGAAAAGGATGGGCGTGGAAGAGCCCAAGTTTAAAGTTGACGTTGTGGTCGGCGACGCGGTTAAAATCACTGATGGGCCGTTTAAGGATTTTGACGGCAAGGTTTCCGAGATTGATGAAAAAAGAGGCAAAATTAAAGTGTTGGTGCCAATATTTGGCCGGGAGACGCCGGTGGAACTGGACTTTTTACAGATAAAAAAACTTTGAACTATGGCTTCAAAAACCGTTAAAACAATTATTAAACTTCAGATTCCGGCCGGACAAGCTAATCCGGCTCCTCCGATTGGCCCGGCGCTCGGCCAACACGGTTTGAGTATCCAGGAGTTTTGCGCTCGCTTCAACGATGCCACTAAGGACAAGGCCGGCGACATTATTCCGGTTGAAATCACCGTCTATGACGACCGGACTTTTGATTTTAAACTCAAGACCCCGCCGGCATCCGATTTATTGAGAAAAGCGGCCGGTATCCAGAAAGGGTCGGGCGACCTGCTCAAAACCAAAGTCGGCAAGGTTTCAAAAGCCCAAATCAAAGCCATCGCCGCCAAGAAACTGCCCGACCTGAACGCCTATAGCGCTGAACAAGCGGAAAAGATTATTGAAGGCACGGCGCGGAGCATGGGGATAGAAGTAAAGTAAAGGCTATGCCTGTAGTTGCTCATTCGTTCGGAAATGAAAATAAATTTTCATTTCTCTCGCTCATTTCGCAAGTAAACGTTTTTTAAAAGACAGCTCTGTTGAACACATCTTAATACATTTAAGGTTTATTCAAGGGGGCTGTCTTTTTGTTTCTTTAACAATTAAAAAGTGAGGTGAAATTATGAGTAGACCGTGTTGGGACAAAACAAGAATGTTGATAGTTAGAATTATGGCGGAAAGATCGGTCTGTAAGCACTATCAAGTCGGGGTAGTGTTTTACAGAGGAAAAAAGATAATTATCGGAGGATATAACGGTCCGCCGGTAGGAGAGCCACATTGCATAGAAGTAGGTTGCGCTAAAGAGGTTGATGGGAAAAAACTGCCGGCGGGGGGTCTAATCGTTGCCGGGGGTGCCACGCAGAGATAAACGCAATTATTAATGCGGCATATGACGGGATAAGTTTGAAAGATTGCGGAGTGGCTTGTACTTTTTCTCCTTGTTATTCCTGCGCCAAACAGTTGGTTAATCTCGGCATCAAGGAATTTGTTTACGAAATTTCGTATGATGATGAATTTGAGGCAAACGTGGTGAAGGAACTTTTTGAACGGAGAGGAATTATTCTCCGCCAATTCATTCCATAGGAGGAAGAAAGATGGGAAAAATTGCTTATCTTGAGACGACGACCTTGGGAGACGCCTGGTTTCAGGCATTAGACAAAATAATGATGTCGGGCAGGCGGTATTTGATAACTAAGGGCAGTTTTGCCGGGATTTATCGCGCCGGAATCCCGGTTGTTATTGAAATCAATTGTCCGAGCGGTAGGCCTTTGGCTGTCCAGATGCCCGAGGGTTCCAGCATTGCTCCGCCGACCACCGAAGAGGATATCGAGGGGTATTGTTCATATCTTATGACGCCGCTCCGTCAGCCAAACGAGCATTATACTTATGGAGAAGATCTTTGGTGGCAGATAGAGTGGATTACTGACTACTATCGCAAAAACGGTCATGGCACAAACCATTGCTACATGACCGTTGGTCGTCCGGAAACGCTCTATCACTACGATTTAAGCGTTGATTATAATGACACAGTCAGAATAATTGACCGCGCAACTGGAACAGAGATTCATGAATACAAGCGGACGAATCAATGGAATAAACTTCCAGAGATTCAACCTAGCTCGCAGTGTTTACGCGGGATTGATACTTGGATTGACGACGGAAAACTTTGTTTCTGGGTCTATTTTCGTTCGTGGGATCACTGGGGCGGCTTTCCGGTTAATCTTGGCGGGATTCAGTTGATGAAGGAGCTTATGGCCGGCGAAATCGGGGTAGAAGACGGCCCTATGATTGTTTCCTCTAAAGACCTGCATGTTTACGAACATACCTGGTTGGTTGCTTTAATGCGGCTTAGAAAGGAGGCGGGAAAATGATTCAATGCCATAGCTGTAGAGGATATTTGTTTTTTGCGCCCTTTCCAGCCGATATCTTTGCTTGTTGTTCTTTGCGTGGAGAGTCGGTGAAAAATATCGATCTGAAAAAGGGCGTTAGTCGAGCCATCTGGGAACATGGTATTCGCGGTCACTTATGCTTGCTTTTTAAACCGGGAAAAAGCGTTTGTCATGTTTCTTGGAGAAAACCTTTTGCTCTTTCTCAAACCAGAAAGGAAGGCGAAGAATATATACGAAGCCGTCTTTAATAAAGTCAGTTTCAAAAAGTCCTGTTGGGATTCGTTTCAACAGGACTTTATTTTTGAAACGAAAGAACTCTTTATTTTTCTCTAAAATTGGTGTAGCATTGAATCACTATGATACTGGGAATTGATAAACTTCATCAATTAGTCAAAGATAAAAAGCTGGTTGAAGGTCTGTGCGAAAGAGAGTTAAATAATCCGGAAGGAGCCGGTTTTGATTTGCGTCTGGGCGAAGTGTATGAGATAAAGGGTAATTCATTTTTAGGCATAGACGAAAGAAAAACGCCGGAAGTCAAAGTTCTGGCCAGTTTTGACGAGAATAAAAAGCAAAGTTTTGTTTTTAAACCGGGGAGTTATTATTTAATGAAAACAGTTGAAAAAGTAAATACTCCCGATGATATTTTAATACTTTTTCGGCCGCGAACGACGATTTTTCGTTCCGGAATGACGCTTTTTACCGGAAATGCTTCGCCGGGATATTGCGGCGAGCTGATTTTTGGTCTGGCTAATTTAGGTCCGATTGAGGTAGAAATTGAATTAGGCGCGCGAGTGGTTCACGCGATGTTTTATCAGGTGGGCGGAAAGACAAATTTGTATCGCGGCCAATGGCAAAAAGGCAGGGTAACAACGAAAAAGAGGGAGAAGCAAATTTAATCTTGTGTTCAAAAATCCGCTTGCAAAAACCGATTCTCAAATCGCCGGTTTGATTAGAAAAGAGGCCCTTCGCCATCAAGAGGGGCTTGATTTGGTGGCGGCGGAAAATTATCCTTCGCCGGCGGTTCGCCAGGCGGTCGGAAGCGTTTTGAGCACTTGTTACGCCGAGGGCTGTCCGGGAAAAAGGTATTATCCCGGCCTGAAATACATTGACCAAATTGAACAACTGGCCATTGAACGGGCGAAAAAGCTTTTCGGCGCCAATTACGCCAATGTCCAGCCGCATTCCGGCTCGCAAGCCAATCAGGCGGTTTATCTGGCTTTGCTTGAGCCGGGCGATAAAATCCTGGCGATGGATTTGGCTCAAGGCGGACATCTTTCGCACGGCTCGCCGGCCAATTTTTCCGGCCGGTTTTTCAACTGCGTTTTTTACGGACTGAATGAGAAAACCGAAATAATTGACTGGGAAAAAGTAACGGCCATCGCCCGCCAAGAAAAACCGAAACTGATTATTGCCGGCGCTTCCAGCTATCCTCGCCGGATTGACTTTAAGCGGTTTGGCGCTGTCGCCAAAGAAACCAAGGCGTATTTGATGGCTGATATCGCCCATATCGCCGGTTTGGTGGCGGCTGGCCTCCATCCGCACCCGTTCCCTTATTGCGACATCGTGACCATGACGACGCATAAAACGCTGCGGGGAGCGCGCGGCGGAATAATTTTGTCCAATAAAAAAGACCTGGCCGATAAAATTGACCGAGCGGTTTTTCCCGGCCTTCAGGGCGGGCCGCTGGAAAACGAAATTGCCGGCAAAGCCGTCGCTTTAAAAGAGGCCGGCCGGAAAAGTTTTATCCGGTATCAAAAGCAGGTTGTCGCCAACGCCCAAACGCTGGCCAAAACGCTTTTAAAAGAGGGGCTGGATTTGGTGGCGGGCGGGACGGACAATCATTTTGTTCTGGTCAATTTAACTAAATATAATCTTTCCGGAAAACAAGTCCAGGAAGCGCTGGAAGAAGTTAATATCTACGCCAACCGCAATGTTGTGCCTTATGACCGGCGCTCCAAGTGGCAGACCTCCGGCATCCGGCTGGGGACGCCGGCCATTACGACCAAGGGGCTGAAAGAAAAAGAAGTCAGGCAGGTCGGTGTTTGGATAGCTGAAGTGATTAAAAACATTGATGACCAGAAGATAAAAAACAGAATTAAAGCCGAGGTGATTAAATTGTCCAAAAAGTTTCCTTTACCCTATGAAAATTATTGACGGCAGAAAAAGAGCGGATGAAATTCTGGCGGGGCTGAAAAAAGAGATTAAGGATAAAAACCTCAGGCCCGGCTTGGGGATTATTTTGGTCGGCGCCGAGCCGTCTTCTTGTCTCTATGTCAAGGTTAAAGAAACCGCCGCTAAAAAAATCGGCGTTAGAGTCAGAAAACAAATTTTATCCGGCCGGGCGCCGGAAAGCGAAATTTTAGAAGTTATTGAATCATTCAACCGGGATGCTCAAATTGACGGGATTTTGGTCCAATTGCCTTTGCCGAAAGAAATTCCAACCGATAAAATTATCCGTTCAATTGAGCCCAACAAAGACGTGGACGGGTTTTTGCCCGAAAGCCGGTTTGATTCGCCGTTTATCGCCGCTATCTGGCAGGCGCTAAAAGTAAGCGGAGAGAATCTAAAAGGCAAGAAGATATTGGCTTTGGTCAAATCGGATATTTTCGGCCAACGCTTAACCGGATTTTTAAGCAGAAAGGGTCTTTGTTGCGACTATACCATTTGCCAAAAACCGCAGGATTGTCCAGCCGCTTTAAAAATTGCCGATATTGTTATTACCGCTCTGGGCCAGCCAGGATTTATTAACGCCGCCATGGTCAATGATGGCGCTGTTCTGATTGACGGCGGGACAACCCGCCAGGGCGATAAAACCATTGGCGATATTGACGCTGAAAGTGTTAGCCGGAAAGCCAAATGGCTGGCGCCGTCGCCGGGCGGAGTCGGGCCAATCACGGTGGCGCTTCTGCTTAGAAACGTCGTCTTGGCTTGCCCCCTTGGGGCTGGCAGAAAAAGAGCGGCTGGGGTAAAATAATCCTATGTCCAATTATCAGCCAGTGATTGGCTTGGAAATCCATAGTGAGTTGAAAACGCAGAGTAAAATGTTCTGCGATTGTTTGAATCAGTCGGGAATAAAAGGGCCCAACGTCAATATTTGTCCGATTTGTTTGGGGCATCCCGGGACTTTGCCGGCGATAAACAGAACCGCGGTTGAATTAGTCGTCAAAGCCGGCCTGGCGCTGAACTGCGCGATTGCCAAGTCGGCCAAGTTTGACCGGAAAAACTATTTTTATCCCGATTTACCCAAGGGTTACCAGATATCCCAGTATAATTTGCCGCTGGCGCTGGGCGGCTGGTTGGATATCAACGGCAAAAAAATCCGGCTGACCCGGATTCATTTGGAAGAAGACGCCGGCAAACTGATTCATCCCAAAGGGACGAGTCCCAAAAACGCCAGACATTCTTTAGTTGACTTCAACCGCGCCGGCGTTCCTTTGATGGAACTGGTTACCGAACCCGATATTTCTTCCGGCGAAGAAGCCGGAAAATTCTGCGAAGAATTGCAATTGATTTTGCGCTATTTGGAAATTTCCGAAGCCAATATGGAAAAAGGGCAAATGCGGTGCGAAGTCAATATCTCCCTTCGGCCAGCCGAGGAAAAAAAGAAACTCGGGACGAAAGTTGAAATTAAAAATCTTAACTCTTTCCGCGCTGTCCGGCGGGCGATTGAATACGAAATCAAGCGGCAATCGGACTTATTGGAATCGGTGCATAAGGTTGTTCATGAGACCAGGGGATGGGACGAAGACAAGCAAAAGACGTTTTCCCAGAGAAGCAAAGAGCAGGCGCAGGACTACCGCTATTTTCCCGAGCCGGATTTGCCGCCATTGGGCAATCTGGTCGAGATGAGCGGCGAACTGGCAAAAGAAATTCCGGAACTGCCGCTAGCCAAAAGAGAAAGGTTTGTCGAGGAATACAAATTGCCAGTTAACGACATCGCCACGCTGACGGCCAACAAGGGCCTAGCCGATTACTTTGAGCAGGTAGTTTCAGAACTGGACACTTGGCTCAAGATTAAGTCAATTAAAGACAAGGATAAGTTGGTTAAATTGACCGCCAACTATCTTTTAACCGAGCTGCAAAAATTAATGCTGTCGCGCAAAACCGGCATCAACAAATGCCAGATCAGCCCGGAAAATTTTGCCGAGTTTATTACCATGATTGAACGAAAAGAGATTTCCAGCTCGGCGGCGCAAGCGGTTTTGAAAGAAATGTTTGACACCGGCGCCGACCCGTCTCATGTGGTGGAGGAAAAGCAGTTGACGCAGGTAAGCGGTAGAGACGAGTTGAGCAAAATAGTCAAACGGGTTGTCGGCGAAAACCAAAAATCGGTCAATGACTACAAAGCCGGCAAGGGAAACGCCCTGCAGTATTTAGTCGGCCAAACAATGAAGGCCAGTCAAGGGAAAGCCAATCCGGAAGTCGTCCGCGAAATATTAATGGAGATGCTGAGATAGCAGGGCGTGGGAACAGAAATATTAAAAGAAAGGACAGAAGCAATTGTCAAAAAAGGCGATACAGTTCAAGATACTGTTTTTTGCCGGAAGAACTTTTCCGGCCATAATTTTCTTGACAGGACAAAATCAGTTGTGCTATTCTTTATGGGTTAGTTGGCAGAAGCTTGTAGTACCTTTCAAAAATTCAAAAAAGCAGAGGCAAAACTAAAAGGAGGAAAAGATGAAAAAGAGTTTATTGTTTGTTTTTTTTACAATCGCTGTTCTGGTTATGTTGGCAGTTACAAGCACGGTTTTCGCTCAATGTACCACAATCCAAGACGGAACGCTTTTAACCTCAGATGGGCGTACCATTGTAACTGGCTATGATGAATGGGGCTATAATTATCAAGCCCACATTTTCAACGGAAAATACTGCGATGCCTATCGCGACGCCAGTTGGTGCCAGGGATGGGCAGACGACGACCTTGAAATGAAGTGGAATGACGCCTGGTTAAGCAACAAGGATTGCGATGGCGATAACCTACTGGACCGGCACTATGGCTTTGATTCATATATCGGTTCGGGCGCCTGGCTGACCAACCATCAAAAGGGCGTCTATTTGGATGCCAATGGCAAAAAGCAAAGATGGAGCTATTTTGTCAAAATCGTGGCAATTCCGGCAGATGGAACTGAGATTGGCCCTGTTATTTGGGGAGAATTTGCTATCATCCAGGAGGTTTACAATGATACCGGCACTGGTGAACATGGGATATTGTATTTAAGCCCATATGGCGCCGGCTTCGGCAGGTTCAGTCCTCATTAAAAAAAGAAGGAAGAAATTCCAAAAAAACAAAGGCAGGGTCATTATAGTCCTGCCTTTTTCATTTTAAAAACTTCTAACGGAAGTCGTCCGCGAAATATTAATGGAGATGCTGAGATAGTAGTTTTACGGCTTGAGAGTAGTTTTTCACCCAGTGGATCCTCTTATCCCGCTTGAACCAAGTCATTTGGCGGCGGGCGTATTGAAGAGTGTGAAGAGAAATCAGTTCTCTGGTTTTTTCCAGAGTTGTTTTTTTGTCTAAATAAAAAATAATTTCTTTATAACCGATGCCGCTCATTGCGGGAAGATTGGCGCTATATCTTTCTAATAATTTTCCGACTTCTTTAACCAGTCCTGCTTCAAACATTTTTTCCGTTCTGCCGGTAATTCCTTTTTTAATTTCATCCAAGCCAACTTTTAGGCCGATCTGTAAGGCGTCAAACATCGGCCGGCCTTTTTTTCTTTGCTCGGAAAACGGCTTTTTGGTCAAAAGACAGACCTCCAGGGCGCGGACGAGCCGCCGCTGGTTATTTTGGTCAATTTTTTGGGCGGTTGACGGGTCAAGTTTTTGAAGTTGGTTGAAAAGTTCTTGGTTTGTTTTCTTTTCTAATTTTTGCCTCAGTTTTTTATCCGGTCCGACTGACGGAATTTTCAGGTTGTCAACAACGGCCTGAAGATACAAACCGGTCCCGCCGACAAGAAAAGGAATTCTGCCTCTTCTTTGGATATCTTTGATGATTTTTACCGCCCTTCTTTTGTATTGGGCGAGAGTAAAGTCCTGGTCCGGCCGGACAATGTCTATCAGGTGGTGCGGGATGCCGGCCATTTCCTTAGGGGTGATTTTGGCCGAACCGATGTCCATCCCTTTATAAATCTGGCGGGAATCAGCCGAGACGATTTCGCCGTTGAATTTTTTTGCCAGCCGGACGGCCAAAGACGATTTGCCCGAGGCGGTCGGCCCGAGAATAACGATTAGTTTTTTATTGGCTTTATGAGCGGAGAGGAGATCCAAAATTATTTTTTTCCTTCTTTTCTTTTCACCGGCGGGGACATCATCTTTCATTTTGGCGGCGGCGGCGCCCGGCCGGGGGGAATAAGCGGCGGCATAGATTTGGAAAAATCCTATTTCTCCGGCCAGTTTAACGGTATTTTGGAACTGCCTTTTTGTTTCGGTCGGAAAACCGACGATAATATCAGTTGAGATTTTAACTCCGGGGATGTTTTTCCTGATTTTTTTTATTAGGTTTTTGTACTGGCCAACGATGTAGCCGCGGTTCATTTTTTTCAGGATTTGGTTGTTACCCGACTGAACCGGCAAATGTATTTCTCTTGATATTTTCTCGTTTTGGGCGATAGTTTTTATCAACTCGTCGGAAAAATCTTTGGGATGAGAAGTCATAAACTTTATCTCAAAATTGCCTTCCAGACGGGAGATTTTTTCAAGAAGTTTGGGAAAGTCGGTTTTTCCCGACCGGTAACTGTTGACATTCTGGCCTAAAAGCGTAATTTCCCGGCCGCCATTTTTAACCAAGTTTTTTATTTCTCCGATAATTTCTTTAGCCGGCCGCGACTTTTCCTGGCCGCGGGTGTAGGGGACGGCGCAGTAGGAGCAGAAATTATTACAGCCGGTCATAATAGGGACAAGGACCTCTTTTTGAGAAGGGCATTTTGCTTTTTGGCTGATGTCGGCGATTGGCCAGATTTCATCAGCCAATTGTTCAAATCGCTTTTTGTCTTTAGACAGAATACAGCCAGTCAGGATAATTTTTGCCCGGTGGTTTTCCTGCCGGATGTTCTTTATTTTTGAATAAACCCGATTGACGGCCGATTGCCGGACGGAACAGACATTAATCACGGTTAAATCAGCCGTCTTGATATCTTTGGCCGGCCGGCATTTTTCTTTTTCCAATTTGGCGGCCAGTCGCTCGCTATCGCTCTTATTCATCTGACAGCCATAAGTGATAATATGATATTTCATAATCGGAGATATACTTTTGTATCCTATCAGATTTGTGATATAATTCAATTATGAACAAAATTCACTTATCGGTCATCATTCCCGCTTTCAATGAAGAAAAACGGCTGAGTCGAACATTGTTGGCGGTTGATAAATATTTGAGCGAGCAGAAGTACGGTTATGAAATTATTGTGGTTAATGACGGTTCAACCGATAACACGGCGGGAATCACCAAGAAGTTTTCCTATTTGATAAAAAACTTAAAATTGATTGACAATAAGAAAAATCACGGCAAGGGCTGGGTCGTCCGGCAGGGGATGCTTGAATCAGAAGGCGAAATCCGCCTTTTTATGGATGCCGATAACGCCACGACAATTGAGCATTTTGATAAAATGACTTCGTTTTTTAAAAAGGGTTACGCGGGGGTTATTGGCAGTCGCGACAAAAAAGACGTTAAGGGAGCCGAGCAGGCGGTGGCTCAATCGTTTTTCAAACGGCAATTGGGTAATTTCGGCAATTTATTGATTCAAATGATGGCGGTGCCGGGGATTTGGGACACCCAATGCGGTTTTAAGGCTTTTACCGGCAAAGCGGCGGAAAGTATTTTTAGTCGGGGGAAAATTGACCGCTGGGGATTTGACATTGAGGCGCTTTTTTTAGCCAGAAAACTGGGTTTGAAAATCGGGCTCATCCCGGCTGTCTGGGTCAATGACCCAGACAGCAAAGTCAATTTAAAGGGATACCTCAACACATTTAAAGAATTATTGGTTATCAGGTTAAATTCAATTAGAGGGAAGTATAAGTAATATTGTCATCCTTCGGCCTTGCCTCAGAATGACATTATTTTATGACAAAGAAACAGTTACCTTCAGAGCTTCGTTTAAACATTGTTTCGGGCGATTGGGTCATTATCGCCACCGGCCGGGCGCGCCGGCCGGAGACCTTTGCCGAAAATAAAAGAATAAAAGAGGCAGTTTCGCCGTCAAAATGTCCTTTTTGCCGGCCGGATATTTTAGACAAGTCCGTTTTGACTTTGAATAAACCCGATGGCAGTTGGTTTATTTCGTCAATACCCAACGACTTTCCGGCTCTTTGCCCAGAGGAAGGATTAAGCCGGAGAAAAGAAGGTCCATACGAGATAATGAACGGGTATGGCGAACACGAAGTGATTATCACCGCCGACCATGAGCGGCAGATGGCCCAGTTTTCCCAAGAGGAAATGGAATTGGTTGTTGAACTTTACCAAAAAAGATATCTGGATTTGACCAAAAAAGAGAACATTAAATACATTTCAATTTTCCATAATCACGGCAAAGAGGCCGGAGCGTCGGTGGCGCATCCTCACTCGCAGTTGATTGCCGTTCCTGTGCTTGACCCGCATGTGCGGAAAAGTTTGGACGGCGCCGAGGCCTATTACCGGAAACACAAGAAGTGCGCTTACTGCGAAATGCTCGCTTGGGATATTAAAGACGGCCGGCGAATAATTTATCAGAACGAAAAATTCGTCGTCTTGTGCCCCTTTGCTTCACAGGTTTCTTTTGAAGTCAGGATTTATCCCAAAAAGCATCAGGCGCGTTTTGGCGAGATGGCGCCAGACGAAAAAGCGCTATTCGCCGACGCTTTTCTCAAGGGATTAAGCAGTATTTACCGGAAGTTAAAAGACCCGGCCTATAATTTCTATATTCATACCGCGCCGGTTGACGGGCCGGCCGGCGAGAAATACAACAAGTATCATTGGCACCTCAATATTTTGCCCAAGACCGCCATAATGGCCGGATTTGAATTGGGAGCGGGGATAGAAATCTCCACCGTTGAACCGGAAAAAGCGGCGGAATTTTTAAGAAGCGAATAATATGATAAATTTTATTTTGTCCGGGCTGGCGTCTTTAATTATCAAGATAATTTCCTCCACTGGTTATTTTGGCGTCGCCATGCTAATGGCCTTGGAGAGCGCCGGTATTCTCATTCCCTCGGAAGTGATTATGCCGTTTTCCGGATTTTTAGTTTTTACCGGCGAGTTTAATTTTTGGCTGACGGTTCTTTGCGGGGCAGCCGGCAATTTACTCGGCTCCATGGCCGCCTACTGGATTGGGTACGCCGGCGGCCGGCCGCTGATTGAAAAATACGGCAAATATATTTTGATTTCCGGGCGCGATTTGAATCTGGCCGACAGCTGGTTTAAAAGATACGGTCAGGCGACGGTTTTTTTCTCCCGGCTCTTGCCGATTGTCCGGACTCTTATTTCCTTTCCAGCCGGCATCGCCAAAATGAATTTTAAAAAATTCTCGTTTTACACCGTTTTGGGCTCCTTGCCCTGGTCTTTGGCTTTGACCTATATCGGCCTGGCGCTGGGCGAAAACTGGCCGAGTTTGAAAATATATTTTGAAAAATTTGACATCGTTATCGCCGGATTGATTATTGCCGGAATTGTCTGGTGGGTCCGGCGTCATTTCAGTCAGCTAAAAATTAGCAACGGCTGACATATTTAAACTTTATGAACAATAAACCTTTGATTATCGCCAATTGGAAAATGAATCCCTCATCCCAAAAAGAAGTTAAGCGGCTTTGGGATTCAATCAAAGAGGGGATTAAAAAGAATAAAGAGGCGGAAATAATCGTTTGTCCTCCGTTTATCTGGCTGTCTTTCTTTAGCGGCGTGTTGGAGAAACTTGGGGCGCAGGACTGCTTTTGGGAAAACAAAGGCGCCTATACCGGCGAGATTTCCTCTTTGATGCTCAAGGATTTAGGCTGTCAATATGTCATTGTCGGCCATTCCGAAAGAAGAAAATATTTCGGGGAAAGCGATGAAATAATAAACAGGAAATTAAAGGCGGTTTTGAAAAACCGAATGAAGCCGGTATTTTGCGTCGGCGAAGAAACCAGAGACAGTTTAAACGGGAACGGAAAGCAAATCAACGAAATGGGTTTGATTGTCGGCGAGCAGCTGGAAAAGGGGCTGATCGGGATTTCGACCGAAAGGATAAGGGAAATAATCTTTGCCTACGAGCCGATCTGGGCGATCGGGACGGGACAGGCCTGTTTGCCCGACGATGCCATGAAAGCCCGGCTTTTTATCCGAAAAATTTTGTCAAAACTCTATAGCCGGGAAACAGCCGAAAAAGCCAGAATCGTTTATGGCGGCAGTATTGACAGCAAGAATGTTTCCGATTATGTCAAAAACGCCAAAATGGACGGGATTTTGGTCGGCGGGGCTTCTATTAACGCCAGCGAATTTAATAAGATTGTTGAGAAAATAGGATGAAAATTCTTTCCGACTTCAAATTTAACGGCGAAAAGGTTTTGCTCCGGGTTGATTTCAACGAACCGATAAAGGACGGCCGATTAGCCAGTAATTTTCGCCTTAGGGCGACTCTGCCGACCATAGAGTATCTGCTTGAACAAAGCGCCAAGGTAATTTTATTGACTCATCTGGGCCGGCCGGAGGGCAAAGTAGAGGAAGAATTGAGAACGGATTTACTCGGCAAGGATTTATCCCTTTTAATCGGCCGAAAGGTAAAAAAACTTGACGGCTGTGTCGGAGAGGAGATAAAAAAAGAAATAGACGGGATGCGCCCCGGGGAAATTATTCTTTTGGAAAATGTCCAATTTGAACCGGGCGAAAAAGCCAATAATCCTAAATTTGCCGCGGCGCTGGCTGAATTAGCCGACTTTTTTGTTTTGGACGCTTTTGGCCAGTCGCATCGCGATTACGCTTCCATCAGCGGAGCGCCGAAATTGCTGCCCAGTTGCGCCGGCTTGCTTTTAGCCAAAGAAATCAAAGTTCTTTCCGGCGTTTTGGAAAAGCCCAAACGCCCCTTGACAGTGATCGTCGGCGGGGCAAAAATTTCAACCAAAATTGAACTGATTGAAAACCTTTCAATCAAGGCCGACTATTTTCTTTTAGGCGGAGCGCTGGCCAATACTTTTTTAAAGGCCAAGGGGATTAGCGTCGGCAAATCGGTTATTGAAGAGGAAATGGTCGGCCGGGTAAGAGAAATGAATTTGGATAGCGATAAAATAATTTCTTTGACCGACGGTGTCGTTTCGGCCAGCCCTGACGGCAAATCGGACAGCCGAGTCAGCCCGATAGGCGATCTCGGCGAAAACGAAATGATTTTAGATATCGGTCCGAAAACGGTGAAAAAATTTGAAGATATAATCAAGCAGGCAAAGATGATTGTTTGGAACGGGCCAATGGGTTTGTTTGAAATCGGTTCCTTTGCCGCCGGAAGCGCCGCCATCGCTAAAGCCGTCGCTAAAAGCGGAGCTTTTTCTTTGGTTGGCGGCGGAGAGACCATTGCGCTATTGGAAGGATTGAACCTTTTGGATAAAATGAGTCACGTTTCAACCGGCGGCGGGGCAATGCTCAAGTTTTTAGCCGGCGGGAAATTGCCTGGCATAGAAGCGCTTAATAATAGATAAGAAATAATGAAGTGGAAAATAAAAGAGAAAGCGCCGGACGACTTTTTAAAGCGGTTTCCGGAATTTACTCCTTTAGTCGCCCAACTTTTATACAACCGCGGCTTGATTTCTCAAAAACAGATTGACGAGTTTTTCAATCCTGACTACAGCCAGGATTTTCATGACCCATATTTGCTTAAGGGAATGAAAAAAGCGGTTAACCGGATTAGACAAGCGCTTAAAAAGGGAGAAAAGATTACCATTTACGGCGATTTTGACGCCGACGGCGTTTGCGCGACGACCATTTTATTTTCAACTTTAAAAGAATTAGGCGCCAAAAATCTTGATGCCTATATTCCCGACCGGGAAAAAGAGAGTCACGGCTTGAACGAAAAAGCCATCAGAGAATTAAGAGCGAGAGGGACAAAACTGATTATCGTCGTTGATTGCGGCAGTACCGACTTCAACGAAGTTGATTTGGCCAAGTCGTTGGGCATAGATATGGTTATTACCGACCATCATACTCTAGCCGAGAAGTTGCCTCGGGCGCTGGCCGTAATCAATCCTCTGCAAAAAGGGGACAAGTATCCCTTTAAAGATCTATCCGGCGCCGGCGTGGCCTTTAAACTGGCATCGGCTCTTTTGTCGGCTCACGGCGAAGAATTTTTTCAAAAGTGGCTGCTGGATTTAGTCGCTTTGGCGACAGTGGTTGACGTTATGCCGATTGTCGGAGAAAACCGGACTTTGGTTAAATACGGCTTGGGGGTCTTAGCCCAGACGCGGCGAGTCGGATTGAGAGAACTAATGAGGATAGGCGGGGTAGAGCCGAAAATTATCCAAGCGTCTTTTAACGGCGAGCCGCCGGCGACCAATCTCAATGTCGCTACCCTTGGTTTTGTCCTTGGGCCGCGACTCAATGTCGCCAGCCGGATGGACCATGCCAACACCGCCTTTCATCTCCTGATTGCCAGAGACCGGAAAGAAGCCAAGAGTTTGGCTAAATTGCTCAATGAAAAAAATACCGAAAGGCAAAATCTGACCGCGGCCATTATGAAAGAAGTGGAAAGACGGATTGAAGGCAATCCGGAGAAAAAAAACTCAAAGTTAATTTTTGAAAGCAGTCCTGATTGGCCGGTCGGTTTGGTCGGGTTAGCCGCCAGCAAAGCGGTTGATAAATATTGCCGTCCAACGATGATTGGCTGCGAAATGGATGACTTGATTCATGTTTCCTGCCGGAGTATTCCAGAATTTGATTTAATGGAAGCGATTAGAATAGCGGCCTCGGAAAATCTTTTAGACGATTACGGCGGGCACAAAGGCGGCGCCGGCTTCAGGGCGAAAAAAGAAAACTTGGAAAAAATCAAAAAGATTTTTGCCGATATAGCCGGAGAGAAATTAAAAGAGGAGGATTTGGCTCCGACGCTGGATATTGACGCCGAGTTGTCTTTAGACGCCCTTGCTTTCTATAGTTATGACGAAATCCAAAAGTTTGCTCCTTTTGGCAAAGGGAATCCGGAGCCGAAATTTTTAATCAGAGGGTTGGAGGTCAGGAATCTTAAGGCGGTTGGAACCAGCGGCAGCCATCTAAAGATGGAATTGGTTTGTTTTGACGAGAGATGCCGGTCGGCCAAAAGTTTTCAGGCGATTGCCTTTGGTTCGGGGCATTTGGATGGCATATTGGACAAGGGAAGTTTAGTTGACGTTGTTTTTGAGTTTATTTTAAACGAGTGGAACGGGACAAGAAATTTGGAGATGAAGGTCGTTGATTTAAAACTGGCAAAATTATATCAAAAGATATCTCAATGATGAAATTACTAATTTATGCCGATGGCGGGGCAAGAGGGAATCCCGGGCCGGCCGCTGTCGGAGTCGTGCTTAAAAAGGATGGCCAGACAATCAAAAAATACGGCGAGTATATCGGCGAAGCGACCAACAATCAAGCCGAATACCAGGCGATTATTTTCGGGCTCAAAAAGACCAAGCTTCTGTTCGGCAAAAAGAAAGCCAAAGAAATAGAATTGGAGTTTTTGACGGACAGCGAGCTGGCGGCCAGACAGCTGAATCATAAATATAAAATAAAAGAAAAAGAACTCCAGCCGCTGTTTTTGAAAATTTGGAACTTGACCATTGATTTTAAAAATGTTAGTTTTAGCCATATCTTGAGAGAAAAGAACAAAGAAGCCGACGCTTTGGTCAACGAGGCGTTGGATAGCCAAAGCCGGGAACAAAAA
>Ga0210057_1000916_pt1 | contig 46994 bp, 48 predicted proteins | sample CryGeyCG2114_010_2_FD_183968 | JGI IMG/M metagenome (GOLD analysis project Ga0210057, IMG submission 183968) | Groundwater microbial communities from aquifer - Crystal Geyser CG10_big_fil_rev_8/21/14_0.10 (SPAdes) (version 2) | ecosystem: Environmental > Aquatic > Deep subsurface > Groundwater ...
GTTTTGATAAGTTTTTTAATGATAAAATTGTTTATCATGGATACGTACCGAAGTCTGATGAATTTTTATCAGATATGGATATAGCCATAATTCCGTCTCTGTTTGGGCAGGGTATGCAACAGAAAATATTTGAGCCTTTGGCAAGGGGTATTCCAACCATCACTTCAGAAAGGGGTCTTGCTGGATATCCTTTTGAAAATGAAAAGCATTTGCTTTTGGCTGATAGTACAGAGGATTTTGTAAATATGCTTGGAAGTATTAGGGACCCAAAAGAGAGAGAAAGGTTGTCCAGAAATGCAAAAGAGCTTTCCAAAGAAATATTTTCTGCTGAAAAAATGGAAGCTGTTGTGGGGAAATCTACCAGACTGGCTCTGGGTAAAAAATAAAGCCCCTTATTTGCATAAGGGGCTTTTTTCAATAAGGGATACCAACCTCAATAATTTCCTGAATGAGCTTGTTTCTGAAATTAGCTATTTCTTGGGGGGCAAGAGAAGAGGTGCCAACCAAACAATTGGACTTGTCTCTAGGTCCTTTATACCAGAAAGTTTCAGGTAAGCTTTGATAGCCTTCTTTTTCGTCAGTATGGCTTGAGTCTATGTAAATATCATAGTTGCCACTTTTCAGGGCCATATCTGATGATATTGGAGTGCCTGGAAAGGGGATATAGGTATTCACATCCACTCTGTCAGGTCGGTTTGCAAGTATCCATTTTCGTGTTGCTTCCATGGACTCTATTGTTTCACCGGGTAGTCCAAGGACAAAAGATGCTTTAAATTTTATACCCAATTTTTTGCACCACTCAAGTGTTTTAGTGTCCTGTCTTATGGAGGTGCCTTTTTGGATATTTTTTTTGATCTGATCGCTACCACTTTCTACTCCAACCAAAACCTCTACCAATCCAGCATTTCGCATTTTCTCCAAATACTCGTGACCTCCTTGTTTTTCTAATATGTCTGTTCTAAGAAAGCATCTCCAGATGGCACCATCTTTGTTGTGGTAATAATCCAACACTTCTAAGAGCTTCAACATTCTAGGCTTGTTTAGTGGGAGTATGTCGTCGTAAAACATAATCCCAGTAAAGCCTAATTCGTAACATTCTTCCAATTCTTCGGTTACTATTTCAAGAGGGTTCCATCTGACTCCTTTGCCCCACATTCTGCCTGCACCAGATTCACAAAATGCGCATTTTTCTGGACAACCACGCGATGTAAATAATGTTGTTGTGGGATGAGATGTTCCACTTCTGTCTTCTAGAAATGCTTTGTATCTAAACGCAACTTTTCTTGTGGGTAGGCATAGATTTTCAAGGTCTTGAGAGAAGGGGTTGTCTATTAGCTTTTTTGTTGGCGAGGCGTTAAAAATTAAATCAATATCTTCTTTGGTATTCATTTCTCCTTTATAAACAAGGTCGAAACCCAAATTTTCAAGATGGTCGATAGAGTGGGTGAGGGCATGAGATCCTCCTAAAACAGTTTTTCCACGACGATTATTTTGAAGCCAAGATAAAATTTTTCTAATTTCCATTAGTTGAGGAGATGTGCCACTTACAAAATAATAGTCACTTTCGGGGATTGATCCGTAAAGGTCTTCCGAAGTATCTATGTAGACAACCTCACATCCTGCTTGTTTTAAAATAGTCCAGATATACCATAAGCCTAACGGAGGGTAGACCATGGGATTTGTTAGGAATGTTGACTTGGGCCATATAAGTGATATTTTCACTGGTTTTTCTCCTTATTCAAAGAACGGTTGACTAATTTCACGATATCAGTTTGGTGTGTCAAAACAACATTACACTAAAGATATATTGTGGTATAATGAGCCTCATAAATGACACTATCTAAACAAATATTTAAATATATTGTAGCCGGTGGTACGGCCGCGGTTGTGGATCTTTCGTTGCTCTATCTTCTAACTGAGTTTTGGGGTATTTGGTATCTACTCTCAACAATACTTGCTTTTATGGGTGCGTTTGCTGTTAGCTTTACCTTGCAGAAGTTTTGGACTTTTAGAGACCATGCAATGGACGGAATACACAAACAGTTAACTATGTACTTTGTGGTAACTGCTATTAATCTTGGACTCAATACTTTATTTGTGTATTTATTGGTGGAACATGGAGATCTTTGGTATATGTTGGCTCAGGTTATAGCAGGAGTAACCATAGCCTTTGAGAGTTTTCTTGTTTATAAATTCATAATTTTTAAAAGAGGGCATGGTGTCGTGATAAGTCCAATTTCAGAATTTACAAAACAAGAAATTAGTGAATGATATGAGGGTTTTATATATTTATTCGGGAGAAAGAAAAAATAAATTTAAAGGTAAAATAGGGATTGATTATCCAGATACCCAGTTTTATGGACTTAATCATTTAGCCAAGTTTGGCATCGATGCCCAATTTAAAGAACCTCCAGCCCTCTTGAGAAAGATACTTGGTTTTAGGCTCACTCATATGTTGTCATTTTTTTATATGCGCGGATACGATGTGGTATTCGGATCTTCTTTGATGTACATGCTTTTTTGGCAGAAGATTTTTCGCACTAAAACAAAATATGTATTGTTGAATGTTGGTTTTAATAGAACTCTTTTGGTAAACAAGGATAAGAAATTTAAATTCAAAATAATAAACTGGCTTTTGGGAGAGCTAGACTGGGTAGTATGTCTTTCTAATTATCAAAAGAAATTTTTTGAAGAGTTTGTTCCTTCCTTGAGAGGGGAAGTATCCTTTGTGCCATTGGGGGTAGATACTTCTTACTGTCGACCTATTTATGAAGGTAGAAAAAATTTTATCTTGTCTGCGGGTCGTGATAATGGTAGGGATTACAAAACGGTGGTCGATGTTGCAAGGCTTATGCCGGAAGAAGAATTTCATATCGTAGCAAGCAAGAGAAATTTGAAGGGAGTCACAGATATTCCGGGTAATGTGAAAGTTTTTTTCGATCTTTCTTTTGAAAAATTACTTGTTGAGTATGAGGAAGCAAGAATTCTCCTTTTGATAACTCACAAGGATGATTACAGTGATGGGTCTCCTGATTCAGGGCAGACTGTTTTACTTGATGCTATGGCATCTGGTTTGCCCGTAATTGCCTCAAGAAAAGAACACCTTAAGGATTATGTAAAAGAAGACAAAGAATTCTTGGCTGTGGATTTTTATGATAGTCTTGGTATTAAGAAAACCATAGAGCGCCTGAATGATAAAAATATGGCTCAAAATATGGCACAATCAGCTCGCGAAGTGGTAGAAAATAGGTTTTCAACAGAAAATATGGCCAATCAACTCGCTGAGGTTTTTAAAAAAGTTTATGAAAGATAACATCATATATACAGGAAAGAAGCCCATTGCTGTGGAGGAGGGTATTTACCTGTACTCTAAAGATAGGTATTGGGGTAAGGCTACTCCAGAGAAGATGAAGGAGGCTTTGGGCTTTATTAATTCTAAAGGATGGACTGCTTTCAAAAATAAGTTTAAAGGTGAGTTTGATTTTACATTTGATGAGAATAGGGCAGACTGGCGGTTTAATATGCCTATAGATAAAAATTCTGTCGTGCTTGAGACAGGTGCCGGTATGGGCAGGACCACTATACCAATGGCGCGTGTGGCAAAAAAAGTAGTTGCTTTTGATGGTTCTCTTCTGCGAATGCGGTATTTGAAAAAGAGGGCAGAGAAAGAGGGTTTGGATAATATAGAAGTATTTGTGGGGGATCTATACGATCTCCCTCTTAGAGATAATAGTTTTGATGTTATTACCATGAATGGTGTTTTGGAGTGGGTGGGTAAAACTGATAGGTTTAAAAATCCAAGACAGGCTCAGATAGAAGCTTTGAAAATTTGTAAAAGACTTTTAAAAAAAAATGGATACCTTTATATAGGCATTGAAAACAGATTTGCACTTGCTTATCTTCGTGGTACTGATCATGGTGGACTCAAGTATACCAGTTATATGCCCAGATTCGTGGCAAATATTTATAGTAAAGCAAAAGGCAGGGGGGCATATCAGACATATACTTACTCAAAAGGTGGGTATGAGAATCTTATTAAAGAAGCTGGATTTGAAAATATGGAGTTTTATCTTTCTTATCCGGGGTATAATTTACCAAGGATCATTATTCCTTATGACAACTTGAATATTTTAAAATACGTAATAAAAAAACTTAAGCCCACAACGAGTTTTACCTCTCTTTTAGTAAAAGGCGTAGCTAGCCTAAGGTTTATTTTGTGGCTGTACAGGAAAATGTTTTTTAGCTTCAGTATTATAGTGAAAAAATGATCCCTTTTATAGAAAAAACAATAAGAAAAGAGTTGGGTGGTAAGTATGATTTTAGAGACACCAAACTTTGTTTTTTAAAATTTAGCACTCCTAGCTCTGGGGCCGGCCTTAATGACAAGGTTCTATTTTTTGTGTTTAAGGATGATGAAGAGGAGCCATTTTTGGTGATTAAGACAGTGAGAAATTATGAGGCAAAGTTTGTAATCGAGCAGGGATTTAGTCGTCTTAAGCAATTAAATGATCTTATTCAAAATATTCCTTATGGTAAAATGTTTCCCCATGCGGTGTATCTTTATGATGATGGAAAGGAGTTTATTTTTAGTGTTGAAACAACTTGTCACGGCAAGAGGGTGGGGCGAAGCGAGGGGGATTTGCGCAAGATTTTAGAAAAGTATAACGATTGGCAAAAAGATACCTTTAGTGGAGGAAAAAATTTTACCTACGATATAAACAATTATTATTTGGATGTGATAAAGACTTTAGATCTTAAAGAAAAAGACCACAAAGAAATAACAGACTACTTTTTAAAACTTATATCTGGAAAGGAGATTAAAGTATCTAGAATTCCCCAGCACGGCGACCTAACTACCGATAATATTTTGATAGGAAGAGACGGTTTATCTATCGTGGACTGTGAACGCTTTGGCCTTGTTACGTTACCTGGTTTTGACATTTTTTATATTCTGTCTAGATTTTATGGTCGAAAGATAGATAGTCGTTATTCTCAGGCTTTGGACAAATATTTTCAAATGCTTGGTATAGGCTTAAAGCCTGAACCGTACTTGTATTTCATTTATTATCTTTATGATCTGTCTTTTAAGAAAGAATATGCATTGAAAAACAAAAAAGCCAAAGACATTATTTCTGACTTTGAAACTAGCTTAAATTAATATGAATATTCACTACATTACAAGGATAAATTTTTTATCAAATAAGGCTCATGTATATAATGTGTCTAAAACATGTGAAGCACTTAATCAGATAGATGGTGTCAATGTCTTTCTTGTAAGTACAGATAATAGTCTTGTAAAAGAGGAGTTGGTAAAATATTTTTTTTCTAATAATAATATTGAAAAGCCATTTCCAATTATTTCAATAAATTCTCTAAGCAATTACTTTAAAAAAAATAATCTCAGGTTTATTAATTGGCTTGAAACTGTTTTTGTGAACTTCTCTCTTTCTTTGTATGTTATTTCAAATCATAAATCTATAGATGTTTTGTACTACAGAGATGGTTCTACATTCTTGCCCGTGCTAATTGCTAAATTTTTATTTAGGAAACCCGTTTTTTTTGAATCTCACGCTGTTTTGGTGAAAAATTATAGACGTTTGATGGACGATTTGTTGGGCGGGGTGATCAACGGAGTTGTGGTTATTAGTAATGGCCTTAGGGATTATTATAAAAATATAAATAATAATATTGTTGTCTCTTTTTGCGCAGCGTCTGAGCCAGAAAGGTTTAAGATGATAACAGAAAGCAGGGAAGAGTTAAGAAAAATGTTAAATTTGCCGACCAACAAAGTAATCCTTGGTTATACGGGCAATATGTATAAGACCGGCAACAGTGATCCTTATGGAGTGGATGACATTTTGAGAGCCTTGCCTATTTTGCCTGATAATGTAATTTTTGTGGGGGTGGGGAAAAAGGGTAGTGAAACCAAGGATTTGGAAAAGCTTGCCATTGATTTAGGGATATCTGAGAGAGTTCATCTGTTGCCTTGGGTTTCGAGGGGGGAGGTAGTAAAGTATATTTTGGCTTTTGATATTCTTTTAATCCCTTCTGCCGGGGCTCGTATAGGCAATTCTCCTACAAAAATGTTTGAATATTTGTCGTCAGGCAGGACTATCATCGCCGCTAACACAAAAGCTATTTCAGAGGTTTTGCATGATGGGAAAAATGCTTTGCTTGTTGACTACAATGACCCAGCATCTTGGGCGAGGGCTGTGAGTATGGTTGTGGAAAATCCTGGTCTTTCTGCGTCTCTCATAGAGCAGGCTAGTAAAGATGCGGAATTATATAGTTGGGTAAAAAGGGGGAACGACATATTTGGCTTTCTAAAAAAGACTATTGATGAGAATAACGCTTAAAAAAATTTTAGTTCATATTCTGTATTTTTCAGGAATTAATTTTCTGTACAGTTTGTTTGTTGGTAAAAAAATATTTGTTTTTGCTCACCATAGTGTCTCTGGCAACAAAGACGATAATTTGGAAGAAATCCTATATCCAAATCTTTCCATAGATGTTTTTGTGTTGCATAAACGACTTGAGTATTTAAAAAAAAGAGGGCATACATTTATTACTCTTAGTGAGTTGGATAGATTAGATAGTGAGAATATAAAAAAACCTACTATTATTTATTTTGATGATGGTTTTAGGGACATTTTAGAAAATGCTATCCCCGTATTAAAAGAGTTTGGTATACCTGCTACTATTTTTGTATCACCTGATTTGTCTGATAAAAAAGATTTTTTGTGGACTATGAAGCACAGGCTCTATCTTTCTGAGCGGCAAAGTGATAAAGAAGAGATAGAGACGGAAATTGCCGATCTTAAGAAGCTGTCAGATAAACAAAGGATTGCTTACTTAGAAGGATTGTATAAAGATAATAATTTTGCCTTCACTCCAAAGAGTTTCAATCTATTTTTAGATTGGGAAGATATAAAATTTTTGGCTAATCATGGGTTTGAGATAGGGTCACATAGTATGTCTCATAAAAAGCTTACTGAGTGCGATGGGGCAGAGCTTGATTATGAAATTAAAGAATCTAAGAAAGTAATCGAAGAAAAAATTGGAAAATCCGTTAAAAGCTTCTCGTACCCATACGGCAGAAGGAATGCTTTGGTTGATCAGGTAATAAGGGAAGCAGGATATAAATTTGTGGTTTCGGCCGGTATAGGGCTTGATGGTAAAGAAGTGGGAAATGGCACAACTGCTTTTCTTAAAAATGTCCAAATAGGCATAAATGATAATATTATCGATTTTAAGGTTAAAATTTATTCTTGGAATTTATTTAAATAAGATGGTTATAGAAAAGAAAAAATTATTTTTTAATACTATAAAAATTATTTTAGATGACAGTGAGGCTAGTAGAGCTATTCAGTCTAAAAAATACTCGTATATCAATATTTTCTCTTATGACAAGGTTGATTGGCCCGGTTTTTATGTTATCGAAAAAACCACAGCTTTGATTGATTTGCAAAAAGAAGAAGCTGATATATTTAAAAATTTTAGCGACACGACGAGAAATGAAATAAGAAGAACTTATAAAAATGAAAATCTAAAGTTTCTATTTAATGAAAGTCCAACTGATGATTCTTATAAATTCTATAAAGATTTTGAATATTTGCAGGGTAGAGTCCCTGTGTCTAAAGAGGCATTGATGGGTATTAAATGTTTCAGTGCTTATTATGGTGGTAATTTTATTTCTGCCATCTATGTTATAGACCAGTATCCTTATCTGCGCATCAGGTCTATTTTTTCTAAGAGGTTGGAGGCTGAGGATAAAGAGCTCTATAAGATAATAAGTAATGCCTCAAGAAGGCTTGTTTGGGAAATATGCCAATGGGGTAGAAAAAATAATTTTAAATCTCTTGATATGGCATCGGTTAATTTCAACAACCCCAAAACGGCGAATATTACAAAATTTAAAATGTCTTTTGGTGGAGAGGTGGTGTCGGAATATACTTATGAATATAAGTCAGAGATGTTTAAGATTTTTGAAAAATGGGTATTTATAAAACTATGGATATATAGACTTGCTCACTTTACAAGGGGGCTTTTTAAAAAGTTTTGATTTTTACACTGGTGGTAGTTCTTGCTACTATGTTTATTACACAAATAACCATGGCGAAATTTACATTTACCAAACTTTCTATACCCGATGTCGTATTGGTTGAACCGACTCTTTTTAATGATGAAAGAGGGTTTTTTTCAGAAATGTATAACAAAAGAGAATTTGTTGATGTTGGTATAGACGAAGACTTTGTTCAGGACAATTTTTCCTTTTCTGGCGGTGGTGTGGTCAGAGGGCTCCATTTTTCAATTTCTCCGCATGGGACTTCAAAACTTGTCAGATGTACTAGTGGTGAAATTTTTGATGTTGCTGTAGACATACGATCTGACTCTGAGACTTTTGGTAAATGGGTTTCTGCTGTCTTGTCTGAACAAAACCACAGGATGCTTTTTGTGCCAAAGGGGTTTGCGCATGGCTTTTGTGTTATGGGCGAGTCGGCAGGGGTTTCATATAAAGTAACTGATTTTTATTACCCTGAAAGTGATGCCGGAATAATATTTAATGATCCTGATATTGCCATTGATTGGCCTATAAAGAATCCGATATTGTCTGAAAAAGATAAGAAACTTCCTTTTCTTAAAGATTTAAATTATGAAAGATAATCAAAAAGAAATTTTGTCTAGAGTATTAACTACCGGTGCTAATGGCATGGTGGGTGGTTATGTAGATTTTGGCACAAGATTGGATAGACGATCTCTTGATGTATCTGATTTGAATGAAACTATGTCTGTTATAAAAAGATATATGCCAAAATCCATTATTCATCTGGCTGCTGAAACGAATGTTGATAGGTGTGATAGAGATCCCCAGCACGCATATCTAATTAACTCTATTGGTACTTATAATGTAGCCTTGGCGGCTAAAGAGGTTGGAGCAAAGATGATTTACATTTCAACCTCCGCTGTATTTGATGGTTCTAAAAAAGAGCCCTATGTTGAAACTGATAAGCCCAACCCACTTGGTTATTATGGGCGTTCCAAATTTCTTGGAGAGGTAATAGTAAAAGAAATTTTAGATAACTACATAATTGGACGAATCGCATGGGTTTTTGGTGGTGGGCCAGAAAAAGACCAAAAGTTTGTCGCTCGTATCATTGAGCAAACAAAAAAACCTGAGATTGATGTGGTGTCTGGTAAATATGGCTCTCCTACTTATGGTAAAGATCTGGTGTCTGCTGTAAAAAAAATGATTTTAGAAAATCGGTCTGGTGTATTTCATATGTCCAATACTGGAGCGCCGTCTCGTGTCGATGTGGCTAGGGAGATTGTGAGTATTACAAACTCAGATACGATAGTCACAGAGGTGGATTCAAGTTTTTTTGATAATATGTATTCTGAGAAGAGGTTAGATAATGAAAGTATGATCTCTGGTGTGGATATTATGAGGTCTTGGCAGGGGGCTCTCAAAGAATATATTGAAAAAGAATGGTCAGACTATATTAAATAATTTATGAATAAATATTTTCAAAGAACAACTTGTAGGATCTGTGATTGTCGTGATTTGGTTAAGATTCTTGATTTGGGTAAAACTCCGCCAGCTAATGCTTATATATCCTCCGATAAACTATCCCTTTTTGAAGAGGAATTTCCGCTGGCTCTGTATTTTTGCAAAAATTGTACTTTGGTACAGGTTTTAGATGTAGTAGATCCAAGCCTTCTTTTTGGGGATTACCACTTTATTACGGCAGCAAGTAGTCCGTCTGTTGAGCATTTCAAAAAATATGCTCAAATGGTAGTAGAGCGTTTTATTGAATCACCAGAAAATTTAGTTATTGATATTGGGGGGAATGATGGAGTCCTTTTGAGTTATATAAAAGATTACGCAAGTGTAATAAATATTGATCCTGCTGACAATTTAAAGCCCTTAAGTGAAGAGAAGGGTGTGCCTATGTTCCCCGCATTTTTTACTTCTGACGTTGCAAAAAAAGTACGTCAAGAATACGGCGAGGCACGTGTTGTGACCGCTAATAATGTAACAGCCCACACAGATCCTATCAGAGATGTGTACAATGGAATTTCTACTCTTATAGGAGACAATGGGATTTTTGTTTCTGAATCACATTGGGTGAAAAATCTTATTGGTGATGGGGCGTTTGATCAGGTTTATCACGAACATTTGTGTTTTTATTCTTTGCATGCCCTTGTGGAGTTGGCTAAATCCGCGGGGCTTACTATATTTGATGTTGAGGTAGTGCCTATGCAGGGGGAGTCACTTCGTATTTTTGTGTCAAAAAATAGGCCAGTGGAGCCATCTGTTCAAAAGATTCTTGATGAGGAAAAAGCATTTGGGTTAACAAATATTGAGACTTACCTTAGTTTTTCTGAAAAGGTTGAAGGTAATAAAAATAAATTGAACAACCTGCTTTTAGAATTGAAACGATCTGGTAAAAAAATTGCTGGCTATGGTGCTCCAGCCAAAGGAAATACTTTACTTAATTATTATCAAATAGACCATAGGACTCTTGATTATTTGGTTGACTCAACCCCAATGAAACAAGGGTTGTATAGTCCTGGAATGCATATACAGATTCATCCACCAGAGAAACTTTATCAAGATATGCCGGACTATATCCTATTGCTCGCGTGGAATTATGCGGATGCTATTCTGGAAAAAGAAAAAGCCTTGAGAGACAAGGGCGTTAAATTTATTATTACTGTCCCTGAATTGAGAGTCGTGTAATTGTTTATTCGGCCATATCAAGCATTGCTATACAAATTAGATTTGGATTCTTGATTCTGAGGAGCGCGGGTATATATTTTAAAAATATATTGTGAGTGCCCGCTACATATAGGTTGTGAAAACGGCACACAAAGCCAAGCCTTTCTAGGCTGTATTGCAAACTTTCTCTGTCCCACAGAAAATAGTGTTTGCCGTGTTCTGGTAGATAAACTCTGGCCTCATTGCCGAACCCGTCTCTGTTGGGTACAACAATTAAAATTTTGCCGTTTTTATTTAATTTTTTTTTAGCCTTTTCTAAAAGTCCCAAAGGATTTTTTATGTGCTCTAAGACGTGGTTGATGATTATCAAATCAAATTTTTCTTCCAGTTCAAATTCTTCAAGATTTTGTTTTATGAATCTAACTGATGGTGGTAAATCTTTTGGTTCATTATAGTAATCAATACAAACAGCTGAAGCTTCAGGGTTGTCTTTTGCAACAGCTCTAATGAAGTTGCCTCCGCCACAACCAAGCTCTAGTACTCTAGACCCACTGTTTATGTATTTATTGGCAATTTTTAGAAGTGTTTCCATAGGTATTAATAAGATTACTTTTTGAGCTTGTTTCTGTCAATTATTTAAGATAACTTATTAATAGTATGAATAAAGTATTGATGATTACAAAAACTCTGGATAATAAGGGAGGGTTGGGGAGGTATTCTCTCTCTATCTTTGAGGAGCTAAAAAGACAGGGTTATTTTGTTTTAGCTATTGTGGAGGGTGCTCGGTCTGCAAAAGATGCTTACGTGATATTAAGGCCATTAAGTGGAATAGCTAAATTTTTCGTATTTATTAAAAATCTTATTAGTGTTAGAAGGAAAGCAAAAAAATTTAATATTATTCATGCTCTAGATGGATGGCCATATGGGGTTTACGGCTACTTTGCTGTTTTGGGTACTAATAAAAAATTATTTATAAGCGGTATAGGTACATATAGTGTCGCTCCTCTTAGGGATCTTGTAAGAGGTCTTTTGCTGAAAAGAGCGTATAAAAGAGCTAATAAAATATTTTGTATTAGTGACTATACAAAAAAACAGATATCGAAGCTTGCGCCACTTAAAAATATAACAACTGTTTTAATGGGTACTACACAATTAGTGGAATTGTCTTATGAGGAAATAAGTAGATATAAAACAATATATGAGATCAAAAATAATTTTCCCATTGTTGTTACCGTTGGGGATATAAAAGAACGCAAGGGTCAATTAGATACTTTGAAATCATTAAATTTACTGAAAGAGAAGTATCCAGATTTTAAATATTTTATAGTGGGGTCTGATGGAGATATATATTATGTAGCTAAGATCAAAGATTTTATAAAAGAAAATAGTTTAGATGATAATGTGAAAATTGTGTCTGGTATGTATGACGACAAAGAATTATCATTCTTCTATCAAGCTTGTGATGTCTTTGCTCTAAATTCAAATAACGATGGCGATCATTTTGAGGGGTTTGGCTTGGTGTTGTTGGAGGTTGCACAATTTGGTAAGCCGGTTATAGGTAGCAAGAATTGTGGTATTGAAAGCGCTATGAAAGACGGTTTTAACGGCTATCTAACAGAACAAAAGGATATAGATGATATATCTAATAAGCTAGTGAAAGTTTTGGATAACAGAGAAATGTTAGGAAAAAATTCTAAAAAGTTTTATAAGGATTTTTCTTGGGAAAAAACAGTTGCGGAATATATGAAATACTATAAATTGTAATGTGGTTGTAATTTTCGTTAAATCTTTTACACTACTTAATATTGTTATGCTCACTATTCTTGCAAATATAAGAATAAACGAACCGGAAAGACTTCAGCATTTAAAGGACTCCGTCCATTCTTTTGATTCCGTGAGCGATAACTGGTTGGTGAATATAACAGGCGATCTTCGGAAAGAGGCGATCGATTTTTTGCGTCAAACGCTCGGCGATCGTGCCACATTTTTTGATTTATCTCAGAAACAAGATGGCTGGTTGAATAATGCAATCGCTATGCTGAAATTCGCCAAATACGATCTAATACTACCGTGGAACGAGGATCATATGAATGTGGCTCCGCAAGACATGTATAAAAAAATTGCACAAGATCTTGCAGATAGTAATGCTAATTACATGCTTACCTCATGGTGGCTCTTTGGTAAAGATCGAGCATTTTTTGATAATCTTGCGGATGAACTTGATATGCATCGCGGAAAATATGTAGATACTGTTTATATGACAAAAGCAAAGTGGCATAAATTACTCGCCAGCGGTTATCCATATTTTCTGTTGTCTATGTGTGGTATATATCGCCGCGAGCTTTTCGAAAAAATGTTGTATCAAGATATAAGAAAGTTGCCGATATTCTTTACCAAGATTCTGTTTAAAGTAATGGGTTTTTTGAACATCATCGGTATTCGTTTTAATACTAAAAGGGCATTTGATAATATAAATAAATTATTTTTTAATAAATTACGCAAGTATCCAGCCTACACGCCATTTGAACTGGAGAAGCCGCCGACACGCACGGATATGTTACCGCTAACTATTGCTATCTCGAAACGAGAGCTTTTTGCTTGTATTGACGATGATCTAGACACCACCGGATATGCTCTTATTAGTAGAGGGTTATATAAAAATTAAACTATATAATGAAAGAAAATATAAAAATAATTTTGGAGGAAATAGGCGGTGTGTTGTCTGGCGTGGATGATGCTCAAGTCAATGAATTAGCAAGGACTATAATCGGGTCTAAAAAGATTGTCGCTGTTGGTGCTGGTCGTGTGGGGTTGGCATTAAAAGGATTTACCATGCGACTTGGACATTTTGGTCGCGAAGCATATATGTTGGGCGATACGACAGTGCCACATATTGGTGATGGAGATCTCCTGCTTGCATGTTCCGGATCTGGTGAGACGCAAACCGTTTATGATATTGTTGAGATTGCCAAAAGGAACAAAGCGAAGATAGCTCTTGTGACCGGCAATCCTGATTCACGAATGGGTAAATTAGCAGATGTTATTGTTGAGATAAAGGCGCCATCGAAAACGAAAAAGGTGGAAGGTTTAGTTTCCGTACAACCAATGACAACGCTCAATGAGCAGTGCTTGGGCATATTTTTTGACGCATTAGTATTGCGGTTGATGGTTGAATTAAATGAAAATCATGATACGATGTGGGCGAGACATTCTAATCTGGAATAAGAGCCATATGGATAAAAATGTAGCCATCAATAACAAAAAATTCCTGCTTAGCGCCTCGTTGGTTTGTGCTGATTTTTTGAATTTGAGAGCAGATATTTCGGCATTGGAAAAAGGTGGCGCGGATTTTATTCACTTTGATGTAATGGATGGCAATTTTGTACCACGACTCGGATTGTTTCCGGAGATGTTGAAAGCGGTCAAGTCTGTGACAAAAACGCCGGTCGATGTCCACCTAATGATCAATGATCCGGAAAAATATATTCCGGATTTTGCCGCTGCCGGCGCGGACATTATTACCATTCATGTCGAATCCACAAATCACGCCGATCACGCCGTCAGAATGATTAAAAAATTAGGGTTAAAGGCGGGAGTGGCGTTGAATCCGGGGACGTCACTGCACACGTTGGATTATTTTTTGGACGACATTGATCTAGTGATGCTTATGGCGATCAATCCTGGGATAGTCGGACATAAGATTATTGAAAAAACTTTTGATAAGATTGCTAATCTAAAAACCAAATTAGCCGACAAACCGAATATGCTAATAGAGATCGATGGTGGTGTTACTTTTGAAACCGCGCCGAAAATGATGGCAGCTGGCGCTAATATGCTCGTTTGTGGTAGTGGTACTATTTTCCGTCCACACGAAGATACTATAGATAACAAGTTAAAAGCATTGAGGATTGCACTCGCCTAATTAATTATGGATTATAAAGTACTCATCACGACTTCCGGTTTGGGTCAGCGTTTAGGCGAACTTACTAAATATACCAATAAATCTCTCGTGCGTGTCGGCAAGAAGCCCGCGTTGTCTTATATTATAGAATCTTATCCCAAGAACATTCCGATCGTGATGACGGTTGGAGTGTTCGGCGAACAGGTAAAAGATTTTGTGGGACTTGCTTATCCGGATCGAACATTCGAGTTTGTCGATGACCAATATGATCCGGAGTTGAGCAGTCTCGGCTACTCCATGCTCAAGGCGCGGGAAAATTTACAATGCCCGTTTATCTATCATGCCTGTGACACGATAGTCCGAGAGAATATACCCGCACCGGATAATGATTGGATCGGCGGCGGCGAAGGGGGGGATGTTTCGCAGTACGCCTCTTTTTGTGTTGCCGGTAATAGAATCTCTTCATTCGCCGATAAAGGAGCGGATGATTTTGATTATATTCATGTCGGGCTTGTTGGCGTGAAAGACCACGAACGCTTCTGGAAGACTTTAGCGGAGCTGCATAAAAATGACGTTCACAATAAAGCACTAGGTGATTTTCCGGTATTTGTAAAAATGCTTGCTGGTGGAGCGGCGTTTAATTTTGTACATTTTCCATCGTGGCTAGATATCGGTAATATGGGGGCGCTCAAGAAGGCGCGCGAACGGATCGGTGATCATTTTGATAATTTGGATAAAGTGGATGAGTCAATTTTTATCTTTGACGATTTTGTTATCAAGTTCTTTTATAATGAAAAACACGTAGCCGATCGCGTGGCACGCGCCAAGTCCCTTGACGGTCTGGCGCCGGAGATCATTGCCCATAATAAAAATTTTTATAAATATAAGTTTTTGCTCGGAGATACTTATTCGCATGTGGCGACGCCGGCGAATTTTGGCGGATTTTTGAATTGGGCGAAGGAAAATCTGTGGCGGGAAGTGAATGAAGTATCAGATAAAGAGTTTAAGGATATTTGTCATGATTTTTATTACACAAAAACTTGCGAGCGCGTGGAAAAATTTCTTTCCGCCAACTCTATTACGGACAAAGAGGATATTATTAATGGCGAGATTGTGCCGGCGGTAAAGGATATTTTGAAGGATATAGATTTTGATTGGCTAACCGATGCCAAACAGCATAAATTTCATGGCGATATGGTGCTGGAGAATATCGTGCACTCTGCCGGCAGTTTCAGTCTTTTGGATTGGCGACAGAACTTTGGCGGTTTACTTGAGGCGGGGGATATGTATTATGACCTTGCGAAGGCGAATCATAATTTGGTGGTAAATCACGATGTTGTTAATAAAAATCTTTTCAATATAGATTTTAGTGAGAATGGTGAGATAAAATGTGATATTATGCGCCGTGAAAATATGGTGGCGTGTCAAAAGATATTGGACGAATTTGTGCGAAAAGAGGGTTTTGACGCGGACAAGGTGTCTGTGCTCACTTCGCTCATTTGGCTCAATATGTCTCCTTTACATCACCACCCATTCAACATGTTTTTGTATTATTTTGGCAAACTCAATTTATGGCGTGCTGTAAAATCGCTAAAGAGGAAAACAATAAAAAATACCAGCAGTGTAGTCTGACGCTGTGTTCTCGAGGTGTTCATTGGTCATGATTCATGCTATGAATAAAAAGATGATAATCAAGAATTTTGTTTTGGATGTGGACGGTGTTTTAACCGATGGTACTTTTCATTACACAACTGAGGGAAAGGTAATGAAAGTGTTTGGTCCTGATGACACCGACGCGCTTTTACTTCTGAAACCATATCTGAATATCTGTTTTGTGACCGGCGATAAAAAGGGCTTTGAAATTACGCGTAAACGCGTGGAGACGGATATGAAGTTTCCACTTCATCAGGTGAGTACTTTTGAGCGTCTGCATTGGCTTAAAGAAAACGGTTTCAAACCGGAAGAGACGATTTACATGGGCGACGGTATTTTTGACGCGATGGTGTTCATGGGTGTGGCCTATGGCATAGCGCCAGCGAATGCTTTTTATTTCACGAAAGAAAAAGCAAATTTTGTTACGCAGGCGCGTGGTGGCGACAGCGCGGTCGCCGAGGCGGTACTGCACATTATGGAGAAATTTTTTGAACCCTTAGATCTTACGAAGGCGTCACTGCATGGTTTGGGCGGCGAATGGGGTAAGATAAATAAGTGATATATGCCGAAATTAGATAATTATATAGAAAGAAAAAAAAGCGTGCTTACCGGACAAGAAAGTCTGGAATTGCTTTATTCTCTCAAAAATTTTCCGGTTTTTATGGGGTGTGTAGATGAAGTATCGGATGAGGATATTGTCGCCGATATGGATTGGTATATTTGTCGCGATACCGGAATGATCCAGCTTAAAAAACTCATACCGCTTGAGGTGCTTTATCTTAACCAACACAATGAAGGATGTGGTAGTGTATGGCGCGAGCACTATTCAGCATTCAGTAAATTCTTGCAAGTATATGCTCCAAAAAATATTTTAGAAATTGGCGGAGCACATGGTTTGATTGCTAAAGATTATTTGAAAGTAATACCAGAAACCAATTGGACGATTATAGAGCCCAACCCGACCATTGTTGATGATCCTCGAATAAAAGTGATTAAAAAATGGTTCGATAACAAATTTATTTTCGACGGACGGATCGAGGCGATCGTACACTCGCATGTTTTAGAGCACACTTTTAATCCGGCGGAATTCATAACAAATGTCGCCAAATTTTTGGAGTCTGGACAGAAACATATCTTTACTTTTCCGAACATGTTCGAACAATTATCACGCAAGTATACCAACTGCCTCAATTTTGAACATACTGTATTTCTTACCGAACATTTTACAGATTATCTTTTAATAAAGAATGGATTTAAGATTTTAAGGAAAGAATATTTTCGCGATCACAGCATTTTTTATGCTACTGAAAAAATTGATGTAGTCACTTTACAGCCACCCACCGACCAATATAATCTTAATAAGAAATTATTTTTGGATTTTACGAATTATCACGAGAAGCTAGTTGTCGAATTAAATCAGAAGATCGCTGCCGCCAAACAACCAGTCTATCTTTTTGGCGCACACATCTTTTCGCAGTATTTAATAGCATTCGGTCTTGATGTGACAAAAATAAAAGGCATTTTAGATCACGGTATTAATAAATGTGGTAAGCGACTTTATGGCACTAAATTTAAAATTGAACACCCACGCGTTCTTGCAGGAAAGGGCGCGATCAATGTGATTCTCAAGGCCGGCGCATATAACGAAGAAATAAAAAAAGATATTTCGGAGAATATTAATAATAAAGTGAATTTTTGGTAGTAATCATATGAAAATCGTAATTTTGGCAGCTGGGAGAGGGAAGAGGATGCGGAATCTCACTGAAACAACTCCCAAGCCACTTCTAAAATTTGCCGGTAAAAGCGCTATTGACCATATTTTTGATGCTCTGCCGACGGAGATTGATGAGGCAATCATTGTCGTGAAATATCTTGCCGATCAGATCAAGGCACATTGCGGTGATAGATTTCGCGGTCGCAAGATCCAGTATGTTATTGGATCGGAGAGTGGTACGGCTCATAGTTTTATGGCGGCGCGACCGTTCATTAAAGATGGAGAAAGATTTGCGGTCGTTTATGGAGATGAATATATCACTGCCGGAGAGGCGCGAGAATGTTTGAGCCATACATATTCATGGCTTTGTTATCCGGTAGACGATCCAACCAAGGTTGGCATTGCGGAAGTTGACGCGGATGGTAATATAGCGAATGTGATAGAAAAGCCACAGAGTGCTAAGTCTAATTTGGCGGCCGACGGTTTTATGGTTGTTGATGCAAAAATTTTTAATTATTCTCCCGATATGCACACGGATGGCGAATATTATTTTTCTACAATGATGAACAAATTTGTTAAAGATCATCCTGTTGTTGCCGTGCACGGGTCTGCTACGCATGGACAGATCACGACACCTGAAGATATCATGATGATGAGCAATAAGATCGCCGGCTAGATTTTTTTATGATAATCATCAGAGCACCATTACGCATAAGTTTTGTCGGTGGCGGTACGGATCTACCAGGCTTTTACGAGCAACATACCGGTCGTACCATATCGGCTACTATCGATAAGTTTGTTTATCTTGCCATCAAGCCGGTTCCACTTGTTAACAATTTTATTTTGAAATATCAAACGACCGAAACAGTCAAGCATCCTAGGGAGTTCAAAAATGATCGAGTGCGGGAGGCATTGCTTGATTATGGAATAGTAAATAACGGCATTGAAATAGCTTCTTTTGCGGACATTCCGGCGAAGACCGGACTCGGTTCATCTTCAAGTTTTTCAGTAGCGCTGATGATGGGACTGAATGCTTTTGCGGGAAAAAAGATAAGTAGGATTAAAGCAGCGGAAGAGGCCTGTCGACTGGAGATAGATATATTAAAAGAGCCTATTGGTAAACAGGACCAATATGCCAGCGCGGTCGGTGGATTTAATATTTTTGAATTTACTAAAGATGGGGGGGTGGATGCGGAGCAGGTATTTTTAGATTTTAGAAAACAACATGATCTGGAGCGACATATACTTCTGTTTTTTTCTGGGCTGAGCAGGCCCGCCGCGAGCGTGCTACGGGAGCAGGGTGCTAACATTAATGATAATATAGAAACATACAAAGAAATGGCTGAGTCGGTTCCACTTTTCAAACAAAAGTTATTGGCAGGAGATATGCGTGGAATGGCGGAAATGTTAAATGAGGGTTGGATGAGAAAAAAAACACTAGCCACCAATGTTTCCAATTCTCTCACTGATACATTACTTGAAAGCGGACTCAATGCAGGAGCTTGGGGTGGAAAAGTACTTGGAGCCGGCGGTGGCGGTTGTGTCTTATTTATTGCTCCGCCGGACAAACACGCGACGATTAGAAATATTATGATGGAGCGCGCCCGAACGCACGATCTTGCCGATTTCCAAGAAATTCCTATGAAATTTACAAAATTAGGCGTCAACGTTCTTTTTGATGTTGAACGGACATCTTTCATTTAGTTAATAAATATTAGAATTTTTAATTTTACCACTTAAGTTGTTTAATAATGGAAAATTATATTAATAAATTTAAATCAGATGTTGTGTCGGTAATAGATAAATTGCCGAATACTGAGATAGCCAGAGCAATAAATATATTGCAGGCCACGTACGAGCGTGATGGAAGAATATTTGTTTTTGGCAACGGCGGATCTTTATCTTTGGCCACTCACTGGGTTAGTGATTTCAATAAAACAGTATTTAGTAACGACCTAGAGCATGAGCGCAGGCGTTTTCAGGCGGTCCGCCTGCCATCTACAGAAGCGGAATTGTCCGCTTGGTCCAATGACGTAGGTTATGATATGGTTTTTGCCGGACCGTTGCGGAATTATCTATCGGATGCGGATTGTGTTGTCGCGATCAGTAGCTCTGGAAATTCTGAAAATATAATTAAGGCGGTTGAGCTAGCGAAGCGCAACCACATCCCCGTTATCGGGCTGTCGGGGTTTGACGGTGGGAAGCTAAATGAGCTTGCGGACGCAAAGATATTTGTTAAAACCGAACAAGGGCAGTACACGATCGTGGAGGGTGTACATGCTGTTGTTTTGCATCTAATCGTTCAGTATTTTCAGGATTATTTTGATCATTTGGTGAAGCAAGTTAAATCTTCCGCGTAATACAATCATATGATTCAGTCAATAAAAAATTTGGTAATCAAAATTGTCAAAAGATCATTGTTTAATTACGAGCACCCTCGTTATTCTACTTTTATTTATCATATCGCTCGGCAATATGTTGATTATTATCGAGGCGATCATAATAGCAACATGACTACCAATGGCGAATTAAGATTTTTGAGAGATGTTTTGCGGAATAACATGGTTGTATTTGATGTTGGAGCGAATGTTGGAGAATACTCGGCGCGCATACGACAGCTATATCCGCAAATAGAAATTCATTGTTTTGAACCGGATAAAGGGGTATTCGATCAAATTTCTTTGGCGAATGTTAAAAAAAATAATATTGCTCTCGGTGACGTGGTTGGTTATCGAACATTTTATAGGAATCCGAATGCTCCCGAGTTGAATTCATTTTATGATATGAGCGTGGATTCATCGGTTTATGCTTCAATAGTGCCAATGCAAGTAGCGATTATCACCCTTGATGATTATTGCAAAAATAATTCTATTAAACACATAGATTTATTAAAGATAGATGTAGAGGGTCACGAACTCAGCGTTCTCAAAGGAGCGAAAAAAATGCTGAAGGCGGGAGCGATAGATAAGATACAATTTGAATTTGGTTACGCATCTATATATTCAAGAACTTTTTTGCGCGATTTTTTTGAGTACCTGCTTCCTTTGAGATACGAGATCTATAAAATTAAACAGTTGGGACTAGAAAGGATAATTTATTCACCCGAGGAAGAGAGATGTCCGTATGCAAATTTCGTAGCCGTAAAAAATTATAAATAAACTGATGTTTTATGAATGACAAATCATTACCAACCATATCTGTATGCGTGCTAGTCAACAACGAGGTTTCCAAGGTGGAAGATTTTATCATGTCTGTGATAGATCTCGCCGATGAGATAATTTTTGCTGATAGGGGATCTACCGACGGCACGGTAGATGTCATTACTAATCTTGCGAGTAGAAATGATGGGAAAATAAAGCTATACGAGTACAACTTTGATCCTAAAGAGGGGATGCATTTTGGTAAGGCAAAAAATTTTGCCATGGGGAAGGCTACGAAAGATTATATACTTTGCTTGGATGCGGATGAGAGACCAAGCGCTGAGTTTAAGGTACAGATAAAACAATTTTTGGCAGAAAGAGATCCCGATGTCGTTGGCGTGGTGAGAATTGACGAACTCGTTCGGCACCTCATAGAGCGCGTCGATAGAATAGCTAAAAATGGTAAGAAAATTTTTTATGGAACAACTCCCAGTGATAAGGTACACGAAGAATTTTTTCACAATTTTAAATCGGAATTTTTTGATGCGCCGATATGGCACTGTCAAAGAGAAACGCATTGGTTGCAGAAGCCACAGCAAAGATTATTTCTTGTTGCGTTAGAAGTTGATCGTACCCCAAAAACAAAGAGTTTTTTTGGGCACTTGTTGCGCGGTCTCTGGTTGTTCAATTTCAAATTTAAAAAAGTATATTTTAAGCAGAAAATATATAAAGATGGTTGGGTAGGATTTAAATTTGCTTTTATGAGGGGGCTACACGCCTTTTTGGTGGAGTTGTTCGTGGGATTAAAACCAACGGATGGTTATAGATACTGGGAAGACCGAAAAAGAAGCGCACCGGAGGTATAATCTTACATTCTATAATGTATATTTTTCAACCAGAGAGAATTATTTTGAGAGAACAAATAAAAAAACACGCGCATTATTTGTCCGGTGTTGTTTTGGATGTTGGTGCCGGAACCGGCGACCGCTATGGCGCTTTTATTAAATGCGAAAAATTTTTAAGAATGGATGTGCGGGCTGGTGCCGACATTGATATCGTCGGTCGCGCTGAAGCAATTCCTTTGGACGATGAGAGTGTTGACGGAGCTTTGTGTACGCAGGTATTTGAACATCTGGAATTGCCGGAGGGGAGCGCGCGCGAAATATATCGCGTATTAAAGCCTGGAGGATTTTTGCTAATGACGGCGCCGCAGGTTAATGAATTGCACGAGGAGCCGAATGATTTTTTTCGCTATACAAAATTTGGGCTTACGGCGATGTTTGAACGCGCGGGGTTTAAGACCATAACTTATGAACAGAGGGGTGGGTTTTTTACTACCAGAGCCCAAATTACAATACGATATTTAATTGACAGATTAAGACTATACGAGCGACCGTTTTTAGGACGTGCTATGGGAAAGATAATTTTAGTATATGGTAAATTTATGATGTGGCTCGATACTATGGATAAAAGCCAAGCTAATAGAAAACATACTTTGGGGTGGTGTGTAGTATTTCGCAAATAAAATGAAAATTTTATTTCTTTCAGATAGTTTTCCACCGGATAGTTTGGGGGGGGCAGAAATCGCTTCTTTCAATCTTGCTAAAACTTTAGCCAACAAGGGTCATGATTTATTGGTTGTAACCACTGTTCAAGATAAAGATAAGGCGGGAGAAGAAAAGTATCAAGGTCTCAAGGTATTTAAGATTTATGTGAAAGAGTATCATCCTATATTTACCAATTACTTAAGCCTGTGGAACCCAAGCGCTTTTAGACAAGTTGAAAAAATAGTGAAAGAGGTTGGTCCTGATATAATACATGCTCAAAATATACATCACTATCTTTCGTATCATTGTCTTAAGGTTGCCAGAAAATACGCTAAAGGAGTATTTTTAACGGCACATGATACGATGCTCATATCTTGCGGTAAATTTTTTGACTGTATTGATGAAAAAAATTTATCTATACCAAAGCAGTTTGATTACAAAGTTAATTTATGGAAAGAATGGATAAGGTGGGGTAAGAGCTATAATCCGTTTAGGAATTTGGTAATTAGATATTATTTAAAATATGTAGATAAAATTTTTACTATTACAGATGTGGTAAAAGATGCTTTATATCAAAATAAAATCACTAATGTCGAAACGGTTCATTATGGCACGGATATGAAACTCGATGTTGACGATAAAAATTTAGATGAATTTAAATCTAGATTAGGGATTAAAGATAAAAAAGTGATTTTGTTTGGGGGAAGGCTGAGTGAACATAAAGGGGGAAGAAAAACTCTAGAAATGCTCAAGTATGTCATAGAAAAGGATCCCAATACAATTCTTCTGGTGGTGGGAGTGGAAAATGATTACGCAAAGTATATGGAGCGCTTGGCACAGGCTGTTGGCCTTGAAGACGCAATAATCTTTACGGGCTGGATTGATCGCTCTCAGATGAATTTTGCTTACGCAAGCGCCGATGTTGTGATAACACCTTCTCTTTACCTTGATGCCTTTAATTTATTTAACCTAGAAGCCATGGCCGTAGGAAAGCCGGTAGTTGGAACATGTTTTGGGGGAACTCCTGAAATTATAGAGGATAATAAAACTGGATATGTGGTAAATCCATATCATACAGAAATGTTTGGAGACCGAGTTTTAGATATTTTGAGCAATAAAGACAAAGCTCGTCAATTTGGCGAGACAGGAAAAGAACGTGTTAGTAAATATTTTACTTTGGACATGCAAGCAGAAAAGACTTTGCATTGGTATAAAAAATTTACGAACTAGTAATTTGTAATTCTTCTATTTTGCTGATCTTCCTCCAGATAATATAAGTTACGGCTGTAATAGTAATAAGAGAAAGCATTCTACTGGCTATAACACCCATAGCTCCGAAATATTGAATAAGGATAAATATTGAAGCTGTAAGAACTATGCTAGGTATATTCCAAAGGTAAAGATATTTTTTGGGTATCATGGTTAGTTTTGAGCCGAGTGCCGCTCCGAATATAGATTGACCTAAAGTGAGTGCAATTGAAAATGAAAACACTTGAGAGAGAATTACTGAATCTAGGTATTGTGGAAAGAAAATACTAAAGATTATGGGTGCGATAAATGTATATGCCGTAGCAACAGCAATTCCTATAACAAAAAGAAGACCCATTCTTTTCCAAAGCATCTTGTTTATTTCCCCTATGGGGCGTGAGGCAAATTTTGGTATTGCGAGGGTTGGTATATTTCCAAATAAACCTCTTAATTGCAATACGGGCGCAAGAGCGAATGAATAAACGGCAAGTTCCGCGGCTCCTAAGTAATGAAATAATATAATACTGTCTAAAGAACCTATCAGTGTGGCTGTTATATTTACCACACTAGAGTGCTTGCCGTAAGATATTATTTCTGGATCGTGGTTTTTATTTGGAGAAAATTTTTTAATAGTTCTTATAAAAAGAAAAAATCTCAAAAGTGTCCATGTTGTTAGGTACACAGATAATATTATTAAAATGTTGTTAGTAAGAAATACAGTGGAGATCATAACTATGGTTGCGATGATCTGACTTGTCATTCCATATATTACTGTTTCTTTAAATAATTTTTTACCTTCAAAAAAGCTATTATATATACCGAATGAATTTAAGACTGGAACGAATATTGAAGAGATGAGAAATATCGTTGCGAGAGTAAGATTGCCATTTAGAAAATAATAGGCTGAAACAAAAACACCGGCCATACTCCCGATAACACCCCAAGTGAGTTTTGATTTGATTGCTGGTATAAGCACGCCTTCATATCCTCTTGCGACTGCTTGAGTAATGGCTCCGTCCATACCCCTCAAAGATGATATGGTTAATATTCCCAAGATAGAAAGTACAAATTGGTACGTACCATAAGTTTCTTTTGGTATTAGATTGGCAAAAGCGATTGCTAAAACAAAAGTTGACACAGAAGAAACAACCTGACCAGTGGTAAGCCAAGACCAGCCTTTGGCGAAATACACCATATCTGTTTTGAAGTATTTTTCGCTTTTCCTCAGAGTGTTGTAAGTTTTTGCCTTTATTCTTTGCATTTTTTACATATTACCATATGTATGGTGTAATTGGTAGGGCTTTGTCGTCTTATTTATTAAACAATAATTGGGACTTAAGGTTTCCGTTGAGATCATAGATTTGACAATATTTATTATATTGTTAATATATGTCTCATAAGCCATAGACGGTAGGTATCCCAGGAAAATGTGGAATAAATCCTATCTAGGTATAAAATTTTTCGCAGTTCTTGCGTGTTTTATGCGGCTTTTAAAAAGGTCGTTTTTTTAATTTTACACAAAACATTATGGCAATTAGTAAAGACAAAAAAGTAGAAATTTACAGTAAGCTAAAGGATTTTGTTTCAAAATCAAAATCTATAGTATTTGTAAATTTTCATGGTCTACCTGTGCTTGATATGACCGATCTTAGGAAAAAACTAAGAGAGGAGGGTATCGGGTATATGGTTGCCAAAAAGACTCTTATTAAGAAAGCTTTGGGAGATGCTTCTGTGAATGGGGATATGCCAGTGCTAGATGGAGAATTGGCTTTGGCGTTTGGAGATGATTTGATTGCTCCAGCTAGGGAGGTTTACGGTTTTCAAAAGAGTCATAAGGATAATCTGCAAATCGTTGGTGGTGTGTTTGATGGCAAGTATATGGCTAAGGAAGAAATGATGGAAATTGCCACCATTCCGTCTACACAGGTTTTGTATGGTCAGTTTGTAAATCTGATCAATTCTCCAATTCAGCAATTTGTTATGGCCTTGGGTCAGATTGCCGATAAAAAATCTTAATTATAAAATTTAAAACTAAAGATTAATTATTATGTCAGAAGAAAAAAAAGAAGAAACAAAGGATGTCCCTGTTGAGGCTCCAGTAGAAGAGAAGAAAGAAGAGCCAGAAGAGGTAGAGGTTCCTGCTAAGTTCAAAGATCTTGTTGAGAAAGTAGAGTCAATGAGTGTTTTGGAATTGCATGAGCTTGTGAAAGTTCTAGAAAAGAAATTTGGCGTATCTGCAGCTGCGATGGCTGTGGCTGTTCCTGGCGCGGGAGGAGGCGAAGCGACAGAAGAGAAGAGCTCATTTAATGTAGAGCTTACAGACGCTGGAGCTCAGAAAATTCAGGTTATCAAGGCTGTTAAAGAGGCTTTGGGTCTTGGATTGAAAGAAGCAAAAGATTTAGTTGACGGTGTGCCAGCAATGCTTAAAGAAGGAATGGGCAAGGAGGACGCAGAGAATTTGAAGAAGTCCATAGAAACAGCAGGAGGAAAGGTGGAATTGAAATAAGGTTTTAGAGCAGAGTATAAATAAAAAATAGTCCCACTTTTAGTGGGACTATTTTTTATTGACCTTTTTGTTTAAAAGAATAGTATGTTTACTAGAAATTAAGATAATTTAGATAGGAGGAGGCGTATATATGAATATTCCACATCCCTGGGGTCTAGTGTTATTTTTGTCTTTCATTTTTTTAGTTCTTTTGGTTGGCTTTATGCCATATGCAAAAAAATCAAACGAATCAATTGGGATAGAGAAGACCAAAAAAAATCGCGATTAATAAAAGAAAGGCCTGTTCCTGATAAATCTCAGAAACAGGCCTTTTTATAATCAAATAATAGAAAATAAAGGTCAATATTGCCTGATTCGCCTTAGAATTGTTATAGTCACTATTAATGGAAACACTAGAAAAACTATTTGGTGGAACAGCTCGGGTAAAGATAATACGTCTATTTCTGTTTAATCCATATACCGGCTTTGAGAATAAAGATATTGTTTTACGAAGTAAAGTGAGCTCATCTCAGGTTAGGAAGGAAGTGGCTTTATTAAGTAAAATTGGCCTCATAAAGAAGAAATCTTTTTTCAAAGAATTTTCAAAGAAAATGGGCAAGAAAGATAAGCAGGTTAAAAGAAAAAAAGTAATCGGTTGGTTTGTTGACGAAGCCTTTCCTCTTATGGGGTCTCTGAAGGATTTGGTTACGGAGGTTGGTCCTCTCAATAAAGAGTCCATGATAAAAAAGTTTGGTCATGGAGGCAGGATGAAGTTAGTGCTTTTGGCAGGAGTATTTATTAATAAAAATGATAGTAGTAGGGTGGATATCTTGATTGTGGGAGATAAGCTTAAAAGAAGAGTTATAGAAAATGGAATCAAGGTTCTTGAGTCCGAGATTGGTAAAGAGCTCAATTACGCCATCCTTGAAACAAAAGAATTTATTTATCGTATAAGTATCTACGATAAGTTCATAAGAGACATTCTAGATTATCCAAACGAAAAAATTCTAAATAAAATAGGGGCAATTTAAAAACTATTTTTTGTAACTTCTGGTTATCCACATTTTGCCTAATATTAGGCAAAAGAAATGATATAATTTAAAAAAATCTTAAGTGGTCGATTTTTTTGATTCGTCTTTAGTTATCTGCCTTTGGGTGGAGGGACGGATTGGTGTTAATGTATATAAAAGTTTTATTATTATGGCAATACAAACTTGGAGCGAGGTTTTAACTCTATCATTTCAGAGCCTTTGGTTGGGAGTGATAGGATTTGTGCCTAATCTAGTTATCGCCCTGATCATATTTGTAATTGGTTGGGTTATAGCTTCTGTATTAGGGAGAGTAGTTTCTCAGATCGTCAAAGCTTTGAAGGTTGACGGCGCTCTTGCTAGTGCTGGATTTGAGGACATTATGGCAAAAGCAGGTTTCGGATTGAACACAGGATACTTCATTGGTGAATTAGTAAAATGGTTTATCATTGTTGTGTTCCTAGTAGCCGCTTTCGATGTTTTGGGACTATCTCAAGTTACGATCTTCCTAAAGGATGTGGTGTTACTATACTTGCCTAACGTGTTTGTGGCGGCTTTGATTCTTTTGGCTGCGGCTTTGATAGCCCAGTTTACACAGAGAGTTGTAGCTGGCTCAGCTAAGGCGGCGGGTATTTCCTCAGCGCATTTCTTGGGTGGAGTAAGCAGATGGGCAATATGGATTTTTGCTATCTTGGCGGCTATTAGTCAGCTTGGTATAGCAGGAGTTTTTGCTCAGACATTGTTCACAGGGGTTGTTGTGGCTCTGTCGCTTGCTATAGGTCTTTCATTTGGACTTGGAGGAAAGGATGCTGCTGCGAAGTACATTGATCGTTTAAAGGGTGATATTTCAGGTAAATAAGCGATATCTTTCCACATATTTTCCACAGAAAAGGGAGTCTGGTTTTTACTTGACTCCTTTTTCTATTTGTATATAATGGCTATTACGATATGACGAAGGTTTTAAAACACCAATTTAAGCGGAAAGAGTAAATCTGACCTTGTTAGATTTTGTCTCTCAAATCCGCTTCAAAAGCGGTTTTTTATTTTCTGAACGACAGCATATTGAAAATATATAAATATGAAGAATTAAGGTTTTTTCGTCTATAAAGCAATTTATAGACAAAATTAAAAAATATATTGTATTGTAAGGTTCTTGATTTTTAGATTTCCTAACAGGAAATAATCAAGGGCGTATGGTGAATGCCTTGACTCCAAGAGGCGATGAAGGACGTGGCGTGGCTGCGATAAGCTTCGGTAAGGTGCCTAGCAACCTGTGACCCGGAGATTTCCGAATGGGGAAACCCGGTCGAGTAAACCTCGATCATCCCGCTTTTAGTGGGAAGTATACCTGGGGAAGTGAAACATCTCAGTACCCAGAGGAAGAGAAACCAATACTGGACTTTTTAGTTTACGGGGTTTGACCTCGTAAACTATAAGGTTCTTGGTATTTCCTTAGTAGTGGCGAGCGAAAAGGAAGAAGCCCAAACCTGCTTTATTTATATTGCAGGGGTTGTAAGTAAACAGTGCTGGTAATCCAGAAAGAGTTACAAAATATTTTGTTAATTGAAGTTGCTGGAAAGCAACGCCGTAGAAGGTAATAGCCCTGTATGTGAAAACAAAATGTCTCTTTAGCTGTTTAACTTGAGTACTTCAGGACATGAATAGCCTGGGGGAAGCAGGCAGTACTAACTGCCAAGGCTAAATACTCTTGGAGATCGATAGTGAACAAGTACCGTGAGGGAAAGGTGAAAAGAACCCCGGAGAGGGGAGTGAAATAGATCTGAAACCATACGCCTACAAGGAGTCGGAGCAGTAGCTTGCTACTGTCACGGCGTGCCTATTGAAGAATGAGCCAACGAGTTCTAGGATGCAGCTGCCTAAGTCTAATCGGACGGAGGCATAGTGAAAGCGAGCGTTAATAGCGCGAAATATAAGTTGTATTCTTGAGACCCGAAGCCAGGTGAGCTTGCCATGAGCAGGGTGAATTTCTCCGAAAGGAGGAAGGAGGCCCGAACCGGTTGGTCGTGCAACGCCATCGGATGACTTGTGGTAAGGAGTGAAAAGCTAATCGAACCTGGTAATAGCTGGTTCTCTCCGAAATAGCTTTTGGGCTAGCGTCATGTGTTCCTTTTGGGGGTAGAGCACTGGAAGGATTGAACAGGGGGAAACCTCGTCAATCCTATCAAACTCCGAATACCAAAAGTTAAAGCATGGCAGTTAGACTGTGGGCGCGAAGGTCCATTGGTCGAAAGGGAAACAGCCCTGATCTCAATCTAAGGTCCCTAAATCTACACTAAGTGCACTTAAGGAGGTGAAATTTCTCAGACAATGAGGAGGTTGGCTTAGAAGCAGCCATCCTTTAAAGATAGCGTAACAGCTCACTCATTAAGAGATCTTGCGCCGAAGATAATCGGGGCTAAGTGTAGTACCGAAGGTGAGGGCTCGTGAATTTCATTGAGGATATTGTTCTTTATAAGTTGATGCCACTGTAGCTCAGTTTGGTAGAGTATTTCCTGCTGAAACAGGAAAAGGTCGATGGTCCGATTCCATCCAGCGGAGCCAACTTATTTTTAGCGAAGTTTTTGCTTCGCATCTTCAATGAAATTCACGAGCGGTAGGAGAGTGTTCTTGTCTGCACTGAAGGCGAAGGGGTGACCCACGCTGGAGCGGCAAGAAGTAAGAATGTTGGCACAAGTAACCACAATTCCGTTGAAAACACGGAACGCCGAAAGATCAAGGTTTCCTTCGCGATGATAATCAGCGAAGGGTTAGTCGGGCCTAAGGTTATGAGGAAACTCGAAACCGATGGACAAACGGTTAATATTCCGTGACTTCTTTCTAGTGCGATGGGAAGACGGAGTCTAGTATGCTCTGCACATTATTGGATTTGTGTTTGTGCTCTGAGAAGGACTTTTAGGTAAATCCGGGAGTATGCCTTCGGGCAACCTTCAAGGAGAGCATAAACTCTTTGGTACGCTAAAGAGGATAGAGCAAAGCAGGCTTCCAAGAAAAGTCTCTAAGCATAATTAGAAAGGAACCGTACCGCAAACCGACACAGGTGATCAGGTCGAGTAGACCAAGGCGAACGAGTGAGGGTCCCCCAAGGAACTCGGCAAACAAGCAGCCGTAACTTTGGAATAAGGCTTGCCCATCTTCGGATGGGCCGCAGCGAAAGTATCTCTGGCAACTGTTTATCAAAAACACAGCTCCCTGCGAACTGGCAACAGGATGTATAGGGGGTGACGCCTGACCAATGCCAGAAGGTTAAAATACGACTGTTTATTTCTGCTTGCAGAGATAAGCCGATTGTATTAAGCCCTGGTGAATGTCGGCCGTAACTATAACGGTCCTAAGGTAGCGTAATTCCTTGTCGGGTAAGTTCCGACGTGCACGAATGGCGTAATGACTGGAGAACTGTCTCGGGGGATTGCTCGGTGAAAATACAATACCGGTGAAGATGCCGGTTACCTGCAGTTAGACGAAAAGACCCCGGGAGCTTTACTATAGCTTGGTATTGGTCATATTTTGCAAATGCGTAGCATAGGTGGGAGACTTTGAAGCATTCCTTTTGGGGAGTGTGGAGTCGTCAGTGAAATACCACTCTTTTGTGAGGTATGCTCTAATCTGCCGTGACAAACACGGTGGAGACAGTATCTGGTAGGTAGTTTTAGTGGGGCGCTATCCTCCTAAAAAGTAACGGAGGAGCCTATTAAGGTCGGCTAGGCGCGAATGGAAACCGTGCCGATAGTGTAATGGCAAAAGCCGGCTTAACTGTGAGGCGTACATGCCAAGCAGGTGCGAAAGCAGAGCATAGTGAACCGACGGTCCGTATTAGAGACGGCCGGAGATTAACGGATAAAAGCTACCCCGGGGATAACAGGCTGGTTCCGCCCAAGAGTCCATATCGACGGCGGAGTTCGGCACCTCGATGTCGGCTCAACTTATCCTGGGGCTGGAGAAGGTCCCAAGGGTTTGGCTGTTCGCCAATTAAAAAGTTACGCGAGCTGGGTTCAAACCGTCGTGAGACAGGTTGGTCTCCTATCTACTGCAGGCGTCGATTTTTGAGAAGATTCGCTCCTAGTACGAGAGGACCGGAGTGAACTGACCTCTGGTGTATCTGCTGTTCCGCCAGGAGCAACGCAGAGTAGCTATGTCGGGAAAGGATAACCTCTGAAAGCATCTAAGAGGGAAGCCTACTTTAAGATTAGAAATCATAGACCCCTAGGAGATGACTAGGTGATAGGCTCTAAGTGTAAGCACAGTAATGTGTTTAGCTGAGGAGTACTAATTCGTCGATGTTTCCTGTTAGGAGATGTGGAAATCAAGACGATACAATATTTGTGTGTTTAGGGTGCGGAGTACAAAATCTTTTTATTGGGGTTTTGTATTCCGCATCTTAGATACGGAAGATAGTTCTTTGTATTTATATATGGGACTGACAGACTATATTAAAGCCCACAAGGCACCTGATTTTTATTTGCCCATAAGCAATATAACAGGCAGGTTTACTCGACTATGAGTAAATAAGAAGTCTGTCTTGTCCCACCAGAATAGAAAGATTCCTTTCAATATAACTAAAGTTTCCTTGAGTATTAAACTCAAGACTCCTACTTTAGAAGCTCCCAAAGCGTTATGTTGAAAGGATCTTTCGCCTGGTTTTATGTATATCTAATATTTTGTTCTGGTAGCTCGACGCTGTGGAACCACCCGTTCTCATTCCGAACACGGTAGTGAAACGCAGTAGTGCCGATGATACTCTTCGGGGAAAAGTAGGTAGTTGCCAGAACAAAGTATTAGATATAAAAATAGTCCTGCTTTACGCGGGACTATTTTTATATTAGCTTTTGTCATATAGGCTTAATTTTGGTAAAATCTTAAGTAACTATGTCAACTTGGTCAAAAAAGAGACAGGTAAAATATATGAGTGCTGTGTTTGGCGCCTTATTTTTAATAGGTGGAACGTTTCTTTACTCTGCTCTGAACCAGATTCCTACATGTTCTGACGGTAAGCAAAATCAGAATGAAGAAGGGGTTGACTGCGGAGGTGTTTGTAATAGGGCTTGTGTTGACCAAGTGGTTGCTCCCATAACCCTATGGAGTCGCTCTATTGAAGTTAGTAAGGGAGTTTATGATGCTATAGCTTTTGTAGAAAATCCTAATCCTAAAACAGGGGTTTCTTCTGTGGCGTATAAGTTTAAACTTTATGATAGTGAAAATATCTTAGTTGTGGAAAGGGCTGGTAAGACTTTTATTAACCCTAATGAAAGGTTGTATATATTTGAGAGTAATATAAAGACAGGAGAGAGGGTTCCTAAGCGTGCTTTTTTCGAATTTCAATCAGGTCCAAATTGGCAGAAAACAGATAACAAAAAACCTTTGATTTCTGTTAAAAATCAAAGGTTTATCGAAGAGGAGGGTAGTTTGAAAGTAGATATTGTAAACAGTCTTTTTTTTGAGCTCAAGGATGTTGTTGTGACGGCGATTCTTATAGACGAAGATGGTAATGTTTTTGCCTCTAGTGAGGCGCTTGTTAAGTCTTTGCCTGGCGATGGCGTTCAGGAGATATTCTTTACGTGGCCGGCTCCTTTTGAAAAGAGACCCGCAAAGATAGAAGTCATACCGAGGATTAATGTCTTTGAATTGGATAGCTAGGACTGTAGAATAATGACTCAAAACATACTTTCTAAAATTTCAGGTAGGATAGACTGGGTGCTTTTTTTTGCCAGCTTTCTTCTTTTGTGTGCTGGTCTTGTGACGATGAACTCTTTTGTCGACAGCAATCCTTTTTTTGATAAACAAATAATCTGGATCGCAATATCTTTGGGGGTATTTTTTTTGTTTAGTTTTATAGACTTTAGATTTTTGAGAAGAACGGGTGTCTTAATATCAATTTTTGCTTTTTTTTGTGCCCTTTTGATTATTCTTTTGCTTTCTGGTGTTATTGTAAAGGGGGCTAAAAGTTGGTTCTCTTTTGGATCATTTTCTTTTCAGCCATCTGATCCAATGAAGATAGTTGTGATTTTGATATTAGCCAAATATTTTTCTAGGCGACATGTGGAGATTGCCCACATAAGACATATTTTAGTATCAGGTATTTATGCCCTCATCCCTTTTCTTCTAGTTTTTTTACAGCCAGATTTTGGTTCGGCTATCATTATATTTTTTCTGTGGATTGGCATGGTGGCTGTTTCGGGGGTTTCTAAGAAGCATCTTCTTTTGGTGGTTATCGCGGTTGCTCTGGCCTTAGGAGGGTTGTGGCTTTTTGCTTTTGAAGACTATCAAAAACAGAGAATAATAACTTTTTTGAATCCGCTAACCGATATTAGTGGAGCCGGGTATAATGCCTACCAGTCCACTATCGCGGTGGGTTCGGGAGAGATTTTTGGTAAGGGTATAGGGTATGGCACTCAGTCACGGCTTAAATTTTTGCCTGAATATCAAACTGACTTTATATTTGCCGCCTTTGTGGAAGAGTGGGGGTTCGTGGGGGCGATTTTATTATTTATTTTGTTTGGAGTGGTGATATGGCGTATTTTAGCTAATGCCATGCTAGGGGCTACTAATTTTGAAATGCTTTTTGGTATGGGTGTGGCCGTACTTTTTATTAGTCACTTTATAATACACGTTGGTATGAATATAGGTCTCTTGCCTGTGACGGGTACCACTATTCCTTTTTTAAGTTACGGTGGCTCGCATCTTCTTACAGAGTTTATGGGCTTGGGGATACTTATGGGCATGAGGGGATATTCTAAGGCCGTACATAGAGACGTTGTACATAATGAATTTTTGGGTATATAAAAAACCAGCCCTTCTTTCGAGGGCTGGGGGCAAAGTCTGGTTAATTCAATTCAAGTTTCTTACCTGTCCTCTTAAAAAGACTTAAATCGCACTCCTCTTAAGATTTTGATACAACCTTTTTTAATTGTACTATATTAAAATCTATTTGTCAAGAGTAAAGAAATTCTTGGCTTAGCTAGTCGTAATATCCTCCATATCTGCCAAGAGTTTTGTCTTTGATTAAGCCTTTTGCTAAATCTTGTTTTGGACCAGCCTCATTGCTGTGGCTTGCTAGGTGATCTGCTACACATACAGTTCTGATATTTAGTCTACAAACATTGCATGTTTGGCAACACGGAATAATGTGGCTCGTATCTCGACGATCATGGCAATCACAATTACATACCTCTAAATCTTGGTGGCAATTAAGCATTAGACGAGACCTCCCTTTGTATTGGTTGGTAAAGTAAGTTTCTAGAGAAAGTATATATCAAAGTATTTATTTGTAAATTTCAGAGATCTCTTCAAGCATTTTATTTATACTAAAATCTGTGATAATTTTTCTGTGTAATTTTTCTCCTATTGCCTTGGTCTCACCTTGGTTTTTGATTATGTGCTCTATGGCGCTAGCTATCTCTTGAGGGTTTTTTGGCTTTACTAAAAAACCACTACGCTCGCTTTCTATAATGTCAGGAATACCCCCCACATTACTCGCTATTACTGGCAACTCTGCAAGACCAGCTTCAAGTATTGCATAAGGAAAAGCTTCTGTGGTAGATGTTAGAGTAAATATATCTAGGGCTTTTAGTAGGGTAGAAGCATTGTTTTTGTGCCCGACCAAAAACACTATATTTTCTAGATTATTTTTTTGTATTAATTTTTCAAGATTTTTTCTTTCTTCACCTTCCCCCATAACTACAAAAATAATCTGAGGTATGCTTTTTTTGAGTAGGGTAATTGCCTCAATGGTGTACTCCAGACCTTTATTTTTGTGGAGTTCTGATATTGTGCCAATCCAGGTGTATTTGTTTAAGTTCTCGGCTTTGTCTCCTGTGAGTATCGTTCTAGCTAAGCTTTTTTCTTTGAAAGAGAATTCTTTTATTCCGTTATGAATTATAGCCAATTTGTTTTTTACAAAAGGCCAACCGGACACTTGGTCGTATACTGGTTTTGATACAGCTATTGTCTTGTGAGAAAAAACCATAGTCAGCCAGTGTAGGAATCTAATAGCCCACTTTTCGATAAATGACCGCTCTTCATTAAAAGTCCAGCCATGCCCTGTGAAGATAATTTTTTTTACACCTGTCAATCTACCTGCTAGAGCGCCAATACCTCCAATCTTTGAGCTGTGAAGGTGAATAATATCAGGATGTTCTTTTTTAAATATTTTAATTAGGTGAAAAAAAGATAAAAAGTCTTTAAAAGGATTTATATCCCTGCCTAGACTATTTATACTTATGTTTCTTATGCCAGACTTGCTTGTTTCTTGGATTAGCCAATCATTGCCCCCAGCGACTACTATAACGTCAAATTTGTCTCTTGGTAGAGAAGTGGCTAGGTCATAAACATGACGTTGGGCCCCGCCCTTATTTGACTTGGTTATGACATATAAAACCTTTTGTTTTTTGATCGGGAGTTTCATTGACACTATTATAGTTTATATGGTATAATTTTGCAAATAATGCAATTTTTGGCTGTAACTCTATGGTCTCAAATAAGGTTACAAATAGAGCTTATTTGTTATACTAACGGCATATGGATATATCCAACAAAAAAGAGCCCCTTATATTATTCTTAGGCGATATTGCTTTGCTTATCGTCTCTCTCTGGTTAGCTCTCATCATTAGGTATTTTGAGTTTCCTACACAAAAGCTTTTTGTAGGGCACCTTATACCTTTTTCTATTCTATTTGCTGTTTGGGTCTTTGTTTTTTTTGTAGCTGGTCTTTATGAGAAGCATACTTTGCTTCTGAAACATAAACTGCCTGCAATAATATTAAAGACACAGCTTACTAATAGCATTATAGCTATTGTATTCTTTTACCTTATTCCTTATTTTACTATTACACCAAAGACCAATCTTTTTATATACATACTGGTATCTTTTGTGCTTATACTTGCATGGAGGATGTTCATACTTTCTTCTTTTGGATTTAAGAAAAAGGAGAAGGCCGTCTTGATAGGCAGTGGTAAAGAGATGAGGGAGCTTGAGAATGAGGTGAATAATAATCCAAGATATAATCTAAGATTTGTTTCAGCTGTTGATTTGGATAGAGTTAGTGAGACAGATTTTAAAGAAGAAATTTTAGATATCATATATGCAGAAGAGATTTTTACTATAGTTATAGACCTAAAGCATGAAAAAGTAGAGCCTATTTTGCCCCATTTATATAATCTAATTTTTTCCAAGGTGGAGTTCATAGACAAGTATAAAGTCTATGAAGAAATTTTTGATAAAGTACCGCTGTCTCTTCTTGGGTATAATTGGTTTTTGGAAAATGCGTCTTCCTCTCCAAAGATTATGTATGACTTGTTCAAGCGTTTTATGGATATTTGGGTATCAATCATATTGGGGGTATTATCTTTGGCTATTTATCCTTTTGTGTATGTGGCAATTAAGCTTGATGATGGAGGCCCTATGTTTTTCAAACAGGACAGGCTTGGAAGAAATAATAAGATAGTAAGAATATTGAAATTTAGAAGTATGTCTTTAGGTGAAGATCCAGAAGTAACAAAGGTTGGCAGGTTTCTTAGGAAGTCTAGATTGGATGAGATTCCACAACTTTGGAATGTTTTGAAAGGAGATCTGTCTTTAATAGGCCCTAGGCCAGAAGTACCTGATTTGGTGAGGGTTTATGAAAAAGAAATACCGTATTATGATGTGAGACATTTGCTCAAACCAGGTCTTTCTGGCTGGGCTCAGATTTACCATGATGAACATCCTCATCATTCTGCTGATGTAAGTGAGACTAAAAATAAGCTTGCTTATGATCTGTATTATCTTAAAAACAGGTCTATATTTCTTGACCTAAAAATTGCTCTTAGGACCTTGCAAATTCTCTTGTCCAGAAAGGGAAGTTAGAGTTTATAAAAACCCCATCCTGCTTAAAGCAGGATGGGGTTTTTATTGGTGCCGGGGAGAGGACTTGAACCTCCACAGATTGCTCTACCAGTTCCTAAGACTGGCGTGTCTACCAATTTCACCACCCCGGCATAATACTACTTGTCCGCCCACTAGGATTTGAACCTAGGACCGTTCGCTTAAGAGGCGACTGCTCTACCAACTGAGCTATGGGCGGTCTATCGTTATATTCTCTTTGGGCTACCAATTGAGCTTTGGCGTTTACTATTGTTAATTGTCAACAAGAGGATTGTTGGCAGACAAGTACAATCTATATATTACTATATTTTTCCAATAATTCAATAATAAAAAAGGCCTGCGGGTATAGTATATTTCCCGCAGGCCTGAGTGTGTCATTTTTAAACAATTACTGTTTTCGCCGACGATCGTTGTTGGGGTTGTATACGGCAATTAGGATTTTCGTTTATGTCTTTAAGCAATTTTTTGCTTGTACGAAAAGATGGTTTCTTTTTTTGTGGAATGAGGTCGATTTGGCTACTGAATGGCAGTTTGACTCTTTTAGCTCTCATCGTGATAATTTTAAAAGAACCAAAACTACGTATTTCTAATTTGTTACTGCCATTTTTAAAATTATCTATAATGGCGTCCAGTATTGTGTTGATAATTTCTTTAGCTTCTTTTTTTGAAATATTCATTCTAAAAGAAAGTTTTCTCGCCATGTCTTCTTTTGTCATAAATCACCTCCTCTTGTTTGTTGATGTACTGATTTTTATTTAGTAACAATACATTTAATGCTTATTGAATGTTTTATTACCAACCCTTCATTTTCTAATCTTTTTATTGCGGTTTCCAAAACTCCATTGTTGTGCAAGAGTGTCTTTGCTTCTGCTCTTGAAATATGCATTCTTCCTGCTAGCTTGGTTGTTAGGTCGTGCAATGTCATACAAGTCTCCTCCTGTATCGTGTTAAACCCTACGGCTTAATCTATGGAATTATTGAATTGATGTCAACTCCAAATATTCCGATATGGCAAGATGTATTCTGTACAAATGGTGCCGCGGGAGGGAGTCGAACCCTCATCCCTTTCAGGACGCGATTTTAAGTCGCGCGCGTATACCAATTCCGCCACCGCGGCATCGTTTATACAGAATACACCACTTTATCAGGACGTAATAATTATTGAGGCCACGGGGGGAATCGAACCCCCGTATATTCCTTTTGCAGAGGAATGCCTTACCACTTGGCTACGTGGCCCTAAGTTATTCTCTAAGTAGGCTATCAAGCTTCTGTCTCCTTCTTTCTCCCTGATCTATCTTAACATCAATATAAGGAAGTGACTTCATATTAGTTTTTGATTTAATGTACTCTCGTATATCACTCCTCTTTCTTTTGCCAAACTCAAGCGCCTCGTCCTCCAAGGTTTCAGGTAATACTGTAATAAATATAGTGCCTCTTTTCAAGTCGGATGATATGCGAAAATCTGTAACGGTGATAAGTGATTTTTTTCCTGCGTTATTTCGAAAAAACTCTGCAACTAGTTTTTTCATCAAGTTATTTACTTTTTCCTGTCTGAGTGTCATCTATCTTTCTACTACATTAAAGGCTTCTATTGTATCGCCTGCGGCTATTTCCGTTTTGGCCTCTATCATTACTCCAAATTCTGATCCGGCCATGACTTCGTTCGATTTCACCTTGTGGCTTTGGAGTTCTATCACTTTACCTCGCCCTACTTCGTGGTCTCTTCTAAATACTTTTACAGTGTTTCCTGAAGAAAGAGCTCCTTCTGTAACTTTGCCTCCTATGACCTGCTTGTCTTTTGTTTTGCTAAATACTCTCATTATTTTAGCTTTGCCTTTTGTCTCTTCCACCATTACTTTGGGTGTTCTCTTTTTCGCTTCTTCTCCCAGCCATTCTGTTAGTTTGTATATAATGTCGAATGTTTTAACAACCACGTCTGACCTGTCTGCTAAATCTTTATTTGGCCCGCTGATGCCGACGTGAAACCCCGCTATTATGGCATTATTGTCAGGTCCGCCTTTTAGTACCGTGCCTAAGTGGGCGCTTTTTATATCATTCTCAGAAATATCTCCAACTCCCTCATTAACTATTTTGAAAAATATACTATCGCTCTCAATCTTGGCCAGCTCTTTTTTTATGGCCTCAAGGGCTCCGAGTACATCAGCTTTGATAACCAGGGGTATGGCGGTTTTTTCGCCATTGTTTGTCTGGGTGGCGGTAGGTGTTGTCCTGCTTTCGTCGTATTCTTCTGCTACTTTTTCAGCTTCTTTTTTTGTGCTGTAGGCAGAAAAGGTAAGTCCTGCTTTTGGTAGGCTATTGAATCCTATGACTCTAACAGGGGTTGAGAAACTTGCTTCGTCTATATTTTCTCCTAAGAAGTTTTCCATTATACGAACAGGGGAAATGCTTTTACCAGCTACAACAAACATTCCTTTTTTTAGAGTCCCTTCCTTTATTATTAGTGTTACAGATATTCCTTTTTTGGGATCCATATTTGACTCTAGGACTATACCAACTGCTTTTATATTTGTGTTGCCCTTTAGTTCTTCGAGCTCTGCAACCAAAAGCATCATATCTAAAAGCTCGTCGACACCTTGGCCTGTTTTTGCAGATATTGCCACGAAGGGTATATCTCCTCCGTAGCCTTCAACAAAAATATCTTTTTCAGCAAGGCTTTGCTTGGCTTTTTCTATGTTAGCGCCTTCTTTGTCTATTTTATTTATAGCTACAACAAAAGGAATCCCTGCGTTTTTTATTTCTTCGTAAGCTTCCATTGTCTGAGCTTTAACTCCATCTTCGGCGGACACTACGAGTATGGCTATGTCTGCACAACAAGTACCACAGGCACGCATCCAAGAAAAAGCCTCGTGTCCAGGCGTGTCTAAAAAGGTGATTCGTTTTTCTTCACCAGATTTGTTTTTGTGGACGACTTCGTAGGCTGATACGTGTTGAGTGATGCCTCCTGACTCCTTTTCGACAACGTTGCTTTTGCGGATGTGGTCCAGGAGGGTTGATTTGCCATGGTCAATATGGCCCATTACAACGATTACGGGCGGTCTTTCCACAATATTTGGCTTTAAATCTTGTTTTTTCATATCCCTGAATCAGTAAATAGTACAATATTTTAGCCATTTTTGCAAAAAAGGCGCTGTGGTGTTATTTTATATCACATGAACAAGAAGCTGGGTAAGAGGATATATTTAGATAATGCGGCGACTACTCCTGTGGACAGCAGGGTAGAAAAGGCAATGGCAAGCTATTTTGCCTTAAACTTTGCTAACCCAAGCGCTATTTACAAGGAAGGAGTGGGGGCGCAAAAAGCTATGGAAAATGCCCGCAAAGATATTGCGGGTGTTTTAGAAGCGCATTCGGATGAAATTGTGTTTACTAGTGGCGGGACGGAGGCAAATAATCTGGCAATTTTGGGATTGGTAAAAAACTATACTGGAAAAGACAGGCCTCATATAGTGACTACTCAAGTAGAGCACCAGTCTGTTTTAAATGTTTGTAGTTACTTAGAAAAAGCTGGGCTGGCAAGCGTGAGCTATGTTGGTGTGAATAAAGACGGAATAGTTGACCCGAAAGAAATTAAGAAAGGAATCAAGAAAAATACAATTCTTGTCTCTGTTATATACGCAAATAATGAGATTGGATCTGTGCAACCTGTAAAAGAAATTGTCAAAACAGTTAGGCATTTTAGAAAACATCAAAAGTCAGCTACTCCTTATTTTCACATTGATGCATGCCAGGCTATAAATTATTTAAATGTAAATGTGGGCCAGCTTGGTATTGATATGATGACTTTTAACGGGTCAAAGATCTATGGACCAAAAGGCGTCGGCGTACTTTATCTAAAGAGAGGTGTTGAACTTGCTCCTGTTGTTTACGGAGGAGGGCAGGAAGAAGGATTGAGGTCTGGCACAGAAAATATGCCAGCAATCATTGGTATATCGGAAGCCATAAAAATTTCAGAGAAAATTAAGGGTCGGGAATCATCTAGGCTTTCTAAACTACGTGACTACTTTATTGATCAGGTTTTGAAAAAAGTTATTGGTTCAGAACTTAATGGGAGCATAAAAGATAGATTGTCCAATAATGCAAACTTCTCATTTCCAGACATTGAAAGCCAGCTTATGGTTATAGAACTCGATGCGCGAGGGATAGCTGTTTCTGCAAAGAGTGCTTGTTCCAGCGAAGATGAAGAATCTTCTTATGTAGTAGATGCTTTAGGAAAGGGAAAAAATTTTGGGGAAACATCCGTGCGTTTTAGTTTAGGTAGGGACACTTCGAAAAAGGACATTGATGGGGTGGTTAAGGCGATTTTAGATATTTACAAAAAGTATAGTAATATATAAAAACTTATGGATTCTATAAAAGTACAAAAAACCGAATGGGACCTTTCGCCTTTGGGAGCGGGGGATGATGATCCTAAATTTGAAGATAAAAGAAAGACTGTTGAGGAAAAAAATTATATTTTCATAAACAAGTGGAAAGAAAGGGATGATTACCTTAAAGACCCCGCTGTCTTACTTGAAGCTCTTGATGAATATGAGGAGCTTGGTAGGCTTTACGGTTCTTCCGGTGATGAGGGCTATTATTTTGACCTTCGTTCTGCTCAAGACGAAGACAGTCCTAATCTAAAGGCAAAAGCAAACAAAATACATGATTTCACTTTGAAGATTGCAAATGACATTCAGTTTTTTACAATGCGTATTGCAAAGATTCCGGAACCAGAGCAGTCAGATTTTTTGGAATATGAGGAGCTTCATAAATATAAACACTTTTTAGAGGGCTTGTTTAAAGAGGCAAAATATTTACTTTCAGAGCCTGAGGAAAAGATATGGAGTCTAACAAGTAAGGGCTCATTTGGTAATTGGGTTGATATGGTCTCTCGCTTTGTGAATAGGGAAGAGAGAGAAATTTTGCTTGAGGATGGGACAAGGGCTATCAAAAGCTTTAATGAAATAATGAGTCTTTCTAGTAGTACAAACAAAGATGTACGGGATGAGGCAGCAAAGATAGTACATGAAATAACTGCTAAGTATGCTGATGTTGGAGAGGCTGAAATTAACTCTATCGTAGAAAGAAAGAAAATTAATGATGAACTAAGGGGGCTAGAAAGGCCTGATCTTGGAAGACATCTTGCTGATAATATTGATACGGAGGTAGTTGATACTTTAGTAAAAAGCGTTTCTGGTCGGTTTGATATTTCTAATAGATATTATGAACTTAAAGCAAAACTTTTTGGATTGCCTCGGCTTAAATATCATGAAAGAAATATTTCTTATGGGAAAGTAGATAAAAAATATTCCTATGATGATTCTATTAGTTTGGTGTACAAAGTGTTTTCTGATTTAGACAAAGAATTTGCAGATATTTTAAAAATGTACGTGGAGAAAGGTCAAATAGATGTGTATCCCAAAAAAGGAAAAACTGGTGGGGCATTTTGCGCAGGCGGGCTTCTAACTCATCCTACGTATATTCTTATCAATCACACAGACAAGTTACGAGATGTTCTAACTATCGCCCATGAGTCTGGCCACGGCATCAATAATGAGCTTATTAGAAAGACTCAGAACGATCTTAATTTTTCAACACCTCTGTCCACGGCGGAAGTAGCAAGTACTTTTATGGAAGATTTTGTTCTGGAGGAACTTCTAAAAGAGGCAGACGATGAAGAGAGACTTGCTGTTCTGATGATGAAGCTAAACGATGATATCTCAACTATTTTTAGACAAGTTGCACTTTATAATTTTGAAATGGAGCTTCATAAATCTTTTAAAGAAAAAGGATATTTGTCAAAAGAAGATATTGGAAAATTATTTAAAAAACATATGTCTTCATATATGGGGTCCTTTGTAGAACAATCAAAAGGAGCAGAAAATTGGTGGGTTTACTGGAGTCATATTAGATATCTATTTTATGTTTATTCGTATGCAAGCGGGCTTTTAATATCAAAAGTTATGCAAGGCGCTGTTAAAAAAGATCCGGCTTTTATAGAAAAAGTAAAAGAATTTTTGTCTGCCGGCTCGTCTGATTCTCCAAAGAACATTTTTATGAAAATGGGTATAGATATAGCTGATGAAAAATTTTGGAAAAAAGGCCTTGGCGAAGTAGAGGATCTTTTGAAAGAAGCGGAAGATTTGGCAAAAAGATTAGGAAAAATATAAAAAATCCCCCAAGCCGTTGTGGGCTTGGGGGCGGTGAAGAATAATTTTTATTTGGACATTCTTTGACTGTGTTTATATGTTGGAGATTGTTTTGTGAGACTTATTTTGTTCTTTGCGCAGAATTCTTTATCGAATTCATTCTCCTCGTCATAAATTCTTCTGGGGTCTATATGAAGCTTTTTTAGCCAGGTTCCCTCGTTAAATTTATTTTGATAGAAATTCTCAAACATAATTTCGTTTGGCGTAGGCCACTTGCCGTCAATAATAGGTAGACCAGAAGCGGTTACAGACTTGTTGGTTTTTTGTTGCCAAACTAGCTGCGGTTTTTTGTGAGTTTGTTTAGGTAATTCTGTTGCTATGTCATTATCAAAACTTTCTTTTGGGATATAGGAAAATCTTGTGGTGAAAATTACATTTGTGTCGCATAGTATATCGAGCAATTCTATTTTGTCTAAGCGATTTAATTCTTTATGTATCTTTTCATCTAATGAAAAGATACTTGCGGTTATGGCGTTAAACCATTTTGTGGTTTGATCGTACTGGTTAATGGTACTACTTGCGTACTTACCCAACTCTACAGTTGCATCGATTCCTACTATTACCGCGATTTTTCTTTTTAGCTGTGCGAACTGCACATTTAGAATGCTTTTGTATAGAAGGTCCAGAACATCTATGTTGTCAATACCTTTTATAAATGTCTTTAATGCAAAGTTATTTTCTAAGATTTCATTGATGATGTTACGTAAGGGCAAGAACTCTTTTTTCGGGTCTGTAGTCATGGCCAGCCTCCTCCTTTATTATGGGATATGTCAGATAGCAATGGTCTATTTTTAAATTACCACTTACGTTATTTTTGGTCAATTGGTCGTATGTGCCTATATCTTAGCTTCTCTGTGATATAATATAGTCAATTACAATCTTTAATTTTTGGAACATTATGAGTTACGAGACAAAAAAATTTGAAAATCTTCTGGGTACGAATGGCTTTTCGGACAACCTATTACAAACACACTTCAAGCTTTATGAGGGTTACGTGACTAATACTAATAAGATGGCTGATAAACTGAGCCAGATGGAGGTGGGTATTCAGGAGTATGCTGAGCTAAAAAGGAGATTCGGTTGGGAGTTTAGTGGTATGCGCCTCCACGAATATTATTTTGGCAATCTCTCTAAAGATGGGGGGGCTTTGGACTCAGGCAGTGATTTATATAAAAAGATAGAAGAACAATTCGGTTCATATGAAGTATGGGAGAAAGATTTCAGGGCTACGGGAGCGCTTCGTGGTATAGGCTGGGTGATTTTATCTTACGACAAAGAAGGTGGAAGACTATTTAATACCTGGATAAATGAACACGATATTGGCCATTTGGCTGGGGCAATACCCCTGCTTGTTATGGATGTGTTTGAGCATGCTTTTATTACAGATTACGGCCTTAAAAGGGCTGATTATATTGATGCTTTCTTTGGAGCTATAAACTGGAGTGAGGCAGAAGCTAGGTTTACCAGCTAATGTTACTTGATACATATTGAGCTATAATTTATTATTTAACTAATGGAAGAATTAAACAAAACACAAATAGTTCTCTTGACCCTTCTAGTCAGTTTTGTGACGTCTATTGCTACTGGTATTACCACGGTAACCTTGATGGATCAGGCTCCCCCCGCTGTTGTCCAGACTTTAAATAGAGTCGTGGAAAAAACCATAGAGACTGTTGTTCAGCCGGCTAGTGTGGTGACAAAAGAAGTGAAAGTATTGGTGAAGGAAGAAGATTTGGTAGCAAATGCTTTTGATAAAAATAGCGCAAGCGTTGTGGTAATAAATTCCCTTGAGAAAGGAGAGAGTGTATTTGCCGGAATTGGTATTGTCGCATCCTCTGATGGAATGATTGTAACTGATAAAAATAACATTACCATGGATGGAGAATATGTTATTAGGACCAGGGATGGAGTAGGGTGGAACGCTAGCGTGTCTACTACTACAGATTCAGGGTTGGCTCTGTTGAAAGTCATAGATGTGTTGAAAGATGACAAAAAAGATGATTCTGATTCTAAAAAAATAATGGACTCTGTTAAGGGGGCTGTGGGTATTGAGGAAAGTAGTAAGGCTTCATTATATCCAGTCAGTTTTTCAAGGAATAACACTGTAAAAACGGGTCAGACAATTATCTCTATGGGCGGAGAAATGGGGGACGAGGTTTTAGTTGGTATTGTATCCAAGATTTTCTTTACGGAGTCGTCCAGTGTCGCTGAAACTATTTACACTAATATTTTGTTATCTAAGGCAAGCTCCGGTGGCCCTCTTCTTAATACAGATGGAGAGGTTGTCGGTATGAACATCGTGAGCAAGGGAGATCAATATGCTATTCCTGCAAGCTACATAAAAGCACTTTTAAATCTTAAGGTTTCTACCGCAAATACTATTGACGGATAAACATTTATAATGTAAAATACAAAAAAGTGTAAGAATGTGGCTTTACATTACTCATAGCCATTTAATTTAATTATTGTACTATGTTTCCATTTAACAATTTTACTTCAAAGGCAAAAGAATCAATAAAGAGGTCTCATGAACTTGCTATTGAACGTGGGCAAAACCACGTTAGCCCGCTTCACTTGCTAACGGCTCTTGTTTTGCAGGAAGAAAGTATGGTTATCTCGATTCTCGACAAGCTTGAGATTGATACCATGCTTTTATCTGACAATTTGCTTGAGGCTATTGAGTCTCCAGAGGGTGGTACCATTCTTTCCCCTTCATATCAGATGTATTTAACTCCTGAGCTTGCGAGGGTCTTAGATAGTGCCGGAAAGGTGGCTACTGCGTTTAAAGATGAATTTGTTTCCACAGAGCATTTGTTTGTTGCTATTTTTGATGTGCCGGGACAAGCGCGCGAGATTCTTGCTAGATTTAGAATAACCAAAGAGCAGGTAGTCAAGGTATTTGAAGAGCTAAGAAGTAGCAATATCACAGATGCTACATCCTCTAAAAAATTTAAATCTCTTGAAAAATACACCAGAAATTTAACCAAACTTGCCCTAGAAGATAAGCTTGATCCTGTTATTGGTAGGGATGAAGAGATAAGAAGGGTTGTGCAGATTATTTCCAGAAGAACAAAAAATAATCCTGTTTTAATAGGTGAAGCGGGAGTAGGAAAGACTGCCATTGTGGAAGGTTTGGCTGTTAGGATGGCAAAAGGGGATGTGCCTGAATTTTTAAAAGACAAAGAACTCGTTTCTCTTGATCTGGGCTCTTTGATTGCTGGTACAAAATATAGGGGAGAGTTTGAGGAGAGATTAAAGAATATAATGAAAGAGATTACTAAAGCGGAAGATAAAATCATTCTTTTCATAGATGAGCTCCATACTATCGTGGGAGCTGGGGCCGCTGAGGGGTCAATGGATGCTTCTAATATGTTAAAGCCAGCATTGGCTAGAGGCGAGCTTAAGGTTATAGGGGCAACTACTTTAAAGGAGTATCAAAAGTATATAGAAAAAGATCCCGCTTTAACTAGACG